>ENA-OYXW01000053-OYXW01000053.1-human-gut-metagenome-genome-assembly--contig:-NODE-53-length-54955-cov-20.006011_pt1:5000-54955 | contig 54955 bp, 45 predicted proteins | sample MGYA00243977_ERZ653436 | MGnify/ENA primary metagenome ERZ653436 (study PRJEB26926, sample SAMN06165001) | human gut metagenome | biome: ENVO:00009003; feature: ENVO:2100002; material...
TACAATACTTTACATCGCCGTAAAACAATAAAGCTGTTGCACAGATAAGGTTCCATGCAACAGCTTTATATTTTATTTGTTATTCACCGACAAATTCGGTTTCGTCGATTATTTTTGAGTAAAGTTCAAGCGACTTATTGAATATGTCTGCACCGAAGGTGACGTATTCATCGCTGTTTATTCCGCATCTCTGTGCAAACTGTTCGCCGATCTTTTTTGCTGTATCGCCGCTCTTTTTGAGTGCGAGAAGATAAAATGTGAACGCACTGCCGTCGGAAATGTTATCGTAATACCCCGTTTCCTCAGCCTTGAGATAATCATACATTGAGGCACTTACGGCATCAATAAGAGTATCGGATAAAACATACTTTTGGACAGCATATTCCGCAGTAAAAGTCAGCAAAACACGCACGCAATAAAGCTCAGCCGCAGGCATTCTGCCAATATCAAGTCCGAGCTTTTTGCAGTCGGGGCGAATTTTTGCAAGCCTTTTTCCGAGAGCTTTTGCCTTATCGATATTTCCGTTCCGCTTGTTGCGGTCAATATCCTCGGAAATCCGCTGAATATCATTCAGCTCGCGGCTTTTACCGCCCTCATAGATTTTAATATCTCTGTCCTCTGCCATTTCTCGTGTCTCCGATTATTCCGCCTTTGCTTTTTGACGGCGGATTTTTGCCTTATAATTAGAAAACTCTGTGAACTTATCCTCAGGAGTAACAATTGTTCCAAGGGTTACGCAGGATCTGTTGTGTCTGCCGCGGAAGCTGCTGCCTCCGATTGCAAGAATACCGTTTTTCTTTGCAAGTGAAGCGAACTTTTCCGATGTTGCCTCGTCATGCTCGGGACACCAAGCCTCAAAGCCGTCAATTCCCGCTTCCATTGCTTTCTCAACAATATTTGTACCTTCATAATCGCCCGGATGGGAAAGTATCGCAATTCCGCCTGCGTCATGAACTGCCTGAATAACCTCCGCCATTTCGGAGAACTTCGGCTTGATGAGAATACTCTTGTCTCCGCCCTTTGAAAAAAGCTCCTTATAAAGGTCTCCGAAAAGCTCGGTCGTAACTCCGCTCTCAACGAGAGCTGCCATTATATGAACAGGGTAAACGTTCGTTGAGCCCTGAGCGCATTTGAGAACCAGGTCGGTCGTTATCGGAAAACGCTGAGCCGCCTTTATCATCATAAACTGAGCCGCTCTTTTTCTCGCAACAAGGTTGCGGTGGCAAAGACCTTCCAGGCGGTCAGGGGAATCGCTCATGTATCCGAGAATAAAAACTTCCCTGTCGTTTTCGCTGTCATAAGCGGAAATCTCGACGCCCTGAATAACCTTTATTCCATGGCGTTCTCCTATAAGACGTGCCCTTACCGTGCCTACAAGGCAATCAAGATCGGTTACAGCTAAGGTGGTAACGCCGCATTTTTCTGCCAGAACAATAATGTCATCTATGCCCATCGAGCCGTCCGAGAGCTTAGTATGACAATGTAAATCACAGATCATTTCTTAAAAATCCTCCCATTTCAACAAAAACCACAATATTATTCTGATTATATTATAATACAAGTGGCTTGAAAATGCAAGAATTTATTTTTTCTGTCGAGAAACGAAAAAAGTTAAGAAAAGCTGCTTTCTATGACCTTTGAACACTCTGCCGGAGAATAAACCCATCTGTCAATATGGTCAAGTTCGGTGAAATACTTTATCGGCGGAGCAGGATATTCCGCCTCAAACGCATCGACAATTATCAATTTTATCTTCATGCGTTCAGGGAGCATACTTTTTATATAAACACCCGCATGACTGCCTGCCGTGATGCCGGAGGAATATTCGGCAAGGCCTGCCAGATTCGGTGTCAGCTCAACGAATATACCATAGCTTTCAACCGAGCGAACAATTCCGGGCACGGTTTCGCCCGGAGCAAATTCGTCGGCATTTTGCTCCCATGTGCCGAGCAGCTCTTTGTGAGAAAATGTCAGGCGACCTTGCTCATCAATTGACTTGACAACAACTCTTATCGTCTGTCCGACCGAAAAACGAACGGACGGATGCGGAATCCTCGAAACGGAAATGCTGTCAATGGGCAAAAGCCCGTTAATTCCTGCACCGATATCGAGAAAAACGCCGAAGTTCTCCATGTGGGTTACCTTAGCTGTGATCACATCACCGGGGCGAAGCTTTGAAATATAATTATCCATACAGTCCTTTTGAACAGCCCTTCGGCTGAGGATTGCATATTCACGTTCGTTATCGTCCTTTTGAAAACCGATAATTTTGAACATGACAGGCTTGTTAACCCTCGAAATCAGCGCAATATCCCTGACCGAGCCGTTGTCGATGCCGAGCGCTCCCTCGTTATGGGGAATGATTCCGTACATACAGCCGAGATCGACACGTAGGTTATGCTCCTTGTCGCAAAGCAAAGCCCGTGCTTCAAGCGTATCTCCGACGATACAAGCCTCGTGCAAAGAATTCGGCGAAGAAAGCGCAGCCTGATTGGACGGAGTGAGAATAGTCTGACCTTCCGGTTTAAAGTTTTGCATAAGTTTTACCACCTTTGTTTTATTTAAATTTGTTTTTTAGTGACTGCTTGTTAGCGGTTACTTTACTAATTTATATGATTTCTATTCCCGATAATGACAAATATCTCTATACTTTCGGCACAGAATGTGTTATAATATAATGGAGAAATTATTGAAAAGGAGCGATTGCATGGACGTTCGTGTGGGCGACAAGCTCGTTATGAAGAAAAACCACCCCTGCGGCTGTAATACCTTTGATGTTTTGCGCTCGGGCATGGACTTTAAAATCAAATGCGAAAAATGCGGCCATGAGGTCATGGTTCCACGCTCTAAGGCAGAAAAAAACATTCGCAGAATAATTCACCCCGAGGATTAGCGTTCCCCGTGTGAGAACAAATAATTTTCGGAGGAACTTACTATGATAGAAAAACTGAAATCTGTTGAAGAAAAATTTGAAAGCATAAACACGCAGCTCTGTGACCCGGACGTTGTTTCGGACATAGAGAAGTACAAAACGCTCATGCAGGAAGCGAAGCACCTGACTCCCGTGGTTGAAAAATACCGAGAATATAAAAAAGTAAACGCCGACTTTGAAGAAGCTCAAGCCTTGCTCGGCGAGGGAGGACTCGATAAAGACTTCCGTGAGATGGTTCAGGAGCAGTTTGAGCAGTCAAGAGACGATCTGGAGAAAATCAAGGAAGAGCTGAAGATTCTGCTGCTGCCGAGAGATCCGAACGATGACAAAAACGTTATTATTGAAATCCGGGGCGGCGCAGGCGGTGAGGAATCCGCACTTTTTGCAAATTCTCTTTTCAGAATGTATTCGATGTATGCCGAGGCTAAGGGCTGGAAAACGGAAATTCTCAATGCAAATCCAACCGAGCTTGGCGGGTATAAAGAAATCAGTTTCATGATATCCGGAGACGGTGCATACTCTCGCTTCAAGTTTGAAAGCGGTGTTCACCGTGTTCAGCGTGTTCCCGAAACGGAATCGCAGGGTAGGATTCATACCTCGACCGTTACCGTTGCCGTTCTGCCCGAGGCGGAGGAGGTTGACCTGCAAATCAACCCGACCGACCTTCAGATTGATACCTTCCGTTCAAGCGGAGCAGGCGGTCAGCATATCAACAAAACCGAATCGGCAATAAGAATTACACATATTCCGACAGGCACGGTCGTTGAATGTCAGGACGAGCGAAGCCAATATAAAAATAAAGACAGAGCGATGAAAATTCTGCGTTCGAGAATCCTTGAGCAGGAGCGTGCAAAGCAGAACGAAGCGATCGCGGGCGAAAGAAAATCGCAGGTCGGTACAGGTGACAGAAGCGAGAGAATAAGAACCTACAACTTCCCGCAGGGTCGTGTCAGCGACCACAGAATCGGGTTGACCTTATATAAAATAGAGGCTATTATGAACGGTGATCTTGACGAGCTTATCGACGCTCTCATCACCGCAGACACTGCCGAAAAACTGAAAGCTGAGTAAGAACATGAAAACTGAAATTTTTGACGGCGGCTCACAGCAGGATATTGAAAAAGCCGCTAAAATTCTCAAAAGCGGCGGGCTTGTCGCAATTCCGACCGAGACGGTTTACGGACTTGCTGCGGACGCGCTGAACTCCGATGCGGTTGCGAAAATCTTTAAAGCAAAGGGCAGACCGATGGACAATCCGCTGATAGTACATATCAGCCGTTTTGAGGAAATCTACAGACTTGTCAAGGGTGTGCCGCACAAGGCAAAGGAGCTTGCCGACCGCTATTGGCCGGGTCCGATGACAATAATTTTGCCGAAATCAGATATAATTCCCGACGAGGTGAGCGCAGGACTGCCGACGGTTGCTGTTCGTATGCCGTCTCACCCTGTAGCAAGAGCGATAATTGAGAAAACCGGTCGTCCGCTTGCCGCACCGTCCGCAAATTCCTCGGGACTTCCGAGTCCGACGACGGCAAAACATGTTATGGACGACATGAACGGAAAAATCGAAGCAATCGTCGACGGTGGCCCGTGCGACGTAGGTATTGAATCCACGGTCGTTACGCTTGCAACCGATCCGCCGAGACTTCTCAGACCCGGCGGAATAACCCATGAGCAGCTCGAGGCGGTACTGGGTCACGTTGATATCGACCCTGCCGTGCTCTCACAGCTCAAGGAAGGCGAGCGTCCGGCTTCCCCGGGAATGAAATATAAGCATTATTCGCCGAAAGCCGAGGTATATATAGTAAACGGCAGTCTGCCGAGCTTTAAATATCAGATTGACTGCGATTTGCGTGAAGGAGATGCGGCTCTTTGCTTTGACGGTGAAGAGAACGAACTTCCCGTTCCCTGCCTTTCGTTCGGAAGAAAGGATAATTCGCTCGAACAGGCGCACAGCCTTTTTGATGATTTGCGTAAATTTGACGATATGGGAATAAAGCGTGTTTTCGTCCGTGCACCGTCCGCCGAGGGAGTAGGTCTCGGAGTTTACAACCGTCTTTTGCGTGCGGCGGCATTCAAAATTATCGAGCCGCCCGTTATTTACGGTCTGACAGGTCAGAGCGGCGCCGGCAAAACCACAGTCGGCAATGAGCTGAAAAAGAAGGGCTATCTGATAGTTGACGGCGATATTCTTGCAAGAAGGGCTGTTGAAATTCCCGATGTTCTCAATGCGCTTGCCGCCGAATTCGGAAAAGAAATTCTTGATTCCGAAGGCAATCTTATTCGCAGTGAGCTTGCCAAGCGTGCATTTGCCAACGAGCATAAGCGTCAGCGTCTTAACAGAATCACTCACCCTGTGATAACCGCTCTTGCGCTTGAAACAATAAGGAATAATTTCACATCGGAATACAAGGGCGTTATCATTGATGCGGCGGCAATTTTTGATTGTGATCTGCCGAAATACTGCACAAAAATGATAGTTGTAACCGCCGACAGGGATATACGTGCCGAGCGAGTAATGAAGCGTGACAGCATAAGCCGCGAGACGGCCATGCTCAGAATAAATGCACAAAAAAATGAGCAATATTATATAGAAAAGGCAGATATTATTGTCCGCAATAACGGAAGCGAAAACCTGTCCGATCAACTGAATGAATTATAAAACAAACGCCTTGCACAAACTGTCGGTTCAAGCAAGGCGAAAAAGAATAAGTTTACCGTAAATCGGTCGAATTTTTAAGGAGGAAATCACAATGGCAGAAGAAAAGACAGAAGTTGATGTTTTGTGCGAAAAATTGTTTATGAACAAAAAGCACAGCGCAAATTTTGTTGATGAAGCAGAGCTTCAAAAGGCGATGGATTTCGCCGAGGATTACAAAAAATTTCTCAACGATAACAAAACGGAGCGAGAGGTCGCAAAATTTGTTGTTGCCGAGGCAGAGAAAAAGGGCTTCGTTCCATTTGATAAATTCAAGAAGTACGCACCCGGCGACAAGGTTTACTATCTCAACCGTAAAAAAGCGGTTATCCTTGCCGTTATCGGCAAAAAAAGCGTCGGCGAGGGTGTAAGAATCGCAGCGGCTCATATTGATTCTCCCCGGCTTGACCTTAAGCCGAACCCTCTCTATGAAGCAAACGAGGTTGCTCTTTTCAAGACTCACTACTACGGCGGAATCAAGAAATATCAGTGGACAACGATTCCTATGTCACTCCATGGCATAGTCGTTCTGCGTGACGGCACGGAGGTAGAAGTCAGCCTCGGCGAAAAAGAAGGGGAGCCTCAGTTCGTTATATCCGACCTTCTTCCTCACCTTTCGAAGGAGCAGGACAAGAGAACCCTTGACGACGGAATTAAAGGCGAGGAGCTGAATGTTATTGTCGGCTCACTTCCGTTCAAGGCGGACAAGGGCAGCGAGCTCGTTAAACTTAACATTCTCAAGCTTCTCAACGAAAAGTACGGCATGGTCGAGGAGGACTTCCTCACGGCTGAGCTTGAAATGGTTCCTGCGGCAAAGGTTACGGATATCGGCTTCGACCGCAGTCTTATCGGCGGCTACGGCCATGACGACCGTGTCTGCGCTTATCCCGAGCTCAGAGCAATCCTTGACCTTGACGAAACGCCCGACTATACAGCCGTTGCCGTTCTCACCGACAAGGAGGAGACGGGCTCAGACGGAAACACAGGCCTGAATTCATCATATATGAAATATTTCATCGCCGACCTCGCAAGATCCGAGGGACTTATGGTTTGGGATGTTCTTTCAAAATCAAAGTGCCTCTCCGCCGATGTCAATGCGGCATTTGACCCGACCTTCCCGACTCCGTTCGAGGCAAGAAACGCTTCTTATCTTAACAGAGGCATCGTTGTCACGAAGTATACGGGTGCAAGAGGCAAGGGCGGCACCTCGGACGCAAGTGCAGAATTTGTCGGCGAGGTTACGAGAATTTTCAACAACGCTAACGTAAATTGGCAGCTCGGCGAGCTCGGCGCGGTTGACGCCGGCGGCGGCGGAACGGTTGCAAAGTATGTTGCAAACCTTGACGTTGATGTTATCGACGTAGGCGTTCCCGTTCTCTCGATGCACGCTCCGTTCGAGCTCATCGCCAAGCTCGACGTTTACATGGCAAACAAGGCTTTCACAGCTTTCTTTAAAGCGTAAAACTAAACCCACTTTTCTCATGGCTATTAAATAAAAAACAGGCTCCCTATGCAGACGATGCAGGGAGCCGAGCATTGTGCTGAAAATATCGGCAATTAAATCAAGGACGGTGAAGCTATTGCCTCAAAACGAAATTAACGGGTCTGCTTACGGCGATGAGCTTTACGAACGTCCGCCGGAGTTTGATCCGCAGTTCAATGTTGAATACCGCTCGCCTGTTCTGATGAGAATCATGCTTGTTGTTGTCAACCTTGCGGCGCTTATTTTCAGCCGCTCATTCTTGCAAAGCTGGTACAGTGTTCACGGGACAACGCCCGTTTGGATACCGCTTGCTTTTCTTCTCGTTCCGCTCGGCTCGCTCTTTATTATCTATTATTATATGGGCAGAGTCGGCAGCGAAATTATTATCAAGCTGATTTGTTTTGCTTTTTGTGCGGCACAGGTCTTTAATATTTTTTCGCCGATAGACACTAAGCAAATAACTCTCGGCAAAAACGGCTTTTCATCTGATTTTGGGTATGTCACGGAAGCAGGAAACATAATCGGAATTGCTTTCCCGGCTGACGGCAGCGCAACCACCGTTGACAGTATAGGACTCAAAGACGAAAACAAAAGCGCTGTCGCTTCGTTAAAGTCATTTATAAAAAGAGAGAAGCTCTATTCATGCACGGATGTAATTTATAAGCCCGAGAAGGCGGAAGAATTTGAAAGCTTTATCGAAAGATCTCCTTTGTGGCTCAGCGAAATTCCTGACAAAATCAATGGTTTGAAATATTCGCTCATTGACACCTCGGGATACAACCTCTTTATTTTTTTCGACTGCGAGTCAAAAGCATACAACACGCTTCCCGATTCTGGCAAGCACACGGTTTACCAAGTAATGTATAATTTGCAGAATCATGAGATGCGAATTATAAAATATACCAAAATTTTTTAACAGGATAATTATATGATAAGAGTTAATGAAATCAAAACTCCGTTGGAGGGTACATATGACGATGTGCTGGCAGGTGCGGCAAAAGCTCTGCGCATTTCAAAAAGGAAAATCCTCTCACTTGAAATCGTCAGAAAATCCCTCGATTCAAGAAAAAAGGAGAACCTCTTTTTTGTTCACAGCGTCGACGTAACCGTAGACGGAGATGAAAAAGAAATTCTCGCAAGAAGCAGGAACAAAAAAGCGGCAATCGTTGAACCGTTTACCTATACTATGCCCGAAAATAAGCGAACAAGCGAGCTTCGCCCGGTCGTTGTCGGCTTCGGTCCCGGCGGAATGTGGGCGGCGCTGACCCTTGCAAGAGCAGGACTTCGTCCGATCGTACTTGAGCGCGGCAGAGACATTGACGCACGAACTGCCGATGTAAACCGTTTTTGGACAACCAAAAAGCTTGATGAAACCTCAAATGTTCAGTTCGGAGAGGGCGGAGCAGGCACATTCTCCGACGGCAAGCTTACAACAGGAATCAAGGACAAGCTCTGCCGCAAGGTTTTTTTGGATTTTGTTGAGTTCGGCGCACCCGAGGATATTCTATGGTCATGGCGTCCGCATATAGGAACTGACAAGCTCGTTCAGGTTGTTAAAAATATTCGCGAGGAAATTAAAAGCCTCGGCGGCGACGTACTTTTCTCCTGCAAGCTGACCGATGTTATCATTGCCAACGGCGTTGTTCACGGAATCTCATATGAAAACGGGAACGGTGAAAAAATTGACATTGAAGCCGACAGCGTAATTCTTGCCGTCGGTCATTCCGCAAAGGATACGGTTGAAATGCTTTATCGCAAGGGTATTGACATCATGCAAAAGCCGTTTTCGGTCGGAGCAAGAATCGAGCATCCGAGAGAAATGATAGACCGCTCGCAGTACGGTGAATTTGCAGGTCATCCGGCTCTCGGGGCGGCGGATTACAAGCTTGCCAACCATTCGCTTCATCACAGGGGCGCTTATACATTTTGTATGTGTCCCGGCGGAACGGTCGTTGCCGCAACGAGCGACAGCGGAGCAGTTGTCGTCAACGGAATGAGCAATTACGCCCGTGACGGCAGAAACTCCAACTCGGCAATTCTTGTCGGTGTTGAGCCGGAGGATTTCGGCAGTGAGCATCCGCTGGCAGGCTTCAAGCTTCAGCAGGAGATTGAAGAAAAGGCTTTTGCCGCAGGCGGAGGAGACTATACCGCACCGGCTCAGCTCGTCGGTGATTTTCTTCAAAATGTCAAATCGACCCGGCTCGGAAGTGTCAATCCTTCATGTGCAACGGGAGTCAAACTCGGTGATATTCGTCAAGTGCTTCCGCAAAAGGTGACTGAGGCAATGGCGGCGGCTATCACAAAATGGGGCACTCAGCTCAAGGGCTTCGATCTTCCCGACGCCGTTCTGACTGCTCCGGAGACAAGATCCTCGTCTCCCTTGCGCATAGTTCGTGACGAATTTTATCAGTCGCTCAAGGTTCGTGGGCTTTACCCGTGCGGCGAGGGTGCCGGCTACGCCGGCGGCATAGTTTCCGCCGCTGTTGACGGACTCCGCTGTGCACATGCCGTGCTTAATGACGAGTTCTGAGTAAAAAAAGAAAAAAGCTATAGTTCACGACCGTCGGCAGATACCGACACTGAACTATAGCTTTATTTTTTATTCTATGTATTTTCTTCTTCTTTTTTCCGCAGATAAATTGCAAAAACCGCCTGAGAGAGACCCAGAAACATCATCATATATTGAAGCGGCTTGAGCCCGTAAAACAGGCAATCCGTCATTCCGCAAAGGAGAAATCCCGAAACACTTGCAAAAAGAGTAACCGCGACATTCCTTGTGCCTGAGCCGAGTTTCGCGAGCCGAAAAATATTTATGTAGAATATCACAAAAATTGCCGCAAGCAGAATTGCTCCGAGAACTCCGTTTTCAAGCCACGTTTCAAGAAAGATATTGTGCGCATGAGGCTGTCTGACATGATACACTTCATGCATTACACGACGGATATTATCAAATCCCGTTCCGTATCCGAAAATCGGTTTTTCTTTAAGCATCGCAAAAGCTGCGTCCCAAACCTGCTTTCTTGTGTTTACGGAAATATCCTTGCCGCTGATGAGCGTGAGGAGCCTTTTGAAAATACCGTTTGCAAAAATCGCAATGGCGCAAACTCCGACTCCGCCGAGAGCCATAAGCTTTAAGCCTTTCTTTCCGCCGTAGAGAAGCAAGAGAAAGAAAACGATCACCGCAAAGAGATACGGACCTCTTGAATACGAAAGCGCAATTCCGCCGATGGTTGTAAGGCAACAAACAAGCCCGATCCATCTGCGTTTTGAATTTTCCGAGCAAAGGAAAACATACGCCGTAAACGGAAGCATAGAAACGCAGAAGGTTGCAAAAAACAGCGGATTGGAAAATGTTCCGCAAGCTCTTGTTATAAAGAAATGGAACTTTGTTGATGCCATGTTTGAAACAATAAAATCCGGCAGATATTTAACCAGTCTTTCAACGCCGAAATCAAGGAAGCGCCAAAAAGGATTGAAGAATTTCGCAAGATCGCTTCCCGTCCTCCGGCAGAGATGGTAAAGGACCATTTGTGCAATTCCGATAAATCCGGCAATTCCCGAGGATAGACAGCCAAAATAGAACACTCTGTCAACAGCCTCCTCGGAATCCACGGTTTCGGTGAAAACATAGTATCCCGTAAACATCAGACACCATAAGCCGATGCTTGCCAAAGAAGAGATTGCCGAGGACGAATAACTTGAGCAGATCACCATCCACGCCATGTAAATCAATATCGAAATTCCGAGTTTGCCGAAATTCGGCTTGCTCCTCTCTGCTATTCTTTTTTTCAAAACAAGAGCAAAAATCACAATGCCCAAAACAGGTGCAAAGTATTCAGGCAACAGTGCCGCCAAAAGGAACAAAAGCGGAGCATAAATATAGCTTTTATCCGATTCGACAGTTAATTTTTTTGTTTTCAAGAATCAGCTTCCTCCTCATTGGTTTTGTCGGCGGGATCTTTTTCGTTTTCGTCGTTTTTTTTCTTTCCTTTTTCGCCGATAATCTTTTTATAAAAGAATGAACATATTATGCTGAGAAGCGCAGTAACGGCAAAGATTATAATTGCAAGATCAAAGTTTCTTCCCGTTATTTGGTTTCCGCACCAGGTTGATGAAATGATTGACGGAATTCTTGCGATGCTCGTAATCAGCATGAATTTTTTCATGTCAAGATCCGTTATTCCGGCGGCATAAGTCAATACATCCTTGGGCGTTCCCGGAATAAGATAAATAACAAAAAGCGTTTTGTACACCGTTTTTTTATCCTTGAGGAATTTCAATGAGTCGATTTTCTCGATCGGTATAAAAAGATTGACAAGACGTCTGCCGAAAAGCTTTGTCAAAAGAATTATGACCAATGAGCCGATCTCTGTTCCGAGCAAGCACAGGAACATACCCATCCATGTTCCGTACAAGGCGCCCGAACCGATTTCAAGCGGCTCGGCAGGTATAATTTTGACAACGGTCTGCATCGCACGAATCGCAACAAAAACAAGCTTGTCAAAGCCTTTAAAACGAGACAGAAAGGCTTTCATGTGCTCGGCATCGCAGAGCAGGGAATAAAGCTCCTTGCCGTACTTTATATATATATAGATAAAAACTGCGACTATGACAGAGCAAACAACAATTGACCCCACCCTTTGAATCAGGCGAAGCTTTTTTTGCTTTGCAACATCAGAGTCACAGCAATTTGTATTTTTCAAAAAAATCACCGAGCCTTCCGGTGTATTTCTGTTCTTTCCAAGGCTTTTTCTTACCGTTGAAATGAATAATAACCGTATTTTTCTCTACCCAGTCAAGGTCGATTTTTCTTTCCCCGGCAAAACAGGAAGAAAAATGACGGTAGGTTTTTTCATCAAGATTATAAACTCTCTCGTCGATCGGAAGCGTGCGGTTTTTCATCAAAGCATTTATGACATCCTGATCGGCAAGAAGAAGCTTTTTATGGTTGACTGAGATAAATTTAAAAATCCTTTTTAAAGAAATCTCTTCTCTCCATTTTTTTAAATCAATCAGCAACACGCCGGCGTTAATATAGCGGCTTCCTTTGCTCAGACCGAGGCGTAAGCGATTGACCCCCTCGGGGATTCCGTAAAGATGCGGAGCACCTGCAATAATATTCCCCTGCAAATCGAGATTATAAAAATCACTCAGATCGCCGTTGATAACGATATCGGGATCGAGATAAAGAACTCTTTCTACGTCATTTGGGAGAACATCTCCGGCAAGCAGACGGTAATATGTCGCCTTGCTTATTCTGTCAAGCACAGGACAGCCGTCAAACATATCGTCGCTTACGGGGATTCTGTGTATCTCATGGTTTGTCATGCCGAGCGCCTTTTCCATGTCCGAAAAATCATTTTCGGTCAGCGATGAATAAGCAACATAAAGATCAATCCGATTGCCGGAATTAGTTTCGGCTATCGAGTTGAGCATAACGCACAGCGGATATATGTAATTTGAATCAAGCGTTATAAAAATATTCATAGCTTTCTTCACCTGTCAGACACTTCATGTGTCAATTATAGCAATAAACCCCGTTAAAGTCAATATGGACATATTTGCTTCTTAAGCTTAGATACACTGTCTTTAATTTCTATTATGTTTTTTATAAAATAAAATCATAAAAATTTATCGTTATTCTTGAAAAAAGAGCCGCCGAAGCGACTCTGATCAGTGCGGGAAAAGATACTTGACGTCTGCCGCGGTTGTGCATTGCATACTGACCCATCGCAAAATGGCTCATCACTCTTCGCTGAAAAAATTCCACACGACTGTTTTCTTAACGCCCGGAATCTTTCCAAAAAAAAGAGCCGCCAAAGCGACTCGATTTGGTGCAGGAGAAGGGACTTGCCGTCTGCTGCGGCTGTGCCTTGCATTCTAACAGTTCGCCGACCGTCGCAAGCGACAGTACCCGGCTCACCGCTCCTCGCTAAAAACAGTCCACAGGACTGTTTTTTAACGCTCAGACCCTCTCGGGTTCAAGTCCTCCTCCAAATAAATAGTCAAAACATTCAAAAAAACAGAGCCGCATAAGCGACTCTGTTGGTGCAGGAGAAGGGACTTGCCGTCTGCTGCGGCTGTGCCTTGCATTCTAACAGTTCGCCGACCGTCGCAAGCGACAGTACCCGGCTCACCGCTCCTCGCTAAAAACAGTCCACAGGACTGTTTTTTAACGCTCAGACCCTCTCGGGTTCAAGTCCTCCTCCAAATAAATAGTCAAAATATTCAAAAAAAACAGAGCCGCATAAGCGACTCTGTTGGTGCAGGAGAAGGGACTTGAACCCTCATGAACTTGCATTCACTAGAACCTGAATCTAGCGCGTCTGCCGATTCCGCCACTCCTGCAAAATTATGCGGTATACAGTGTCAAACCGCATAAATGATTATATCATAGAAAGAAAAAATGTCAAGATTATTATGTCAATTCCTTTTATTATTTGCAATTATTATAATGTAATGATATAATTAACCGAAAACTTTTTTGGAGCGATCGTTATGTATCATTTCTTTGTTCCCGCCGAAAATATTTCCGACTCTCAGGTTGTTATCACGGGCGGTGACTTTAACCACATTAAAAATGTTTTGAGAATGAAGCCGAACGAAAAATTCATTGCCAACGACGGTAACGGGGCAAGCTATTGCTGTTCGATTCGTGAATTTGTCGGAGACAGCGTTGTTGCCGATATTGAAAAAGGACAGCTCGAAAGCAGCGAGCTTCCCGTGCGCCTCGTTCTGTTTCAAGGCCTGCCGAAAGCAGACAAAATGGAGCTGATCATTCAAAAGGCTGTTGAGCTCGGAGCAGCGGAAATTGTTCCGGTGGAAATGGTTCGCTGCGTGGTTAAGCTTGATGAAAAAAAGAAAAAGAGCAAGCTTGCCCGCTGGCAGTCGATCGCTGAAAGCGCTGCAAAGCAGTCGGGCAGAACGGTAATTCCCGAGGTGAAAGCCGTTATGAACTTTGACGACGCTTTGAAATATGCCGAGACACTTGACGTGCTGCTTGTCCCATACGAGTGTGCAGACAGTTTAAAAAAATTGCGCGAAAAAATCGACGGATTGGAAACGGGCATGAGCGCAGGAATTTTTATCGGTCCCGAGGGCGGATACGAGGAAAAAGAAATTGAAAAAGCAAAAGAGCATGGCGGTGAAATTGTCTCTCTCGGCAAAAGAATTCTGAGAACGGAAACTGCGGCAATTGCTTCTCTTTCAATATGTATGTTCAACATCGAAGCGAATTTATAAGGAATAATTCTATGTTACCAATTGATTTTACAAAAAGAATGAAAGAGCTTTTGGGTGAGGAATACGGTAAATTTGAAGCGTCGTATTCCGAAGATCCTGTGCGTTCTTTCAGAATAAACACAAATAAAATAAGTAAAGAAAACTTTGAAAAAATCAATCCGTTCGGCGGTGAAAAAATCCCGTATGCGGAAAACGGATTTTATTTTTCCGGAGACGGAATAGGCAATCACCCGTATCATCACGCAGGCATGATTTACATTCAAGAGCCGTCGGCAATGGCGGCAGTCGAGAGCGTTGATATTCAGCCGGATTGGAACATTCTCGACCTTTGTGCCTCCCCCGGCGGCAAGTCGACCCAAGCGGCGGCACAAAATCCCGACGGTGTTCTTGTTTCCAATGAGATCGTTCCTTCAAGGTGCAAAACGCTGACGGGCAACATTGAACGGATGGGTTTCCAAAACGTTATAACGACCTGCACTGACGCAAAAAGAATTGCGGCACTGTATAACGAAGCTTTTGACCTTGTTATTGTGGACGCTCCTTGCTCGGGCGAGGGAATGTTTCGCAAGGACGAGAATGCGCAAAAAGAATGGAGCGTTGAGAATGTCTTGCATTGCGCCGAACGCCAGCGTGAAATTCTTGACAAGATAAAAACAACCGTTAAGCCCGGAGGACTTTTGCTTTATTCAACCTGCACTTTTTCGCTTGAAGAAAATGAAAAAAATATTGATTGGTTTCTCAATAAAAACGATAATTTTGAGCTGATTGAAGTCAAGGACAGTGTTAAAAAATTTACGGCAGAAGGAATTATGTTTGACGGCTGCAATGAAAAAAACATTTCACGCTGCCGGAGATTTTATCCCCATGTTGCAAAAGGAGAAGGACAGTTCATTGCGCTGATGAAAAAGACCGACGGCATTGGAATTGAAGAATTTCCTCCGAGTGCACTCAAGGACATTTCGAAAAAAGAGGAAAAAATTGTTTTCGATTTTCTTGATGAAACGTTGGAAAGCTACAACAAAAACGCCGTCAAAAAATATAAAGATAATTACGTTTATTTTGATTATGATTTTCCCGTTCCGATCGGCGCATTTTCCTGCGGAGTTACGATCGGAAGCCTGCAAAAAAACTACATAAACCCTCACCATCAGTTTTTTTCGGCAATGGGAAAAATGTTTAAGCAAAAAATCGAGTTGACCCCGGAGCAGGCAAAAAAATATATCCACGGAGAAACCGTGGACTGTGGATTTGATAAGGGCTGGTGCGCCGTAACTGTTAACGGCTGCCCGATCGGCGGAGCGAAAGCCGTTAAAAAAACCGCAAAGAATCATTATCCGAAAGGATTGAGAACACTATAAAAATGGCCGCAGAAAAATTTTTTCTGCGTGTCTTTTTTTATTGCTTGTAAATATTTTTCAGCATCCTGTCTCGACTTAAAAACAACCGTTTTTATATTTGAATATTTTTCTGTCAACTCGTAAATTTTCGGCAAGCTTTCCGTTCTGAAATTTTTTATAAAATTGATAAAATCATTATCGGTTTCCGTTTCGATCCAAGGTAGATCCTCATGCGTTTTACCAATACGTTCACAAACTCCGTCGATACATATATCTGTCGGCAAATCGAATAAAAAAATTACATCAGCCTTTGTCATACGCGTTTCCATTGTTCTCATATAATTTCCGTCGATTATCCATTCATCTTTCTGCAGGACTGCCGAAAGGCGTTCGTCAAAAATTTCTCTTGCGACGGCTGTTTTGTCACCGTTCCAATTCAGCCGGTCAAGATAACAGAGCGGTGTTTTTGTATATTTACTAAGTTTCTTTGCGAAAGTGCTTTTCCCGCTCCCGGGGCATCCGATTACTATTGCTTTCATTGTTTTGCCCTCTCCGTTTTTGTTTTAAATGTAAATTCTCGCATTCTTCGAGTATGTCGAAAAATGCGAGAATATTTTATACCAGTACAACCTTTTCACCGTCACAGGTCAGTCGTGACGGAATAAAATTGCCGTCCACCACGAAATAATAATAGCCTGCACCGCCGTTCTGAAAGACTTTACCGTCATATTTTACATCATCTACCTGAGTGAAAACCAGGCTTTGATTTTCAAACCTCTTGATAAGAAAAACTCCGTATTTGCTGGAGCGGTGCTGAGTATCGTCCATCAGCGAGAACGGGAGCAATAATTTTTCGCCGTCCTTGATGAAACAATAATTGACATTGCTGCCGTTGTTTCTCTCGGCAATGCATACAACTCCCTCGTCACACTCAAAATATGTTACAAGCGTTTCATGGTACCTGTAGGCAAAAAGTTTCTCAACCGAATCGAACGGGTGAATATAATTTTCAAGCGGCACAATAAACGAAACTGCCGTCAGAATTATTGAAACAAACGCCGCAGTGACGACCGCCTTGCCTTTTTTCTTCGAAACAATGCAAAGAACCGTCACAAGAATCGCAAAAAACACTGTTCCGACTATCCATCTAATAATATCGTATGCCATAAAAGGCTCCTTTTCTAAATTGCTTTTATCTATATTATCATATGAATTAAAAAAAGTCAAAAAATTTTAAAAAGACTGTTGACAAACAAAGAAAAGCAGCATATAATAAAACCAACAAATGAACAATTATTCATATGTTAATTTGAACCGGCAGGTGAAACAAATGACTGATAATAAAGAAGTGCTGACTTGCGACAAGTGTCCGCATGATAACTGTAATCGCAGGGTTGCGAAAAAGGAGGTCAGCGATGACGTTCTCTATGATCTTGCCGAGGTTTTCAAAGTGTTCGGTGACAGCACACGAATCCGAATTATCTCCGCCCTCATGGACGGCGAAATGTGCGTCTACCACCTTTCCGAAAAGCTCAATATGGGTCAGAGCGCAATTTCACATCAATTGAGAATTCTCCGAGGCGCAGGGCTTGTCCGTCCGCGCAAGGAAGGCAAAGAAAGCTATTATTCGCTGGACGATGAGCATGTCGAAGAAATTTTCGGTGCAGGTCTGGCGCATGTATTACACAAAGGAGGAATGTTAGATGTCTGAACATGAATTCGATCAAGAACACGAGCACGAATGTGAACATGACTGCTGTGAACATGATGAATGTTGCAAGTGCGGCGGACATGAGCATGACCACGATCACGGCCACAGTCACGGCTGCGCATGCGGCTGCGGCGGATGTGCCCATGATGACGAGGAGGAAGAAACCAAGATCTCGCTTACCTTGCTCGGCGTATCGGCAGTGCTTGTAGTTGTCGGTCTTTTCCTTAAATCCATTCCGCTCGCACAAACTATTGTCGGTATTGTTGCCGTTGTGCTTGCGGCTTATCCGCTGGTGTTTAAGGTTTACGGCGATATCAAAGGCCGCAGATTTACCGAAATTGAGCTTATGATTATTTCAGTCGTTGCCGCTTGCTGTATCGGCGAGCTGAGAGATGCGGCGCTTGTTGCGATTCTTTACCGAATCGGTGAAATAATTGAGGACAGAGCGGTTGAAAACAGTCGCAAGGCCATTGATTCCGTTGCAAAAATCCAGCAGGATTATGCACATCTTGTTCTTCCCGACGGAACAACAAAAAAGGTTGATGCCGAAGATGTACCCGTCGGAGCAAAAATCAACGTTCTTCCCTATGAGCGTTTCCCGATTGACGGCATTGTTGAATCGGGCATTTCAACTGCCGACGCTTCCGCCATTACAGGTGAAAGCCTGCCGATCACTCTCGGCAAGGGCATTGAGGTTAAGAGCGGTATGGTAAACGGCAAGAACAGCGTTACGGTTGTAACAACCGAGCTTTTCGGAAATTCAACGGCTTCAAGAATTGTCAAGATGGTCGAGGATGCAACCGAGAAAAAAGGCAACGTTCAGAAGTTTATTACAAGATTTGCAAAGTATTACACACCGATCGTCGTTATAATTGCCGTTGCGCTGGCAATTATAGGTTCAATCGCAACAAAGGACGTTTCCTCATGGATCCAAAGAGCGCTGGTTTTCCTTGTTGCATCATGTCCGTGCGCTATTGTAATTTCAATTCCTCTCGGCTTCTACACAGGTATCGGTGCGGCGGCAAAGGACGGAATTATCGTCAAGGGATCAATCTTTATTGAAGCCTTTGCAAAAGCAAAAGCTTTTGTTTTTGACAAGACAGGCACTCTGACAACGGGCAACTTTGAGGTCAGCAAGATTACTTCTATGAGCGATTTTTCCGAGGAGCAGATTCTTACTCTTGCGGCGGCGGCGGAATATTATTCCTCCCACCCGATTGCAAAGAGTATTGTCAATGCAGCACCGCAGATTGACGAAAAATACCTCAGCGATTTCCGTGAGGTTGCAGGCGGCGGAACAAGCGTACTGTTTGACGGCAAAAGAATTCTATGCGGCGGCAGGCGCTTGCTTGAGACGGAGGGTATCGAAACTCCCGACTACACGGACGGCGACGTTTGCGTTGTTTTTGACGGCAAAATCATCGGCACGATCACCCTCAGAAGTGCGCTCAGAAAGGGCGTTGAGGACATGGTCGAGCATCTGCGTGATCAAGGCGTTGAACACATTATAATGCTTACCGGCGACAACGAAACTGCATCCGACGAGGTTGCAAAAGCAATCAATCTTGACGAATACTATTGCAATCTTCTTCCCGAAGAAAAGCTCAGCCACCTTGAGGAAATCAAGAACGAGTATGGCAAGGTCGTTTACGTCGGCGACGGAATTAACGACGCTCCCGTTCTTGCTTCCGCGGACGCAGGCGTTGCAATGGGTCTCGGCACTCAGGCGGCAAGTGAAGCGGCCGATGTCATTCTCACGAACGACAGGCTCGACAAGCTCGCACCGGCTCACAAGCTTTTCAAGAGAACAATAAACATTGTTCATTTCAATCTTATATTTGCAATCGTTATAAAGATGATAGTTCTCATCCTCGGAGCGGCAGGTTATGCTCCTGTTTGGCTTGCGGTTTTCGCCGACGTCGGCGTGTGTGTAATCTGTATTTTGATTTCCACGCTCATCGGCAAAGCAAAGAACTCGTTTTTTGACACGATTCATTTAAGATAAGTCAAAAAAATATCAGGCTGTATCAAAGCAAAATGCTTCGGTACAGCCTGATTTTTTATTTAATTATTTACAGAAAGCTTTCCAAAATTCCGAATATGCTTTGTCGCCGTAAATTTTGAAAACGGTGTCATCGGCAAAGGTTATTATCTTCGTCAAAACCTTTGCCCATTCCGGCAGCTCATTGAGCTGTTTTTGCGTGAGGAGCTTTGCGTTTTCCTCGCTTATCTTGCCTTGTTTCGCACAGAATTCATTAACTCGCCTTGTCGTTTCCTTGCAAAACTCTGCATCGGCAATCGTCGCACGCATCACACGCTCGCAGTCATACATTATCGCCTTACATTCCTCGACGGTCTCCTGTGACCAATCAAGCTTGCCTGCCTGATAGTCTGCATAGAGATTTTTCATGTCCCTGTATCTCCAGCGGCGAATAAACCAGTTGTCGGAATTGCCGTTAAACTGCGGATATTTTTCCGGCTTTGATTTCACATTTTCAACTTCATGCGAATACATCAGCGCAACCGCAAGATTGATAACCGGTGCATTGTTCGCCGCATCCTCGTGATGCATATTGTAGAAATACCATGTATTGTCCGGAAGAACACCCGTTGAAGCGTCAATCTCACCGTCGGGAGAAAGTCTGCCTCCCTCGGAGAGCTTTTCCCCGGGCAAAGCCGCCGTTGCGCCGAGAGCTGTTGATTCAATATTGATAACTCCGTCGCCGTTCACATTGTCCGCATTCGCAGTAACATGAAAGAAATTATACCGTGCATCACCTGTGTGAAGTCCGTAGCCGGAAATTATATTTATCTTAATTCCGTTTGCAGTCATTTTCTTTATATTGTCGGCAAGGTCAAGCTGTGCCTGATAAAACGCATCGGTCTTTGACCTGACGGGAGAATGCTCCTTATCGCTAAGAAATTTTTCTGCAAGTTCGGGATAAGCTTCTTTCGTAACCATTGCCCAGATCTGCGGTGTGTTGACAAAAAGATTGTTAAAAAGAATATCATAAATTTTAGTCAGCATTGCGGCGTTAACCTCGGCAGGGAGTGCACGAAGCAAGAAGTTGACGGCGTGACCGATAAGCTCGCCGTACTCCGTGAACTCGGAAATCATCATCGGGATTCCCGCGTTGTACCAGAATTCCGCCGAAACATCAAAACTACGGTTGAACATATCGGTAACCGACTGCGTTCCGTTGAGAACGGGGACGACATTAACTATTGTATTAACCTTGTCGGTGTCGGTAAATTGGTCACAGAACGCTGTGAACACTGTACCGCCGAGACTTATCGGAAGAAGATTAACTTTCTTGGCTCCCGTCTTTTGAAGTACCATATCTATGTACCTGTCAAGCCGTTGAGCAGATGACATTGGGTCGGCGAAAAGAGAAAAAGTAAAAAAGAAAAGATTATCTTCGCCTATTATATCCGAAATGGCACGAAGCGGAAGAATTCTATAGAGATAGTCACACTGATATTGCATATAGCTCTGCGTTTCGGCATCGGCCGGAGTTGCAAAATCGGCAAAGGACCCGTTAAATTCAAGAAGGCCGATTTCATTGTTCGCAAAGGTTCCGTCGGGCAAAGTTTTCTGTGCTGAAAAAGCTGTATCGGCAACCTTTCCGATTGCATCAACAAGTCCGCAGTCCTTTTGAGCAATGACCGATTTAACAAGCGGTGCTATAAGATTGCTTGCAACCGTTTTGAGAATTTCGGGAACATCAAAAATAACGGTTCCGCTCTGAAGGTCATTGCCGAAGGCGTCCTTTTTTATCGGCGGACGAGACGGATCCTCGGCGGCTGAGCTGTTGTAATCCCTGTCAACAACATAGGTTATCGAATGGGAGATGCCGGGCACAACGACAAGGGGATAATAATTGCCGTTTTCGTCAACATTATCATAAACAACGGACATATCCTCAAGCGTGTACGGATAATTGTCGGAAGAAGGAGAATCCGAGCTTTTCGTCACGGTGCCGTTCAATGTGACAAGTGCCATGATTACCGCCATAACGGCTGAAATAATCCTGGTTATAAAAATCATTGTTTAACCCTCCCGTAAAAATTTAGAATAAGGGCAAAATTATAATAACAAAAAATAAATTATTTTTCAATAACATTGATTTATTTCCTAAAAAATGCTAATATAAATCATATCTTTTTTTGGAGGTTTAAATAATGGAAGTAACAGCAGTTGCCTCTTGGCTCAACTCAACTTTTGCCGACTTCGACCTTGCAATTTTTGACTTTTTCCATAGATTGCATGACAGTGCGGCAGGCGGATTCCTTGATGTGTTTTTCAATGCGATAACAACGCTCGGACATGACGGAATTGCGCTGATTATCATTTCACTTATCCTCATGCTTTTCAAAAAGACGAGAAAAGCAGGCTCGGCAATGCTCGCAGGAATTATTGTCGGAGCAATTTTTACAAACCTGACAATCAAGCCCCTCGTCTCACGTCCGAGGCCGTACACTCATCTTGACAGCCCCGTTTATCAATGGTGGCTGAATGCAGGAGCGCAGGTTGAAAGCGACCGTTCGTTCCCGTCGGGTCACACAACCTCGGCAATGGCAATGGTAACGGGACTTTTCTGCGTTACAAATAAAAAGATCAGTTGGTTAGCGTTTCTCTTTGCGATATTCATGGGAATGTCGAGAATTTATCTTTGCGTTCACTATCCGACCGATGTCATCGGCGGGCTTATTATCGGTGCAATCGGCGGCATTATCGGCGGTCTGCTTGTAAATTGGTTCTATAAGCACGACGAGCACAAGCTCAACAAAGCATATATCAATTTCAGCTTTGCAAATCTTTCTAAAAAGAAAGCATAACATTAAAGCTTCACCCGACACGGTCAAACGATTGTGTCGGGTTTTATGAGCGTTTTACACAAAAAAAGGTGCCGATTTTGTACGTTGACTGAATTGCTTTTTTGTTGTATAATTTAACTAATAATAGGGACATTGTTCCCGACAATATAGCACTCACAGGAGGTTTTTTATGAAAAAGATTTCTACAAAAATTATTTCCGTAATTCTTTGTATCTGCATGATCTTCGGCTGTTCGGCAATAGCATCATCGGCAGAAACAACAGATACGGTAACGAGAGTCAGTTGTGCTTTCAACGGCGATTCTCAAACTTCAAGAGGCTTCTGCTGGTACACCGAGACCTATACAAGAAGCGATGTTCAAATCATTAAGACATCTGATTTTGACGGCAGCTACGCAAATGCAACAGAGTATTCGGCAGGCAATATTTACAAGTTCCGCGACCTCTATTGTCATAAGGTTACCGTTGACAATCTTGAGCCGGGCACAAGCTATACATACCGTGTAGGAGACAGATCTCTCAACCTTTGGAGCGGTGACGGCACATTCAGAACAGATGACGGTGACAGCAAATTCTCCTTCATTTCCATTGCCGACGTTCAAGCAAGCAGCGACGAGAACTTTGCACATGCCGCCGAAACAATGCACGGTGCTGTTAAAACTCTTCCGAACTATGAGTTCATGATAAACCTCGGTGACTTTGTTAACGACGATACAAACGACGAGTGGAACTGGTATTTTAAGAACTTTGCTTTCGCAAACATGAATACCACAATTGCTCCCGTTGCAGGCAACCACGACGGCAACATCACGAACAAGCTCAACATCAATGTTTTCAACTCAATGTTTAACCTTAGTAACCCGAACACCAAGTCCAACACAAACTGGGTTAACGGCGTTTACTACTCATTCGATTACGGCAACGCTCATTTTGCTGTTATTAACACGAACGACATGTATCCGATGACACAGTCTCAGAGAAACTGGCTTGTTAATGACATGAGCAAGACCGATGCGGACTGGAAAATCGTTCTCATGCACAGGGCATCATACTCCGAGGGCAAGAACATCAACAAGCCTGATGCGATTATAATGAGAGACGTTCTTATTCCGCTCTTTGACGAGCTTGATATCGACGTAGTAGAGGCAGGTCACGACCATGTTTACTATAGATCAAAGCAGGTTAAGGGCGATAAGGTTGTTGATAATGTTCAGTATGTAACAGAAATGTTCAATGGCGAGGAAACAACATTTGCACTCAATCCCGAAGGCTCCGTTCACATTGTTCCGGCTACGGCAGGCACAAAGAGATACAGAGTTTACGACGCTATTGATCCTATCCCGGGCTGCTGCGATTTCCGCCTTTCAACAAGAGATTTGGGCGGCTGTTTCATGACAACAGAGATTGACGGCGGCAAGCTTGTTATGAAATCCTACCTTGTTGATGACAAAACTCAAGAGATTACTCTTATTGATAAGTACGCTATTAAGAAGGACGTTGGACAGAACAAGCCGGCAGAAGATTATCAGGAGCTTCCGACCGATAACGTTTCAAACATCAGTGCTTACATAACAAACTTTGTTAAGGCTATCGTCGATATGCTCGTTAAGTATCTCTTCGTTCTTCTCCCGAAGGTAATTAAAAACGCATTCAAAAAATAAGACCGGATATAATAAAACCTCCTCTTGAAAAAGGGGAGGTTTTTCATATGTACTTGTTATATTGATTTTTCCTCTTTCGGGAATCTTACCTTCGGCAAGTCGAGCTTAAACACGGTTGCAAGAATTCTGACCGCAAAAACAACCAGCACGGCAATAATCGACGCCGCCCTAACATTTACATTGTGAATATACATCAAATGATACGCTGTTCCTCCGAGAATTGAGGCAACGGCGTATATTCTTTTTTTGAGAACAAACGGTATTTCCATGAGCATAACATCACGAATCAGACCGCCGCCGACTCCGGTCACCACAGCAAGGCAAACAACGAGGATTCCGTTAACCGTGAAGCCTGATTCGATAGCAACCTTTGCGCCCATAACGGTAAAAACACCCAAACCGAGAGCATCAAAAACGTTATTGACCGCATCAACGGTTTTTTCGCTTTTTCGATATGAATCACGAAAAATATATGCCACAATAAATACAATCACAGACGTAATAACCGCAACCATGACATATCTGTAGTCGGAGAACATCGTCGGCGGCAGATGACCGATAAGAATATCCCTGACAATTCCTCCGCCGAGCGCCGTCATTGCGCTGAGAACGATAACGCCGAAAACGTCTACCCTTTTCTTTATAGCAACCATTGCTCCGGATATTGCAAAAGCGACGGTTCCGACCATTTCAAAAATAAAAAGTACAAGCTCCTCAACCGACATATTAAACCTCTGCTATAAGATAATTTGTTTCCTCACCGATGCACATTGCACGAAGCGTCGTATACGGAATACCGTTGATAATGTTCTCTGCCCCGTAATGATAATGCCCCTGATAGACATGTGAAACATCGTGTCTTGCAATTATGCCGTTCACTTCATTCGCATTTGAAACAATATGACGGCTTTCAACATTTATATCTATATTTTGATGAGTAAATACGATTTTTCTTTTATCCGTGTTGAGCTGTTCGTCAAGCCAAGCAAGCTCGGTCTTAGGAATATAGCTCTTCGTCCAGTCGATATCTTCACGGCCGTAAGGCTCCCCGTCGGGAGAATAAGAAGCGTCAAGAAAAACCAGCCTCACCTCATTATCCTCAACCGTTGTCGGTGCTACGTGAAAGCCTGTTATTTTTGCCATGTCCTCGGCACTGACTACCTCATTATCATGGTTTCCCATGCACTGATATGTAGGAATACCGTAGGAATTGATAAGAGACGAGATCTGTTTAAGATGCCTGATGCTCTCCTCGGTTCCGTTATGAAAATGAACGAGATCACCCAAGCAAACGGCAATCTGCACGTCCTGTGCCTTGAAATCTTCAAAGGCCCTTTTCACCGCAGCGTAGGCATAGCGCGGCTTTCTGTCCTGCTCAAGCAGGTCGAGGTCGCAATAATGTGTGTCTGTAAAAATACCTATTTTCATAATGATCACCTTGAAACCGCAAATTTTAAAACTTCAAGCGCATCGGAGGAATTCACTTTTCCGTCGCCGTTCCAGTCGGCACTGATCAGCAAATTGCCCGAAAGCGTTGTTAACTCGACAGCGTGGCGAAGAATCAAGAGCGCATCTGCCGAATTTATCTTTGAATCAGCATTGATATCGCCGATAAGACATACTGTGTACGGACCGAAGCTTTTTCCGTTGCCCTCGGCGGAAACGGTTGATCCCGTTTTTACCGTGCCGGCTGAGGTAAGCGCTGTCATCTTTACCGTTACATCCTTGTATGAAACATATTTTGAAATGAACTGCGCTTGCGTAAGCCCCGGTTCTTTCCTCAGATAAATCCTCTTGCTCGCTTCGTTCAGGCTGAGATTTGCTCCGGTCTTAAAGCTGAATTGAGGATTTGCAACCGACGGCTTTGAAAAACCGTTCAGACCGTTTGCCTTAATATATGACGGATAATCATAGTAGCAATAGTTTTTGTCGCAAACTCGATCAATTCCCGAAACTCTGCCGGTCTCCGTGTACTGCCACATTCCGTAAGCGCCGTTATATGTGCAGCTTGAATTATACTCGGCAATCCAAAAATGATAGTCCGAAAGCCTTGAGGCATAAAGCTCGTCTCTCGCGAAGTATTTGTTGCAATAAATTCCGACAAAATATCCTGCTGCTTTAAGCTTGTCACAGAAGGTTCGAGCAACCTCGGTGCATTCGGCCTGAGTTAAATCAACCTGGTCCTCTGTTTCAAGGTCGTAATAAACAGGCATTTCGAGCTTGCAGTTATATTTTTTCAAAAGACTTATAACAAAATCCGCTTCCCTGCTTGCTTCCCTGGCGGTCGTTGCTGCTCCGAAATAATAAACTCCGACAGGAATGTTATATTTTTTTGCCGCAGCATAGTAATCCGCAAAGCTGTCGTCTTCTTCCATTTTCTTGCTTGCGGTATATGCAAATCCGAGTCTGAGGATGATCGCATCAATGTCGGATGCGATTTTCGACCACGAGCTTATTGAGTCACTGTTCCAATATGAAATATCAATAACATCCCAGTTGACTTTTGTTAAATTGCCTGTCGGCACAGAGCTGCTTCCGACGGTGAAGGATTTGTTAAGAAGAACAACATTTGAGCTCTCGGTGTCGCTTGCCGTGATTTTATATGTATAGCTTCCTGCGGCAAGTCTCGAGAACGGCAGGCTGTAGTCAACGCTGTTTATATCGAAGCTTTTTGCGTTAGGGGTTGCAATATATTCAAAGCCCTTTGTGCTGTCCGCTTTATATGCACCTATCACAATCCTCGTTATATTATAGTTAGACGAAATAATTCCCGTTACCGAAAAACCCTCTCCCACGTCAAGCACATAGGGATAATTGGCATTTGTTATTTTTAGCTTGCTTGACTGAACCGTTCCGACGGTGAAGGGTTTGTTAAGAAGAACAACATTTGAGCTCTCGGTGTCGCTTGCCGTGATTTTATATGTATAGCTTCCTGCGGCAAGTCTCGAGAACGGCAGGCTGTAGTCAACGCTGTTTATATCGAAGCTTTTTGCGTTAGGGGTTGCAATATATTCAAAGCCCTTTGTGCCGTCCGCTTTATATGCACCTATCACAATCCTCGTTATATTATAGTTAGACGAAACAATTCCCGTTACCGAAAAACCCTCTCCCACGTCAAGGGTATCGGGATATTTTGCATTGGTTATTTTCAATGTGCTCGCAGCCTGACCGGTGCTTGTAACCGTAAAGCTCTTGTTGAGAAGAACAACGTCGGAGCTGTTGTCGTCTGAAGCTACGATTTTATATGTGTAGCTGCCGTTTTTAAGTTTTGAAAAAGACAAGAGATAGTCTACATCATTTATATCATAGCTTTTTTCTCCAGGCAATCCGGTATAATCAAACTCTGCGGTTCCGTTCGAATTGTAAACGCCGATAACAACCTTGCGAATATAATAATCCGAGGTGATAATCCCCCTTGCAATAAAAGGATCGCCCTGTTTTAATGTCGTCGGATATGTTGCGTCTGTCAGCTTCAATGATGTTGCGGCGGAAACAGGCATACAAAAACCGACCGCAATTGCAACAATTAAAAGAACCGATAAGAATTTCCTTTTCACTGTAAAGCGCTCCTTTCTGCATTTTGCCCTATTATAACATATTACGGCGAGATTGTACACTTTATTTTGTATAAAAGACGATTTTTGTCACATCGGATAAAACCTTGACGAAAATATAATGGACTGCGCCTAAAAGCAACAGTCCATTATCTGTATCTTTTATCCAAAGAAAAAATATTTATAAGCATCGCGGTAAAATATCCTATAAAGCCGAGGTCAATTGCCGCCAGACCGAATGTCCACGGATATGTAAATTCTCTGCCGCCGAGCGTGACCGGATTGCCGGAAATGTTTGCCGAGAGCGCAACCAGAACCAACACGGTAAAAATCAAAATTCCGATGCCTATCGGGAAAAAAGCGCCCATTAACTGTTTTTTCAGATATGCCCTGCGCAAATTTTCATCGGCGAAGCTTTGTCTTGATGCAACAACCCTGCCTCCCGTGATTTCAAGCTCACAGCCCGAAAAAAGTGCGTCAACACCTGTTTTTTCAACAAGTATCGGCTTTTTCTTTACCGTCCAAACGGATTTTGAAGCGATAACGTTTATTTCAAAAACTCCCTTAAGCTGCACATATTGGCTGTTCTCGTCCTTTGAAAGCTTGCGTGTCGGATTATCCTTATCGCTGTCGAATTTCTTATCCGTCTCCGTCCTTATTGCACGGCAGGCGATAAGCCTGTGATTTCCTTTTTCAACAGGCGAGATTGTTATACTCCCGTCTTCGGGAATAAAGTATTCCTCGCCGTCAAGCTCGATTTTCAGCACGTCATCGGAAGCGTTGTCTATTCTGATATTCGCCATAAATTCCTCCGAAAAGAAAGAGCTGCGGCAGAGAAACTTGCCGTTTTTCTGCAACAGCTCTTAAAGTCAGGCTTTATTCAACGATAACAGTTCCGTCCTCTTTAACGGTGATCTTGTCGCCGTCCTTTACAGCGCTGAGGAATTCATCGCCGAGAGAGTCAACGGCAACGATAGTGTTATCCGTCCAAACATCGGAGAGGATAACGCCTGCGGCTGCAAGAGAGTCGATCGGCAGCGAGAAAAGCATTGCCGCCGGAGCCATGTTAAGAGCGCATACGGTGTAGAGAACCATACCGCCAGTTGTTGAGCCGATTGTCTGAGGCAGGCAAAGAACCTTGCCGGTAAGATTTTTGCCGAATACATCCGGGTTATTCTGGTCGGAACCGATAACCTCGTCCTTGCCGATAATCGGAATATCATGCATGAGGGCTGTTTTCTGGAATGTGGCAAGTGTGTTTACACCGTTATGAGAAACAACAGCCTCGCCCTTATTGATTGTGCCTGCTACAACAGGACGTCCTTTGAAAGTCTTACTCATAATCAAAAACCTCCCTTGACAGCGATCTTGGTGATATCGTCAGTTGTGAAATAACGTGCGGTGGTATATGTACGAAGCTTGTTGGAGCAAGTAATAACATTGCTCGTGTCGCCGCCGCAGAGCGGATTGTTCATATACATAAGCGGACAAATACAGGAAATGTTGATGCCGAAGCCGATAAGCTTGTTGTAAGCGGCACTGTTTTCCTTCTTAAATCTGTCGAGAACCTCGGGAGCGGTTGTCATAACAGTACGAAGACCGACCTTTGTCTTGCCCTGCTTTTTAAGCTCATTCTCAAATCTTTCTGTCCATTCGCCGAGCTGCGCATATGAAAGGTGAGGACAGCCGATAAAGCAAAGCTTCGGAGCTGCGCCCTTATCCTTCCACATAACGGGATAGTTCTTGTAAACTCTTTCAAGCTCTGCATCGTCGATAACATAAGTCTGAGCACCCTCGGCGATGAGGCTTTCGCCCTGCTCAACTGCCTCGGGAGTAAGATTTTCAATATGGTAGAGTCCGACTGCACCGTTTGAAGCGGTTGCTGCGCCGAAATCCTTGAGATATGCCTTGGCATCGTCTGTGAGCTCTGTGCCGATCCACTTGTCAAGACCCTTGACGTAAGGAACGTCCTCCATAACCTTCATACCGATTGCCGAACCGAGAACCTGAGCCTCCGGAATCTTTGTGGTCTTTACCTCAATGATCCACTTTGCCTTTCTTCCCTCATCTGTGAGAAGATCAAACTCGGGAACCTTGCCGAGAATTGAACCGAACAGCTCGATGATACCGGAGTTACGGTTACATCTTGCACCGAGAACGGAGTTTGCAAATACAACAGCCGAGCTCTCTGCCCATGAAAGAATATCGCCCTTCTTGGGTGTGTTGCCTACCTCGTCAAAATAGCAGGCGCAAGTGAATGACTTGTCACTCTTGAGTCCAAGCTTATGGAGCTGAGCCTCGTAGGAATCCTGCATACCGTAGAGAATCTTGTTGAAGATCAGTTTCTGGAGCGGATTGCACTTAACGTTTGCGTAGTCAATGGGTCTCGGGTCAACTGTAAATCCCTCGTCAACCTTGAGGCCGCCCTTAATGAGCTCATCCATGATGGAGAACACGGGCTTGAGAACCGAAATGCCGAAGCTTGTAACAAGATGTCCTTTGCCGTTTACGGGAACGAATTTCTCTGCTCCGAAAGCGTCTCCGTAAAGCACAAGGGTCTTCATAACCTTCGCCATTACCTCGCCCTTTGAGCCGTGAAGAATTTCTTTTTCCTCGTCTGTCAGCTTCATTTTGTAGCTGAAGTTTTCATTCATAAGGTTTATCCTCCTTTTATCCTCATAAGCCCCCGACACGGAGGACTTATTATTTCCGAACCGAGCCTCCGTCGCTTGCGTTTGAGGAGACCGTACATTCTTATTTTAATTATATATTAAAACTCATCGCATTTCAAGAGTTTGTTAAAGATTTGACTAAAAAAGAACTCATTTATTTTTGGTCAAAATAATCAAAAGCCTGCCCTTTCAAATCATGGATAAGGGCAGGCTTTAATTGCGGTAATTTTTATTTTTCAATATTTTTCGGCGTAAACGCTTCGGGAAGCAGTTCGTTAAGTGAATACTTTTTATACGACTCCTCTCCCGTGACAACAAGAACCGTAAAATCGGGAGAGCAAAATTCAGCCATAACCTGACGGCAAACTCCGCAAGGGGGAAAGGATCCGCTTATAACTCCGTCCTTGCCGCCGGCAACGGCAATAGCGGCAAAATCTCTTTCGCCTGAAGAAATCGCATTGAAAAAAGCTGTTCTTTCGGCGCAGACGGTCGGAGTGTATGCGGCGTTTTCAATATTGCAGCCGGTGAAAAGCTTTCCGTCCTCGGTCATCAATGCCGCACCGACCCTGTAGCCGGAATACGGAACATACGCATTCTTCATTGCGTCAATTGCCGCTTTGCAAAGATCTTTTTCATTCATAAAAACACCTCGCTGAAAATCAATCAAACAAAACCGTGCTGAAATATCTTTCACCTGTATCGGGAAGAACAGTCACAACCGTTTTGCCTTCACCGAGCTCCTTTGCAAGGCGAAGTGCCGCAGTAACATTCGTTCCGCTTGATATTCCGCAAAGGATTCCCTCTTCACGGATAAGGCGTCGTGAGGTTTCGATCGCTTCCTCGTCTGTAACGATATCAATATGCTCATAGATTTGTGTGTTTAGATTTTTCGGAATAAGTCCGTCACCGATGCCCATTTGAAGATGAGTTCCGATGCTTCCGCCCGAAAGAATTGCGGCATTTTTCGGCTCGACTGCCCAAATATGGATTTCGGGATATTTCGCTTTAAGAGTCTCTCCGATTCCGCTGAGAGTTCCACCCGTTCCGACACCCGAGCAAAAACCGTCGATCGGCTTGCCGACCTGCTCAATTATTTCCTGTGCAGTATGGCTTTTATGAACCATCGGGTTCGCCGGATTCTCAAACTGCTGAGGAATCCAAACGTTTTTATCCTCCTTCGCCATACGAAGTGCGGTTTGCAGGCACTCGTTGATGCACTTGCCGATATCCCCGTCATCATGGACCAGCACAAGCTCGGCTCCGTAAGCCTTGACAAGCTTTCGACGCTCCTCGCTGACAGAATCCGGCATAATAATACGAACATGATAGCCTCTGACTGCACCGATAAGAGCAAGACCTATTCCCTGATTGCCGCTTGTCGGCTCAACAATAATCGTATTTGAATGTATTATTCCTTTTTCCTCTGCGTCGCAGATCATATTATATGCAGTTCGTGTTTTAATCGAACCGCCGATGTTGACGCCCTCGTACTTGACAAGAACCTCTGCGCTGCCCTCGGGTACAATTTTTGAAAGGCGAATCATAGGCGTGTGTCCGATTGCTTCAAGAACATTTGAATAAACCAAAGTAATTCCTCCGATGATAGTATATGCTGAACAGCTTACAATAACATAATATTAAATATAAGTTCACAGGGAACTATTTTATCACAATATGTAAAATATGGCAACTTGTTTACAAAATTTTTCAGTTGTATTTTTGAGAATAACGCAAAAGATATAATTGCAAACGCAAATGAATTGCGAAGGGGTGAAATGCAAATGTCAAGCAGCAAGAAGAATGTTGTTCCTCAGGCAAGAGAAGCTCTCGATCGTTTCAAGATGGAGGCTGCATCTGAGGTAGGTGTAAACCTTTCTAACGGTTACAACGGTGATCTCACATCTAAGCAGGCAGGTTCTGTCGGCGGTCAGATGGTTAAGAAGATGATTGAATCCTATGAGAAAAACATGAAATAACCTTTCATGAATTCACAACCACACGAATAATCAACAAAAGGGAGCGTCTTCAACTTCGGTTGAAGGCGCTCCCAATCTCCAAAAAGAAAAACTCCCGGGATTTCTCCCGGGAGCCGATATTCAGAAATCAAAATCAGAAATCAAAATCAGAAATCAAAATCAGAAATCAAAAGAAGCAAATGTTCCGTTGCTCTGATTGAAGATGTTCCATGTCTTCTTGAGACCTACCTTGCCGATAGCGCTGTGGTTACCAACAGAGACGTTGAGGATACCGTAGATATCCGCATGACCGCTGATATCGATCTTACCGTCTGTGTTTGAACCTGCTGCAAGCTCCTTGAGGTAGTCAACAGGAATTGTAAGAGATGACTGAACAACTACGTTGCCGTTTGCATCAACATACTTAGCCTGTGCCTTAACATAAGCACCAACGCCGCCCTCAACGCATACGTCTACAAGAGCGTAGCCATAGAGACCGAGTGATACATCAAGACCAAGACGAAGCTCGAACTGGCCATAGATGTTAACCTGACGATCGAGAACTGTTGAATCGTTAACAGTGCTTACCTTATTGTTGATGATCTCAATACCGTGCATTTCCTGAGAAGTTACAACGATTTCCATTCTGCCGTTTACATCAATGTTAAGAAGAACGTCGAATGTAATGGTAAGCGGAGTTGAACCGAGAGGAAGTGTGAAGGTGAAGAGCTTGATTGATGTAGAATCAAGCTTTGAGAGAGCATACTTGTTAACAGCCTTGGCCCAGAAGCTGTCGCCTGAGAGCTTCTCGCCTACTGAAGTAACCTCGTCGCCAAAGGTCTTAGCGTAGGAACCTGAGATAGCTGTTGTATCCTTAAGGTCATAGTTGAACTTAAGATATACTTCGTTGAAGTTAAGCTTTGCAACGTTCATGTCAGCCTTAGCATCAACCGTGAGGTTTGTGAGCTCATAAGCCTTAGAAAGTGTAACGCCGTCGCATACGCTCTTAGCAACTGAGAAGTTGAGGCCTGTATCTGTGATCTTAGCCTTAACCTTGAAGCCCTTTACAGAGAAGCTAACGTTAGCAAGCTTCTTAAGAGTCTTCATGATGTCATCCTTAGAGATGGCATTTGTATCAAGGTAACCGTCTGAAAGAATCTCGCCGTTACCGTCAGCGATCATTGATGTTGCGAAATCAACATCAGATGAGCCTTCGTAGTCGATCTTCTCGATAACGTCCTCGATAGCAACATCAGAATTCTTAACTACCTTCTCGCCGTCTACAACGTCGATAGCCTCAACCTTGTAAGCTGCACCTGTGAAGATAGCATCAGACTGCTCAACAACATAAACGTCGCCTACTGCAAGGTCTGAGCTTGCGGGAACAACGATGCTGTCACCCTCAACAGCGTAATCGGAAACCGTCTTAACGCCGTCCTTGAGAACGAGCTTCTGAGTGTTTTCGTCAACTGAACCACGAAGCTCAACAGCCTTTGCGATAGCTGCTGTTACGTCGTCAGCTGCCATTGCGCCGAGACCGAGCTTGTTCTTAGCATCAAGCTTAATGATGCCATTGTCAACAGCTGCGGAAACTTTTGCAATGTTTTTGATGGATGTAGCATTCTCAATTACAACGGTGGTCTCGTCAACCTTAACGCCCGATGCATTAACAAGAACTGTTGCTACGAATTCCGGAGTAACGGCCTTTGTAACGTCGATTTTATCATAATCAACGAGAACGTCATTATTATCTGCTGTTGCAACAGCTGCATAATACTCGTTGTCCGGCTTAACTCCACGAATTTCTTCCGTGGACTCAACCGCCTGATAACCAAACGCTTCATTAACCTGCTCCAAGAATGCGCCTGTCTCAACCGTCTTTGTTCCCGGCCATACAAAGCCCGGGAAAATGCTGGTCATGACAAGCATTACAATGGAAACGATGATTGAAATGATCTTGGTCATGTCAATTCCTCCTTTAATTTTTTGAGGTTTGAGCATCTTTTCCACGGCTTTAAAGTGGTATAACGTTAGTACCGCTTATAAAGTTGAGCTGCCCGAAGACAGCAACCCTGGTAAATACTCCCCTCACTATGAATTATAAGCGTTGACCCGTCATTTTGCAAGTATTTTTTTGCCTTTGGAGAAAAATTTTATCTATTTTTGAAAAAGTCACTAAATATTGTGGTTAAAACTGTGCAAAATACAATTTTAATGCCGTTTTTAACAAAAAAGATAAGTTGTCTAAATAAATTTTTTCGTCTCCTATTACATTATATATATAATAAAACCAAAATGAAACAAAATATTCCTTGACACAAAAATGGTTTTGTGATATCTTATAAGCGATATAATAAAGGCTGTGACAAAGACAGTAGCCGCTATGCGAAGCAAAAGCGAGCCGGGGAGGGTGTAAGCCCGGCGTGAAGTACATTGCGGTGAATATCACTTTCGAGCTGCGGACTGAATTGAGTAAGTTTTGACGGGTGTCCTCCGTTAAAGGGAACACATATTGAAGTATGTTGAATAGGTGGTTGCGAGTCATCCTCGTCCTGTTTTTCACGGGACGGGGGTTTTGTTTTGAGCATTATCCTATCACACAAAAAGGAGCTATAATAAATGTACAAGAAAGTTTCTGCAAACCTGAACTTTGTTGACCGAGAGAAAGCGGTTGAGGAGTTCTGGAAGGAAAACAAAATCTTTGAAAAAACCTGCGAGAAAAAAGGTCCGTCCTATGTTTTCTATGACGGTCCGCCGACTGCCAACGGCAAGCCGCACATCGGTCACGTTCTTACTCGTGTTATCAAAGACCTGATTCCGCGTTATCGCACAATGAAGGGCTATCAGGTTCCGCGTAAGGCGGGCTGGGATACCCACGGTCTCCCGGTTGAGCTTGAGGTTGAAAAGCTTCTCGGACTTGACGGCAAGGAGCAAATAGAGCAGTACGGTCTAGAACCGTTTATCGAAAAATGTAAGGAAAGCGTTTGGAAATACAAGGGTATGTGGGAGGATTTCTCTTTTACTGTCGGCTTTTGGGCAGATATGGATAATCCTTATGTAACCTATCATAATCCATACATCGAATCAGAGTGGTGGGCACTCAAAAAGATTTACGAAAAGGGTCTCATCTACAAGGGCTTCAAGATCGTTCCCTACTGTCCTCGCTGCGGAACTCCGCTTTCTTCACATGAGGTTGCCCAGGGATATAAATCCGTTAAAGAGCGTTCGGCAATCGCACGCTTCAAGGTCAAGGGAGAGGACGCTTATCTTCTTGCATGGACAACAACTCCGTGGACCCTTCCTTCAAATGTTGCGCTCTGCGTAAATCCGACCGAGAAATATGCAAAGGTCAAGTGTGTTGACGGAAATGTTTATTACATTGCCGTTGCTCTTATGGATAAGGTTCTTTCTCCTCTCGCAGAGGACGGAAAACCGGCTTACGAAATTCTTGAAGAATTCGTCGGCAAGGATCTTGAATATAAAGAATATGAGCCTCTCTTTGAGTGCGCCGGCAAAAAAGCGGAACAGCAGCATAAAAAAGCTCACTTCGTAACCTGTGACAACTACGTTACAATGTCAGATGGTACAGGCATCGTTCACATTGCGCCGGCATTCGGTGAGGACGACTCCCGAATCGGCAGAAACTATGACCTTCCGTTCGTTCAGTTCGTTGACGGCAAGGGCAACATGACAGCGGAAACTCCGTTTGCGGGTCTCTTTGTTAAGGATGCGGACGTTCCCGTTCTTCAGAATCTTGAAGAGAGAGGACTTCTTTTCAGCGCACCGAAATTTGAACATGATTATCCGTTCTGCTGGCGCTGTGACACTCCGCTTATTTACTATGCAAGAGAGTCCTGGTTCATCAAGATGACGGCTGTTAAGGATGACCTTATCAGAAACAACAATACAATTAACTGGATTCCCGAAAGTATCGGTAAAGGACGCTTCGGAGACTGGCTCGAAAATGTCCAGGACTGGGGCATCAGCCGTAACCGTTACTGGGGTACTCCGCTCAACATTTGGGAATGTGAATGCGGTCACAGACATTCAATCGGCAGCATCGAGGAGCTCAAGAGCATGTCCGACAACTGTCCTGACGATATCGAGCTTCACCGTCCGTATATCGACGCTGTTACAATCAAGTGCCCCGAGTGCGGCAAGCAGATGAAGCGTGTTCCTGAGGTTATTGACTGCTGGTTTGATTCAGGCTCAATGCCTTTCGCTCAGCATCACTATCCGTTTGAAAACAAGGATCTTTTTGAGAGTCAGTTCCCGGCAGATTTCATTTCAGAAGCTGTTGACCAGACAAGAGGCTGGTTCTATTCACTTCTTGCAATTTCAACCCTTATCTTTAACAAGGCACCGTTCAAGAACGTTATCGTTCTCGGTCACGTTCAGGATGAAAACGGTCAGAAAATGAGTAAATCCAAGGGCAACGCCGTTGACCCGTTTGACGCTCTCAAGACCTACGGCGCAGATGCTATTCGTTGGTATTTCTACACAAACTCCGCTCCGTGGCTCCCGAACCGATTCCATGGCAAGGCTGTTATTGAGGGTCAGCGCAAGTTTATGGGCACTCTTTGGAACACATACGCATTCTACATTCTTTATGCAGAGATCGACAAATTCGACCCGACAAAGTATGAGCTTGATTACAGTAAGCTTTCAGTCATGGACAAGTGGCTTCTCTCAAAGCTCAACTCAATGGTAAAGAGCGTCGACAACAATCTTTTCAATTATCGAATCCCCGAGGCTTGTAAGGCTCTCCAGGAATTTGTTGACGATATGAGTAACTGGTATGTTCGCCGCTGCCGTGAGCGTTATTGGAAACAGGGTCTTGAGCAGGATAAAATCAATGCTTATCTGACACTTTACACCGCGCTTGTTACGGTTGCAAAGGCATCTGCTCCGATGATTCCGTTTATGGCTGAGGACATGTATCAGAACCTTGTACGCTCGGTTGACAAGAATGCCGAGGAAAGCGTACATCTCTGCTCATTCCCCGAGGTAAACGAAAACCATATTGACCTTGAGCTTGAGAAGAACATGGACGAGGTTCTCAACATCGTAGGTCTCGGACGTGCGGCAAGAAACGGCGCAAACATTAAAAACCGTCAGCCTCTCGCAAAGATGTATGTCAATGCAGACATTAAGCTTGAGGGCTATTATAAGGATATCATCGAGGACGAGCTGAATATTAAGAACGTCATCTTCGTTGATGCCGCAGATGAACTTTCCGATTACAACTTTAAGCCTCAGCTTAAAACACTCGGTCCTAAGTACGGCAAGAATCTCGGTGAAATCAGAACTGCGCTTTCGGAGCTTGACGGTTCAAAGGCTAAGAAAGAGCTTGACGCAGACGGTCATATCACGCTGAATATCAGCATCGGTGCAATCGAACTGACAGCCGACGATCTTCTTATTGAGGCTGTTCAGAAATCGGGTCTGTTCTCGGTTTCCGACTTCGGCGTAACTGTAGCAATTGACACAACTCTCACTCCGGAACTTGTTGAAGAGGGCTTTGTCCGTGAAATTATCAGCAAGATTCAGACAATGCGTAAAGATGCGGACTTCAACGTTACCGATCACATCATCATCAGCGTTGAGGGTAACGGTAAGATTGCCGATATCATTGCCCGCAACAAGGCTGATATCTTCACTGCTGTTGTTGCCGACGACCTCGTTACAGGCTCTGCCGACGGTCATACCGCAGAATGGAACATCAACGGTGAAAAAGTTACCTTCGGCGTTAAGGTTAACAAATAAAAACATATTTAATTTTTCTCCCGACCTTTTTAACGGTCGGGAGAATTTTTGTATAATAATACATTCATAATTTTTGCTACAATTTAAAGCTATTTATATAATAATTACAATTTTGCTTTGTAAAGTTTAACTTTCTTTGACATTGACAAAAAAACGACAAAGACCTACAATTATTATACTGTGAATAATTATACGTTGAGAAGGGACTTTATGAAAAAAAAGAAAGTGATTGCCGAAGCTTTTAAGGCTGCTTTTCCGCACACAATACCCATCCTTGCCGGCTTTTCTTTCCTCGGATTTTCGTTCGGCGTTTTGATGAACGTTTCGGGGTTCAGCTTTTGGTATCCGCTTGTTATGAGCATTATTGTTTTTGGCGGTTCAATTGAATTTGTCGCTGTTTCGATGCTGCTGAGTCCTTTTGCACCGATTCAAACGCTTATAATGTCACTGATGATTCAGGCAAGACATCTTTTCTACGGACTTTCAATGCTTGATAAGTACAAAAATGTCGGGATAAAAAAATATTATTTGATCTTCGGTATGTGCGACGAAACATTTTCAATCAACTGCTCGGTTGATATTCCCGATGGAATTGACAAGGGCTGGTTCATGACTGCTGTAACCCTGCTCGATCACCTTTATTGGATCAACGGTTCGCTCATCGGCGGACTTGTGGGCTCACTCATTCCGTTTGACACAACAGGTCTTGATTTTGTTATGACGGCAATGTTTGTCGTAATTTTCCTCGAACAGTGGATGAAAGAAAAGAAACATTACACGTCGCTTATCGGCCTTTTTGCGTCTGTAAGTTGTCTGCTCATTTTCGGCTCGGACTCCTTTATGATTCCGACAATGCTTCTTATACTTTTTCTGCTTACAGCGCTTCGCAAGCCTATCGAGAAAGGGGGCGGACTTGAATGACCGTTACTCAGCAAGTTATAACCATTGCAATAACCGCCGTGGCGACTATTATAACAAGATTTCTTCCGTTCGCCGTTTTTCAGTCAAAAAAACGTCAGACACCGAAATTTATTGAGTACCTCGGCAAGGCTTTGCCTGCGGCTGTGTTCGCGATGCTGGTTGTCTATTGCCTTAAAAGTGTTGATATTCTCACGGGAAGCCACGGTTTGCCTGAATTGATATCAATTATAGTTGTAGTTCTTCTCCACCTTTGGAAAAAACAGATGCTGCTTTCAATCGCAGGCGGCACAGTTTGTTATATGCTCCTTGTTCAGCTTGTGTTTAAATAATTTCCGGTTCAATATACGCCCACAAATGTTATAGACATTACAGCATAATATATGTTATAATACTGTCATGTTTATCATGTTCTTTTATCCGACAACATTTTCTTAAAACACATTGACTTTATCGGTTAAAAGTGATAAAGTATTCTATAATACATTTATAATAAAATTTTCCGAAACCACGGGAAGTTAAAACAATCAGAGGTGGAAAAAATGGTTATTACCGAGCTTCTTGAAAGAAATGCTCGTCTTTATCCCTCGGACACCGCTCTCGTTGAGGTTAACCCCACCGTTGAGCGCGACAACGCCGTAACCTGGCGTGAAGCAAGTCTTATAGAAAGTGCAAGCCCCGGCGCACCCTATCGCCGTGAGCTTTCGTGGAAAGACTTTGACCGCAGGGCAAACCGATTTGCAAATCTTCTGCTCAGCAGAAATGTAAAAAGAGGCACCAAGGTAGCAATTCTTCTTATGAATTGCCTTGAATGGCTTCCGTTATATTTCGGAATTCTCAAGGCAGGCTGCATCGCCGTGCCGATGAACTACCGTTACTCAGGCGATGAAATTAAATATTGTCTCGAGCTTGCGGATGTTGAGGTTTTTATTTTCGGCCCTGAATTTATCAGCCGAGTTGACCCGATACACAATGAACTGAAAAATATTAAAATTACTCTTTTTGTTGGCAAAAATACTCCTGAATATGCAGAAAACTGCATGACTCTTATTCGCTATTGCTCGTCGTCGCTTCCGCCGATAGCTTTGGACGAAAACGACCATGCCGCAATTTATTTTTCTTCCGGCACAACCGGCTTTCCGAAGGCGATTCTTCATCGCCACAAGGCTCTCTATTGTTCGTGCCTGACTGAACAGAAACACCACGGACAGCAAAAGAACGATGTTTTCCTCTGCATTCCTCCGCTTTATCACACAGGAGCAAAAATGCACTGGTTCGGCAGCTTGCTTTCAGGCAGTAAAACCGTTATCCTCAGAGGAATCAAGCCCGAATGGATTCTTCGCACAATTACGGAGGAGAAATGCACAATTGTTTGGCTTCTCGTTCCATGGGCGCAGGATATTCTGGATGCAATAGATTCGGGCAGAATCAATCTCGACCATTATCTGCTTGACCAGTGGAGACTTATGCACATCGGTGCACAGCCTGTTCCGCCCAGTCTTATCCACAGATGGAAAAAGATTTTTCCGCATCATCAGTACGATACAAACTACGGCCTCAGTGAGTCTCTCGGACCTGGCTGCGTTCATCTCGGCGTTGAAAACATTAACAAGGTCGGCGCAATCGGCAAGGCAGGCTATCTTTGGGAGACAAAAATCATTGATGACCACGGCGAACCGGTTAAGCAGGGTGAAGTCGGCGAGCTTGCCGTAAAAGGACCGGGCGTTATGCTCGAATACTACAAAAACCCGAAGGCGACAGAAGAAATTCTCAAGGGCGATTGGCTCTACACCGGTGATATGGCACGAGAGGATGAGGACGGATTTATCTATCTTGTTGACCGTAAAAAGGATGTTGTTATTTCCGGCGGTGAGAATATTTATCCTGTTCAAATTGAGGACTTCCTCCGCCGTAACGATAAAATCAAGGACGTTGCCGTTATAGGTATTCCCGATCCCAGACTCGGTGAGATTACTGCCGCGATTATTGAACTCAAGGACGGCATGACCTGCACCGAGGAGGAAATCAACGATTTCTGTGAGGAGCTTCCGAGATATAAACGTCCTAAGAAGATTATATTTGAAAAAGTTCCCCGCAACCCGACAGGAAAGATAGAAAAGCCTGTACTCAGGGCAAAGTATTGCAAGGGCAGACTTGTCGAATCACAGATTACAGGCTAAAAGCAAACGGAGGTTTATATAATGAAGCAGTTGATGCTCGGCAACGAAGCAGTTGCCAGAGGACTTTACGAAGCCGGCTGTTCCTTTGTTTCCAGCTACCCGGGTACTCCGAGTACCGAGATTACGGAATATGCCGCAAAGTATAAGGAAATTTATGCCGAATGGGCACCAAATGAAAAAGTTGCCGTTGAGGCGGCTTTCGGTGCATGCGTTGCAGGTAAGAGAAGCTTCTGTTCAATGAAGCACGTCGGACTCAACGTTGCAGCCGACCCGGTTTTCACAATCGCGTATACCGGCGTTAACGCAGGTATGATTATCGGCGTTGCGGACGATGCAGGTATGCACAGCTCTCAGAACGAGCAGGATTCACGTCATTACGCTATTGCCGCAAAGCTTCCGATGCTTGAACCGGCGGACGCAAGCGAATCCCTCAGCTTTACGAAGCTCGCATACGACCTTTCCGAAAAATACGATACACCCGTTTTTGTCAAGATGTGTACAAGAGTTGCTCATTCTCAAAGCATTATCGAAACATCGGACAGAGTTGAGACCTCAAAGACCTACGAAAAAGACGGTGCAAAATATATTATGATGCCGGGCAACGCAAAGCGCCGACATCCGATCGTTGAAGCAAGAACGGCGGCTCTTACAGAGTATGCCGAAACAGCTCCTTTCAACCGCATTGAGGACGGAAGCGATCATTCAATCGGTATCATCACATCAAGCACAAGCTATCAGTACGCAAAAGAGGTTTGCGGCGATAAATATCCCGTTCTCAAGCTCGGTATGATAAATCCTCTGCCGGTCAAAAAAATTCAGGATTTTGCAAAGTCGGTTGACAAGGTAATTGTTATTGAGGAGCTTGACGGCATAATCGAAACCCACTGCCGCAACATCGGCGTTGAGGTAACAGGCAAGGAATTGTTCAGTTGCATTGACGAGCTGAGTCAGAACATCGTTGCAGAGAAGCTCGGATTTACCCCCGACTGCGGAAAAAAGCTTGATGAAAGCATTCCGGCAAGACCTCCTGTTATGTGTGCAGGATGTCCGCACAGAGGACTTTTCTATACTCTTAAAAAGAATAAACTCACCGTTTTCGGCGATATCGGCTGTTACACTCTCGGTGCTGTTCCTCCGCTTGCCGCAATTGACACAACCATTTGCATGGGTGCTTCCGTTTCTGGAATTCACGGCTTTAACAAGGCTAACGAAGGCAAGAGCGACGGAAAAACGGTTGCCGTTATCGGTGATTCCACATTCATGCACTCAGGCGTTACGGGACTTATCAATATCGCTTATAATGAATCGAATTCAACCGTTATCATTCTTGATAACTCCATTACGGGCATGACGGGACATCAGCAGAACCCGACAACAGGCTTCAACCTCAAGGGTGACCCGTGCACAAAGATCGACCTTGAAACCCTTTGCCGTTCGGTCGGCATCAAGAGAGTCAGAGTTGTTGATCCGTATAACCTTAAAGAATGTGACGATGCAGTTAAAGAGGAGCTTGCGGCAGACGAACCTTCGGTTATCATTTCAAGAAGACCGTGCGCACTTCTCAAATATGTTAAACATAACGGACCGATTACGGCAAATGCGGACAAGTGCATCGGTTGTAAATCCTGCATGAAGATCGGCTGTCCTGCCATCAGCATTGTTGACGGCAAGGTTAAGATTGACGCAACACTTTGTACCGGATGCGGCGTTTGCAGTCAGCTCTGCAAATTCGGCGCACTTCCGAACGGAAAGGAGTCCTGATTATGCGGACAAAGAATATTATGATTGTCGGAGTCGGCGGCCAGGGAACCTTGCTTGCAAGCAAGCTTCTCGGCAGACTTCTTCTTGAAAAAGGCTACGACGTTAAGGTCAGCGAGGTTCACGGAATGAGCCAGCGAGGCGGCAGTGTTGTTACATATGTCAGATACGGTGACAAGGTTTATTCTCCGATTATCGACAAGGGCGAAGCTGATATTATTATATCCTTTGAGCTGTTAGAAGCGGCTCGATGGACTGAATTTCTCAAACCCGACGGAACTATAGTTACCAACACTCAGGAAATTAACCCTATGCCGGTTATCACTGGTGCGGCGGAATACCCGACCGAGCTTGTTAAAAAAATCATGGCTCTCGGTGTTAATCTTGACGCAATTGACGCTCTTTCACTTGCCGAGGAGGCAGGAACTTCCAAAGCGGTCAACCTTGTTCTTATGGGCAGACTTTCAAAGTATTTTGACTTTACAACAGAGGAATGGATGGCAGCGATTGAAAAGAGCGTTCCGCCTAAGTTCCTTGAGATAAACAAAAAAGCTTTCTTGCTCGGCAAAGACGCATAAATAGGAGACCTCGTTATGGAAAATTACTATCAGAAAGAAATTGAATGTGCCTCACCGGAAAAACTCCGTGAACTTCAGGACGAAAGACTTGTTAAGCAGGTCAAACATGTTTGGGACAATGTTCCTTACTACAGAAAGAAGATGGAGGAGAAAGGCGTTACACCCGACGATATCAAAGGCATTGACGATCTTCACAAGCTTCCGTTTCTTTCAAAAGCGGATCTTCGTGATGCTTATCCCTACGGACTTCTTGCCGCTCCGTTAAAGGACTGTGTAAGAATTCAGTCCACATCCGGCACAACAGGCAGACGTGTTGTTGCCTTCTACACAAAGAATGATATCGACCTCTGGGAGGACTGCTGTGCACGTGCTATTGTTGCGGCAGGCGGAACGAATGAAGATGTTGTTCAGATTGCATACGGTTACGGACTTTTCACAGGCGGCGCAGGACTTCACGGCGGCAGCCATAAGGTCGGCAGTCTTACTCTTCCGATGTCCTCGGGCAACACGGACAGGCAGCTTCAGTTCATGACCGACCTTCAGTCAACAATTCTCTGCTGTACTCCGTCCTATGCGGCATATCTTGCAGAGAGCATCTACGAGCGCGGTCTAAGTGATAAAATCAAGCTCAAGGCAGGTATCTTCGGCGCAGAAGCATGGAGCGAGAAAATGCGTCAGGAAATTCAAAATCAGCTTGGAATCAAGGCATATGATATTTACGGACTGACTGAAATCAGCGGTCCGGGCGTTGCATTTGAATGTTCGGATCAGACAGGCATGCACATTAACGAGGATCATTTCATTGCCGAAATTATCGACCCCGATACAGGTGAAGTTCTTCCCGACGGAACTCAGGGCGAGCTTGTTTTCACATCAATCACTAAAGAAGCATTCCCGCTTCTCAGATACAGAACCCGTGACATCTGCGTTCTTACAAGAGAAAAATGCTCCTGTGGCAGAACTCTTGTTAAAATGTGCAAGCCGATGGGCAGAAGCGACGATATGCTTATCGTTAAGGGCGTCAACGTATTCCCGTCACAGATCGAGACCGTTCTCATTGAGCAGGGCTATCAGTCTAATTATCAGATCATAGTTGACCGTGTAAACAACAGCGATACTCTTGAAGTTATGGTTGAAATGACTCAGGACAACTTCTCAGATAACCTCGGTAAGATTACTGAGATGGAAAAATCACTTGTTGCCGCTTTGAAGGCTATGCTCGGAATTTACACCAAGGTTCGCCTTGTTGCTCCGAAGTCAATCACCAGAAGCGAAGGCAAGGCAGTCCGTGTTATTGACAAGAGAAAGATATAAGGAGGAAGGACAATGGCTATTACTCAGATTTCGGTTTTTTTGGAAAACAGAGCAGGACAGCTTTCGGAGATTACGAAAATCCTTTCCGATAACAACATCGACCTCAAGGCGCTGAACATCGCCGAGACCGCCAATTACGGAATTCTTCGTATCATTTCCGACGATTGCAATGAAGCTGCAAAGCTTCTTCGTAATAACGGTTTTATTGTTACGCAAACTCCCGTTGTTGCTGCTGCCGTTCCCAATAAAGCAGGCGGCCTCAACGAGCTTCTCAATATCATTTCAAACGAGGATATTGACATTGAATACATGTATTCCGTTTTCGGACAGAAAGACGGTCTTGCATACATGATTTTCAAGGTCAAGGATGTTGATATTTTCACGTCTGTTCTCAAAAAATACTTTGTCGTTGTTGCAACCGGCGACGATCTCGGAATTAAATAACTATTGATTTTTTCGATCTGACGGAGTATTATTTATATGCCGTTAAATTAAAAACAAGTCTGTCTCCTCTTATTTCAAGGGGAGGGGGACCTTTTGCAGTGAAACAGATAAATACTTTTAAATAAACTTTATCTTTTCTGTCGCTCTTCTTTGTTCCGTTGAATTTAACAAAGGAGAAATAAATCTAAACAAATAAAATAAATCGACTTTCCTTTCAGTCGGTTTGTTAAGAAAGGAATATACAACAATGCAGGAATTAAGCAGAAAAAATGCACTTTTCACCGATTCCGTTATCAGAAGAATGACCCGTGTTGCTCTTGACTGCGGCGCAATCAACCTTGCACAGGGCTTCCCGGATTTTGATCCCCCAAAGGCTATGACGGATCGTCTCGCAGAGGTTGCTCATACAGGCCCTCACCAGTATCCCATCACAATGGGAGCACCGAATTTTCGTGAGGCTCTCGCAAGAAAGTGCGGACGTTTTATGGGTCGCGAGCTTGACCCAAATACAGATATGGTTGTAACGATCGGTTCAACCGAAGCAATGGTAGATACAATTTTCGCTCTCACAAATCCGGGTGACAGAATCGTTATGTTCTCTCCCTATTTTGAAAATTACAGAGCGCAGGCTATTATGGCAGACTGTGAGCCTGTTTTCATTCCGCTTGTACCGCCCGAGTTTAACTTTGATCCCGATATCATCGAGGCTGAGTTTAAAAAAGGCGCAAAAGCAATTCTTATCTGCAATCCCTCAAATCCGAGCGGCAAGGTTTTCACATACGACGAGCTGAGAACCATTGCAGATCTTTGTATCAAGTATGATGTTTATGCTATCATGGACGAGGTTTATGAGCACATCATTTATGAAGGACATAAACATATTTATATGAACAGTCTCGACGGAATGTGGGAGAGAACAGTCAGTTGTTCATCTCTTTCCAAGACATATTCAGTAACAGGCTGGCGTCTCGGCTATGCAATTGCTCCTAAGCCGCTCATGGACAGAATAAAACAGTATCACGACTTCAACGCTGTCGGTGCGGCTTCTCCTCTTATGGAGGCTGCCTGCGTCGGTCTTAATATGCCCGACAGCTATTACGAGGAGTTCGGTGCACACTATGCCCACATGAAGAAGCTCTTTACAGAGGGACTTGACCGTATCGGAATTCCTTACACGGATCCGCAGGGCGCATACTTTGTCCTTGCAGATATTGCCCCGTTCCTCAAGCCGGGTCAGTCGGACGTTGATTTCTGCCTTGAAATGGCTCAAAAGGTTGGCGTTGCTTGCGTTCCCGGTACATCTTTCTTCAACGAAAAGGGCATCAATAATATCGTTCGTGTTCACTTTGCAAAGAAGGATGAAACACTCAATGAGGCTCTCGAAAGACTTTCACACATCAAGGAAAAGATGGGATAAAAATAAAATACTAAGACAATACACCTCAATTATGCGGTATTGAGTTAAGCGAAAGTCGAAATTTTTTCGGCTTTCGTTTTCTTTTTGCATTCAGTGTGGTATAATATTATAAAATTTTATTTTCGGAGAAGCCAATGAAAAAAGAAACCGTTAAAAATATAATAAAAATCGTATTTGCTGTCGCCATATTTGTTACGGCAATAGTCAACTACGATTATCTTTCAAATCTCGATGTCCGTGTGCTGATTGCAGGTGCTTCGTCATTATTGATTGCCGAGTTGATAATACTCGGTGTTTATTCCGTCAAAGCTGTTTTAATGGTCATTCCCGCATCACTCATCTATATTTCCGTCGGTATGGCTTTCGACACCAAACGCGCGGTTATTGTCAATCTTCTCGGAATTGCCATTGAGGTCACGGTAACATTTTTCATGGGTAAATTTCTCGGCAAGGACGCCGTTGAAAAGAAAATCCGCAACACAAAAGCCGGTGATAAATTTTTCTCAATGCTTGATAAAAATCGAAATGTTGCTGTTTTTCTGATGCGTTTTATCCCTGCCTTTCCTATTGATTTTTCATCGCTTTTCATGGGTGCGTTTGATTTTAAATTTTTGCCTTACCTTTTGCTTTCAGTCCTCGGAATTGCACCGAGAGTTATTGCTTTTACGATTCTCGGCGACGGAATTTATGACCTTATTCCGATGAAATATATTGTCCTTGCGGCGATTTGTTCAATTCCGATAGTAATTGCTGTTCTGCTGATAAAAAAATACGTCGTTAAAAAGAAAAAACCTAAAGAAAATGAATAATTTTTTATAAAATCCCTTGCTAAAATACCGAAAATATATTATAATAATTAAGATATTGCAGGAGATTTAATCTGAAGCATTATTTCAGTCATGTGGTGTGTTGGTCCTGTGCGACGGGGTGCCGCGAACCATGTCAGGCGGGGAACCGAGCAGCATTAAGCGGTTAACACCGTGCGACACAGTACGGCCTGCACACCATGTGACTGAGATAATGCTTTTTATTATTACAAGAGGAGGTATATGACGTGTACAGAGTGCTTTACAGAAAGTGGAGACCTCAGACTTTTTCCGACGTTATAGGTCAGGAACATATTACCTCAACTCTTGCCCACGAAATTGAATCAGGCAAGGTTTCTCATGCCTATCTTTTCACAGGCTCACGAGGAACGGGAAAAACCACTTGCGCAAAGATATTTGCCAAGGCGGTCAACTGTCCGCATACCCACAACGGCAATCCATGCAATGAGTGTGAAATATGCAAGGGTATTGACGACGGTTCGATTCTTGACGTTATTGAAATTGATGCCGCAAGCAACAACGGTGTTGACAATATTCGTGACCTTCGTGAGGAAGCAAATTATACCCCAGTTCATACAAAATACCGTGTATATATAATCGACGAGGTTCATATGCTTTCAATCGGCGCATTCAATGCTCTTCTTAAAACTCTTGAAGAGCCGCCCGAGCATGTCAAATTTGTTCTTGCAACTACCGAGGTTCATAAGCTCCCGGCAACGATTCTTTCAAGATGTCAGCGCTTTGATTTTCACAGAATTACACCCGAAAATATAAGCGCAAGACTTAAATATGTAGCAGGGGAAGAAAAAATCGAGCTTGATGACGATGCCTCCCTTCTTATTGCAAGAATTGCCGACGGCGCAATGCGTGATGCACTTTCGATTCTCGACCGTTGTGCCGGAATCAGCGACCATGTCACGGCAGATATTGTCAGCAATGCAGCAGGCCTTGCAGGTAAAGGCCATCTTTTTGAAATGGTTGACAATATAAATAATAATAATTCGTCTGAGGTTCTTTCGATAATTGACAAGCTTCACGGAGAATCTTGCGATATGGAAAGACTTTGTGCAGAGCTTATCAATCATTACAGAAATCTGATGATGATTAAGACGGTAAAGGAACCGCAAAAACTGATTGTATGTACGGATCACGATCTTGAGCTTTATAAAAAACAAGCTGACAAAACGAATCTTTATAAAATACTTAACTGCATTTCTTTGCTTGAAGAAGCTTCAACTGTGTTAAAAACCAGCTCAAGCAAGCGCACTGAAATGGAACTTACGGCAGTTAAAATGACTGTGCCGAATATTTCAAATGACAATACTGCCGTTATGAGCAGAATTGATAACCTTGAAAGAATTATTAAAAGCGGAAAATTTTCTGCCGAAAAACCGACAGAGAGTTTTAAAGAAGAAGTTAAAACTTCTCAGCCCATTATACAGGAAAAAGCTTCTGAGTCTTCCGACACTCCGCCTGAAATTCACAGCGATCTTCCGACAAACGAAACTTCCAATGATACCGAAGAGGATTCTCTTTTTAACCAATGGGGTGAGGTGCTTTCGCTCCTTGATGTTTCAGATAAGCCTCTTACAGGGATTCTCGGAGCTTCAACGGCATATGTCAGAGGAGATTTTATTCTCATTAAATGTGACAATCCGGTATTTTCACAGTTCATTCGTCAGAGCAATCATTCAATGGCAATTCGTAAAGCGGTTTTTGACGTAACAGGCAGAAAATACAGACTCGGAATTTACAAATCAAATGATAATCAACCAACTAACAAGGATCCGCTTGCCGACCTGATAAAAAAGATCAACAGGTGATTATTATGTCTCCTAAAATCAGCATAATTATTCCTTCATATAACGAAGAAAAAAATATTTCCCGTTGTCTTGACTCTGTTATGAATCAGACGTTTTCCGATTTTGAAGTTCTTTGCGTTGACGACGGAAGTAACGATAAAACATTTGATATTATAAAAAATTATTCTGAAAAAGACAGCAGAATTATTCCGATGAAAAATCCTAATAAAGGCGTTTCATCGGCAAGAAATTTCGGCATTGAAAACGCAAAAGGCGATTATATCGGATTTGTTGATTCCGATGATTTTATTCAGCCGCAGATGTATGAATTTCTTTACAAAGCCGTTACGGAGAATAACTGCGATTTTTCTGTTTGTCGATATAAAAAAACATCTGAATTTATTCAGAAAAAATTTGAATATAAAACAGCTACTTTTAAACCTGAAAATTTTATAAGCTTTTACGATTCTGAATTTACAAACAATAATGAACTTGTTTTTTCCTCGGCATGTACAAAATTGATTTCAAAAAAATTTTTAAATGATATTAAATTTAAAAATTACAAAATCGGTGAAGATACGGTTTTTAATTCTGAGATTTATTCAAAAGCAGAAAAGTTTATTTTTATTGATGCCGAGTTGTATATTTATTTTAATAATACAAAAAGTGTCAGTTTCACAGAGCTTTGGCATGAAAAATGGTTTGACCTTCTTGAAACAAGATTTATTTCATACGACCTTTTAAAAGAAAAAAATAAAATTCTTTCGGCATTTTATCTGGAGCGAGGAATGAAATTTTTGCTTTCTTATCGCTTTAATTTAAAACTGTCTCTTATACACATCTCCGAGCCCACGAGACGCTCATGAAT
>ENA-OYXW01000105-OYXW01000105.1-human-gut-metagenome-genome-assembly--contig:-NODE-105-length-34140-cov-6.044272_pt1 | contig 34140 bp, 40 predicted proteins | sample MGYA00243977_ERZ653436 | MGnify/ENA primary metagenome ERZ653436 (study PRJEB26926, sample SAMN06165001) | human gut metagenome | biome: ENVO:00009003; feature: ENVO:2100002; material: ENVO:00002003...
GCGTCAGATGTGTATAAGAGACAGGGATATAATATTTCTTTATGTTATAACATTGTTAGCATCTGCTTCAATCTTATACACCTGGTTTAAAAGCAGTATGCCATCTTTAGTATTTTTTCTTTTAAAAAAATGCGGATTAAAAAAGAAAGACATTAAGTTTTGGCAAACTCCAACAGAAGAACAGTTTAATATAACTGAAAACAACCCTTTAACTTGGTCTAGGGCTGATTGGGAGGGAGATGAAAGCGGGCTGGGCTGGGCGCAGACTCGTCTTGGAGATTTTTGGGGAGAGTTATTAACTTGCAGGTTTTGTTTATGTTATCACATTGTGTTTTGGACTAATCTGATTGCCTTTATTTTGTCAGGTAATATTTCGAATGTAGTTGTCCTATTAGGTTTTATTTGCTCTCAACCTATTTTGGTTCATATGCTTTTTAATTTTACGGACAAGTTGCAAGGAGAGTAGGTATGAAAGTAAGCGTAAAATTAAGATCCACCAAGGAAGATTTAAATTTTTCTATAGCTTTGTTAAATAATGAATTAGTTATATTGGTTGATGATAAAGCTTTTAAAGAAAAAATTTCTTCTGCGGTCTCCTCCGGACAAAAACCAATCAATCTTCCTATTACAGTAAAACCTAAGACTGTAGACAGTCAAATTACAGGTAAAAGTCCGCAAATAATCGATGAAATACCTGCAGAACTTGTAAGCTTTTTATGTAAAGATATGTTTAAAGTTTTGTCTGCGACTACTGAAAAGGAACTTCAGACATATCCTGATAATATTAAGAATTTAATTTTAAACGATTTAAAAAAATTATTACAAAAAGAAGAGGAACAATGGAAAGTTGAACATCCTGATCAAAAGGAATGTCCCGCTTGTATCAAAGGGAAAGCAAATAGAAAAATTTTATTTCAATTGTTACCATTTTTTTACTCCGAACAAGTAGCGTCATTAGTTAAAGATCTTTTAGATATTCTTATAAACTGCATTAACCAAGGGGCATTGTCTTTTTATAAAGCAGGAAATTTGTTAGATACGAAAGCAGCTTCCTTATTAGATAGCTATTTAACAGAAATAAACAATCTAAAGTCCGGATGTACTTCTTGCGCTAAAAATGCTGTAAAGCGCAAATACAATAATATTATTGTTGCTCAATTAAAAGAAATTTTGAAAAATCCTTCTTATGTCGAAACTTAGTCAAAAATATCAACCTAAATTTGCGTTTGATGCATCTAAAGGCGCTTTTGTTCCAACGGAAGTTAAAGCTGCAATATCAACTATTGCCGAGCATTCTTTATTTGCAAAACCTAAAACATTAATGGATAAACCTAAAACTGTGGCTGCATTTAAATCAAAATGGGCAAAATCTACAAAACATAGCACTTGGGGAATAAGCAGCCGTAAATGTTGCGGGAAATAGTTCTTTAAAAGGCTTGCTTTTTGCTTAAATTTTTGCTTGGGTTTTAGTTAAAAGTTAATGCCTAAAGACACTTCATATTTTGAAACAGCAGGAACCCGTCCGGTATGGGATCCTCATTTTTCGTCTTCGGAAACAGCCAGATATAATGATTATGATCAAGATAATATAAAGGTTATTAACGAAGATCTAAATGATGATATGGAACTTTTGTCCGAGATGGATAAAAATCCGGATTCGTTCGTAAACGACAATCAAAAATTAACGTATGAAGAGGCTTATAGGAACTATCGCCAAAATCCCAATGTTTCTAATTTAAATAAAGTTATACATAGTTTGGGAGACACGATAAATTATTCTTTAGCTTCAAACAATGCCAGCGGGGATCCTTTGTTGGAGGCTAAGGCTAAACTAATTACTGCAAAAGCAGTTAAGGAATTTGACCCTGGGTATAAAGTCAGTTTGCCCACCTATGTCTCTTCACAACTTCGCAAGATGACCCGCCTTGCCAGAGATTTAAGAAATCCAATTAAGATTCCGGAAAGATATATCTATGAATCGCAAAATCTGCAACAAGCGGAAAAGGACTTTATTGAAGAGCATGGAAGAGAGCCGGATTTAACGGAACTTTCTGATGAGACCGGAATGTCTATTAAAAAAATTTTAGATATTCGCAAGAAATCTTTAAAACAAGTAAGTGAGCAGCAGGGTTTTACCAATGTTAATGACGAGGATGACTCAGCGTCATCTATTGACGAAACAGCTGCTGCAGGGCCGGATTTCTTGGAAGAGGCGCAAACTTACGTGTATCATGGATTGGATCACCGCCAAAAAAAGGTTTTTGAACACTTAACGGGTTTTGGAGGTGCAAAAGTTTTATCTCCTGCGCAAATTTCCCAGAAATATAAGGTATCATTGCCTACGATATCCCGCATGGCAAAAAGATTTGCAAAAGAAATAAGTGAAAACTACGACGCATTAGAAAGTGTGTATGCCAAATGAAAATAGATGATTTTGCAAAAGCAACAATTGAAAACGTTTTAGATTTTATACAGGGCAAACCTTATAAATCTTTAAGCGAAATTGTTTCCGGAGATAATGATATTGTGTCTGCCGTGGATTTATTGCGTGCAGAAGCCGAAGAAGCTGAACAGGTAAAAGATCCTATTGAATATCAATTTGCTTTTGCATTAAAGCGAGATACTGTAAGCAGATATGCTTCTCGCAAACTTTTGTATAAAGCCGGATTAGATAAGAAATTATATAACGCCAATTTAATGCAGGCTACATCGTTAATAAATAAAAAAATGAATGGGACTAATTAAAAATGAGCAATATACAACAATTTAAATATCTTTGCGATGTTCCAAATCCTGCAGAATCAAGCTCCCCTGTATTTAATGGGGGAGTTAAATTAAATTTTGCCAGTGCGGTTAAACCTAATGTAACCGAAGATATTACTTTTGATTTTGATAATTTGGTTTACGGTAAAGACACTACCATCCAAGATGCGATGGTTAATATAGGAACACGACAAGGGAGCAATCCATTGAATGAGGATGAAGGCACAACCTTGCAAGAAGATACTTTGAACTACGCATTAGTTAGCTCAAATTATTTAACGCATACCTGCAATTTCGCAGGATCGGATACGAAGTTTTTTGAAAATCAATCCATAGGTGCCTTAAATAGCATATTAGCTGATTACTTTAATTCCCAACAAACAACAGTGCAATCTACGGTTGAAGCAAATACGACTTATGTAAATTCTATCACGGACTTAGTAGTAACACCGTATAAATTTACCTATGATAAAGCTATATTAACGTTGCAGTTTACGTTTGACGACCAAACCATTATCGGCGAGATTGAATTAAACGCAGAATTTTAAAAAAAAATGAATTTAACAGATTACATATCTTCTAATACCCCAGTAGATGCTACTAAACTTCGTGAATGCGAAGATAGAATGCGTATCTTGTTAATACGCGAATTTCCGGATACCGGATTTTCGCCAAACTCCGTAGTGGGGAAATTTTTAATTGAGCGCTTTGGCAAAATTGTAGCGCAAATTGAAACAGCCTTGGAATGTGTATTCTCGGATATGGATTTGTTAAATGTTATCAATGGATCCGTATGCGACTGTGATTTTGTGACGGAATTTTTACGCGGATTAGGGGTGGACAGTTTGGTTAATGCCAACACCACTGGCACCGCACGACTATCTTTTATAAACAATGGTCCTGAGAATACCGGCACAAATCCTTATGTTATGGATAAGGGTGAGTTGTTACAATTTAATGATAATTACATCTTTAATTATGTAACCCCTAAAAATGCCAGTATTAAAATCTATCCTTATGGATATACCGGAACAGTTGATACCGACAGCAATTATTTCTTTCTATCGGTATCAAACGTGGCAAACGTTGGAGAATCAGATAATAATTTTCAACCGAATTTATACTTTGTAGACATCCCGATTGTCGGTCCATCAAATGCGGAAGTTAACGCAGGTGATGAAGCGGGGATTAATGAGCATTTATCTTTCTTTGACGAAGTTGAATCGGTTGTAGCTGCATATGACATTGCGCCATATGAATCTCCTACGAATCTTGCCGAGTTAATATCCATATTTCAAAAGATTCAACCTTCGGCTAATTTTGCTACGCGCAATAACGTGGTGTCTTTTGTTGAACAAAAATATCCAGGAATTGCAGGGGTGTCTCCTACAAAAGTAGGGGATATTGAAATGGTTCGCACGGATAACAATCCGTTTTATGCATATTCACCTGCTATAGATATTTGGGTTAAGGGAAATACTACGCTTCCAACTTGCTCGGAATATTTTAAATGCTATGTGTCAACGGATGAAAATGGCGTTAACACTTTTTACGGCACAACGAAACCTAGTGATTTAAATCCCACAGGGGATGTTAGCAATTTGCCTGCAACGGCGCAAAAAACATTTATTCGATTAAATCACTATCCCATTGCTAGCGTTAATTTAAATATTGCAGGCGAGGATGATGACGCATTCTCAACTTCTACAACCATTGACACTTCTACGCTAAGCATTAATTTAAACCAATGCACTGCGCGTAAAAGTTATACAACCTATCCCGCTACGGTTGAATGGACTGTTGGAAGCGGTACCACCAGTAGAGAAACAGTGCATGATTATGTGCCATATCAATTTTATAATTTTTCGGATAAATATTTTACGATGGCATTTAATTTTGCGGGTTGGGAAACAGGCACTTCCGATGTTCAAACCTATTTTAATTTCCCTGCATCATTTATAAATGCAGATTTAAGCGATTATATTACTACCGAAACCGATCCCGAAACATCCATATCTAATAGCTATATTTGGATGCGCTACGACTATCAGTATGACCCTGTAATGGAATCACTGGATTCTTTTATCAAAAGCCCTGCTTGTGATCCTGCGATTTCAACTGAAGTTAAGGCTTGTTATTATTATTATATCACGGATTTTACGGTTAATTACTCTAAAGAAACAAATAAATTCTTTGATAGGCAAGCAGCTATTGAACGTATTTATGATTTAATGAATAGCTTAATATATCCATTAAGTTATTCAGATGCATATATTTCTGATATAATGGTGTCTATGGGAGCTTCTGGCGTGCAAAGTATTACGCCTACTGCAACACTCATGTTAGGATGCAGCAAGGATTACTTTGATTCTTCGGGAAATAAAATTGACGGAGATACAACCACTCAAACTGTGACAACATTTGATCCTGCAAATATAGATTTTCGTTTAAAACTTTACGGCGCAGGGCCCAGAACAATTTCAATGATTTTGCCAAGAGAGAATATTAACCTTGTTGAAAAACTTGTTTAATGGACGGAGACAATACAACACAAGCATACTTTGCAAGAAATTCCGCAGTTAATACTGATATAAACTTTGCGGAATGCGGCAGCTTTTGGCATCAGCTATTAAAAGGCAAAACAAGGCAAGCGGCCAAAACAATGTCGAAAATGCCTATGTTGTCATCTGCATTTACAGATGTAAATAATAGCTGGGCTAATATTTATAATGACGATAAAAATTTATATCTGACGAATAGGGAATATTTCTTTAAGTTGTCAGATGTAAAATTTTTAATCTGTGATAATGATGATTCGGTTGACTTAAATACCGCTTTAAATGCAGAAACTTCTAAAATATATAACTTTAATGTAGATGCATTAACTTTTTATTTAAGCGAACCTGCGCAATTTTCTGATAATCAATCTATTGTATTATTGATTCCCTTTGATTCCAGCGACGATGAGTCCGAATTAAAAGATTTGGAATTATTCAGCATTCAATCCTGGGATCAGACTGAAAATACAAGTGATGCAACATTTTTAAATGTTTTTTATGCAGGGGTGCATTTTCGCCAATCTGAAAAATATGTTGGCTTTTTATTACCATTATCTGCGGGGTTAACGCTATCGGATTTTACCGACACCTCCAAAACTAAATCTGAAAGAGTAAATCTGCTTTGGGATTTCTTTTTAACGCATTTTAAATATGACGGGATTAATGGCAGTTTTATTTACAATGCTAAAGTTAGAGGGCAAAACAAATATCGCAAATCTATTTATAATGCGATCATCGGTTTAAGCAATATCCCTGTAGGCATTGAGGCGTTGCAGGCTAGCAACTATGTAAAAGGTTCCGACCAAAGCGTGGTAAATTTTGGCAAAACCTTAAATGCCATGTTTGGAGGAACTGCAGTAGATTTTCAATGCGATTTAACTGCGGAAAATATTGCAAATGCCTATGACTTAGGCAATGGATTTTATGCTTACAAGCTTGTCAATACGGTAGCGGGCGTGCCGCCTTTTGTCGCAGAAGATTTGATAATGCGCACATCACAAAATCCTAATTCTTTAAACAATGTTTACTTTAAAATTTCCGTCAATAAAGATGCGCAAAATCCTTCAATCGAATTTTTACAAGCTGAAGTTGTAAAGCGTGAAGTTTTAAATCGTACGCAACAGTATACGATAATTACAAAAGGCAAAACTAATATTTCTCAGGACACCACTTTATATCCAGGAGATTATCTTGTTAATCCCATTAACGTATATTACAACAATGGCAAAGATTATTGGTGGGATCCTTCGCGTACAAATAATACTCCGGGAGCTTGTTGGACAACGGAAAACATTGAAGGAGCACCGCGTTCCGTTGGGTTACCCTTTGATACACTTAGTTCTTCTTGGAAAATATTATGGGATAAAAATTCAGCTACGATTAATCAAAAAGCTACGGCATATGTTACGTACGCAAATAGAAAATTACTAACAAATGCTGATAATGGATTTAATTATTTTTATCTGGGAGCTGCATATACGGGAAGCACTTCATCGTATTTTCTAACATATCTTCTTGATGCTTACTCGGGAACAAATTGGCCCGACGAGAAATTGCAGTATTTATTAAATGACTATACTGCGACGACTCAACTTGATTGGTTTTTTAAATATATTATTTCTAATGCGGTAATTATAGAAATAAATATTGAGGTTTTAAAATCATTATACGATAATATATCTAAAATTTTAAATGCCATTCAACAGGCTGGAGTTTCATTATGCCCGATTGGTATGATTCCGATATTTAAAATAAATAAAGGAAATTATCAATGGGTTGATCCCAGATGGTATACACCTGATAGCTAAAAAAATGAGCACCCCATCAAATAATACCAGTGTTACGTTAACTAAGTCTGATACGACCCAGACTGATTTGTCTTGGATTGCCAATATAAGCGGTTTTCCTATAAAAGTAACTGCTACTGGAACGGGTATGCTTGAAGGGGGCTATATATTTGTTAAGCAATTGACGGGAACAGGCTTAGATCCCAACCAAGGCGATATGTTTAATAGAATAGCATCTGTGCCTGACATAACGGATTTGCCCACTATCGAAACTATAGAAAGCATGAATGAATCCGATATCCAAGGATTAATTGCGCCATTTTATAGGGACAATACAATAGAATTATTTTTTGAAACTCCGGAACTTGCAGAAAGAGGTTGGCAAATTATCAAATCCGATACACAATTATTGGTAGATAATTTAAAATTAATAGATGTTATTCAACCCTCGGAAACCATAACCATTTCTTGATATATGAGCAGCGGCAGTGACGAAATTTGTTATGTAACAGCATTACCCGGCATTATGGATCCTTCTACATCCGATAATGGATCATCGTCTAAAAATTCTGCCAACAAGGAGTACACAGATCCTAATGGGGATTTAAATATTTTTATAGACGGCCCGTATAATGCAGCTGAAACGGATTTTGACAGTTTGCGGTTTAAGGTCTTTATATCTAAAGAAGATGCCAGAAATAAATGTGTTGTTTTAGATAAAACTTCAGCGGCGGCATCAAGCGATGATGAATCAATTGATCCTACGGAAGTAATTATTTATTACGAAACGGATGACAGTAATGCTAATTACGAAAATTTATATTTAAGAATCAAACATCAACAATTAATGTTGGCGCGTGGGACATATGTCGTGCGTGTATTTAAAAAAGTTCTTGAAGATGCTAATGAGGAAGATGATACTACGGATGGTTATGAACAAATCCGTGTATTTACCTTAACTGTAAGGTCAAATCCCATTCAAGGAAACTGTGTTAACAACAAATATTTATCTACTGCGTTTCAAGGAGGCAATTTAATTAATCGGGGCGACGGGTGGAATGACTATAACAAATCTTGCGGTTGCGGAAGCATTTCTGTTGCAAAACAATTAATGGCTTTAGGCTATTGTAAGGTAAGCCAAGAATTGGATGAAATAAATGGCGAGCAACCAAATGACCAGGAGACCAATCCTTAATGTCCGAATGTTTAACTCCAACAAATTGTAAAGCAAAGTCTTTAGTAGCAAAATGCGGTAGCGTATCTGAAAAGTTTGCATATCTGATGCAGACTAAAGATTTAATGCGTAAAATGTTAATTTCCAAAGGCCAAGACGTGCCTGAGAATTTGCCTTTTCGTGATTATATAGAAAAGATTGCCGCTTTAGTTCCTACCACAGATGTCGTTACTTCTATAATTGACTATAAAGGCGACATCCATAAGGGCGATGTAACTGTAGATAAAAACTTTATTGATTTATCTAATGTAGACAATACTGCCGATATTGATAAACCGATTTCTACAGCAACCCAAGGAGCTTTAGATTTAAAACAAAATATTACTGACAATAGTCTGGAGACTGAAGCTAAGACAATTGTTGGCGCAATTAATGAACTAAAAGCTTTATTAGATAATCAATCGGCAAAAATTGCGATATTTGAAGGCAAAACAAATGTAGCGGCAAACGGAGAGGTTGTGCTGCCGTTAATGTCCAATTCCTCAGAAATTTTCTTTGAAGCAGGCACTTTAACGGATATTACGGTTACATTATTAGTTACAGATAATATAAATATATTAAATAAATATTCATATACATTTAATATAGGTTTATTAGGAGATAACCATATTGTATCCGAAAAAGTTATCGAAAGATTACTGTCTTATGGTGAAGCTACGCATATTACGTTTAATTTATTATCTTCCGATCAATCCGTGCAATTGCAGGTTGTAAATGAGGATGATAGAAATTATACGTTGCTATCTACAACATATTTGCAGAAATTTGCCTCTAATGGATAATTTTTACTTTATTTTTATCGGAAAATATGTATCTTTAAGGTAAAAACTTTTTAACATTATAACATTATGGCAACTGGTTCTATATCAATTAATAAAACTCCGGTGTTTATCTACTCTTTTGCTTCTTTGCCCGAAGCACTGAAAACAACGGATAGATTATACCTTGACCCTGCTACGAATGTTTTAGCGCGCTGGGATGGATCGGCGATGCAACCGATAGTAGCCAATGTATTTTACGCTACTTCGTTTGAATCCCTTCCTACCACAGCTTCAACTGGTAGCTTAGGTGTTGTTAACAGCAGCGGTGATGTCATCCTTTATGCTTACACTGGATCATCCTGGATAGAAATAGGCGGAGGTGGCGGCGGTAGTATTGCGCTGGTAGCTTCCGAAGAAAATCTTCCGGAAGATGCAGAAGCAGGCAATATTGCTATCACTACAGATACCAACATCCTTTATTACTACAGTGGTTCGGCTTGGGTCTCCACGCAGGAAAAGATTACCCTAAGCGCGGCTGCATCAATTACTGTAGGCGGGATTAATGCAGGTACGTCCGTAACGGATATGACCAACCAAGAACTTTGGGAATTGCTTTTAGTAAAAGAATTATTCCCAACTCTTACCAATCCATCGTCTAGCTTTACATTTAACGCTGGATCAAATAATGTGTTAAAGGAAATCGGCAGCGCCATTGCGCCCTTAACTTTTACGGCAACATTTAATCGCGGTTCGATTAACCCGCAATATCAGTCTGACTCACAGTATCGTTCCGGTCTGCCGAACTCGTACACTTATACAGGTACAGGGTTGCCAGAAGAAGCGGTTTCGTCTACTAACCTTACCGATACGCAAACCGTAGCTTCTTATACGGTGCTTGCAGGCGCTCAAAGCTGGACGATGAACGTGTCTTACGACGCCGGTGTTCAGCCGAAATCCAATAAGGGTAACAATTATCAAACACCGTTAGCATCGGGTTCCATTGGAGCTAAATCGCTCACTATAAATGGCGTATATCCGGTTTATGCCAATACGCAAAACGGCGATATATCAACAATGACAAAGCAATCATTAGCTTCAAATAATTCCACGCTAACTTACACTATGGCTGGTGAAACCGCTACGGAAAAATGGAGCGTGGAAGTGCCCGCTACATGGAATGCTATCACTGGTTTCCAAGTTGCGGACGTTGGCGCTAGCAATTGGAACTATATGGGCGGCGGTAAAGCCGAGTCACTTTTACAGTGGACGACTTCGGACATTAATAAAGATGTTAATAGCACAGCTACGCAAGTTGCGTATAAAAAATATACGTTTAACGGAGCTCTGCAAGGTGTGTCACAATTAAGGATTCAATTTAATTAATCGTTAAGAGGAATTTTATATGTCGAGAGTTAAAGGTACAAATGTAACGGGTGCACCCATCGAATTAACCTCAGGAGCGCCAGTAGATGCAAAGATGCTGGTGGACACCAAGGCGGATCTATATACAGCTTCCACTTGGCAAGCCCCATCTGCTGCAGGAGCAAATGCGGGCAAAATGTTCTGCTACTATGGCATGCTGGTGTATGTCGGAAATGACACTCCAGAGAACAATGGCTTATATGTTCTGCAAAATAGTGGTGCTGATGATGCTAATGCTGATGCTACTGCAAATTCTGGTGCAAACTGGGTACGTATTTCGCAAACCGACACCCGCATTAATGCTATTGAAAGCGATATAGATAGTATTCAGTCTGAACTGGAAAATATTCCAACTGCAGACAATGTAGTTTTAAAGACTGACATTTCCACAGTCATTCCGGAGGAAGGCGCAGTTGATACCAAGGTTGCGTCTGAAAAAGCAGTCGCTGATGCTATCGGAAACTTCATTGAAACAGGTTCCAGCGCCAGACTTACTACACTAACAATTGGCGATGGCACAGGTGCAGCAACAGTCACCTTAGATACTACTAATGGTATCACTGGTTCCGTCATTGACGAAACGCTCCCATCCTCAACGGGAAATGCAGGCCGTATACCCAGCACCAATGCTGTTGTAACTGCTATAAACGAAGTTAAATCCAGCATTTCAGGGGTTTATACCTACAAAGGAAGCGTTGCGACTTATGATGCTCTTCCGGATGATGCAGAGGTTGGTGACGTTTATAACGTTGAAGCGGCTTATGGTAATTATCCCGCAGGTACAAACTACGCTTGGGACGGCACGAAATGGGATGCGCTTGGAGGTTCGGTTGATTTAAGCGCATATCAAACGAAAAATGATGAGTCGTTAACTACTACCGCTAAAACGGTTGTCGGCGCTATTAACGAATTAGACGGTGAAGTTGCAACTAACACCGCAAACATAGGCACACTGCAAACCACCGTTGGTAATGCAGAATCCGGTCTCGTAAAAGACGTTGCTGATAATACTGAGGCAATTGGAACCTTACAAACCTCACTTGCAGGCAAGCAAGATGCTGCAATATCGGTTAACATTCAAGGCGAAGCTAAAACGACCATCCCTGATGCTTTAACTTCCTTAGATACAGCTCTTACTGCAGTTAAAACAACTGCTGATGGTGCCGCTAAGGTTGATGCGTCCAATATCGTACCGGCTACGTGGAAAGGCGTTTTAGGTTATCAGTCAGCCAGTGATGTAAGCGCTGCTGTCATTGCGGGTGTTACAACCAATACCTATGATGACAATCTGGATACCACGGCCAAGACAATTGTTGGCGCTATTAATGAAATCAATACCAGCAATTCTGGAAAACAAGACAGCAGCATTACTATAGAAGGTATAACTGCTGACACTGTTGAAGGTGCTTTAGCCGAACTTGATACGGATATATCTGCGTTACAAAATAAGACGCGAAATATAACCACAGTTTCATCCGGATCTACTCGGTTTCAGGGAACAGTTAACGCTGACACGTTTTCAGGTACCACGATTAGTGGACAAACGCTTACAGCAGGTAACCAGTTAACTGTTAATGGTTCGGTAACTGGTTCTGCCATTCAAACCACGCTAAGTGCTTCTTCAACCAACCAGCAACTGCCATCAGCGAAAGCTGTATATGATGGTTTAGCTGCAAAGCAAGATGCACTTACGTATTATGAAGAAAGTACAGCTAGCGGTGGGTCTCTAAAGTTAGGTGCTACTACACAAGCTGGTACTCCTCCGAGTGCTGTAACAGTGGCGAATGGCAATATAAGCGTGCAACTAACCACATCAACGTTAAATACAAGTAACACAAACGGTGGTATATTAAATCGTGAAACTGCTTTTAACTCGACGAGTCAAACAGGGTCGATTACCATACCATCAAATGTTAGTAGCTTGGCTGGATATAAAGTCGTATTTGACACAATAGCGTCAGAGGGTGGCGCCAAGTCTCGTACGGTCTTTGAATATGATGCAACTAATAACGTTTGGTATCGCGAAGTAATATTTGGAACAGGCGCTTCAATTACTTCGATGAGCGGTGACACTGTAAACTATGATTTAGGTATTGCTGTTAGCAGCGCTAATATTGCGGTTTCAATGCTTTAAACGAAAAATATTATTTCTTACAACTCCGAGAGATTTCTCTCGGAGTTTTTTGTTGCATTCTGATTACGCCTATGGCAAGCTAAACATAAATTCCATTAAAACTAAATGAGTACTCCTGTTACCACTTACGATAAACGACCTGTAATTGTTTCTCCCACTGCTCCAACATCTTTGGAACAATTAAGATATTTATGGTTAGATATTTCTGAAACCACTTCTGTGTTAAGATATTACAATGCTACCACAGAAACATGGGAAGCTATAAACGATGTTGATACCAGTAGTTTCTTAACAACCAATGGCGTTCAAACAATTACCGGCGCCAAAACCTTTAATACAGGAACCATTACAGTAGCAGATATTACTGTTGACGATGTTACTATAGAAGGTATCGATACCATTAAACTTACAGATGGCGATACACATATTCCGACATCTAAACTAGTAGAAGATACCTTGGCTAGTGCTATTTCCGGTTTAGAAACTTCTATTGAAGGAGAATTAGCGACAAAACAAAATACGCTTAACTATTATTCTGAAACACCAGGAGATACTCCTTCTGCTACTATTTCTGTAACAAATATTAAACTTGACGGTAAGGTTGCTGAAGGTACTAGTACTACTGCTTCAGGATTGGCTTCTCATGCTGAAGGATGGTATACAATAGCTTCAGGTCAATATTCTCATGCTGAAGGACAGAGTACAACTGCTTCAAACTACGGTTCTCATGCTGAAGGAACTAATACAACAGCTTCAGGTCAATATTCTCATGCTGAAGGAAGGAGTACAACAGCTAAAGGAGATTATCAACACGCTCAAGGTAAATATAATATTGAAGACGCTAATGATAAATATGCAGATATTATAGGCAATGGAACTTCAAGTTCTGCAAGATCAAATGCCGCTACAGTTTCCTGGGAAGGTATCACTTGGTCCAAAACAGATGTAAGAGCTGGTGGAACTGACCAAGACGCAGCTGCTCATTCTTTAGCAGCTAAGCAAAATGCCACAGATAATACACTTGAAACTACTGATAAGACTATTGTAGGTGCTATTAATGAATTATCAGCAGACAAGCAGGACACATTGCAATTCTATACGGAAAGTATAACGGATGCCCCAGGCTACCCCTCTGGGTCTGGGATATATCAAGAACAAATCAGCTTAGGAAAAAGTAACTACAGCCAAACAATCAATATCGGTGGCAATAATGGTTCCCAGATGATTAACCTTGGAGGTTCGGTGGCATCTGCCGGTATAATAACCATAGGCACTACAGGCACAGGCAATAACAACCAAATACAAATCGGACGCGACAATACTAACACGACGCTTGAAATCAATGCAGTCGAAGTTAATGGCACCGTTATAGATAAAACTGCGTTAACCGAGTCTTCAAATAAGCTGCCTACATCTCAAGCGGTATTAAATGGATTGTCAGCTAAGCAAAATGCCACAGATAATTCTCTTACAACTACAGACAAAACTATTGTAGGAGCTATTAATGAATTATCAGCAGATAAACAAAACACATTAAAATATTATAGTGAGTCAGACTCTTCTCCCTCCGATCCTTCAATTAATAATACGCAGGTTTCCATATCGACAGGTTCTGGTTATGTAGGAACTTTGAACTTAGGAACAGGGTCTGGTAATTATGCTCAAACCATTAATATTGGAAGCAGCGCGAGCTATCGAGCTATAAATATCAGTACAGAACTTGGTGGTGATAATAACGTTACCATAGGAAATGCCTCGGATGGCGTGCTCCTAACTCTAAATACAGGTCGTGGATTAGCGGGTACCGGCGTTACAAAAGACTTATCCACTTCGGCTACAGATGCCCAATTTCCCACAGCTGCAGCGGTAAAAGCGGTAACCGATTCTAAACAAAACGCTACCGATAATACGCTTACAACGACTGCAAAAACAATTTCAGGGGCTATTAACGAAATAGAAAATAAAGTTTTAGATTCACACCTTTCCAAGCTTTCGGCGGGCGCGCTATATTTTAACTCAGGCAAACTTTCAGGCTCAAATTTTGCAGTTCCGACATTTCCGTTTTCGATTTGCGCGACAGTGCGGGTTGATGCGTGGAGAAGCGCAAGTGAGCATTCGCAACCTATATTTCAATATGGCGAACTTGGAAGCGGTACTGGCTCGACATGCTCAATAGGCTTTATTGACGGAGAGAATAAACCAAAGTTACGATTGGTAATTACGGACACAATTGACGGAGCGTCAAAAACAACAGAGGTAAATTGTGCATTGGATTTATCAACTTTTCTGGGGAAAATGCACACAATAATAGGCATTTGTCGAGCTGTCACAGCCGAAGCGTTGAATTGGGATATTTATATTGACGGCGTAAAGCAGAATATAACTTCAAGTTTAAAAAATGTAGTAGTTAGCTCACTAAGCGGCACGAGGAATTGGGCGGTTAATACGTCGAATTATAATTTTTCGGGTCAGCCCGCTTCGGCGAATCCGATGATATTGCGCAATTTGAACATTTTTAATTTTGACGTAAGCGCGGAAGGCTCGCCGTACAGCATTGCAGACTATGAGGCGGGCAGGCTTATTCCGCCCGCATTAAAGCCTTCGCAAGTTTCGCTTGCGCTCGAAAACTACACAATCGCACGTAATGCAACGACTACGCTTGTGAAGGACGCTTCGGGCAATTCCAACGACGCGACAGTCAAGGTTTCGAGCGGCGGCTATGTAGCGGGCGACAACGACCAGTCAATAAAAGTTTTTGTCGATGAAATCAAAACTCAAATAAATCAATCAAATGGCTAAGAAAGTTTTAATAAAGAGCAAAGAGGGCGTTGAAATATATTTTGCGCTGAAAGAAATCACTCTCAAAGGAGAGGCGATAACAAAATTTCCGAGCGGTGAAGAATGGAGCGACGGACTGTCAAAGCCGTATGTTTACGGCGAAAGCTACGTTGACCAGCTTCCCGACGCGATAGTCGCGCAAATTGCGGCGCTCTTGATTCCCGCAGACATTGAAGAGGAATCGGAAGATGCGCAGGAGCAGGCTTAATGCAGGAGGATAATATATGATATACACAAAAGAGAAAATGGCTCGAAGCCGACAAGCAAATTTTAAATAGTGCTTTTGGAGAATATCTTCCAATGAGCATTAGTTTAGAAATTGAAAATATTTTAAATACTTAAAAATCATAAAGTAAAGGAGTTAAAGTTATGCGCATTAAGACGCTGGAGAATATAATTGATAGCGTTGATCCTTATTTTATCTTAAAGGATCTGGGGTTTTCCATAGGCCAAAAGCCCGCAAAACAAATTATCGATTATAAACTGCGTAATTGCTCGGCTAATAACTACGGTGATACCGGAGCTGAAGAGTCGGATTTAATTTTAAAAGAATCTACATTAGAAGATTTGCCGGTTGATTCAGCTGATGCTATGGAGGCATATTACGCAAAGATCAACGGTAATTTATTGCGCGTATTGCCTTTTGGCTATCTAAATATAGATACATTATTTCAATTATCTAATACGCAAGAATTTTTGCCATTGGAAAAGCTGGAAGACAAGATGTTTGTCGCAGGCACTTCCATAGACATGTTGGCGTATTATATGCGGGGCGATTACACGAAAGCCTTTAAAATATTTTTTAAATATTATGGCGTGCAACTTAAAAGCAAACTTTTGCATGAACCTGCATATGTGGAAAAAGCGTTAAAGCATATTTTAATCAAGCGCAGAAACGTTTTAAATATTATTGTAGCATCTTTATTCGCCCAACCATCCGAATTGTCTCATCAATTTGTTGAAACAAAAAAATGGATGCATCGCGGCAATATCCGAAGCATCAAAGGCATAGGTTTCCCTATAGATTCAGTGCATTTGTTTTATATGCTGAAATTTATTGCCGACAATAACGTGCTGTCTTATGCGCCGGAAATTATTTCTTTGGATCAGCAAGATTTAAAAGTTAAAGAAGACAATAGCAGTTTTGCGTCTTTTATAAATGGCAAGTTATTTAAGGAAAGCAACGAATGGATCGTTGTGCCTTACTTTGCGGATTATCATATCATCAATAGTTTAAAATTTATTAATCCCAGAAACAACAGCTGTTATCAGGTTTATTTAAACAACTATAAAAATTCTTTTGCAGGCATTTATGCTTTAGATCCGCATATTGATTTTAACAATACCAAGGTGCGCGTATTGGAAAACGTATATGAAACCATCGTGTTGCATAATTATGCCAAGGAATGTTTGGAATTAGAAGCAAACAACCAGTGTTATCTTGCTGTAGATTTAAATACAAATGAACCGAATAATCTTCGTTCAAATCTAAGCGCATTTAGAAAACTGATATTTTTAAATGATTATAACAGCAGTTTGCAAACAATCAAATCTTTGCATGACTCTTTATTGTTAAAAGACAGCACTGATGCAGATTTGTATATCTGCGATTATCACGAGTATAAAGAAGACAATTATTTATATACCTATAACGCATTTGTTGAAAACAAATATAAAACCTTAATTATCAATGCCGCAAGAACCACGGCTACGGGCGTTTCATCAGAACTGCAGTATTTGATGAATATTTTTGATGTTAATCAGCTGCCATTTAAACGGAGACTATTTGAATGGATAAAAGAAAATAATTACACATCTGTGTTGCAAAAACTTAATGCCATGTCCAGGGAGATGGTAGAGTTTAACAATTTTGTTATTTGGGAAACATCGGACGGATATATTGTCGAACCTAAAGATGACCCTTCCAATACTCAAATCCTTTCCAACTTTATTATAAAGGTTGATCAAAATATTATCTTTAAGGATTCGGAGGAGATAATACATAAAGGCCGTTTAATTATGGGAGGCGATCAAGAGTATGCTATAGCTTTTAGCAAAAAAGATTTATTAAAAAAATCAGCCATCGAAGATTTGGCTTTAAAGGCCTATACAAGATTTACCGTAACAAACTTAATTGAAGACGATGAAAATATTAAGTTAAATTTGCCTACTTTATTTGAAGGAAGTGACAGCCCTTTTTATAAAAATTTAATCAGCGTTATCAGGCATAATATCAATAAAGCGCCCTGTAAATATGGGACGCTTTCTCTTGGATGGGATCGAGCAAATGGCGTGTATACTGCATTAGCATGGCAGGCGACTGCATTAAAGTTTAACTTAAAAAGCCAAAATGTGTTTTCGTTTTTATCCAGCCAAAGTAATGACACTGTAGAATGCATGAGCAAGGATTTAAAACTATGTTTTTCGTCCGACGTGCCCGTGCGCATGAGCTATAAGAAGTATGCGAAGTTCTTAAATTCGGGGGTTAGGGATATCATAAGTTATATCATATCCGTATTTTATAGGCAATTTTTAGGATATAATACAAAACCTTTATACGTTTATGATTCTGTAAACGCACGCAATTTAATTAAGTTTATATTTTTAGCATTAGGCCAGATTGCGCCATTTAATGTGCCGACAAACGACAGATTTATTAAATCTAAAAAATTGTTTAATGGATTAAACGAATATCCCGTTTATTTGCGTTGTAAAAATATGGCGCTTTTATCTAAAACATATCCCGAGTATCCTTATGTAATATTTGTTACGCAAGATAATGTAACTGAGGATAATGAAAAGGAAATTTATAACGTTAATTACGGCTTAACCGCGCAAGCGTATAAACAAGTAACTAAATTTGCACTGGATTCGTTAAGCAGATTTTTTAAATGGATGTTTAGCGTTAATGTTGAAGAATTTGCTTTAGATGATCAGATTGCCAGCAATGGATTACAGCTGATTGAAGAGGGCAATTTAATTTTTAATTATCTGTGGTGGGATAATGTTTTAGTTGCTTGTCAGTCGGAGATTAATCCTACGGCGGCATTAAGGGATTTATTAATGTCCATGACGCTTAGGCAGGTAATGGGACATTTATCTTATTATCCAAAAGGCGCCAATGGCAACGGGCAATATGTGTTTAGAAAAGCCATGTTGCCGGAGGGATTAACGGCGAAAGCCCATACGCTTGTATATAATTGTCGAAAGCATAAACTGGGAGCATATATTAAACAGCAAAGCAACGAAGCTTGGTGTAGCGTTTACTACGCTATGAATAAAGAATTTGTCGAAGATGTTTTGCAAGATGTAATGACCAAAGACGGTTATCCTATCAAACCCGAAGAATTAAAAATCTTCGTGGAATCGGGAGTGGTATTGCAACTTACCGAATGGAAAAAGCCTGCGCGTGTTGTTGATCGTGAAGTATTTGAATCTGCGCAACAAGCGACCTGAAAAAATTTAAATTTTTGAGGTATATATTCATGTGTAAGCTTTGAAAATTCAGAGGATCGCGCGATGCTCTTTTTTTTAATCTTTAATTTAACCATGGATAAAAAAAATGAAATATTTTAAATACTTGTTTTTATTAATATGCCCGATATATATCAGTATTAGCAATGCACAAGAATCCGTAATTATTAATGGACATACGCATATTGCTGTAACAGTCTTTGTCAACGGGCAACCTAAAAAGATTTGGACACACGATCCAAATGCTTGCGCAAAATGCACGCTGGATAAATTAAAAGAAACGAATCGGCAAATATTAAATCATTGGTATGGCGCTAAAAAGCCTTAGCATGTGAAAAAATACCTTTTTTTGAGGTATATATATTTAGAAAGCTATTATTAACTTTCAGATGCGAGATATTATTCAATATTTCGCATTTTTTTAACCATTAAACAAGAAAAAAGGATTAAAAAAATGGACAAGGAAATTCGTCTACAGAAGGTTATAGAACAACATCAAATTTGGTTAACCGATCGATCCAAAGGTAGCCGAGCGTATTTGGCTTATTTAGATCTTAGTGGTTTAGAGTTTCCTTATGTAGATTTGCGTTATGCAGACTTAAGTGGTGCTGACTTAAGTAACTCAGATCTTAGCAATGCAGATTTAAATGCTGCGTTAAATATTGCAAATAACTTTAGGGCTTCTGTCAACAAGCCTATTGTAGCAGATAGTAATACCTAGTTACAAGCTCACTAGCTTGTCTAGTGAGTAGTTGACCTAGCCTAGGTTCAAACCCTAGTGCGACTATTATTGTTCTTTTTTAAAAACGTCCTGGTGGCGAAACGGGTATACGCAGCAGACTTAAAATCTGCTATCCGAAGGGATATGAGGGTTCGAGTCCCTCCCAGGACACCAATTTCCAACTTAAAAAAGAAAGGAAATAACATGAACGGATTAAGCATAATATTGCTAATTCTAGTAATAGCCGGCATATGCACTTGGGGTATAGCCGGCATTTTTATTGTCCTAGGTTTGGCATGGTTAATTGCCTTTATCATGGACAATATAAACAACCGCGTTGATGCAACAGCAAAAGCGCGTGAAGAAGAAGCCAGGCTGAAAGCTGAGGCCGAATATACTGTGAAAAAGGCATTTTATGATATGCGTGTTTCACAGTATAAAAAAGAGACTGCGAAACTGTTAAAAGAACAGGTCGCAAAGGAAATTGCCAAGGAAGCCGACATAGACATGCCGGAGTTCTCGGAAGACTTTCCGCATTAATTTATTAATCCAATTTCTTTGGAAGGGATGGGTTAATAAAGAGTGGTTTTGGTCCCTTTCTTCCACTCACCATCCCTTCCTTCCCTTTTGGCTAAACTGGTCAAATAAACAAATAAACAACAATAAAACCTAGGTAACAAATATGGCAAAAGTATCACGTACAAAAAACTTCATTAACTTCGTCACAGTCGCTATACGCGACCAGATGGGAAACCTATGGATTGTCGGAAGCAATCTTCCGGACGATCATGTCCTGGAAGTAAACGAAAAGAAAATAACCTCAATCCGCAAGCTCTTCATGCAGGCGGAACTAATACAGTCGAGAATGCCTAAAACGGCAAACTCGGGTCTTTTCGTATTCTGCCATCATGCCTCTACCAAGTCCCCTGAGTTCTCGAAGACTCTCGTCTTCCAGAAATCCAAATTGGTCGAGCTTTGGCAGGGTGGTTTCCCGCAAGTTAAAGGATCGCTTCGCATGGCTAACAAGGTCATCGAGCAATTCAAACTGCAGGGCATCACGAAATGGCACACCTCGGATAACATCCAGTGCCTTGACGACCAAAAAGTCTTCCAGGAATTGGGATTTAGCTCCCTGGAAGATGTAGACGAAGAAAAGGAAGCTAAAGCCGAGTCAAATCCCGAATCCAACGACAACGCTGAAGCTACTGCATAATTATCTTCGGATCCTATATAATAAGGATCGGGTGTGTTATGCACCCGATCCTTATTATTTTTTTAGCTATGGGTATATAGCGCTATCTTCCAAATAGTTGGATACACTCCCGCCATACTGTAGCAACCTTGCGGGTGTACTCACGTTTTTCGGTTTCACGGACTTTTTCCGGCAAATCCGAAGTCTTAGTTTTGGCAAAATCTTTAGTTTGCTTCTTCGTTAATTTATCAGCAACTTCTTTGGCTTTGCCGCTTAATTTATCTTCTTTATGTTGCTTTTTAGCGCCATAAATCATTCCGAAAAATCTTTGTTGTGCTTTTGATTTTGCAGGCATAACTTCTTAAAAAATCAGGTTCTATTGTTGCGTAATTTTTAAATAGCGTCAACGGAAAAATTAGCTTAAAAAATCGTTGCCAAATTTCAATCATCCATAATACATTTTTTTCACACTAACCTAAAACTAAAAAAACTATGATAAATACTGACAGTATCACATGGTACGTGGGCTGCGTACTTGCCGGCGTTATGGCTATGCTTGTAGGCTGCTCACTTATAAAAGACGGTGAAACCGTAAACTGGGACAAGGTTGATACAATCTCGTCTCTTGTGCAAACAACCGCGCAGGTGTCTACCTACGCCGTATGCGTTAAAAATCCGGATCTCTCGCCTGTGTTTAAGGCGGTCGGTGAAGGATTGGTGCTAATATCTGCATCCCCCGATTCCGAGCAAATGGAACCGGAACAGATTCAGGATTATATCAAAGACCTGCTGTCTGAAAAAGAATGGGGCAGCCTTGCCGGTCAGGTAAATGGCGTTATGGATGCGCTTTTGGATATCTATGGCAATTTCATAGAAGCTAACCAGGACAAGTTTACCGACGAAGCAAAAGTTTTTGCCCGTGTGCTAAATTCGATGGGCAAAGGCCTGATATCAGGCAGTGCAGTAGATGTGGCAAGCAGCGCCAAAGCTACAGCGGATCTTGAAAAACAGAAGTCTGAGCTGATCAAAAAGCTAAATGATATGGATCTCTCCGTATCCGAGGACTAATCTGTAGTTAACTTGACAAGACGGCGTTGTGAAATACGCCGTCTTTTTTAAACATTAAAAAGAAAGACGAAGCATGAAAAAGCAAATCAACACCAAAGGTAAACGATTAAAGAAACGTGTAGTCAAAAAGTTAACTGTAGATTTTTCCAATAAGTATAATAATATTATGGATGTGGATTTTTTAATTTGCGCAAGCGCCAAATTGCCGCAGGATATTTTAGAATCTAAACTCGATGGCACTATTAGTCCAATAGGCTTTGGGTGTTATAGAAAACAAAGAATTGATTATTATTAATTTAAACTAAAAACAAGGAACCATATGATCGCTGCATCTTACTTCTCCGATACAACTTTTGCCGTTATTTTCATCACAGGCGTTATACTGCTAGTATCTTATTGTGCTGTTAAATATGCCGGATTTAATACTGCAACTCAAGGTGATGAGTTGATTGAAGATCGTAACCATACGCATCCAACTGCCGAGAAACATCCTACAATTATTGTAAAAAGAATAACTTATACAAAATTTGTAGATCGAAAGTTTAAATTGGCATTGTCTGCTAAACATTATAAAAAATTTGCATCATTTAAACATAAATTAGTCTTACACGTGCCCACGGACATAATGGCTGACGCAGAAAAGGAAGTTGAAATGTTTGACCATTTCCTAAAAACTTTTCCGCATGATAAAAAACGGCTATTTGGCGCAAGATTTAGTACAGGCAACGGCGATGTGATTGTGGCGGTTGGCATGTCATCCTTAAAAGATAAACATGGATTTTTAGCAGCTTTAAGAGAACAAAACGTAATCATTCTTTAATATGCAGACTAAAAAACTTATTGTTGTTGAAGCATGCGACGGGTGTGGAAAAACCACACTCGTTAATAATTTATGCAAACTGTTTGAAAAACGAGACGGCTTTAAACCCGTTTGTGTAAAAGAGCCTTGGGAAGGTTCGGAAATAGGCGCCTTTATTCGTTCATGGATTAAGCATGTAGATTTTTCAACCAGTGAACTAAAAAAGGAACAAGCATTATTACTGTTCTCTGCAGCCCGACTGGAAATGTTGGAGCAACTTTTATTAAAGGAATTAGTTCGTAAAGACGATAACGATTCGCCAATCATCCTTTGCGACAGATTTGTTTTGTCTACTTGCGTTTATCAAAACCTTAAGTCAGAAGATCCTTTGCGTTTGCCAATGTTAACGCAAGCAATTTTAGGCACGATAGCGGATTTGCTTAAAGTTGACTGTACATTGTATTTGGATTTAGACTCCGAAGTCATTGTTGACAGGCTAAATAAACGCAAAGAAAAATCCGATGTAATGGATCAAAAGGACGTAACATGGTTTAACCAGTTAAGCGGAACTTACAATCATCAAATACAAATACTTCAGCATAATTATCCTACACTGCTTGGCATGTTGCATTATCTTGATGCAAGCAAATATGCCGAAGTTGTTGCGGAGGATGCTTATGCATTTTTGAAAAGATACATCCTTAAAAACTAATATGCAATTTTCGCCTAAATTCTACACAAACATATTTCAACATACAATTACTATTCCAATTCCTCCGGTGCATAACAACACGGAGAAATTTTTTATCGATTTAACTTTTACCGAATGGCAGCTTAGTGAATGGTTTAAAAATAGCTGGCATGCATCCTGGGAAAATTTTAAATCAATGTTTATTCCCGGATATAAATTTTGCATGAATTATATCGGTATTAAGTTTACCGTTTATGAAGAAGTCATGGATGAGCATGGGTTTCGGCAAAACAAGTTAAAGTTTGAAACCAATAAAGTATTTGAAAAAGATAACCCCGAAGCGGTGTTAAACGCTATGACAACCCTATTCGGGCCCTTGTTTTATTGCGTAAATGCTGCGTCTGACCAATGTCAAACAATATCAAAATGGGGCATATCTTTTGCAAATCAGAAAAACGAACAACAAAATTCTGATGTTCATATAGTTAAAAAGTCTGATTTTAATTATGTTATGGCGATTTATACGGATCCCGAACATCATGAAATCAGTTGGGTAATCAGCCGTGCGCATAAAAATATTTATTTTGCGTTTAGGTTTAGTTCGGTAGCAGATTTAAAAGCTGTTTGCAGGCAAATTGAAAACGCTTTTGCGGATTTTTTCAACAAGTATTATCCGAGTTTGTGCATATATAAGCCTGTAATTGCGCCAATTGCATGAAACCGATATTAAGATCGTTGATTAACCAAGCCATCCGCGCAAAATCCATTTTACAGACAGGTCGAGCGTTTCATGCTACCATCGCTTTAAAAGGAAGCAAAGTAATAGCTATAGGATATAACAATTATACCAGATTGCATCCATACGCTAAGTTTGGCAAATACGCATCATATAAGACGGTTAATTATAACCATGCTATAGGATTGCATTCAGAGATTGCATGTATAAAGCAGATTTTGTTTCGTGATGATTATCATAAAATTACGATTGTTAACCTAAGAATTGATAACAATAACCAAGTAGCAAACGCAAAACCTTGTGTGAACTGTCAACGAGTTTTAAAACAATTTAACTTTAAACATATTTTTTATACAAATGAGCAAGGGCAAATTGAAGAGTTTAAGACTGCGGTCGAGGATTAAAGCGCCGCCTACTAAAGTGCACAAAGACAAAAAGAAAGTGCAGCAATTAGGTCGCAAGAATTGGAAAAATCTAATTTCAAACGGATAATGCTATGATTCAAGAAATTAAACAATTTCTTTCCACCAGAAAATTAAAGAAAGAAGCCAAAGATATTGGCGCCGCGTTGTCATTTAATCCAAGCGAATGTGGATATTATACGAATAAAGTGAGAAATTACTATTCTAATACGGGTAATATTAATGACCCAAAGATCGCAATGCTTGGGGAAAAGCTTAGAACCGTAGTAAAAAAACAATTTGATCCTGATATGCAAGGAGATTGGGATGTTTTAGTATACCCAAAATTTAGTTTCGATAAGAAATATATAGGCTTTGAAATTCGACTAAAATTTTAAATTTATGTTGCTAAAACTCAGCTCTAAAAACAGGAAATCGCGTGCAATTTCTAAGCAAAAGCAAAAAGCAGCCAACATTAGGCAAGACTGGCTTTGTGGATTGGAACCCCTCGAAGTTGGAAAAATCAGCAACCATAAGCTGATAACGTTAGAATCTATGGCGCGTAAAGTGTCAGGTATAGGAAACAATAATAAATATTGGAGCCTTTATTCTGAAGGCGATATCGAAGCAGAAATTAGAGTAGCTGCATACTTTGCGGCAATGGAAAAATCGATTCTTAAACAATTAAACATAATTTAAAACCATGGAAACCAATAAACAAAAACTATCTGAAAATATAAAATATGCCGCGCAGCTTTTGGCATTTTGCTGCGTGTTGTTACTATTGCTGTTAATTATGACGCCTTTAATAGGTCTGATAGGCGTTATGATTCTGGCATATGCGGTTTATCAGCGGGGCGTAAAACAAACTGTTAAAGATCTAAAGAAAGGTTTTTCTCGGACCTTTAACCGTAATGAGTCTGAAAAAGCAAACTCTGACACTATAGACGTTTGACCTTCGTTGCTACATTGTTGATATGTTTTATACTCTTTGCTGCCATATATTTTTATAAGATGCATACTATAAATATTCAAGCGCATAATTTCCTGCAGCAAAAAAGAAATTATTTCTTTTATAGGTATATTACATCCAGCAATAAAAACGAAAAACAAAATACTGATTTTTAAATTAAAAGAAAGATTTATCATGGGTGACAGATCAAGCATCATTATCCGTCAGCACAGTTGTGATGACAAAGGCATTGAAATTTACGGGCACTGGGCGGGTACGCAAATAATATGTAATTTGCCAAGAGCGCTCAGGGTTGCAAAAGCACGTTGGGACGATGAAGAGTATTTTACGCGCATTATTATACAAAATATTCTTAATTATATTGCTGATCCAAATGGCGCTTTAAGCTGTGGCATTGGAATCACAGACAACTATAAACAAAGTAATCACGGAGATTTGGAATATAATCCTGTAATTATAAATAGATTTGATAGGGAAGTAACGATAGGTAAAGATACTTTTACGTTTGAATCAATTATAAATCCCCTTACGGAACAAGAAATCTTGGAAGATATGCAAAAAGCAATGTTAGATTAAATTTAATCAATTAAATACTATGGATTTTGAATATTTTAAAGAATCGAAAAACGGCGTTACTGTTACGGTCACCGATGATCCGTGCCCAGTGGATCCCCGTGAGGTATGGGCATACGATTTTTATGCCGATTTAGTAGACGCGAAGACTCAGTTTCCCGTGTTTTTTATAGCGGCATGGCACCGCAGGTATGAGTTTAGTTATCGCTTGCCATTTCAATTGAAAAACATGGATGATTTCAATGAGTTCCTGCATACCGAATGTGATAATCCAAAAAGTCATTGGAAATTTTTACCTCTGTATATGTATGAACATGGAGGCATCGCTCTTTCATTAAATTCTTTTAATGACACTTTCGATAGTGGGCAGCTTGGTTTTATTGTTTATAATGATGATCCTGACAATTATGAAAAAGGCGGTCCTATTTTAAATGAAAATGAGGTAAAGATAATTGTAGATGAATGGTTTAAGTATGAACAAAACGGTGCATATTGGTATACTATTACAGACGATGTAGACGGTGAAATACTCAGTCAAAATGCAGGTTATTATGATTTGGGGCAATGTAAAGAGGACGCTATTGAGGAGTGGAATAGTATAGCGGATTCAATGCCCTCCGTGGAGGATCGAATCCCACATATCTTTATTATTCAATTTGTTGATATTACGGATCCATGTAACACTATTTTAAGTAAAATGCGACGTGTTATATCGACAATACCGGAATTTGCCCAAGTTATTTATAAGGAATTAATGAGTGACACGCATTTTTCAGCTGCACATCATATAAAGCCGGAAGAATATTCTCAGGCGCGTATAACCGAAGCTCTACGCAAGCTTATACAGGAGAAAAATGAAAGCGGATCGATAGAGATCATGGATATACACTCGGATAATGTGAGTATTGTCCTCAACCTGTTCATTATGGAGAATCCGCAGCTAAAAAAATAGATTGACGTGGACAATACAAAATGGTCTGATATGTAGCAGACAATTTAAAATAAAAGACTTATGGATCAAAATTCAGATAGTAACTTTGCCGCTTTAGAAGTTTTAAAGAAATCTAATGCTTTGCCTGAGTATTTAAAGGAATATGCTCCTGAACAAGAGACATTTACCAAAATGGCTTCGACTTTATACGCAGACAGAGAGTTTAGAGAATATCCGATTGACAATAAAGAAAATACTTTTTTATCGGCTTTACACTTCTTTACTAAAGGCGATCATCAAAATAAAGCACTTGAATCTACACTTAAGCAAGCCTCTGAGTTTCACGGGATTGCGGATGATGTAAAACAAGCGTTAAAAGTTTTGATTAACTATACTGAAGGTGGCACCCGTAAGTATGCAAATGAATCATCGAAAGAACCGGCTGCAACATTTGCGTATACGACCAAATGCGCCGGATTCTTTCCGATAGATACACCCGCAAATATAGAAAGTTCCAGTAACGCATTGGCTGAAGCAAAATGGAAACTGCCTGCGAATGTCTATGTGCATGCAGCGCGAAATATCGTTTCAGCGTATGGCAAGTTAAACGCCGAAGAAAAGAAATATGCGCACGTGAATGACACAGTAGCCAAAGACGGCAAGCTTTGGGTCATTGACGGAGAAAAAATGGTTGAACTATTGTCTGATAGGCTCGAAAAAACAGCTAATCAAAAATATCAACTTATCAAGGATTATATCCAAGCGGACGCTTTAAACGAGCAAGATTGCTTAATGGAGTGTCAGGATTTAATTTATAATGTTGATAGAGAAACAGACAGATTAGATAAACAGTATTATAAGGAAGCGGCATTAAAATCCATTGGAGAAGAATGGGTCGCCAATCCATATACAGATGTAAATTCGGAATTAAGTATGGATGAAGCCGTAGATTTTTGTAAGCATAATGTAAAGATTGCGCATGCTTTTGTTCCTGTAGATGAAGTTAAAAGGCTAAAGGAACGCATTGTAGCTTATACGAACAATAAAACCGCTTCGCAGAATTTCTTTGACATTATAGAATCGGATGAAAAAGATGCTATCAAACTTTCGGAACAAATTGCCAATAATGATAGTATCACTGAAGATTACCTAAATAATGTCTTGCATGTGATTTCTAAATCTTAAACATGTCCAATTCTAACGAAACAAACAACAAAAAACCAAAGCTTCAATTAGAGGCGGTATATAAAGCATTAGAGGATCCTAATACTTTTGCTACGGTATTGTTGACTATTTGCCTAATTCAATATGGCGAAGAAACATTTAAGGTGGATCCTTTAGTATTATTTGCATGGTTGGAGGAAGATTTTGGCCTGGAATTAAATGAAGATAATCAAAACAAGTTAAACGCTATAATAACAGCCTTAATTACGGATTATTTTTATAATGATTTGCAGACTTTTAAAGCCATCTGTAAAACGCTTACAAGTGGAGATCCTGGAATTGTAGAAACTGATTTGGATGCTGATGAAGTAACGGTGCCGGAAATTCTTTGGGGTATCTATGAGGTAAGTTTGTGTAATGACGACGAAGTAGTAAATACGTATAAATTTAATAGCGTAATTAAAAGTTTTATTAACGTCGTTTTAAAAAATGAACCCATGGATCAAACTTTAGAGTTGAATCCTGAAGAATTTAATATCATAAAACATAATTGTAATGAAATAAAACTGCAATTAATGAATTTGGGAATTAAAAATCTTCCTAAATTTCCAGAAATTGAAGTTAATACCGATAGCGAGTAGTAGCGCAATCTGGTTAGTGCACCTGCTTTGGGAGCAGGGGGTTGGGGGTTCAAATCCCTCCTACTCGATTATTTTAGTTCTTTTTCAAGCATTTCGCTAATCCTGGTTCCGAAGGATGAAACCGCCTATCTTCAGGGTGAGAGTCGGAGAAAGTGGAGATATGAAATAGTTGTATTTGACTTAAACCAAATACGGTGAACAAGGGTAAATCTGTGGATGAAGACCGGATTTACACACAAAAACCCTCAACTTCCACGAACTTGTAATAGAAGGTTAGGCAAGTAGCTTTTGGGGACACTATATAATCGCTTTAAGCGGTTCAGGGTGATAGAAACTTTAATGTTTTAATAAGCTAATAAATCCCCAATTTATTAATTTATTTTCCTACGACTGTGGCAGCCAGTCCCTTAAGCTGCTCCCGTGGTTTTCGGTTTTCTCCACGGGTTAACCCTTTAACGCCAGCTTAGCTCAATTGGCAGAGCAATGGTTTTGTAAACCATAGGTTGTCGGTTCGAGCCTGACAGCTGGCTTTTGTTTGCTGAACCTAAACTAAAAAAGGAGTCGTTAAAATGGAAATACTACTAGAAGAAGGAAAGACATATTTAGCAAGCGTAGATGAAAGTGAACTGTATTTCAAAGATAGAGGCGAACGCATTAATATTGTCATATATTTAGAAGTAAAGGTATTGCAAATAATTGAAGCCAATGAGCATGATCGTTATTATAAAGTCGAAATTCGGGATCCTGAAGGTTCTGCTGTAGCACATTGGCTGCCTGAAGAAGTTTTCGTTCCTAAGAGATGGCTTCCTGGTGAAGACGCTAGATTTAGTCGCATTGAAATCATAAAGGAACTTGAATGAATAAACTACCATCAGAAGACGTAACCTATTTGGCGTGCATCTGGGAAAAACTACACGCTGACAGGGATGTAGTCTTATCTCAAAGATACGTAGAAATAACGGTATTACGAGTATTTAAAGCAAGCAATGGGCAGTGCTATTATAAAATCGAAATTAGGAATCCCAAAGATTTTACGGAACATTGGGTGCCTGAAGAAATTTTCTCTAAATACACGCTGACCAATGAAAACCAATTCAAGAAAATTGAAATCATTGATGAGCTGCCCTCGCCTAAACTGAAGCAACGGTTGTATTTCGATTCCGAATAATATTTCGCATATCCCTGCCGTATTTGAAATAATTTCGGAAAAGCTCCATGCCTACTTCGTCTTCAAATAAAGACTCGCCTAATATAAGTTTTGCCAATACAGTAGCATAATTTACCGCATGCAACATGTCGTCTGTTTTGGTTGCCGGTTTTGTATATAAAAAGCCCGTTACGCCTTGTTGAGTTTCCCAGGGTACGCGAGTTAAAACCAAGAAATCTTTTAAATATTCCATCGAATGTTCCCATCGGGGTGCACGTACACGGCTGCCTTTTATATCCATAAATAAGGTCGTAATGCTATCAGTGCGGTGTAAGGAATATAAATTAAACATTTCGGACTTTTTCGGTATGGAAAGAAATGTGCCTGTAGGTTTATATTTGAACATTATAACCTTTAGTGGATCCATAAGTTTTTTAATTTCATTTGCGTATACAGCTCCTCCACCGTAGTCATTTGCTAAAGCATAACCTCCGAATTTATGATGATCATTAGCAATGCAATGGGTTATGTCATCATAGTCCATGCCTGCATATTTCTTCATGTGAATAATATCAAATTTTTTATCTGGAGTAACACCGATAATGCAGTGTGCAGTATATGAAGCTTTGGATCGCGCTGCGGGGTTATAGTCAGATCCGCCCCAGTCACAGCCGGAAACTTTAAAAATGTATTTAGGAGGTACGGCAGAAATTGCTTGTTTTTGCACGTCGTGTATGTCACCTAAAATGCATATATTCTGCAAATCTCTGGTTGTTAATTCTTTGGTTCCGGATTCCGTAGCTTCACCCAGATACTCTTCCAAGAAAGATTTTTTATCTGAAGATTGAGAAGCTTTATAGATATCCAAATATATGGATTGTTTTTCAGTATTTGCAGGAACGATAATCTGCGGAATATGGAATCCCCATAGTCCATACTTTAACATTTCCGGCGCTTCGAAATCCCAACAACCGTCACGGACATTTAAAACCCGCCCGCATTTTAAGCAGCATAATCCTTTGGGTTGAATCATATCTAAAACATTATGATTTAAATCGGGATAATTGTCAAAATGGCAAGCAGGACATGTCATACGCCAAAGCCCCCTCGAAGATTCCAGCCAACGTTGTTCTAAGGGAGTATCTACCGATTTAGATGTGCCGCCATATACGACTGACCTAAATTCGGAACGAGATTGTGTAGATTTAATAACACGCTCCAATGTGTCATCAAAATCTTGATATTCGTCAAAATTTATCCAATCGAAAGTAGGTGAACGCATTTTCGACGCATCGGAAAGAACATAATACATTCTATGCAAAGACATACGCGCTTTGCCATGGTCGTATTCCTTATAATAAAGATTTGTTTTAAACTTTGGATTACGTTTGTTGGGTTGAAATCTATAAGCCTGTTCAATTTCTTTGGATTTATATCCCAATGTTCTTAACTGATCCATTCGGGGCACAATCGTCGCAATTCTTAAACCGGGAATAATACGACAATATAAATCGGCAGCCAATAGCATGTTAGTGGTATTATGACTTAAAATACCATTAGTAAAATAAGTATGAGAAGTGTCATTTTTTAATGTCACGTCATACATAGGAACCGCTGGACCATTTTGCTTATCTACAGATATAATCTTGGAAGTACCCTCTTCTGTTACCACCGATTCATCCAGAGAATCCTTAGCATGAGTCATTTGTCCATCCTTGGAAATAATCCCATGCGTATCTGCGCAATTTAATGTCTTATTATTGGCCGTCTTAATTTGCCAGACATCAAAAGGTATCGTTTTATGAATAATATCTATGTCTTCCCAGCCATTCGGAGTTTCTATCTGCCAATCTTCGATGGCGTAACTTTCGATAAATTTGGGATTTAAGGATTCGACTTTCTTGGACATTTGTAGATGATACAATATTAAGAATATATTACACGCAAGAAAAATTTCACACTAAAAAAAAGAAAGGAAAATTATGCCAAATTGGGTACGCAATCAAATTATTTTTAAAACTAAAGAAGATTTAAGTAAAGCGCTTGAACTTTGTGGAATCGACACAAATCTGCAGAAAAAGGAGCATAAAATGGATTTTGGAGTGTTGGTTCCTATGCCAAAAATACTCGATCATCAATCCGTTTATTATAACTCGACATTACATCCTCCGTTGCTTATAAATCCCGACTGGAATAGTGCCGTTGAAAAGTTTTGTGAAAGTGGATCTATCAATAAAGATTCAGACTCAGACGAAGTAATCCCTGCGTTTATAGAATATTTAAAGAAGAGTGATAGCCCGTGCAAGGCAGAATCATTTACGAATGCACAACAGCAAGAAATTATTGAAGCTGTTTGCAAAAAACTGTGTGATGGTCATAAAGATTGGTATGATTGGTCTCTTGTCAACTGGGGCTGTAAATGGAATGCCAATTTGGTTGCAGTAGGCGGTTATTCAATAGTCTTCGATACTCCTTGGTCATATCCCGGTGCTTGGTTAGACGATTTTGCAAGCGCTGATCCGAATTTGGACTTTTATTTTGCTTGGGCGGATGAAGATATTTTTAGAGGTTTTGCTGGAATATTGCAACGTACTGAAGTAAATGAACTTCCGGAAGATGCATCTGCAAACATCGGTTTTGATAGCGACCTTATGGGATCAATGTTTAGCGATGCCTTATGGAATGGCTGGAACCAAATGTCTCCTAGATTTGAAGAATGGTGGACGGAAGCTTTTCCGAAGGATTCAGACTTTTCTTGGCAAAAATGGGAATACTAGATTTAACTGTATTGCGTCAACTGCTCACCAGATAAACTGGTGAGTTTTCTGGCTTAAATTTATAAAAAAATTATAAACAATAAAAGAAAGGATACTTTATGAAAAACAATAAACACTATATAGTTCTTAGAATAGAAGACAATCAAGTAATTAATTCCGGGTTTGACTACACGGATTATTTACCGCAGGGTAACAAACCTGGAAAGTGGACTCCCAAGATTCCGGCTGCAAAAATCGAAGGCTCACACTATACAGTTTCCACCAACTGGATTTTTGCCTTGTATGGTGAAATACTTGAGGAGGTGAGAATATTCGAAGTAGACATTAAGGGTAAAACTTACATTGCACATTTTGCTGGAGCCTCGCCCGAAATATTGTGCCAGACGATAAGGCTGGTCAAAGAAATTACTAAAACCTGTAAACGCAGGATAAAGTATTATGAAGACCGTGCCTTAGATAACCTACCCCCGCGTCCCAATTACAATATTGGATACCAAAATAGTCAGGGACCAAATGTGGGAAATCTTAACACCGGAACACGCAATAAAGGAGATTGCAATACCGGTCACGGTAATATAGGCAATTATAATACCGGGGGTGATAACGTGGGTCACGGAAACAGTGGATCATATAACATCGGCATCGAAAATACGGGAGATGGGAACAGAGGTAACTACAATACTGGTTTCTTTAACATTGGAGATCGTAACTGTGGTTGTTTCAACACAATATCCCCTAAATGTTATTTCTTTAACAAAGAAACAGACGTAGATCCTCGTAGTATTCCTTGGCCTCTTTGGATTCTGAGGGTAAAATGTCCTGAAAAGGAGATGTTTAAACTCGCATTCGAGAGGGCTACAGTTAACGACGTGCGTCTAACGCTTGAGTTGCCAAACTTTGACTATGAAGTCTTTGAGGAGATAACCGGCATATCCAAGGCAGATTTCGACAAAAAGCTGAGGAACAACAAATAATATGAAACAAAGTAACGATGCAGAAGCAGCAAGGTTACGATTCTCCGAAAGCCCACAAGCTTTAGCTGTGGGATGATTTTTGATTAAAATATTTTGATTCATTTTTTTGCTGTTCAATATAAGTTTTTATTGTATCTTCTCTTAAACACCCGACTGTATCTACATAATATGATCTAGACCAAAGTGTTGGAAGCTTACGTTTTAATTCTGGAAATTCTGATCTTAAAAATCTTGAGGTGTATCCTTTTATTTGACCGATTATGAATTGTGGTGCAGACGATGGCTCAGCAGATATAAAGAGATGTACATGATCTGGCATTATTTCTAATACTGCAAAAACGAATCATGCCTTTAAACCCACATTGCACAGTTGGTCTTTTT
>ENA-OYXW01000112-OYXW01000112.1-human-gut-metagenome-genome-assembly--contig:-NODE-112-length-33503-cov-29.649187_pt1 | contig 33503 bp, 29 predicted proteins | sample MGYA00243977_ERZ653436 | MGnify/ENA primary metagenome ERZ653436 (study PRJEB26926, sample SAMN06165001) | human gut metagenome | biome: ENVO:00009003; feature: ENVO:2100002; material: ENVO:00002003...
TGTGAAAATAGGAGGCAAATGCCTTTTATGACTAGCATTTACCTCCTACCCGATTATACTGTCCATTCATAGGTGTCGTAAACCACGCCTCTTCCTCCGAAACCTTCTTTCTGGTAGATGAGGCTGGTGTTGAGCACCTTTCCTCCTTCTTCATTAGATGTTCCGAAATCGAAATAATCAAAATCCTTATACCTTATATTAATGAGATTCAGAAACAAAGCATCGAGTGCATGCGCCTTTTTCCCCTCTTCTGATGCGGAAATATACTGCGTGTGAACCACTTTTCTGCTGATGTACAGAACGGTTCCGCCTAGCATCTTGCCAGATTCTTCTCGGGCAACATACAGTTTGATATTGTCAGGGAAAGATGTTTTCAGTCTGCTCATCTCTTGCAAGGTATGAACAGGATGAGCCTGATAGGTGTTCATCAGGTTTTCGGTTAAAATGCTCCAAAACGTTTCGTAATCCTCACTTTCTTCAATGAAGATTCCTTTTCCCAGGGCTTTCCTTGCGCCCGATTTTCTGATATTATACCATTTCAGCGGATGCTTCAGGTCGATGACAGCCGCAATGTTTCTGGCGCAGATTTGCGCCCGGCATTCCTTGAAGAGAGCATAGAGGTCTTCTTCGGCTGGCAGTTGCTGGTAAATCCAGGGTATCGGTTTGTAGATGCACTTCCGGAAACCTGCCTGCTTCAGGTATGTGTTGATGGCAACGAAAACCTGACAGATATTTTCTGCTGAGGCGTGTCCGGTAGTGAGCAGTCCGGCATAGGTGAGTCCCTGATGAGAATAGAAAACATCTCCGTCCTCATTGGCAGGGAGTAAGGCATAGAGCTTGTTGTTGTGGAAAATCATGAGCGAATGGTCATGGAAACGGTCGCTGTGATAATCCATGTAGGAGCGGTTGAGAAGGAAGGTGGCGTTGCGTGCATGTTCTACATAGGCATTCCAGACTTCCTTGTCTGCATCGTTGTATTTTCTGATCTCAAACATGATTTTTAGCGTTATTGATTCTCGGTCTTTGAGAGATTAGGACTTTGGGATGAACTGATGAATCTGAGATATTCGTCATATTCGCGTATGTAGTCTTCTTCCTCAAACTTGTGGGAAGCCAGAACCAGACACAATGAGCCGGAAGAGAAATCATCCAGTGTTCGCCAGATATTGACATCTACGAACAGTCCCTCCCAAGGGTGGTTAAGATGATAGGTCTTCTTCTGTTCTCCATTATCCAGTGTTACCGAAAAGGAACCGCTGGCTGCTATGATGAATTCCTGGCATTTCTTGTGAGCATGGCCACCGCGACTTTCTCCGCCCGGAACATCATAGGTCCAGTAGGTACGGGCAATGGCAAAGGGAATATGCGTCTCTCCCTCTGCCACTGTCAGGTTGCCTCTAGGGTCGAATATCTTGGGTAATGTGATAATTCTTCCTAATTCTTTCATGTCTATTTCTTCATGTATGGGTCGGTTCCCAATACAGTCATTGCCAGACGCTTTGCCTTGTCGCGGAGCTGGTTGAGGTCATCGCCCTTCTCGCCGTAGCAGAGTACGACGCCCATGCGGCGGCCTACGTGAGCCTCTGGCTTGCCGAAGATACGGATGCGGGTATGGTCTTCCTTCAGCGCATCGAGCATATTGTAGTTTAATGGCTCGGTGCTTTCCTCTGGCGAGAGGATGACGGCAGAACAGCCGATGTGCTCCAGATGGATTCCGGCGATAGGCAAGCCCATCACGGCACGGAAGTGGAGCTCAAACTCGCTCAGGTTGGTGGTGTGACCAAGGGTTACCATACCTGTATCGTGTGGACGAGGACTCAACTCAGAGAAGATAACCTCGCCCTGCTTGCTCAGGAAGAACTCTACGCCCCAGAGACCGGCACCTGTCAATGCCTTGGTTACTTCGCCGGCAATGTGCTCAGCCTTCTTCAAAGCCTCTTCAGGAATCTGGAATGGCTGCCAACTCTCGCGGTAGTCGCCGCCCTTCTGTACGTGGCCTATAGGTGGACAGAAGAGGGTAGGACCGTCTTTCTGGGTGACGGTGAGCAGGGTGAACTCAGAATCGAAGTCGATAAATTCCTCGATGATTACTTCCTTCACGTCGCCACGACCTTCTTCCATTGCCTCCTTGTAAGCCTCCTTCAGTTCATCATCGTTGTGAACATAGCTCTGACCATGGCCGCTTGAACTCATCAGAGGTTTCACTACGCATGGGAAACCGATTTCATCGGCAGCGTTCTTAAACTCCTCGAAGGTCTTGGCATAGAAATACTTGGCGGTGCGCAGACCCAGTTCCTTGGCGGCAAGGTCGCGGATGGCACGGCGGTTCATGGTGTAGTTTACGGCACGGGCTGAAGGCACAACCTGGATGCCCTCCTTCTCGAAGTCGAAGAGTCGCTCGGTGCGGATAGCTTCAATCTCAGGCACGATGATGTCTGGGTGATGTTTCTCTACCACTGCGGTCAATGCGTCGCCATCGAGCATCGAGAACACTTCTCGCTCGTCGGCTACCTGCATGGCTGGTGCATTGTCATACTTGTCGCAAGCGATGACGTACTGTCCTGCTCGCTTTGCGGCGATGGTAAATTCTTTGCCCAGTTCGCCTGAGCCCAAAAGCATAATCTTCTTCATTTATATGATGTTTAATATTTTATGTCCCTAAAATAAATCACTAATCACTACTAATTAATCACTAAGTCCGAACTTCTTTCTGATAAATTCTGCGATAAACTTCTCTGTTTCTTCGATTCCCAGATGGCTGCTGTTGATGCAGAGGTCGTAGCTCTCGCTGTGTCCCCACTTCTTGCCTGTATAGTAATCGTAGTAAGAGGCGCGCTGCTCCTCGTGGCTTTCGATGAACTTGCGGGCGGAGGCTCTGTCGATGTTCTTTCGCTTGCACACTGCCTTAATGCGGTCGTCGATATTGGCGGTGATGAAGATATTAATCACATTCTTGTAATCACGCAGCACATAGTCGGCGGTTCTGCCCACGAACACGCAGTTGCCCTCATCGGCAGCCTTTCTGATAGCGTCGCTCTGGAACTTGTACAGACCTTCCTGCGAGAAGTCGTTGTGATAGAAATTGTTATCGCTCAGGAAGGGCAGATGGGTATGGAAGAGAGACTTGAAGAATCCCTTCTGCTCATCGTTCTGCTCGAAGAATTTCTCAGAGAATCCACTCTCCTTAGCGGCAAGATTCAGCAGCTCACGGTCGTAACATTTGCAACCGAAATCCTCCGCCAGCTTCTCGGCGATGATATGCCCGCCGCTACCTATCTGGCGACCTACGTTTATGATAATCTTATTCATAATCTTTAGTTTGTAGTTTATAATTTATAGCATGAACCGCCTATGGCAATCTTGCTAAACGGCTAAGCCCTATTAACTATTAACTTTTAGCTGTTCTTGGTGTTGTCTTTTCAGCTTGTTCATGTACCACATCATTACGACTCCGGCGATGACTGCGGCAGCGAAGTCGGAGATAGGCATACTGTACCATACTCCATCAATGTCCCATATCATCGGCAGGAAAGCCAGGAGCGGCAGAAGGATGAGCAACTGTCTCGACAAGGAGAGGAAGATACTGATCTTCACCTTTCCGATGCACTGGAAGAAGTTGGTGATAACCATCTGGAACCCGATGACCGGGAAGCAGAACATCACTACTCTGATCGCCTTAATGCCCAAGTCTATCAGTTGCTTATCGGTTGTAAACAGTCGTGCGCAGTAGTAAGGCAGGAACATCGCTATCAGCCAGCCCGTTACCATGATGGCGGTGGCGGCAATGATGCTCAGGTTCAGTACGCGAATCAGTCGGTCCAGTTTCTGGGCTCCATAGTTGTATCCGGCTATAGGCTGCATTCCCTGGTTTACGCCGAATACGAACATCACGAACACCATTGCAATACCGTTGGCTATTCCGTAGGCACCCACGGAGAGGTCGCCTCCGAACCGCACCAGCTGGTTATTGATGAAGATGACGATGATGCAGGCGCACACGTTCATCAGGAAAGGCGAAATGCCGATGGCGAGGATGTTATCTACGAGTTTCCTCTTCAGTCTGTAGATTCCTTTCTTGAAGTGGAGCAGCTCGCTCTTGTTGCTGAAGAGCTTGAACTGCCACATCAGCGCCATCAGCTGCGATAGGATGGTGGCGATGGCGGCTCCCTGTATTCCCCATTTGAAAACGAGGATGAAGAGGGCATCCAGTATCACGTTCATCATCACCGTAAAGATGGTGGCAAACATCGCCTGCTTGGGCTTGCTCGCTGCTCGGAGCAGGGCATTCATACCGAAATACATGTGGCTCACCACGTTGCCCAGCAGGATGATGACCATATACTCATGTGCATAGATGAGCGTCTGGTCGCTGGCTCCGAAGAATCTCAGGATAGGGTCGAGGAAGAGCAGACAGATGATGCTCAATCCGATACCGATGATGAGATTCAGAGAAATTGTGTTACCCAGAATGTTTTGCGCTGTGGCATAGTCTTTTTGTCCCAGCTTCACGCTGATGGCAGTAGATGCTCCTACGCCCACACCGGCTCCGAAAGCGGCGGTGAGGTTCATGAAGGGGAAGGTGATGGCGAGACCTGAGATGGCCATGGCTCCCACACCCTGACCGATGAATACTCGGTCAACGATGTTGTAGAGTGAGGCGGCGGTCATCGCAATCATCGCTGGCAAGGCATACTGAACGAGCAGCTTGCCCACCGGCTTCGTACCTAATTCTAATGTCGCTTGTTTATTTTCCATTTATATCTGTTTTTTCCTCATAGCCGCTCGCCCTGCTTTTTTCAGAATGCAATTGCAGCGGCTACTTGTCTGCAAAAGTACAAAAAATATCTGATACCTTATTATATATATGAGAAAAACTTGCATTTCATGATAAAAACTTCCCTTTTCCTTTGGTGTTTTCGTACAATTTCTGTACTTTTGCACTTCAGAATAAACAATTCAACTCATTAACAAATGCAATACAAAAATATTGCAGCAACGACAATAACAAACCGGACTACCGATATAATGATGAAAAAATTTTTGATGCTTTATGCATTTTTAATGACCGCTCTTTCTTTGTTTGCTCGCGAAGACAGGGTTAGCAATTTTGAGCAACTGATGCGGTTGCCCCGCATCGCCGAAACCGATATGGTGTCGTATCCGGGAGGCAAGTGTATGATGTATCGTCTTTATCTCAGAGACAAAGACCTCAGTCACACTCCCTTCTCGGTAAGTCGCCCTGCAGATTTTCTCTCTCCCCGTTCCATAGAGCGCAGAAAGAGGCAGAATCTGCCCATCGATGTTACCGATTTGCCTGTGGCTCCTGCTTATGAGCAGGCTGTAAGCGAGGCAGGCATCGAGATTGTGGGCAAAAGCAAGTGGAACAATACCCTGCTGGTCCGCATTCATAAGGAGAAGGAACTACGGAAACTGGATGAACTCGATTTCATCATCCGGAAGATGAAGGTCTTCTCTGCTCCCGATTCTGTCAGTCAGCGCGTCAGAAGTAGCGTTCGCAGGGGATTGAACGATTGGACTGGTGGAGTAGGCGAATATGGTGCTGCCGATGCGCAGATCCAGTCGCTCAACGGCAAGCGGCTGCATAGAACCGGACATTTGGGCAAAGAAATGATGATTGCTGTCTTCGACGGCGGATTCATGAATGTGGATAAGATTCCGGCGCTGCATAATATCAGATTGGCGGGCATTAGGGACTTTGTGGTTCCTCAATCCAAGAATATTTTCGCCGAGATGGAGCATGGAACAATGGTGCTTTCTACGATGGCTGCCAACGAACCCGAAAGATTCGTGGGAGTGGCACCTGAGGCTCAATATCTGCTGGTGCGCTGTGAAGATGAGCGCACAGAGAGTCTGGCAGAAGAGGATTACTGGGCTTTTGCGGCTGAATATGCTGATAGTTGCGGCGTGGATGTCATCAACTCTTCGTTAGGCTATCATGGCTTCGATGATGCGTCTACCAACCATCATTATTATGAGCAGGACGGTAATTCTACCCTCATCTCCCGCACCGCTTCGATGTGTGCTGACAAGGGAATCATCTGTGTCAATTCTGCAGGAAACGACGGAATGGGAAGCTGGAAGAAAATCAATTTCCCTGCCGATGCACGCAATATCCTTACCGTGGGCAGCGTAAACGAAATGGGCGAGAATGCGGCTTTCAGTGCCGTGGGACCTACTGCTGACGGCAGAATCAAGCCTGATGTGATGGCTTACGGAAGTCCTACCTGTGTGATTACGGGCCGTGGAAATATCATCAATGATAACGGAACGTCTTTCTCATCTCCGCTCATTGCCGGAATGGTAGCGTGTCTCTGGCAGGCTTTGCCTCAGAAGACGGCTAAGCAGATTATGAAACTCGTGAGATTGGCTGGTAATAATCAGCATCATCCCGATAATGTATTCGGATATGGTGTGCCTGATTTCTGGAAGGCTTATCAGACGGGGAAAGCGATAAAGTAAACTTGGAACTTTGAACTTGGAACTTTGAACTTTATGATTAGTTTTGCTGCTATATGATAGAGGAAGTTCCATGGAGGCTAAGTACCAAGTAATAGTATTCATAAAGTTCAAAGTTCAAAGTTCAAAGCTCAATGTTCAAAGTAAAAAGATTATCTCTCTATGAATTAAACTCCATGGTCCGCGACGTCATTTCGATGTCCTTGCCCGACAGCTATTGGGTGGAAGCGGAACTCTCCGAGGCTCGTGAGGGCTACGGCGGGCACTGCTATCTGGAACTCATCGAGAAGGATGAGCGGTCTAATACGCCCATTGCCAAGGCGCATGCCTCCTGCTGGCGAAACCGATGGATGTTCATCAAACCGAATTTCGAGCGCATCACCGGACAGCGCATTCATGCCGGAATGAAAGTACTGCTCAAGGTGCACGCGCAGTTTCATGAGAACTATGGCTTCTCCTGGATAGTAGATGATATTGACCCTAACTATACGATGGGCGATATGGCGCGCAAGCGGCTGGAAATCATCAATACGCTGAAAGCAGAGGGCGTATTCGAACTGCAGAAGGAGTTGGCGCTCCCGATGTTCTGCCAGCGCATCGCCGTCATTTCCAGCGCTACGGCAGCAGGTTATGGTGATTTCTGCAACCAGCTTGCCGATAACGATTATGGTCTGCAGTTTCAAACCCGCCTCTTTCCGGCTACGATGCAGGGCGAGGGGGTAGAGCAGAGTGTGATAGCTGCTCTCGACAGTATCAATGCCGAATGGGAACAGTTTGACTGCGTAGTCATCATCCGAGGCGGTGGCGCTACGAGCGATCTCTCTGGTTTCGACACCCTGGCGCTTGCCGAGAATGTGGCAAACTTCCCGCTGCCTATCATCACGGGAATAGGACATGAAAGAGACGAGAGTGTGCTGGATATGATTTCTTTCCAGCGTGTAAAGACACCGACAGCCGCTGCCGCCTTCCTCGTTAATCATCTTACTGAGGTTTATGCCCGTGTGGTGAACGCGCAAGAGGCTATCGTGCAGAATGTGAAGCACCGTCTGCAGGTGGAGAAGATGAGGCTCGGCAGATTGAGCAACACGATTCCTGTCCAGTTTTCGCTGGTGAAGACGAAGCAGGGAGCCTATCTCGACCGCTTGATGAGCCGTTTAAGCACAAGTATCCAGTCGAAACTATCGGAAGCCCAGCGCCATTTCGAGATTCTTTCTCAGAATATTCAGCCGATATTGGAAAGGAAGATGCTCAACGAGAGTCATCGTCTGCAGCTTCTTTCCCAGCGCATCCAGGCACAAGACCCCGAATTGTTGCTGAAACGTGGCTACAGCATCACGCTGAAAGATGGCAAAAGTATCCGTTCTGCCTCGCAACTGAAGTCTGGCGACATCATCGAAACGAGGTTTGCCGAGGGCAGCGTGAAGGCAAAAGTTGAATAATAGTTTATAATTTATAGTTAATAGTTTATACCTATCTGGCTAAACGGCGAAGCCGCTATAAACTATTAACTCTTAACTAAAATAGGATTATGGAAAAAGAAGACATGAAATACGAACAAGCCGTAAGAGAGCTTGAAGAAATCGTAGAAAGAATGGAGAATGATGAACTCGATATTGATCAGCTCTCCGAGCAGTTGAAACGTGCCAAAACTTTGGTGAAACTCTGTAAAGACAAACTCACCAAGACTGATGAGGAAATCAAGAAACTCCTCAGCGAGGATTGATTTACGATAAGCAGAAACTTGTTGGAAATTGTAGAAGAAAGTTGAATTTTCGCACACGGATCTCACGGATCTCACGGATTTTGGCTCCTTCGGAGTTTTGGCTGTGAGGCTTAGTGAGTACCGTTGCTTGCAACGAAGAAGATCCGTGTGCGACTTAAATACCATCCGTAAATATGATACTTAGCCATCGAAAACGAGTTATAAAAAGTGATTGAAAGAAGAATGAGGAAAGTTTACTGATTATCAGTTACTTTCCTCATTTTGATTAAAAGAGATGACGACAAACGAAGACGGAAATATGACAATATAAGACAGAGGAACGTTACCAACTCGTAACCTATACTTTTGAATGGTACGATTCGAGTTTTGAAGAATGATGTAGGTTATATATAGTAAGGGAATGTGCTGATATATAGTGAGTTGCTAATGAGAAACGTAAGTTTTTTGTTGATAAACGAAAATTGTGGCGTTCTGCGGTGAATTGCGTGGCAAGAAAAGACTCTTCAGATATTAATTTTGTACGCAAAAAAATAATGAAGTTATGAAGAGTACATTTTCAATTATCTTCTACCTCAAAAGACAGGTAGTAAAGAAAGACGGTACAGTCCCAGTCATGGGACGTATCACAGTGGACGGAACACAGGTACAGTTCAGTTGTAAGGTGACGGCAAATCCAAAATTGTGGGACACCAAGGGCGGACGCATGACAGGAAAAAGTATGCTGGCATTGGAGGTGAACCGCAAGCTGGACAAGATGCGTGTGAGTATCAACAAGCATTATCAAGAGATTCTTGACAGAGACAATTATGTGACAGCCGAGAAGGTGAAGAATGCTTTTCTTGGATTGGAATATCGCTGTCAGACTTTGCTGAAGGTTTATGCTCAGTACAATGAGGATTATGAGAAACTCTATAAAGCGGGTATGCGCTCTTGGGGTTCCCTTAGAAGATATAGATGCGTGTACCGTCATCTACAGGAGTTCTTGCAGAGTCGTTATCATGTCAACGACATATCTCTTAAAGAACTGACTCCTGCTTTTATTACGGATTTTGAAGCTTTTCTGCGCACAGATAAACATTTGTGCGAAAATTCACTGTCCGTGTATATGCTGCCATTGCGAACAATGGTGTTCAGAGCGATAGATAATGGATGGTTAACGAGAGATCCTTTCCATGACTATAAGGTGCCGAAAGTAGAGACAACTCGTGGATTTCTGACGAAAGAGGAGATTCATCTGTTGATGAATGCTGAGTTGAAAAGAAAGACCATGCAATTGATAAGAGACCTGTATCTGTTCTGTTGCTTTACGGGATTGTCGTTTGCAGATTTGAAAAATCTGAAAGAGGAACATATACAGACATTCTTTGATGACAGTGAATGGATAATGATCGATAGACAAAAGACGGGTGTGAGATCTACCATCAAATTGTTGGATTATCCAAAATCCATCATGGAGAAATACAGAGGACTATGTGCGGATGGACGAATCTTTCCAGTGCCATGCTATTCTGATTGTCGTGGTATTCTGCTTCGCGTGGCGAAAAGATGTGGCATTACGAAGCACCTGACCTGGCACATGAGTCGCCATACGATGGCTACGGAGATTTGTCTCACCAATGGTGTGCCAATAGAAACGGTGAGTTCGATATTGGGACATAAGAATATTAAAACAACACAAATTTACGCAAAAATAACTAAGGAAAAGTTGAATAAGGACATGGATAAGTTATCTTTGCAACTGAATCATATCGAGGAGTATATGGGACATGTAGAACAGAGTGTTGAAAATGACAAGAGTAATCAAATTTCTAAACAAGACGAAGTATGAAAAGACAGGTGATAACAATACAGGAGGACATGGTCATCTACGCACCTCATCATGGTGAGGTGTGGATGACTGCGTGGGAAATAGCGGAGCTGTTCTATGTTTCGGGTGTAACAGTGAGAAATACGATTAAACGTATTTTCAAACAGGGAGTCTTGAAAGAATTTGAGGCAGCAAAATATATCACGCTGGATAATGGGAACAAAGCTGATGTATATAGCATGGAAATGGTAATGGCTATTGCTTTTCAAGTGGATACCTTTCAAGCCATGCTCTTCAGAAAATGGGTATTGGGAAAGATTGAGCCAAAAGAGGCTGCGGCTGCGAGCTCTGATAAAAGTGACAATACGCTGATTATTATGATGAACGGAACTGCATCTTATGATATTTAATCATCTTATGGCATTTTATCATGTGTGCAAGTAAAAATGGCATGTTTTTTGTAGTATAATTCTTAATAATGTTTTAAGGAAAAGAGATATGAAAATTAGAAATGTTAAAGGTTCAAGTAAGGTATCGGGAAGACCTCCTCAACCATATTCTTCATGGTTGAATTATTGGGAAATAAAAGCGAATTTTTCACTTGACAGGAACCAGCTCTATAACTGCCCTGCATGTGGAAAAGCATTTTATCCAAAAGATTTTGATGGTTGCCATGTGCAAAAGGCAAGCTTTTTTGATTGGACTTGGTTTATAGTACCATTATGTAGTAGTTGTAACCATTCTACAGAAATAATGGAAATAGATAATGATGTCTGCATGGTACCAAGTCCTTCTAATAATATAGATTAATATCATAAAAGACTCGTAACTTTTTTTTAAGAGTTACGAGTCTTTTATTTATTTGAGGTTTATTTCCCCATCAATTATCGGCTTGCGGTAATTGGTGGTGAGGAGGGACTGGATCTCGGATTCGGGATAGAGGGTCTTGCCACAGAGGATGATGTAAGGCAGGATGCCTTGCTTGCGATATTCTTGCAAGGTGCGGCGACTGAGCTTCAAGTGTTCGGAGAGTTCTTTGTCGGTGAGGTATCGCTCACCGTCCAAAGGTGGGCTGTAGGACTCGATGAAGGAAGACAGCCAGTTGTTGGCTTTCTTCAAGGACTGCATGGCGGTGGCTATGGACTCGCTCTCATGCGTCAAAAGTTGGTTCATGTTCATTGCTTACAAATTGGATTAAGTGGTGAATAAAATATCTGGTGTTTGCTCGCCCAAGGTGAAGTTTTCGACTTCGCCTTGGGCGAATTTCGTTCTATACCAACCCGATTTGAATCTCAATATCAATCGGAAAATTAATATCAAACAGAGCTGTTTCGTTCTATGCTATACCGATTTGATGCGGGCGATCAGTGGAACGATGGCCTTGACTTCGTCGGGATTGTAATAGAACTGGCGACCTATCTGGGTATGTCCCAGGAAACGGCGGTCGCGTAATTTCTGTAATGTGCGGGGGCTGATGCGCAGCTGCTGACAGACCTCAGGTCCTGTGAGCCACTGGTTGAGACGCTTGCCGTTTGCCTTGTGCTTCAACAACTCTACCTTTTGTACCAAGGCATCGTATCTTGCCATCATCAAGTCGAATGCCTTCTTTTCCATTGTTACTACTTCCATGTTCTTGATTTTTATGGGTTTGACATTTTCGGCTGCGAAGATACGACACGAATTAGGAAAAACAATGAAAATGGAGATTTGTGGCAGTGCTTTTCCGTCGTTTGCTGACCGATAGGCAAGTAATTCAAGAAAATTATACGTGGGTCATTAATGAGTTGTTAAACGGGTATTTCGCAAATGATTAATTTTGCCACCGAGAAATCAAAACAGCAAAGTTTGTAACATTTAAAACGGAATCAAAATGGAAGTAATAACAATGGAAAGTTCAGCCTTTAAGATGCTGACAGAACAGATTGCCGACGTGGCAAAGTTGGTAGCTCTCATATATTCCAATGCGCGAGAAAATACCAAAAGAAGAAGCATGGAACTTGTGCTGACAAGCAGTGATGCTGCAAGAATACTTGGGATAAGCAAGCGAACCCTGCAGCGCTTGCGCTCTACCAACAGTATCGAGTACTTCATGGTGCGCGGACAATGCAGATACAGCATCAACGCTGTACAGAAATTGATTGAGGAACGAACCATTGCCAAGGAGACATGAGTATGGAAGATGGAACATTGAGACGATTGGAATTATATCTGCATGACCTGCACAAGAAGATTGACGGCATCTGTGACATGCTGATGTTGAGACATGAGCGAAGCGGAGAGGACAAGGGATGCTCTGGCATCAACGAGAAGTTGCTCGACAACCAGGATCTCTGTCTTCTGTTTCAAATCTCTCCCCGTTCCCTGCAACGTTACCGCAGCCTGGGAGTGCTTCCTTACAAGCGGCTGGGACAGAAGACCTATTACACGGAGGAAGACGTGAAGCAATTTATCCAGAGCAATGTGAAGAATTTCAATCAGGAGAATGTGGAGCATTATATGACCCGCATTCACCAAAAAATCAAATAACAACAGTATTCACCATTAAACATTTACAATTATGGTACAAAAGAAAAAGAGTGATGAACAGGACGTGCTGGTAGTCCGTGACGAGAAGACGGGCGAGATCAGCGTCGTCGCCGGACTCAGCAAAGACGGCACACCGAAGCGAGCACCCGCCAAGGCGGAGAACACGTCCGACTTCCTGCGCTTTGACCGCAACAGTGACTTGATGGACAGTTTCTTCAGAAACTTCTACCGCCAGTGCAAGGAGCCAAGCCGATTCGGATTCTACCGCATAGCGGCAGACCAGGTGGAAAACCTGCTTGGCGTGATGAAGGAGTTGCTGAAAGATCCGGAGGCTAACAAGGAGATTCTTTCCGCCCACAAGGTTGACACCTCTGACTTCGAGAAAGAGGCAAGAAAAGCGGCGAAGCAGGGAGAAAGAGAGATGAATGGCGATGCGGGCACAGGGACTTCTGCATCTGATGAAGAAGCCAAATCGCAAAGTGCTGCGAATGAGAATGGGGCGACGGCTCAAAGCACTAAGGCAGAGGACGGGGAGATGGTTCGAAGCGGCAAAGTAGAGAACGAGAAAACGGTTCAAGGCGTTAAGGCTGAGGATGGTGCAATGGGGCAAAGTGTTAAGGCTGAGAGCGGGGCGACGGCTCAAAGCAATAAAAAAGAGAATGAAACAACAGTACAAACCAACAAAAAAGAGAACGACATGGAACAGAAAGCAGAACAGACCGCAACCGAACAGCAGGCACAGACCGCTCCGGGTGTAAAGCAGAACCTCATCAGTGGTAACGATGTGAACCTGCAGGAACTTGGTGCCAAATATGGCATAGATTTCAACAGTATGAATGAGAAGGATATGAAAGCCCTGCTCAACTACGGCAAGACGGGGCTTGTGATTGTGAAGCCGACCTTCGGTGGTGAACAGATAGAGATACAGACCCGTCTGTCATTCCGCAAGGACGATAACGACCAGTTGCAACTCGTGCCGCATTTCGTGCGCAACGAGCCAAAACTCGATGTCGCTTACAAAGGCTATACCTTCACTCCTGAGGACAAGAAGAACCTGTTGCAGAACGGCAATCTCGGAAAGGTTGTGGATTTCCCCGACAAGAATACAGGTGAGCTGCGTCCTCATTTCATCAGTATCGACCGTCTCACCAATGAGATTGTGGACATCCCTACCAACAAGGTGCGCATACCCGACACCATCGGCAAGACACCTATTACCAAGGACGACAAGAGAGTGCTCTACTCAGGTATTCCGCTTCGCAAGGAGATTGAGCTTGCCAACGGGCGCAAGTTTACACCGCTGCTGCAGGTGAATGTGGAACAGCGTGGCGTGGAGTTCGTGCCTGGCAGCACAAGACAGGCGCAAGGTCAGAAACAGAATGGAGACAAGAAGCAAACCGCTGACAAGCAGGAGCAGAAGGCAGAAGGTGATGCGGGCGGTCAGAAGAAGCAGCAAGATCCCAACCACTGGCTCAATGAGGACGGGACCATCCGCCGACTCAACACCTATTTCAAGAAGGAACTGACCGAGCAGCAGAAGGACGACTATGTGGCAGGCAAGACCATCGAGATCAAGGAAGTGCCGAACAAGAACGGCAGCGGTACCTATACCGCCTATGTGAAGTTCGACTTCGACAAGATGCAGCCACGTTCCTACCGCAACAATCCAGACCTCAAACAGGCGAAGGAACAGATTCCGACCAACGAGAACAAGGTACAAGTCGCCGTCAACGAGCAGGGCAAGACCCATGAGGCGACCAAGCACACCAAGGAGCCGCTGAGTCCGGGACAGTCTGCGCCAAAGAACGAAAAGCAGCAGAAGGAACAGAACGCAGAGGAACAGAAGCCAAAGAGAAGGGCAAGAAGCGTGAAGATGTAGTTGCCGCCACTTGATCCACAGAGTTAATCATCCATTATAACAACCGACATCTGCGACCGTCTATCCCACGGTTGCGGATGTCACAAAAACAACAGACAATGAAGACAATCATCGCAGAGAAACCAAGCGTAGCCAAGGAAATCGCCCACATTGTGGGAGCTGACAAGCGTGAGGAAGGCTATATGCAGGGCAATGGCTATTATGTGACATGGGCATTCGGACATTTAGTGCAGCCAGCCATGCCGGAAACCTACGGCATGAAGGGATTCCATGCAGAGAATCTGCCTGTGATTCCCGACCCGTTCGTTCTTGTTCCCCGACAAGTCAAGACAGAGAACGGCTACAAACCAGATGCAGGTATGCTTGCCCAGATCAAGATAATCGGCAAGCTGTTTGACAGCAGTGAGCGCATTATCGTAGCAACCGATGCCGGACGTGAGGGAGAGTTGATTTTCCGATACCTCTATGCGTATCTCGGTTGCAGGAAACCTTTCGACCGTCTCTGGATCAGTTCGCTTACAGATACCGCCATCCGTGAGGGACTTCTGAACCTCAGGGATGGTAAGGAGTATGACAATCTCTATCATGCAGCCAAGGCACGAAGTGAGGCAGACTGGCTCGTCGGCATCAACGGCACACAAGCCCTGACGATAGCCGCAGGACGTGGCACCTATTCCGTAGGTCGTGTGCAAACTCCGACCCTTGGCATGGTGTGCGAACGCTATTGGGAACACAAGCGTTTCGAGTCGAAACCGTTCTGGCAGGTACACTTCGGTGTGGTTGATACAGACAGTGGCAATATACTGAAGTTCACATCTGCCAACCGATGGGCAGACAAAGGCACCGCAACCGATATATATAATAAGGTGAAAGATACCAGTTCTGCCATCATCACAAAGGTAGTAACCAAGCGAAAGGTGGAGAAGGCACCGCTCCTTTACGACCTCACCACCTTGCAGAAAGAAGCCAACTCCCAGCATGGCTTCACGGCAGAGCATACACTCTCCATCGCCCAGAAACTCTACGAGGCAAAGTTCATCACCTATCCAAGAACATCAAGCCGCTATATCTCGGATGATGTATTTGCCACCCTTCCCAAACTCTTCAAGAATCTGGAGAATCATTCGGAATATGGAGAGAAAGTGAAACTCTTGCCTGGCAGTGAGGACTACAGCAAGAACAGCGTGAATGCCGCCAAAGTGACCGACCACCATGCCCTGCTCATCACAGAAAATGCAGCCATTGGTCTTTTCAAGGACGAGAAGATCGTTTATGACATGATATTGTGCCGGATGATTGAAGCATTCTCGGCAGACTGCATCAAGGACATCACATCAGTAACGGCGCAAGTGGATCATGAAGTTGAGTTTGGCATCAGTGGCTCCATCATCCGACAGACTGGCTGGCGAGCGTTGTCGCTCAAGGAAAAGAACAAAAGGCAGGACAAGGATGCAGACGCAACAGACAATGAGGTCAAGGATCAAGTCATTCCCAACTGGCAAGAAGGACAGCATATTACTTTTTCTGGCTGCACCATCACGGAGAGCGAGACCAAACCAAAGCCATTGCATACGGAATCCACATTGCTTGCAGCAATGGAGACCGCAGGCAAAGAGATAGAAGATGATACGATGCGCCAGGCAATGAAGGACTGCGGTATTGGTACACCAGCTACACGTGCCGCCATCATCGAAACCCTGCTCAAACGAGAGTATATGGTGCGCCAGCAGAAGAAACTTGTGCCGACGGAAAAAGGACTCGCCCTGCATTCCGTGGTGAAGAACATGGCGATTGCCAATGTGGAGATGACGGGCAAATGGGAGGCGGAACTTGCCAAGATTGAACGAGGTGAAGCAAGTGCAGACGGGTTCACCCATAGTATCGAAGGTTATACCCGTGAAATCACTGCGGAATTGTTAGGTTGTGACAGACTTTTCAGCCACAAGGATTCCGGCTGCCAGTGTCCTAAATGCAAGCAAGGTACCATGCAGTTCTTCGGAAAGGTAGTAAGATGCAGCAACAAGGAGTGCGGTATGCCAGTGTTCAAGCAGGTAGCAGGAAAGTTGCTCACTGATGCCGACATCACCGACTTGCTTACCAAGGGCAAGACCAGAACGCTCAATGGTTTCACCAGCAAGCAAGGCAAACCATTCTCCGCAGCCATTGCCTTTGACGAGGATTTCAACACGAAATTCGTCTTTGCAGAGCACAAAACAGCAGAAAAGCGAGGAAATGTGAAGAGATACAAGAAATAGTTTGTACCTTTGCCACCGAAACATGGTTCATAAATGGTGTCTTGATTCAGGATGCTTTTATTTACTGTGGATTAAGTGGCGGCACTCGGAGGGATACCGAGTGCCTTTTCTTGCTTTCACACAAACACCAACCGCCATCCACGGTTTATTATTCACCACTTAATCCATTCAACAGACAGATGAACAGAAAGAAACAGGCACAGACAGAACTGTCCTATTACGGACTGTATCTCTTGAACCATCTCAGAGAGAACCGTTTTCCACAAGCCAGCGATGCGGACTTTATCCGCGAACGTGCAGACCATGCCGCAGAGGTATATGAGCAGGCACGGCGTGATGCCCTCTTTGCCGATGCGGCACAAGAGCTTGCCATGGCAGCATTGCTGAAAGGTCTCCGCTTTTCCAAGTACAGCATCCTGTATGATGTTGTTGACAGTGAGTTTCCCCTGGAGGTAGCAGTAGAAGACCAGGAAGCGTTTGTCAAGAACCTCCTGCCTTTGGTTGACAACGTGTATTCCATTTACGACCTCACCGATGACGATTTTGCCCAGTCACCGGACTACGACCAGCTCTATACAGAGCTGACGGGAGCCGTTGCCCTTTTCATAGAGTCAAATGGCGTACAATAGAAAACAACGGCTGAACGACAACATCAAGGCGATAGAGACGGCATTCATCCTTGACAGGGAACAGCGCACACCGACCGCCCGTGAGCGTCTCCTTCTGGAGCGTTATTGCGGATTCGGTGGATTGAAGTGCATCCTGAACCCTGCCAGGGAACTGGCGGATGCCGTCCATTGGGCAAAGTCAGACCTTGAATTGTTTGCTCCAACAGTGGAGCTGCATAGACTTATCCGTGAAAACAGCAAGAATGAAAGCGAGTACAAACAGTTGATGGACAGTCTGAAACAGTCCGTCCTTACGGCATTCTACACGCCGTCAGCCGTTGCAGAGGCTCTGACGGATGTATTGAAAGAGCATCAGATCATCCCCGAAAAGGTGCTTGAACCCTCGGCAGGCATCGGTGCCTTTGTCGATTCCGTCTTGGATAACAATCCCAAGGCAGACATTATGGCATTTGAAAAAGACCTGCTTACGGGAAAGATACTCCGCCATCTGCACCCGGAGCAGAAAGTGCGCATAGAGGGATTCGAGAAGATAGAAAAGCCTTTCAATGACTACTTCGACCTCGCCATCTCAAATATTCCCTTTGGCGATGTTGCCGTATTTGATCCGTCCTATACAGCCATGAAAGGCATGAGGGCACTTGTCACCAGACGCATACACAACTACTTCTTTGTCAAGGCTCTTGATACGGTAAGGGATGGTGGGTTGGTTGCCTTCATCACCTCACAAGGCGTATTGAATGCCAAAAACAACAGTGCCGCGCGTTTTATGATGCTATATCATGCTGATCTCGTGTCAGCGATTCGCCTGCCCAACAACCTGTTCACGGAAAATGCCAATACGGAAGTGGGCAGTGACCTCATCATCCTGCAAAAAAACAGCAAAAGGAGTCGCTGCGAGGAGACGACAACCTGCTTGACACTGTCTATAATGACGAGAACCGCATTCCGACAAACAACTACTTTCTGGAGCATCCGGAACGCATTATCCATACAACAGCAAAGTTGGATACTGACCCGTTCGGCAAACCTGCAATGATATACACGCATGAGGATGGCGTGGAAGGCATTGCAGAGGAATTAAGAAAAATGCTCAATGAAGATTTCGGAAGAAATTTTCATTTGAGCAGATATTTGGGGGAAGAGCAAACCGCCTCATGGAATGAGGTGGAACGTAGGCAGAAACAGGGGCAACCTGCACCGGGATACAGAGAATCTGCACCGGTTACAGAGCAAAACCCCTTATGGAATAAGGGGGAACGGTGTCAAGAGGTAGGGCAGACAAAACTGGAACAACCTGCACCGGAGCAACCAGAAATGGAGCCAGAACTGGGGCAAATAGAACATGGGCACAGTGAACCTGCATCGGCTACAGGGCATACCACCTCATGGAATGAGGTGGAACGGTGGCCGGAGGTGGGGCAAACAAAACTGGGGCAACCTGAATTGGGGCAACCAGAAATGGAGCCAGAACTGGGGCAAATAGAAGCAGCACCGGAGCAAACAAAACTGGGGGCAGAACAAGGGCAAATAGAAATGGAGCACAGTGAACCAGCACTGGCTACAGGGCATACCACCTCATGGAATGAGGTGGAACGGTGGCCAGGGCAACCAGAACTGGAGCAATCAGAACAGGGGCTAGAACAGGTGCAACCAGAAATGGAGCACAGTGAACCAGTACTGGCTACAGGGCATAACACCTTATGGAATAAGGTGGAACGGGGGCAGGAGCAATCACAATCGGGGCAAACAAAACTGGGGCATTCAAAAACAAAGCAACCAGAAATGGAGCCAGAACAGGGGCAATCAAAACCGGGGCACAGTGAATCAGTACCGCCAACAGGGCAATCCCATCATCAGCCGCCAGTTCAAATGACTCTGTTTGACCTTTGGGGCATGGAAGAAGATAACTGCCTAAAGGGTCATGCGACGAAGAAGAAAACAGCAGCCTCTGTGGGTGCAGCCGCCACAGGGAGTGCTGCCACCAAGAAAATGCCTAGAAAGAAAGCAAGCCCGCTGGTAAAAAATGTCAATCCAACTTTTGAAGTTGGGACACAGCCAGTAGAAAAAGAAGCAAAGCCTTTGTTGGCAGAAGCGAAGGGGCCTGATACGGCTCAGAAGCACAAGGCGGCTACAAGGGGCGAGGTGGAACAGGAACACAAAGCGGCACCAAGGGACGCAGTTGAACTGGAACACACAACGGCAAAGGAGAATGAGACTGTACAGATGCACGAAACGAAACAGGAGCACATGATGGTAAAGGGGCACGAGGTGGCGCTGGGATACGAGACGACGCAGGGAAACAAGACGGCACAAGAGACGAAGCCCATTCTGCCTGGTGATGAGCCATACGCAAACATCTCTTGGGAAGAGAATCCGCCAATCAACGGCTTTTACGAGATGATGATGACCATGGCTCCCGAAGACAGGGTGATGTTGCGCCAAAAGGCGGAATTGCACCGTCAGGAACAGCTCAAGGTCTTGGGTATTGAAGATACGCTTGATCCAAAGTTCAAGCCGCCGATGGAACCGATAGAAGTTCTCAAAGCTCAAATCGGGCATGGGCAGTCTAAAGGGAATGAGATAAAGGATGAGGCAAAGGCTCAGAATGGATTGGATAAAGCAGATCAGGGGCGAAAGCAACAGAAAGGGCAAATCAGAACACAAGAAGAGCTGGCACGAAAGGATGAGCAAGAAAGAAAGCGGGAAGAGCAGGCAAGGAAGAAAGAGGATGTTATGAAGCCCCGTCCGTTTGATGAGAAACTGGAAAGTTTTCATCGTGAGGGTTCTATGGTGCTCGACTCTGCCAGAAACATCGGTGTATTGAAAGACCTTACCAAGTATGGTGCTACCTTCATGCCGTTGGATCTGAATATGGAGCAGAAAGAAAAAGCTGTCCTGTATATCGCCCTCCGTGATGCCTATCAGAAACTTTACACCTATGAAGCGGAAGAACAGACGGAAAACAAGCAGATGCGTGAGAGTCTGAATGTCTATTATGATGCTTTCTTCATCCGCTTCGGCAACCTCAATGCCAAGCAGAACGTGAAGTTCATCCTCATGGATGCCTCAGGGCGCGACATGCTGTCGTTGGAACGGGTGGAAAACGGACAGTTCACAAAGTCAGACATCTTCGACCACCCGGTTTCTTTTTCGCTTGATGAGGTCAGTCATGTGGATTCTCCAGAGGAAGCGCTCACCGCCTCGCTCAACAAGTTCGGTCGTATCGACTTGTCGTATATGACTGAATTATCGGATATGACGGAACAGGAACTGACGAAAGCACTTAAAGGGCGCATCTATTACAATCCGCTCATAGACGGCTACGAGATTGCCGACCGTTTCATTGCTGGCAATGTCATAGAGAAAGCGGAGCGTATAGAAGAATGGCTGAAGGAAAATCCCGACCATGCAATCGTGAGAGAGTCGTTGGAAGCCTTGAAGGCAAGCATTCCCGAACCGATAGCCTTTGAGGACCTGGACTTCAACTTCGGTGAGCGTTGGATACCTACAGGTGTGTATTCCGCTTACATGAGCCACCTCTTCAATACACAGGTCAGCATCGTCTATTCCGACAGCATGGACGAATATTCGGCAAAATGCAGTATGAAGACCATGGCCATCACGGATGAGTATATGGTGAAGGGATATTACCGCCACTATGACGGCATGAGTCTTCTGAAACATGCCCTGCACAACACCTGTCCCGACATGATGAAGAGCATCGGTGAGGATGAACATGGCAACGACATCAAGGTGCGTGACAGCGAGGGCATACAGCTTGCCAATGCCAAGATTGACGAAATCCGCAACGGATTCACTGAATGGCTGGAAGAGCAGTCTGACTCCTTTAAGGAACGCTTGACAACGATGTACAACCGGAAGTTCAACTGCTTCGTGCGTCCGAAGTATGACGGTTCTCACCAGACCTTCCCCGGCTTGGACTTGAAAACCCTTGGCGGAAAGTATGGCATCAAGAGTGTGTACCCAAGTCAGAAGGACTGTGTATGGATGCTTTTGCAGAACGGCGGCGGGATATGTGACCACGAGGTGGGAACTGGCAAAACCCTCATCATGTGCATGGCTGCGCATGAGATGAAACGCCTCGGTATGGCTCACAAGCCGATGATTATCGGGCTGAAAGCCAATGTCGCAGAGATAGCTGCCACCTATCAGACAGCTTATCCCCATGCGAGGATACTCTATGCCTCGGAGAAGGATTTTTCCACCAAGAACCGTGTCAGTTTCTTCAACAACATCAAGAACAACGACTATGACTGTGTAATCATGTCGCACGACCAGTTCGGGAAGATACCGCAATCGCCAGAACTCCAACGGCAGATATTGCAGGCTGAGCTTGATACCGTGGAGGAAAACTTGGAGGTGATACGCACGCAGGGCAAAGACGTGTCACGGGGAATGCTCAAAGGCTTGGAAAAGCGAAAGCAGAATCTGGAGGTGAAGTTGCAGAAGATAGCCTACAGCATCGAGCAGCGCACCGATGATGTGGTGGATTTCCGCATGATGGGCATCGACCACATGTTTGTGGACGAGAGCCACCAGTTCAAGAACCTTATGTTCAACACCCGTCACGACCGTGTAGCAGGACTCGGCAACAGCGAGGGAAGCCAGAAGGCGCTCAACATGCTCTTTGCTATCCGTACCATACAGGAGCGGACAGGCAGAGATCTGGGAGCGACATTCCTGTCGGGAACAACCATCAGTAACTCACTGACAGAGTTGTATCTGCTCTTCAAGTACCTGCGCCCCAAGGAACTGGAGCGTCAGGACATCCGTTGTTTCGATGCGTGGGCGGCCATCTTCGCCAAGAAGACTACCGACTTCGAGTTTAACGTCACCAACAACATCGTACAGAAGGAACGTTTCAGATACTTTATCAAGGTGCCGGAGCTTGCTGCCTTCTACAACGAGATAACCGACTATCGTACGGCGGAGGCTGTAGGCGTGGACAGACCACAGAAGAACGAGATTCTTCATAACATACCGCCGACACCCGAGCAGGAGGACTTCATCCAAAAGCTGATGGAGTTTGCCAAGACGGGTGATGCCACCATCCTCGGCAGACTGCCACTGTCGGAAACGGAAGAGAAGGCAAAGATGCTCATTGCCACGGACTATGCCCGAAAGATGGCTCTCGATATGCGCATGATAGACCCGACTTGTGAGGATCATCCCGACAACAAGGTTGATGTCATCATCTATGCGGTGGAAAAGTCGCTTGACTCGTACAAGTTTAACCTCCTGCACTGCAAGCAGACTTTTATCTCGCAGTTGAAAAGCGGAGCCTTGGGAGCGAGAACCATTGACGAGGGAGCGATGGACGAGAAATCGGGCATGAATTTTTCAGAGTATATGGCTATTCTCTCCGGAAATACCGACTTGCTTGACAAGGCGAAGTTGGAAAAGAAGATTGCTTCTCTGGAGGGTGAGCGCAAATCATTCAACAGGGGCAAACGTGATTCGGAACTGAAACTGAAATCAAAGTCAGAAGAACTGGACGGCAATCGGGCTATACTCAAAGGCATGACAGCGGACTATGACAAGTTTATGAGTCAGGCGAAGAAGGACAAGGACGGGAATATACTTAATCTCATCACCCTTATCGGTCTCGAGTCCAATAATCTGGAAGTGATAGGCAAACAGCTTCAAAGGATGGCAAAAACGGAAAGGACAGATGGGGAATACAAGGAAATCGGTGCAATTTATGGTTTCCCTATCAAGGTCGTGAGCGAGACAAGTTTCGAGAACGGGCTTCCATTTGTTGACAACCGCTTTGTTGTTGAGGGTCATTACAAGTATCAGTACAACAACGGACATCTCGCCAAGTCGGACCCGATAGCTGCGGCAAACAACTTTGTGAATGCCCTGCAGAAGATACAAGGGTACATTGAACAGTATGATTCAAGATGCAGGACACTGGAGAAGGAGATACCGCAGCTGCAGGAAATAGCTTCCAAGGTCTGGAAGAGAGAAGAAGAACTGAAAAGTCTGAAGACAGAACTGGCTGCATTGGACAGGAAGATACAACTGGAACTGGCGCCACCGCAGCAGGCTGCAGAAAAGGAAGAGACGAACCCGGCAAAAACACTGCCTATGAATGAAAGCGAGCGAGTTCATCAGCCATCACAACGGGTATGTGCAAACTATCGATTCTGATACCTTACTATATATAGGGGCATCTTTGTTTCTTTGATAGAGACAAAGGTGTCCCTATCATTTTTTTATAATTTACAAAAATATTTACGTATTATGTCAAGAAACAAGAAAACATCAGAGTCGTTATTCCAGTTCATGAACCTCCTCATCGTCCTGTTGCTGAAGAACGGGCAATACCGCACCATGTTGCATTACAAGGCAACCCTTAATAGCTTTAAGCGATACCGGGACAATAAGGATATTGCCCTAAGAGAGATAGATGCAGAAGTGATGCGTTCGTATGAGGCTTACCTGCATCATACGGCAGGGGTATGCAAAAACACCAGTTCCTTTTATCTCCGCATCCTCCGTGCCACCTACAACAAGGCTGTGGCAAAGGGACTTACGCCGCCGCAACATCCCTTTACGGATGTCTATACCGGTATTGCCCCAACCCGCAAGAAAGCCATTCCTACAGAGGATGTCAGCCAGATCAAGAGTCTGCAATCTGTTAAGGATCTCACTCCCAAAGAAGAGATGGCAAGAGATACATTCCTGATGAGTTTCTATCTGCGTGGTATCTCTTTCATCGACCTGGCTCATCTCCGCAAATCCGACCTCAAAGACGGCTATCTCCATTACACCCGAAGCAAGACCAGGCAACGCCTCACCATCCGATGGGAGGATGAGATGCAGGAGTTGTTGGAAAAGTATCAGGCGCAGACCGCCTCCTCACCTTATCTCTTCCCTTTCCTTATTGATGATGAGAACAAAAAACAGGACAAAACTATTGATAAAATGCAGGAAGAGGTGCGCCTATATCACAATGCCGAAGCGCGTATCTCTTACCACCTCAGGAAGTTAGGTGCTAAGATTGGCATCAAGGGCAAGCTCACCCTCTATGTTGCCCGCCATTCCTGGGCAACGGCGGCAAGAGACAATGATATCTCTATGTCCGTCATCAGCGAGGCATTGGGGCATCATTCCGAAACCACCACACAAATCTATCTCCGCTCCATCAAAAGCTCAGAAGTGGATGATGCCAACGCCAAAATACTGGCAGCCCTATAAGCCACAAAAAAGAATAAAAAGAGGGATTTTGTAAAATGAACCAAAATGAACCAATTTTTCTGAATCTTTATATAAGAGACACAGAATCTCCCTGCAAAAATACGAAAATTGTTGGAAACTAGCAAATTATGGGTGTTAAAAAATTAATATCATTCTACGAAAATCAACATATTTTTACTATTCTTTTCGTGCACAATCTCCTAAGTCGTTGATTGAACGAAAGTTTTCGGTTTTTCTGTATCTCTTATATAGAGATTCAGATGATCGACATCAAAAAACGAACTTGATTCGCATGATGAAAGAAACAAATATACAATCACAGGTTACGTCCACTATTGCAGGGGACGACGGCGAAGCCGTGGCAAAAAGTGAAGAAAACGCTAAGGAAATGGCTCCCAAAAAGCCTAATGAAGGGCTTAAAAAACCTGATGATGCAGGATGGTACGTGGCTGTAGTGAGAGTGAATTGTGAAACGAGAATCGCTGATTCTATACGAATTAATCTCAATCGCAATCATGTTTGGTTTGATTACTGGATTCCCAAGGTAAAAGTAGTTTATATAGACAAACGTTCCAATAAGCGAAAAGTGAAAGAAAAGCTATTTCTTTCCACCTTTATCTTTTGCAATGTTTCTCCGAGACAACTTGACAATATCCGCTTCCGTTCGGATGTGTATAAGATGCTGACGATGCCAGGTCAAAGGAAAATATACCAAATTCCCGACCAGGTTATTGCCAACTATCGATATTTTGTAGAGAATGATGAAGAACCTGTCACTGCTGCCCCTATTCCTTTGAAAAAAGGTATCAAAGTGCGAGTGGTGTCAGGTAGCATGAAAGGTGTGGAAGCATACGTACAGAGCTATAATGGCAAGAAAGCCGTCATCGGCAGCGAGATTAAGTATATCAGTGGTGCAACGCTTACGATAAGTAGAAATTTGCTGGAAATCATTGAAGAAAGTTGAGTTGTAGAATTATCTTGTTGCATAAAAATGGAAACGTTGGTATACATTCTTGAAAGTAGTTTGTTTAAAGGGATATGTCTCTTTATTGTTACTTTAATAGGTGCATTCATAACAGAAATGTTGTCTTTATATGCAGACACAGAAGGTGTGAAGCCTTTTCTTAGGCGAATAAAACCGGGCAAGAACAAACAATGGTATATTGTTGCAAATGCAATATTATTGCCACTGATAGGTACTATACTTTCGTTTATAATTTTAGAGCCCGACAGCGTAAAGTCTAGTCTATGTGCCGGATTGACATGGTGTGGAACCTTGCAGTCTTTGGGCTTAACACTTGAATCAAAGAAATCATGATAACAATAGTATTGGTTTTATTGTTGTTTTCGTTACTTTTAATTAGCTTTATAACAAAGTTAAGGAGCAAATCCATTTCTAAGAAATGGAATATCCTAATATGTGTAGTTCTGCCGATACTAATAATCATGTTATTTGTAGTTGTGTTCTATATGAGTTACGCAAGACGCAAAGGGGATATTCATACATTAGACCATTTACTCTCTGCAGTACATCTGTCTGTTGGTGGAAACAGAGTGTTTTCTACGGAGAAAGAAAAGATTGTTTATATGGATTCTTTGAAAATGCAGATGAATCAAATAGACAAGATTGCTTTAAATAATAAATTAATCAGTTTCTTTATTGGCGAGAACAAGGGCATGGTTAGTCGTATGGAAGAAGCCCAAGAAATCTTGAAGAATCAATATAAAAGATGCAACAGGCTAAATAGTTTATTGGCAGAGAATACTATTTACCAAAAGGAAATCTTTATGCCAAAACTGTTTAAGGTTATAAGCCAAGAATATCAGGAACTTCCTACAAGAAATATAGCTTTTAAGCTTAAAATTCATGTAGATAGTATAGAATCCGTACAAGTACAAATCGTCAAGAATAAAGAAATCCTTTTTAGGAAATCTTATAAATATAATGATGATAAACTAAATGCTTTTGTATTGCCCAATGTACAATCAGATTCTCTTGAAGTAAAATTGGGGATTATCAAGAACATTGATGGCATAAAAACTTTTATTTATACAACAGATGAATAATTTAGAATTTCAGAAGTTATTGCAAGATACGACAGACGCATCAGCTAGGACAAACACTAAGAAATATTGGCTTGTCCGCACTGATGATGGTGCCAACTATGATACCTTTTCCAACGGAAATTTCGTGGCTCTAAATCTACAAGATATACCTGTCGACTTTATTCGACAAGTACGTGATCAGGGAACACCTAAAGAACGAATTGCTGCCATTAAGGAAAAAATGATGGACTTGCAAACGCAAAATAGAATCACCCTGCCCTATAGTCCTTTGGATAATGGGTATAGTTCTAACATGGGACGTTTGGCAGGTCAAATAGACAGCATCGCATTGGAAATGAAGTATGGTGATATAGTATTGATACCATCGCAGGGAGCGTCAAGTCTTAAAATCGGAAAGATTATAGATGCAGATTTAGCTACAGATGAGGAAATAACTCGTACTTTTTCATTTGCGCGGAAAGTTGAATGGATAAAGGAAATTTCAAAGAAGCGACTTGAAGCTAATCTGTACAAAGCCCTTGGTGCACATCAAGCTGTTTGTGACATAACAAAGTATGCAAGTGTCATAGAACGAAATTACACAAGCTATTTTGTTATAGATGAGAATTATCATTATGTCTTGACAGTTAATGCAGAATCCATTAGTGCCTATGAAATTTCTGCACTTGTACAGGATGTTCTTAAAACGGTATCGAAAATATCTGATACATACGATTTGGGAATAGATGTCAGGGATATACAATTATCAATCAATGTAAACAGCCCAGGTAAAATGGACTTTATCTCCACTGGCAAAAAAGTAATCCTGACTATGGCAGTTGTCGCAGCACTGGCAGGAGGAACTTTACAGTATGGGGAGCTTGAAATACAGACGAAGGGACTTTTTCGCAATTTGGTTGATGCCATCAACGATTGGAAAGATGCTGAGCAAGAACGAGAACACAAACAGCAGCTCTTTGACCATTACAAAAAGTCATTGGGCGTGAATTCTGTAGAAGATTGGAATGCAATGGTTGATGAAGAGGAAAAATAAACATTCGATGGACCTGATGAAGTTTACGATGGGGGATATCTTAAATGAAAAATAAGTTATGATAGTTTTACCAGATACAAAAACTTTTGATTCCAGCATACGATTGGTGCAACTCGTTGGAGGTGTCACAAAAGCAAATATGCTAAAGGTGTGCGATAAACTCGACCTATATGTTAGTCCGAGCTTGAAGAAGGACGAGACGGCACGCCGAGTAGCACAGGAACTGCTCGATAATGAGCATATGCCATTCCTGGTTTGCTTCATCACAATAGGTTGCAACCAAGTATAGTTTCTGAAGCTTGTACAGAGTCTTGCGCATCTTACGAACTACATAGGTGTTGGCACCGCCCTTGACAAACTCATCGATAATTTGCAACTCTTGCTTGTTGAGGTTGCTCAATATCTCAATATCATGCCTGATGAACTTCGTGAAGTCTTGGCTAAGGATTACAAGTTCTACCTCGACTTGGCAGAGAAAGGGCAGAAAGGACCTACAGCCAAACAGCTCCGCATGATGGCAGCGATGAAGAGGATAATGGGGGAATGATAAATTTTAAATTTCAAACATTAAATCAAAATGAAAAACAATGATCAAATAGTTTTAAAATCTAAAGTAAGGGGATGCTTAAATTTTACTAAACAGAAGGGTAAAGTCAATGCAGATTCTGATGTAGATGGAAACTTAAATTATACAAGCCAAGAATTGCCAGATGATGAGAAATGCAATAAAAAGGTAAGTTGGTGGACAAAGACGCATGTCATTTGTGTGGTTATAACAACTATAATTGCCGTCTTGGGATTTTTAATTCTTCACAATTTTATTAAGTTATAACTTGTCTTACGGTTTATCCGAATTTCTGTATTTTACAAAAAAAATGGTTATGATTAAAATGTTTGCCAAGATTAGAGGATGGTTCAATTTTGTACATCAAACTGTGAATAATTACAGCAACACCCTCCTTATGCCGATGAACGACTTCATTAAATCGTACAGTACAAATGGCATAACATATATTTCTTTTCCAAAATTCGCTGAAATAAGGCATCAAATATTGACAGAACCATATCGGCTCATACAATTCATGGGATTGTCAGGTATTGGCAAAAGCCGAATGATATTTGAGATATTCCATGGAATCGACAATTCAAATAATTATTATTGCAGCAATGCTTCTGATGATAGGTTACTGAATGAGTTATCTACATTCTTACGAGAAAGAATGAATGAAGAAGGTGTCATCGTTTTAGATGATTGCAACGGTGATGCATTTAGCAAAATTAGTAAGTTGCGTTTGGAAATCAATACCAAATACAAGATTATTGGTATTTATAATGATACAGAAGATATTGTACGAGAAAGAGGGGTAAACCAACTATATTTAAATCGTAGAGATTTGCTCGATTCTGTCAACCAATATATTCAAGATCAAATAGGATTGCTGGGCAATCAAGCAGAAAATATTGTGCGACAGATACAAGATATTTCAGATGGATTTCCTGTTGTGGCAATCAAGGCGATTCAGTCTTATAGAGAAAATGGTGTTACAAATTTGATGAATGAGGATGAACTTTGGAAGAAGATGTGTGGTTATCAAAGTCTCACGGTAGATGAGCGAGTAGCCTTGCAGTCACTTTCTTTGTTCGAGCCCTTAGGTTATGAGCAAGAATTTGCACGTGATTATCAAATGGTAAAGTATAACGAAAATATAACTCCATTTGATTATAATCATCTGAAAATAGACGATATATTTGAGAAACTTGTAAAATCTTATAAAAATAAAGAGTTGATAGAAATAAACTCTTGTTGGCTTTTGGTGCGTCCTCTTCCACTTGCAGTATGGCTTGTAGGACAATGGTTTCGTAATTGCGGGCAAAATAGATTTGTGCAGGTTCTCAATGATTTGGATGCCATTCAAGAACAGGCACAAGCAAATAGAATGAAGCGTGCTTTGTGTAAGCGCATTCAAAATATGCAAGATAACGAAAAGGCAAAATACCTTTTTGAAAGACTCATGGCAGTAGGAACCCCTTTCCATTATGAGGAAGTAGTATGTTCTGATTTTGGTTCACAGCTCTTCCTCGCAATATCTACAGTGAACCCAGTAGCCGTAACTAATTGCCTTTATGATGTTGTCATGCCCCAGTCTATAGATTGGACTAAAAATATCAAAGGTGATGTTCGTCGCAATTATATATGGTGCTTGGAAAGATTAAGCATGCCAGAGACTACTTTCCGTAAGGCAGCCCTTCTGCTGGCTAAATTTTCTTTGGCAGAAAATGAGTCCTGGGCTAATAATGCCACAGGACAGTTGCTCCAGCTTTTTCATGTAGCTTTGTCTGGAACAGAAACTACATTACGGCAACGTTTGGATGTGATAGAAGAACTGCGAACGTTGGGAGATGAGTATATTCCCATCGTATTAAAGGTAATAGATAGTGCTTTCTCTTATTCTCATTTTTCTCGCAATGCAGGATATGAGCATATTGATGGAAAAGTTTACACGGATTTTGAGCCTATGGGTGTTGACATTTGTGAATATTGGGAAGGATGTATAAAGATATTAGGTGAACTCTTACAATATAGACCAGATAGCGTAAATCAGATAGCTGATATTATTGTAAGTCATGTATATGATCTTAGTTTGCGGTCTGGTTGCTATGATTATTTGGAAAAACTCATCAATATGGTAGTTAATGCTCGTGGCAATGAATGGCCTGAGATGCACAAACAACTCTTGAAATTAAAGAGGTATAATCAAGACAGACTTTCTACGGAAAGAAAAGCAAAAATAGATGGGTGGCTGAAACTATTTGGTGCAAAGGACTTTTTGCTAACTTTGGATGAGGTCCATGCTACTTTTTTTTATGCAGATAATAGGGAACTATCCTTTGAGGATAAGATGGCTCATGCCGTAGAGTATTTTACGCCTATAGCAAAACGCTTTCGAGATGAGAAATTATACTCAGATTCCGAATTGGTATTGAGATTGTTGGATAGTCAAACAAATGAAATCGCATTTATCCGTGCTATATCAAATGTGTTGACGCTACAACAGGTAAAAGAGTTATTTGATGTAATAATAAAGAATATTGCAGGAAAAGCTCAAGATTATCAAAGTAGTTTTCTGAATATCCTTTATTTCTCATTGCCAGAGAGTGAAGCCAAAAGGAAGTTCTTGCAATCTATATACGACTTGAAGAAATACCAGCAATATATTGTGTTGAAAACAAATTCAGAAACAAGCGATTTAAAAGTTCTGAAAGAGGTTGTAGATATAATAAACAATAAGCATATTTCTCCGAAAACAAGTCTTCGTCAATATCTCTATCGGGTAAATATAGATTCATCAGAAAGAATGTTTGAGGTTTGCAGCTATATCCGTAAGAATGTTGGTAACAGCGAAGACATATTACTGGATTATATAGTAGCCAATGAGTTTTCTTCCTTTATTTTAGAGGGAGAAATGAAAACGTTGACCATGGAATTACTGTTGAATTACGATTATGCAAAGTCAACGGTGGATGCTTATAATGTCAATAGTCTTGTTACGAATATCTTGGAGTCAGGTAAAGAGGTGGATTTTGCCATTTCATATAACAAAAAACTGCTTAGAGAAATAAAAGATTATGATAGTTTTCGCGTGAATGAGCATCTGTATTATACTTTGTTACCGAAATACCAGGACTCGATATTAGGGGATATTTTGAAAGAAATCTCCAATAGAGAATCAGACTTTTGGTATTTTGGTGGCAAGGACTTGGGCAGTGGGGATGGCTTTGGAGTAGGACCATTGTTCCAATGCAATATAGAAACTATCAAGGAGGTTTGCCTCCAAGAATCTCAAGGCTGTTTGCCATATCGTCTTGCTTATCTCGCTCCAGTATTTGATTATTCTGATAAGGACGAACCATCATTTAGCCAATTCTTTTATTGGCTATTAGAGCATTTTGATAGTTTCAAGGAACAGGAAGAAATTCTGTCAGAATTTAGTAGTAATATGGGCTCTTACTCATGGGTTGGCTCAATAATTCCGTTATTGGAAAAGAAGATAAACTGCTTCAAGAAGTTGGAGCATCATACGAATACCATTGTCAAGAAATGGGTAATTGAAAATATATTGTCGCTTTCAGAGCAACTTCGTAAGGAGCAGAATTCTGAAAGCTACAGAAAATTATGTTGATAATTATGGATGAATTAGAAAGGTTGTCAAGTGAACTAAAGCAGTTCTTGACGAAATATAATAAACGGATAATGCTTGGTCATTTTACTCAACTGATGGAAACATCTTCGTCGGGTATGGCACAAAATGAGCTTGGCCGTTTGTCCTCTCCAATGAGGCAACTATATTATCTGGCAGGTCTGTTGGTTACTACCACAAAAAGTGGCGTGGAAGTAAATTATACAGAAGAAGACTGGACCTATATCGTAGAACATTTAAATGCCATTGAGAATGAGTATTTTAAGATATTCTTTCCAACAGAAAAAACAGAGATAACTGATGAATGGAAGAAAAAACGTGTAGTGGCAATGCCAACATTTCTTTCTTATTTTAACCAGGGACCTTTGAATTTTGAAGAACAGTCTATTAGCTGGATTTCAGATTTATATCAAAAATTAGATGCAGCGATAGAAGCTGAAACAGGATTGAAGACAAAAGATTTCCTTCTTTTCTATGACAAATTGGATAGATGGTGTGAAGATAACTTGCAGAGTTTTTCAAATACTAATACAACTCCAATTCGCTCTGATTGGCAAGATTATACAAGTTTAAAAATCGGGGTGATAGATGAGGCACCAGATGAGATTAAAGCATTGGGAAACACCAGATTGCCAATGTGTACTTTGGTTGCAGACTATGGTATAAAGAATCGTTTCAAAGCTTCAGATTTAGTGGACGAAAAACTTCCTTTGAATAAAGTAGAACAGATTTTGTCTTTGCTTTCTTTTAAAGTGGAAGATTCTGATTTCCTCTACTATACCTCAACAACCAATCCTTTATATCGTTTTCCTATATTAAATCTAGAGGATGGTCTTTATCAAGTTTTTGAAATAAAGCAAGTCTTGCATGCAATAGACGCATATTTAGAGAATTTATCTTGTTCTACAGATAATAACAAGACCAAGTATATAAAGGAAAAAGGTAAATTACTGGAAAATAACATCGTTAGCTTATTCAAATCAATCTTTGGAAGGTATGTAAAATGCTATACGAGCTATTATGTAGATGACTGCGAGCAAGATATTTTAATCTTGTGGAAAGACAATGCTTTCATTATTGAAGCCAAAGCATATGATATAAAAGAGCCATTTCGAGACCCAGAGCGGGCATATAAACGAATTCTTCAAGATTTCAATCGTAGTATTGGTTATGCATATAAGCAAACATGGCGAGTTGCAGAAAAGTTTTACAAGCAAGAACCTTTAGAAATAAAAGATGAACATGGAGTCTTGATTGATACCATTGATACTGCAAAATATAAAAATGGTGATTTTTCAATCATTGTCACTCAGAAATCTTTTGGACAAATTCAAGCAGATTTATCTAATACGTTAGATATCGAAGAAGGAGGATTTTATCCATGGGCTATAAAGTATGACGATTTGGACGTATTTCTTCGAACAATTAAGGCTTTACATAAGAAGCCACAGTTCCTTGTAGATTTTCTATTAGATAGAGAAGCTTTGCATGGTCATGTTATATGCTCTGATGAACTCCAAATTTGTGGAGGCTATCTTATGGACGAGTTAACTAGTGATATCTGTCAAAGTGATAACCTCATAGCTTGTAGTCCAGAATTGGCTTCTATTTTTGATGAACAGTATAGAACAATAGTTCGTTAATAATTCAATAATGTGCTAAGCAGCTATACGCTGTAAGCACG
>ENA-OYXW01000118-OYXW01000118.1-human-gut-metagenome-genome-assembly--contig:-NODE-118-length-33052-cov-7.282238_pt1 | contig 33052 bp, 29 predicted proteins | sample MGYA00243977_ERZ653436 | MGnify/ENA primary metagenome ERZ653436 (study PRJEB26926, sample SAMN06165001) | human gut metagenome | biome: ENVO:00009003; feature: ENVO:2100002; material: ENVO:00002003...
TGAGCGTCTCGTGGGCTCGGAGATGTGTATAAGAGACAGATCTATACCACCTGTGAAATCTGCATACAGATCAATTGCGTACAGCAGCATTCCTACAAATGCATATGCACCATAATACACCGAAACATCCGACTGTATTGTGGCAAGTCCAATGGCTGCCCTGTCTGCAATTACCATCTTCTTAAAATATCCCCACAGAATTCTCTCAAAACCATATTGTATATTAATCCATGAGAAAGCATGGCTTTCAAGCAGACTTTTCTTCAGATCATTCCACCTGCTTATAGGTCCCTGTACCAGCTGTGGGAAAAAGGACACAAACAATGCATATCTGAATGGATTCTTCTCTGCATCTGCAACACCGCGATACACATCAATCATGTATCCAGTAGACTGGAATGTATAAAATGATATTCCCATCGGAAGTACAAAATCAACCGTATTAAATGTTGTAAATGTGACTATAAACATATTGGTGTATTTAAGTACAGCAAGTATTCCAAAATTAATAAACAGAACAATAGTAAGAAACATTTTCTGTTTTCTTAAAGAAATGTTCTTAAGCTTTTTCTTTTCATCTCTGGATATATCACCTTTATGTTCTTCTATGAAGCGTACAGACCTGTCTTTCTCCCTGCATATAAGCCTTGCACCTGCATACGTCGTTATGATAGTTGTTACTATGAATATTATTCCGCTTAATCCGGCATACACATAGAATAACATATTCATACATAACAGTACTATCCACTGAATACGTTTAGGCGCAACATAATATAAAATAAGTGCAATCAGAACAAATAAAATAAACTGATAAGATGTAAATAACATTTATCTTACTCCTCCCTAATATGAAAACTCTTCTGAAGGAGTTGCCGGATACGCAGACATATCTCTTCTATATATTGAATTTCCTCTGTTAATATAATCCTGCACCTGTGAATCTGTCAGCATAAAGCATTCAAATCCATCATACATTCTAGTTGAATCAAAATGATACCAGCCTGTTCCAAGATTACATAAAAGCCAGCTATGATCTCCAGACCTTGCACCCTGATTATCAACCCATATACACTCTGCCCCTATTCCATCCAGGAGTGCTCTGTCAACAGAAGCATATGTGAAACAGTCACCAGCTACATATCCATTCTTCTTAATCACTTTTAATGCCTCAAATGCTTCATCCTGCCATTCTGAACTATTCGTATAACTGTTCCCTGTATATCCAATCTTAGAATGTGCGTACTTATATATTGCCCTTGCTTTCTGTCCTTTAGACATAGAATTGTCTGTAATATCCTGAAGAACTGCAGCTACAACTTCATCTAGAGTTGAATAACTGCTGTTTACTTTAACTTCCTGTGTCTCCTCTTCAATAAAAGTAAATGTAACTTCTTCTATAGTCTCATTACCATATGAATCTACTGCTTTATAATAAACAATATAACTTCCCGGCTGTGAAGTATTAACCTGTGATTTATCAACCTCAACATCAATCTCCTGACCTGAGAAATCTGTTGCATATACATCTGTCATATATGAAACTTTGCTGCCTGTATAATATGTCTTATCTGATATACCATGAATTACCGGTGGCTCAACATGAATATCTGACGGCAGGTCATTAACATCTGACTCACTGCCCTCTTCTGACTGATTATTTCCTTCTGGCTGGACAGCTTCTGTCTTAATACTTCCTTCTGAAATATTATTCTTGTTGTTACATCCTGTCACTGCTGCAGATAACATAACTGTAACACTTATCAATCCATATACAAGAACTCTTCCTGCAAAATATCTTTGTTTAATCATTGTTCACATGCACTTGTATAATTCAAATGCCATTCTCCTTTAATCCGAATAACAACATTATAACTCACAATAATTTATATAGTCAACTTGTAAAACCGGCTCTTCCTATAAAATGTTAATTGCAAGCATTTGTTACAACTTTTTTAAAAGTCTTTCTATCTTTTTAGTATACATGAGTTACATCTGAATAGTGCTTATTTTCTGCCATTCAGGAAAACTATCGCACGACAAAAAGACTGGCATAATGTCAGTCTAAAAAAATAATATTAAATTACTGTATTTTAAATCAGATATCGCATTTCTTCTTTGTATAGGTCATTAGAGCTTCGATATCCGAACATTCTTCTTGGATATTCATTAACCCAGTCCTGTACTTCCTGTATATCTTTATCAGTGTACTTGTTGATACTTACTCCTTTAGGGATTTTCCTTCTTATCATCCGGTTTCCATTCTCATTAGAGCCTCGCTCATATGAGCTATAAGGATGGCAATAATACACTTTTGTCCGTTTCATGTCAGGATATATGCAGCTTCTCTCCATTCCGGCACAATCTGCAAATTCAGAGCCATTATCTACGGTAATGGTTTTAAACAGCTTATAAAAATCATCCCCAAGCTCTTTCTCTAATGCATCCAGGGTATCAACTACAGCCAGTGCCGTCTTGTCAGGCTGCTTCCTTATAATGCACTTTCTTGTTTTCCGTTCTATAATAGTAAGAAGTGTATTCCCCTTTTCTCTCTTTCCTATCACAGAATCCATCTCCACATGACCGAACTCGTTCCTGGTAAGAATATCTTCCGGTCTGTCTTCTATGCTTGTTCCAGCACAAGCCTTTTTAATTCTGTGTATAGGCTTGTAGTCCTTTTTATTCTTATTTCTTTTTACAGGAAGGTCTTTATTTGTAATTCTCACAAAGAATCCCTTATCAATACTGTTATACACAGTCTTGGCACATACAGACTGCTCATATTTAGCCATCTCTCCTGTGCTTACCATCATTTTAATGGCAACCTCCGGACTATATCCCTTATCGACAATCTTTTCCTCTATCGCTTTAGCAAGCTTCTTATCTTTGAGTACTTTGGGTATCGTTCCTCTCGCTGTAACATTGTAATCTCTCTTATCCTGCGCAATTTGGGCTGAATATCTCACTTCTGTTGTTAAGTCGGAATTAGTGTGGATGTATTTTCCCCTGTGACATTCATTATATATTGTTTTCAACGATACATTTAACAGCTTTGCTGCTTCATATTTTGAATGCCCTGTCTTAAATAGTGTCTCCAGCTCAATACGCTTAGTGTAGGTCAGCTCTTTATAGCCTTTCCTCATATAATAACACCTCGCTTGTTATTGTATTAATGTATTAAGCTGTCTTATATCTTAATCATATAATAATCTTAATGCAAATATAAATCAATGAATCTGCAGTATAATTTTTCGCAATGCGAAAATGACAGATTCTGTTATATAAGAATCTGCCACACCGCATTTATATGTAAAATTATAACTCAATGCTCCCGATCACGAGTGTAGTTACATATTTTTCAATCTTTATTGCTATTCATTATAATATGAATCAAAGAACTCTTTCATATCATTATATCCCATTGTGAACATCTGTCTTATAAATATATCAGGCATCTTTTTAACAATAGCTTTATTAATAAGTTCTTTCTGCTCTTCTGTAAATGAATCAAAGTACATAACAACACCATCTTCTATTGTTGCCGGAACACCTGCAGATGTGACGGAATCCGTCACATCTGCAGGTACCTTCTTCTTAGGTGTTTTTCTTGTAGTTTTTTTCATCGGTTGCCTGCTCTGACGGTCTAACTCATACAGTCGCTTAATTTCTTCGCTTACTGCTGCGGTTATATCATCCTCTACATTATTATTTCCAAGTTTTTGATATAAGAAATTTTCGGATGTCATATCTATTACAAGTGCATCATCAGGAAGTTCAGATGTTTCTTCAATAGGAGGATTACTATTGATAGTTACATATATTCCGGTGTGAGGGTCTAGCATTGATTTTGGAGCTGGAACATAGCCTTTATCTTTACTTGCTTTATTTAATTCCATAGCTATCTGATATTTTGACTTTCTGCTTGGAATTTGTATATTAGGATTTTTTCTATGTAGACGCTTGCATCTTCTTATTTCTTTTCGACTTGCTCCCTTATCCTCCCACGGCAGCGCTTTTCTATCATATATTGGATACTCATCTTCCATAAAAATTATACAGTGTTTTTTATCCATCCTTTTAATTTCCTGCGGAGTCATAAGTTCTCTTCCAGCCTTATTATAACTACTATTATAAGAGCTTCCGTGTTTACCATCTCCTATTGTATCAATGGTGGTTTTTCCAAGCAGTTCTGATATATATTTATGTGATTCAATTGCGCCTTGTCCTGCACCACAAAAACATAATACTGGAACATTGTCATATATTATTTCAGCTTTTTCAGCTTTAAAAAGGTCTTTAAGCTGAGATGTTGACTGAAGAATCGGAATCATACTTATATTTCTACTTCTTATTACACCCATAAGCTCCACTGTATTTGAAGGTTTTGCGCCAGCGTAAAACTCATCTAGAAGCATTTCCAATGGAATAGGTAAAGCTCCACCGTTTTCTTTAAAATCATCATCTGCCATTCTGCATAATATTGTTAATACCTGGGTATACAACATAGAAGCAATGAAATGAAATGATTTCTCTCTGTCATCAACGCATATGAACAATACAAGTCTATTATTAGTTGGATTCTCTAGCGTTCCACCAACTCCCGTTCCAAACTCTCGCAAATTCATATCATCATCCTCAAATATGCGCTTTAAAGCAGCCGTTTCAAATAGTTTCAATTTTGCATTAACAATAATAATGATTGACCGTACAGTTTCAGCAGCCCCCTCTTTCAGTTTTCTATAATCTCTAACTGCCGGATTATCTGGTGAATCTTCTTTGGCAAGCTTATCCATTTTAAGCTGCAAGTAAGATGGAGGCTGTTGTCCTTTTTGTACCTTTATTGTAGTATCTTTTTTAGTTTCATCATTTATAAGGATAAGAATATTATTGATACTTCCCTTTCTTCCCTCTTTCTTCGAATACCACCACTCATAGTAAAAAAGGGATTGCAAGTATAATTTTGCTCCTTCTGTCCAGAATGGGTCATTAACCATAGCATCTGGTGGTGTAAGAGAATCATATATATTTTCGATAAGATTAATAATATCTTCTTCACATTCTATATATGCAAATGGATTGTATCTGTCAGATAATTCTGGATATTTTAAATTCAAGCATCTTATTGTTTTGTGTTGTATCTTGGTAATATACAATCCAAGTTTATACATTATTTCTCCTTTTACATCTAGTGTTATCTGATTTGCACTACTATTAAGCGTATTAGAAATTACTATAGATGTTGTTTTATATTTACCAGATGAACCCACAACCACCATATTATTATTAGATGGAGCACCCTCACCCTGCGTGCTTATCTTCACATTTTTAGAAATTATTCTATTTAAAGAATCGTCAGGATTAGCTCTGCGCTTAGTTACTTCGTATGGGTCAGCCCATTCTTCGCTTCCATTCTGAATATCAGAGTGAAAATCCCTAAAATGATACATAATGTATGAGCATAGAAAAACCCATAATATAACCGACCAGCCAATACACATCATTGTCTTTTCATTAAAGAATCTCTTGTATTCCCAAATGTGATATAAAAGATACATCACTTTATCTCCAATATTCATCAGGGTTAAATCTGGAAATGAAAACAGCCCGGATGCAAATATTCCGAGCAGCACAAATGGTATAAGCAGCACCATATATGTACTTATCTGTACTTTATTTTTAGTAAACATGTATTCCCTTTCCGTGACGGATTCCGTCACATTCTACATTCTTAATCCGGCAGCCTGTTCTATATCCGGCTCATCTGGCATATCATTTGTGACGGATTCCGTCACAAAATTATTTTCTGACTGGTAACGCTCCCTATTAATCTGCGCTCCTATTATCTGGCTTTCCACATAGCCTCTCAATGAACCTTCCCCACCCGGTTCATTCTTCCTTAGATAATCAATCAGCTCATCTGTAGAAAACTTATCCAACGCTGTTCCGATATCTGCATATGCTCCATAATGAGTGTGCTGTCTGTTTTCAATGGCTTGTTTCACTGTGAGCTTATTGTTATATTCTGCTCTCTCTTCTGCTACAACATTGACAGCCTGTGCCACTGTTCTTGAATTATTATCTTTATATAAAGAAAGAAGTTCATCCGTACTTCCAAGAGCTGCACTCATCATTTCTTTACTTTGCTGCAATGTGACGGATTCCGTCACATTCTCTAATGGCTGCTCTGATACGGATATTTCCTTATTAAGTCTTAACTTCTCAAGTTTATCCTCAATTCCTGTAATAAGACCTGACGAAGTCTTTCTTATTGTTTCAAGAGAAGACTTAAGCTCATTTAGTTCCTTATTCGCCGACCATCCGGCAATATAGCCGAATGAATAATCAGAAGAATCTATACCAAAATGTTTACATACTGTATAAGCAACACTTTCTGCTTCAACCTCTTTAGTCTGTCGGTCTTTTTCTTTTGCATCTGCTACATTGTCATTATGCAATATCGAATGTGCTATCTCATGTATCATTGTCTTTAGCGTCTGGCTCTCACTCATTCCAGATTGTATTGCTATGCTGTCCGTTGCATGACTGTAATATCCATGCGCACTGCCGTTAATCTCTTCAAAAGCAATAGGAACATCTGACACCTGTTCAAGTGCCTGTATATATAGTGGATAATCCTTTATATTATCCTGAAGGTCATGCGCCATGCTTGGCAGTTCCTTACCCTCTGTCTGGCTCACATCAAACACAGATACAACCCTGAATGAAGTAAGCTTTATTTCCGTTTCTTCTTTTACCGGATTTCCATTCTTATCAAGAATCATTTCTCCGGTATCAGGATTGACCTTTTCCTGCAGAACCTTTTTCGTATATGGAGAAGGTGCAAGTATTTTTATTCCCTTTTCCCCTCTTTTCACATGCCTTTCAAAATTCTTCTCCCATGACTTAAACCCTGCTACAAGTGATGCTTTTGGATTCTGTGCTGCAATAAGAAGTGTGTTGTTAAGGCTGTATCCATGAAATTTAGACATGGTATTTAGATAATCCATGTATTTTTCACTGGTAAACATATCTTTGATTCCTTTTTCGAGCTGCTCTGTAATTTCACGCACCCGGTCATCATGGTTGTATGCTGCCTGCGGTTCTTCTATTGCCGGCATTAATCCGTTATAATCATCAGGCATTTCCTGTTCCTGTCTATTAGGTTGATTGGTAAATTCTATGTTAAGAAAATTCTCTGTGAAATAGTTATCTGCCATTGGCATTATCTTTTGTCCGGCAAAGCTGAAATATTCTTCCTTATCTCCACCAACAATGATGTGGTCTAATAGCGGTATATTTACCAGGTCACATAGCTGTATCATACGGTCTGTAATCTGTACATCCATTTTGCTTGGGATGAGATATCCGCTTGGATGATTATGTATAAGCATCATATTGGCTGCATTGGAAAGTATTGCAGCCTTTAGGATTTCTCTTGGGTGTGATAGAGTACCATTAACAGAGCCTGCGGATACAAAACTTACATTAATAGGTCTCATTCTGTTATCCAGATTGATTATGCCTAATACTTCCCTGTCGAAATCACGCATCTGCTCTGACAATGCCCTTACTACACTGTCAGGAGAATCAAAGACCTCATCAGACATAAGAGGTTCTCTTGTTCTTACAAGCCTTACTGCCACATTATCAAGTTCAAATGCCTTTTCGGGGTTATCAAGGTTATCCAGTACCCTAGCTGAATCTATATTCATCCTTTACACCCTCTTTCTTATCTATCCCATCCATCTTATCTGTAAGATGTGTAAGGTCTACTGTTATAAAGAAATCCTCCGGCTGCTTTTTTATATAGTCTTTTAACTCGTTAAGCTGAATATCTTTCATACACTGCTCCTTCCATTAAAAAACAGACATTTATTGCCTGTTTTATCTTGGTAATATTTCTTTTTGCTCTTCTTCATCAAATGTGACGGAATCCGTCACATTTTTGACTGTATTATCTGTTCTGGCAAGCATTCTGTTTGTTTCACTAAGCGCCTCTGAAAGATTATTCACAGATGTTGTCAGACCATTTTCTTTAAGTTTCCTGGTCATCTTATATCTGTATTCTTGAATCTGCTCCATTGTAAGCCATTCAGGTTTATCATTGTCTTCAAATGAGTTCCACAGCTTTTCCATTGCATTACAATGTTCTTCGACATTTTTATAATACAGAACATTTTCATTACCTGCTCCGAACTTAAGAAAATACTCACAGTCACTCTTTAATCTTCCAAGCATTCTGTAATCTCTTTCTCTCGGATGTCTTACAAACGGTTCTGCACACTCCACGCTTTCTGTTACCTTTGTGTCAGGTTCGCCAAGAATCTCACCATCTTCATTTCTGTATGCTCCTGTATAAAGATTCAATCTGCCCACTCCATTATTCTCATCAAAATACAGTTTTCCTTTTTCGTCTTCATAACATGGAACTTCCATGTAACCGCCAAATCCTGTGTATCTCACATTTAACATAGTATCTGCCTCCTTGTTACATCATAAAAATAACCCTTGTATATCATAATCAAGCTCCTTATCCGGCTGCGGATGAGCTGGTTCGATAGTTGACTCCTTTAAATCATCTGCATCAAGGACAATTTCGCTATTATAATATTTTTCTTCTACATCATGGATTGCTCCCTGAAGGCTTTCTGCTTTTGTGCTTACAACCCTTTGCAAAACTTCTGTTATCTCAATGTCATATTCACCTTCTGCATTGTCAGGTACATCTGCCTTCGTGACGGATTCCGTCACAATTTTATCTTCATAGAAATGTGCTTCACCTTTCATCACGCTTGATATCATGCTACTAATCTCTTCCGGAGAATGTGTAAACTGTATCTTATCTCCCTGCCATGTTCCATTAGTATGGTTGATGCCATTGATTAACTTTATTCCCCTTGCCGGCGGTTCCCATTCTGAAAGATTCTTAGTGTAATCATCCAACAGGTAATCATCATGTTTAATATGCCCTGGAACTACAATGCTCTTGTCCGTTCCGCATGGCACAAACAATCTCTTTTCCTGTGGAAGCTCCGGCAGGTACTTATCAAGCCAGGCATTCTTCTCATCAAGTGCATAATGGCTGTCTGACAGATAAGCAGACAGTATATATACATCAATATCATTCTTTGCTATGAGCTGCTTTATCGCACCTAGAACATTTTCATTAGGTTTAAGGTTAAGGAAATAATCCTTTTCGTAAAGTACCTCAAGTGTATCTACAGGTTTGAACTCTGCAAGCGTTCCGTCCATATCCACAAACAACCTCTGTTTGTCAGCAATATGTACTCCGTTATATATTGATTTAAGAGTTGCTTCTGTTTCTGCTTTGCCTGCTTCAATCATCCAGGGTTCTTTACTTCCAACCGTCCAGAGAAACAGCTCGAAACTCTCACATTTCTTTGCCAGGTCTTTATATACATTCAATTTGTCATTTGAAATATCCATTGTGAACCTCCTCTGTTACTCGTTTTATGTGACGGAATCCGTCACATTAACAATCCGTCCTATTTAACTGGAGCTGCTTTAGGTACTACAGGTGCAGCTTCGTAAGCTTTAGCCTTGCTCTTTGTAAGTTCAACCTTATTGTCGTGTCTGTCAAACTTGTTAAATAATTCCTTACCGGTCTTATATGTAGTTCCACCATCAGGCTCACCTTTTACCCATAACTTAGCCGGCTTTTGATTGTTAATAAATGCAATGAATCTGTCTTTGTCACCGTCATTGACTGCAAAAACCTGATTCTTAGGAAGCATTAAGGTCTGCTCTCCCTTAGTCCCTGGAACGGTGCAGAAGAAAAAGTTAGGGAATTTCTGTTCCAACTGGGAATTAACAGCATTCCGGTCAACAAGTGTTTCCTTATCAATGGAAATCTCAGAAAATGCCATGTTGCTTCTTAATGCCTGGCAGTTTACGCTCTTGCTGTCCTGTATCTCCATATCCCACTGTTGCATTGCCTTTTCAGCATCAGTAGCCTCAAGCTGTTCAAATTCTGCTATCTGTGCCTTAATGTCATCAGATGCAGATTGCATGTATTCATCAGGTGTTCTTCTGGCTGTGTTTAAATAGTCGTCTTCGGAATATATCTTCATATCCGGTACATTGGCAGATTCCTTTACATTGTCAGGCGCAGCATTTTTAATCAGAGAGTGCTTATAACTTTCATAACACTGCTTTGTAATGTTAAGGTCTGCTGTGGCGACCCTTAACTGCTTTTCTCCATCATCCGGTATCAGGTCTGGAAGCTCCGCAAAATTGACCTTTGTTTCTGTAAGTGCATTCTTCATTACATCAAGAGCTGCATCCGGAACTGATACTATTGTTGTCTTGCCATTAGTAAGATTAATAAGGTCGTTAGAATTAAGTTCTTTATCAGATGTAAGATTAGCCTTTATGTAATCTGTAAACATGACGCTGAACTTCTGCTCATCTTTCCTTGCAATACTTACATGTACTGCCTTATCCTCGTCATTTACGGATTCAAGTATGCAGTATTTTACTCCGGCCTTATCCAGATAGTTCTTAATGTTATCAATGGCAGCTTCCCTGGTATCACTTTCTTTGAAAGGTACTCTGAATATGCTGTAGTCACCACCTGTCTCCTTAAGAAACTTTGTAAAATTCTCTGTAATATCCTTATCAAAGAACTTTGCCTTAATACCTCTTGCCATAAATTGTATAAGCTTAATCGTTGCGTACATTGCCGGCTGGGATATTTTTAAGTACATCCTCATGCCTCTTGCAATTTTTCCGTAATCAGCATAAATGCTGTTGCTGTATTCACTCATAGTCATTTCCTTTCCGTGACGGATTCCGTCACATTCTACATTCTTAATCCGGCAGCCTGTTCTATATCCGGCTCATCTGTTAAATCAGGTGTAATTTCACTTTCGGTCTGAATTTTATCTGTTACATCCGGTGTGACGGAATCCGTCACATTTTCTGATACTGTCTTTTCCTGCTCATATTTTTCTTCAAGTTCCTTTACCGCCTGAAATGCTTCCTTTGCAGTTGCATACATAAGAGGCTCACCCTTTTCATCACGGACATAATCAGCCATCAGTTCATCATATATTGCAAAACCGGCTGTCCTTGTTGTTGTCTGCTCATCAAGATATCTTCCTCTGTACCTTTCAGATGGATTAATCTCCTGCAGCATATCTAAAATAGCTGCTTCTGACTTTGCTGCAGCTTTGTAAAAGTCTTGAAATTTCTGAAGACTCTCCTCAAGCTCTGCTGACACCGTTCTTGGTCTGTACTCCCCTTTCTTCAAGGCTGCGCTGGATGCATCCAGGACATTTGCGCACAAAGTAAGCTCGCTGTCTGTAAGTAATTCTTGTCCTGCTTCTACCTGCGCCATTTTTTCAGGTGTTATAAGAAGAATGTTAGCAAGTTCTTCCTGCGTAATATTGTTATCCTGTCTCAGCTTTCTTATTAATTCACCGTATAAATTCATAAATGCTCCTTTCCACTGAAAAAGGACAGACATAAATGTCTGCCCCTTTGGTTCATGTGTGACGGATTCCGTCACATTACATATTAAATTTAGGATGTTCATCATCAGGTCTTATATCCGGATTGCTTTCCCTCATTTCCTTTAACTCATCGATACGATATTCTCTTACCTTGTCAATCTGTTTATTAATGCAGTATTCTGTACCTTTCTCCAGTGTATGATTCTTTGCATTATAGATACTTACGCTATAGCCAAGTATCTCTTCATTATCCAATGTATCATTAACTTCGGATATCATTCCCATAATACCCTTGAGTGTATCTGAATCAGGTGTAAAAAAGTTATTTACAGGAACAGTTATAACTTCATGAGTGGATGAAGGAATAACAAAGAAATCTTTCCCTTCATACAATGATGACACCTGCTGTCTTACATTATCATCCAATATTACTGATGCACCGCCTGCTTTACTCTCGCTTGTCACTACAATCATTTCCGGCAGATATGGTATTTCTAGGCTGTCGTCTATGGATGTTATCACTTCATTTATAGACTTAATACTAGCATGAGTGATATTGGCAGTATTGGATATAGCATCATCAATGAGTCTGTCTTCACTTATCCCCTGCTCAATAAGCCAGTCTTTAGGTACTGGTGATACTGCACGCATTCTCTCTTCATCAGAAATCATAATCTTGGGAACAAACTTCATTCCATTTATCTCATGGATAACTGCTCTGTCATTATTATATTTATGTGAGACTGCGTCCATAAATATATATGGCTTTGCTGCATTATAATTAGATAGCTTTTCCCTCAAGCCATTAATATTAATGTCGCTGCTCTTTGGTGCGGTCTGCAGAAATCTGTTAATTGTTCCTGCAAGTATCTCTGCTGTTTCTTCCGGAGTATCGATATACTGCAGTCTTTCCATTGCCCTGTCAAGATTAAAAACCGGATATGCAGCCTCTTTCATATCAGGATTAACAAGGACGATTCCTGTATATGTCCCCATTTCCTCAATATTAATTGCATATCTTGCAGCTTCTGGAGTTAAAAACCCTCTTAATCTGCCACTCTTTACTAATTCAATTACTTCCTGTTTTGTCATATTCTCTCTTCCTTTCATCTGACTGTGACGGAATCCGTCACATTTTTTGCATAAAAAAAGGACTTAAAACAAAGGTGCGAACCTGCCACAGCAGATTCACACCTGTTTTAAATCCTCTTTTTATACTTATTGCAATTATAGGGTAACACAACTAATTAGTCTCATCCAGTCTCATTTAGTATCATTTTGCTGTGTTCCTTACACTTGTTGCAAGTATAGAGTAGCATATCTAATTAGTCCAATCTAGTCCAGTTTGGTTCAACTTTTAAAATAAATCTGAATGAGTTCCTGTTCTGACAAGTTCCAGGTATTCTTCATTATACCGATAAATCAGTAACCATTCTGGCATTATATGACATTCCTTGAAGCCTGCATAATTTCCAGTTAAATTATGGTCTTTGTTCTTTATATCTAACGGTTCAGGTATTGCCAATGTTTTTACAATTGCTTTCAATAAATTCATATCAAGACCACGCTTAACACATTTTTTATAGTCCTTTTTGAACTGTCCGGAATCTTTGATTTTTAACACTTATTTATCCCTCCAGACTATCCCATAACTCATCAAGTGTATCAAAACTCTCTCCACCACCATTTTCCAGTTCTTTCATTGCATTTATAGTTTCAGCGTTTGGTTTGCTTTCTGGAATTGTAGCCCCCTGTAAAAAAGCAATCACATATTCCAGCTTATAATCTGGTACTTTATCTAATAACTGTAATGCTTTCTCTCTTTCGCTCATTACGCTTCACCTCTCTTTTAATGATTAAACTTTACTTATTTATTGTATCTCATTAATGGATTTCACACAAGAAAATTGAAAGCTTTTTTTATAATATCTGGGCATGAAAAAAACGGTCTACCGAAAAAGCCGCTGTGTTTTCAAAATCTCATTAAACTTATCATGAATGCTACCAACATTCGTGAAAAATAAAAAACTTAACCTAGTTCGTTTTTAAAATTAAAATTCTTATTTAACTTTTTTCTTATAGTAATTTGCCAGACGCTCCATCATTGCCACATCCAGCTCTGGTCTTGCTATTCTTCTTATTTCTTCGTATGCAAAGCCATCTTCCATGCAGTGCATAAGGAAGTCTTTCTGTTCACTTGAAAAGCGCTTATCAGATGCTATCTCTTTTACAAAAGAATCATATACATAAGCTGCATTCTCATCTTTCTTTTTGCTAAATAACTTTGAGAAAAAGCCTGTATTCTTTGTTTTCCGTGAACTGTCCTGATCCAGATTGGCACTTCCGATATTAAGCTTATCTTCCATATCAGATATCTGAGCTTCAAGCATCTTTATCTTAGTTCTGGCTTCATCACGCTGCGTCATCATTAGCTTATATGCTCTTTCCTTTTCATCAAGTGTGAGCTGATACTGCTCCATCAGCTTCTTCTGTGTCTCTTTCTCTTTATCATACGCAGCCTTAACCTGGTTCTGAAATAAGTCTCTTATCTCTATATTGGCTTGTGTTACTTTAACGGCAAGGTCGTTGGCTTCTTTTATCTGCGCAGCCAGCTTGTCATTATCCATATATGTATCGGTATTATAATTTTGGACAGCCTCATAAAATGCGTCAGGTTCAGGGTTATCATTGTACAGCTTCTTAAGCCTGTCTGTATTTCTCACTGTTACCAGAGCATATATCATTCTCTGTACTGTCAAGGAATCTGTTACATACTCGCTTATAATATCCGGTACATCAATATTAAAGTAATCTGCTATCTGTAAGGCAAGCCCCTGTTCCCTTGTTAATTCATTTTCCATTATTACATTCCCCCTTTAGGTGTGACGGATTCCGTCACATTTTCTTCACGCTCTTTTTCTTCAGGCATCTTATGCAGTGCATGTACAATATTAACCGGTGGTCTCTGTACGACAGATTCTGTTATATCCGCCTCCTTAACAATCCTTGATAGTATTCTCTTCTCTGCATAAAGCATTTCAAGCTTCTTGTCATATTCAGACGCTGCAGTAAAACCACCTCTTACCAGTTCCGGATGCTCTGTTTCAATTTCTTCCAGTCTGTCAGAAAGAGACTCATATTCTTCATCTGTCATTTCTGCCCTGGCATTAATAAGCTTTCGGTAAATATCCTCATATTCCTTTTTTACTCCTAAATCGTCTACATTAATATCTTCATCAGAATATGCCTTATCACTTTTTAATTCCTTAACAGCTTTTATCTCCTGTTTTACTGCATCCAGCTTTTCCTTTGCTTGGTTCACATCCTTAATATCGTTATCAAGAATATAATTACATTCCTCAAGCAGCTTATCAATCCCGATTAGGTCCTGTCTTACCCTTATCTGTTCTTTGAGCTGCAGGTCAAAATAATGGTACTGGCTTGCCTGTCCGTAACGCATTACAGCGCACACCTGAAATCTTGTGTCCTTGTGTTCAGTAATAGTTGTAAGCCTGTCCTTTACATAAATCGTATCTGAAGGAATTATGTCTTTATCTGGCTGCATGATTCTTCTCTTAATATCTGCAAATGTATAACCAGCTCCTAAGTTATAATCCCTTCTGGCTTTCTTGGAAGTCTTACCATCAACTTCCTTCATTGCCGGATGATGATATGATACATACTCTCCATGTTTTTCAGACTGACCTATGCGCATGTCATAGCCCATTCTTTTCATTTCATCAAAGTATTCCTGCAGATTGTTTGATACGGATACTGCCATGTCTATATCAAGTCTTATTATCTTTTTCCATGTGAACTTATTCGCTTTCCCTGCAGAATGTTCTGCATAAGACTTTCCAACTCTCTTGGCGGATTTATCGTATTCAAGTCTGCCAAGCCCATACTTTTCCGTTATCCTATCCGTAACAGGCTGTATATATTTCTCCCAGTCTCCGTTTACATATCTGTACTTGCTTCCGTCCATTCTTCCTACAGAATTGAATACAATATGGCAATGCATATGTTCATGGTCGTTATGAACAGCGAAGACATATTCGTAACCATCACCAAAGTAAGCTTCACAAAATTCTTTGCCTACTTTATAACAGGTTGCCTCATCACATGCTCCCGGCGGAAAAGATATTACATAGTGATATCCCTGACGGCCATTCTCTTTTCCATATTCTTTTTTAGTATTCATCATGCAGTCATATATTTCATCAGGAGTCACACCTGAATTACTTCCAACCCATAACCCACCTGTTTTATCCGGATTCATTATGTACTTAATAGAGTTAATAAGATGCTGTGATGCTTTCCCTTTGGGTGCTTCCTTTATATTTTTAAGAATTGTTGTCGCCATCTATTGCCTCCAGTCTTATTTTAATATCATCAATTTTTTCATCTGCCTGGGTAAGAAGGTCTTTCATATATTCTGCAGATTCCTTATCACTGTATGCCGTAAGCCTTAAGAGTCCTTGATGAAATTCTGTGCGAAGTTTGCGAAGTTCATTCATTATTTCCTTCAACTGTCTCTCATTATTTTCATAAGTGAGCTGTGAGCGCATGAAGTCACTCTTTCTTAATCCTTCTGATTTTTCCTGTGCCTTTTTGTACAGAACATCAAATTTTTCATATTCATTTTCCGTCATGCGGACAATAATTCTTACACTGTGCCGTCCTTCTTTTTTATCCATACACTAACCCCTTCTGCAATAAAAAATGGAATGGCATCTATTACTGTCACTCCATTTTTATTGCGCAAATATTAATATGTCTGGTGATTGTATGTAACGGAATCCGTCACATTTTCTGTTACACTTTCATGAACAGTTTCAGCTTTGTTTTCATGTGGAACTGTTGCACTTTCATTTGCCATCGCAAGAAATTTATTGAGCATTTCTTCTGTGACTTCTGTTCCAAGTTTTTCTTCCAGGGTGGAAATGAAATTCTCTCCACGCTTCTGTTTCTCCTGTAACTGTAATGTACGCTGTTGCTTTTTCAGTTCAGCAAGTTCCTTTTTCTTATCAGAAATAATTTCCTGATGCTTATTAATTTCATTTTCAACCTTTTCAATTTTTTTAGATAATGCTGACAGTGTCATATTCTTTCAATCCTCTCTTTCTCATTTCTTCATTAATTATCTGCTGACGGAGTCTTAATTCATCTCGTTGCGGTGTTGTCATATGTGCAAGGCTTTTAATTATCCAGAGTGTTTCCCTGCCTACATATTTTTTTGCAACACGCTTCTCACATTCAGCAATCATTTCATCAAATGTTCCGTCAAAGTCATACCAAACAAACACAAGCTCATCACTCGAAATCATTATTTTTTTATCCGGCACAGAAAATTTTGCGATAATGTTTTCAGCATTTCTTAGCAATGCTCCCTGGTTCTTTTCTATATCAATAGTCCAACAGAAATTATTCCAGCCATTGTTTGAAGGGAGGCTTGCCGGAATCCTTTTTGTTACATGCTGTGTGTAGTATCTTATCTCATCCGGCGGAGCTTCTACATACGGCTCTCCAAAAAATCCTGCGTTACTGGGACACTCCTTTGATGGTTTTGCTGTGAAAAGTTTTAACAGATTTTTTTCATTTTCTGTTATGCTTTCAAAGCTGCCACCTGATAATTGCATCTTGATTTTTTTTACTTCCTCTTTCAGATTTTCAATTTCTTCCCTGAGATTTTTCCTTGCTTCCTGAGACAAGTTATCCTCATCCTGTTCAATAATTTCTTCCTCATTTTCTGTCTGGTCTGAAAATTTATCCGTTGAAATATTGTCAGAAATTTTCTTTACCATTTCCATAAAGGATTCTGTTGAATCATCATTTTCTTTATCCGTTTTTATTTTCCTTAGCGTAAGTTTTAGAAGTGTATCACACATCTTACTTAAGCTCATGCCATCAGGCTGAACACTCTTTAATTCTTCTGCTGTATCGTCTGATATTCTGATTGAAACTGACATAAATTTTCTCCTTCCTGATTTGATTTTGATTCTGTTTTCAGGTGATGCAAAGTGCATCTTAATGAATGTACCAGGTGATGCAAAAGTGCATCTTTATGTGATGCATGATGCAAAGTGCATCACCCCTATGCTGCAGTCTGCATCACCCTCAATCCCAGTGCTGCACTGATGTGATGCAATATTCACCGTTTGCTGCAGTCTGCATCACTTTTTCCACCGTTTTATGTACTTCTTTTTGCAAGATACGCATTTTGTCATACAAAATCGCCCCTTAAAAAGTGGCTTGCAACCTTGTTAGGGAGTATCCCTAAGACCCTCTGGCACAACACATGACAATCATATTCACATTTTTTCTTTACACTTTTATTTTCTGTCATGTAATTTTTCTCCTGAAAATTTTTAAAAACCGAAACGGTAATTTTTAAATTATCGTTTCGGTTTTTGGTGTCTTTGAAAAATATTTTTAATCAATCCTTTTAAAAAACCTTTCGACTTTTTAATGGAATATAGATTACTCTGTATAATTTTTCATGTAATTTTTCAATGCTTCTCTCAAAGAAATATCTTCATGGTCTTTCGCATATCTGTAGAACTCATCAAGAAGATTGTTTGATGTACTCATCCTGACAAGCTTGATATTTTTATTGTTCTTCACCTCGTCTCTTAAGTATGAAGTGATAGTTTTTTTCATTTCAATCTCTTTACTTCTTGAATATAAAAGTTCCTTTGTGCAGCTCATACACTGCATGAAGAACAACTCATATTCAACATTAATTTTATCTAGTATTTTATCCTGCATGTCATCCTGTCCTTTCACCTTTTAATCATCACTTGCGCTGTCGGCATCTTCTATTCCTTTTACTCTTCCAATGTGAAGCTGATTAGATGTATGCCATTCATCAGTTGCGCTGTATATTCCGATTGGGTCACCTGCTTCAAAAACTTTCCCATTACCAATGTAGATTGCAACATGCCCTATCTCGCCATTAGATGTTTCATTTTTATAAAAAATCAAATCTCCCGGCTGGATATTTTCTGCTTCAATTTCTTCGCAGGCTTCGTACTGGTCTTTCTCTAATCGTGGCAGATTTATTCCTGCTTCACCATAAACATATTGAACAAGACCTGAACAATCAAAGCCACCATCATCAGGTGAACTTCCTCCTGATATGTAATCCCAGCCTGAATATTTCATTGCTTCATCAATAATCTTCTGCACCGTTGCATTATCATAATTGTATATGTACTGATTAACGAGCTGTGCATAAAACATATTGCCATATGCATAACGCCAGCCACCATTGTAATCAATAGCAATCTGATTTTTATAAGCAACTTGTTTTCCTCCGGATTTTTCTTCAGCAAATGCTATTGCCAAATCAAGCGTGTAAGCTTTGCCGTTTTCTGCAACATAATCAATGAATCCTGTTCCATAATTGTAAGCCTGTATTGCGGTATTTATATCGCATTCCTTTTCGGATGCCTTCATAACACATGAAGCAAAATATTTTGCGCCTTGTGCAATCGACTCCTGTGGTGTCTTGAAGCTGTTAGGTGGAAGCCCTGCAGATTCTGATGACTGCATTACATCAGTTCCAATTCCATGTGACTCAACTTCCATTATCGCAAGAAGATAATTCACATAATCTTCTATCTGTTCATTGACTGCAGCGTCTTTAACATCCTGCGTATAACTTATTGTATTATCTGATAATAGCTGTCTGTATAACCCTGCAATGACCTGTGCAGATGATGCATCCTTAACAGCTCCGGCAATTGATGAAATAAGTGCAACAAGAAGAGAAACAATCACTATAACAACGGCTAACACGATAAGCAGTGGAAGAAGAATAACTACAAGCTGTGATATCAAAGCAGCCGCAAATGCCATGATAACCGCTGTTATTTTTTGTATCGTTCCCATACCCGACTTAGATATTGCTATATCTGATGAATGCTCTGTCTGATAATCTGTCGGGTCTGATTCAGGCTGTGATGATGCATCCTTTAATGTATCAGCATATTTTTTCACAGCTTCTGTTGCTTCTTTAGCTATTTCACTTGCTCCACCAGAGCCGGCAGCCGCACCTGTCTGTGCTGCTGTCTTTGCTCCATTTTCAGCAGCTTTTTTTGCAGTCTGCTCTCCGGCTTTTTTTGTATTTTCCATTGCAGAATAAGTTGTCTCCTGCTCATTTATCCTGTATGAATAATTCTGATTATCTGTAGAAGGCTGCTCATTCTTTTTATTTTTCTCATCAAAAAAAGTGACGGAATCCGTCACATTTTTTGATAATAATTCTGATTGTGCATCCAGCTTCTTTTTAAATCTTTTATATTCAGGAGATTGTTTGAACACTTCAAATGCTCTCTTCTGCTGTGAAGGTGGAAGAGAAGAAAACGCTTTGTACTCTTCCTTTGTCATGTAATTTTCTACAGACAGTCTTTCATATTCTGGCTTGGGAATCTTAAGACCGCTTTTCTTTATTTCTTCTTCAACCGGATTAAGAATCTTCCTTGTCGAACCAAACTGTGGTATTGATTTTACATTTACTTTTTCATCAGCAAAATTAATCCCCATAAGCAGCCTCTTTCATTTTTTCCTTTCGAGCCTTTTCCGCTTTCTCATGGAAGTTCGTAGAGAAAACTTCATACAGTGGATTATCCTTGCTCATAAGACTGTCAAGAATTATAACCTTCTTGCCCCATACCATTACAGACCTTCCAGGTCTATCACTTTTTAGGGCATCATATTCTGCCTGGGTCAAATCCTGAATTTTTGAAAGCCTTTCCGCATCTTCTCCTACCTGCTGGAAGAACATCTTGTACCCACAGTTCTGAAACATATCCCTTAAATCAGGATTTTCCAGTGCCCTTGTAAGATTCTGCATTGCAAGAGTAACTATTCCTCCAAACTTTCTGTATGTAATTACGGCATTAAGAAGTATCTGTGCTGATGAAGCATTTCTCGTTACAACCTGTGTTTCGTCTACAACAAGTCGTGTAGCTTTCTGCAGTTCCTGATTGTAGTTCATCCTGATCGAGAGGAAGAACATAATTGATATCATTACTGGCTGCCAGTAATTTTCATCAACATTCTTAAGTCCAAATGCTACAAGTCTGTAAGTACTTATATCTACATCTGATGGATATGCAAACATATCATATACACCATCTGTATAACTGTAGAGGCAGTTTACCATCTCATGAATAATCTTTTTATCATGAGCATTTTCGTTATTATCCTCAAGTATCATTAACTCCTTACGGACATCTTTAATTGTAGGCTGTATAAGATTATTACGGCTAAAAACCTTGTCATACACATTCTGTACTGCCTGCTCAATGAAGTTGCTGTGTTCCTGTGTATAGACTATCTTTTTCATTATGGCTTCAGTAAAGCTTGTCGCCCATTTTGTTACATCTGCTATGAACAGCTCTCTGTCCTTCTTTGTGCCGGCTTTAAACAGACTTAATGGTACTTCCATAGGATTTATGTGTATATCAGACTTTGGTGTGAAATCAAGGAACAGACCACCATACATGGCACATACATTCTGTGTTTCATTCTGTGGGTCTATTATCTGGAGGTCGTCATCTGTGGATAAAAGTGTCTGGGTTATTTCTGTTTCCTTAATAAGAAAACTCTTTCCTGCTCCTGTCGGTCCGATAATTATTCCCTGAGGTGATGTCAGTGACTTTCTGTTAGCAAATACAAGATTCTTTGTAGTATTGTTAATTCCGTAAAATATTCCACCAGGTTCAGTTACTTCCGGAGCAAAGAACGGCTGTAATGCAACCAGAGAACTTGTATAGAAGCTTCTCATCTTTTTAACCTGTCTTACACCTGTAGGAAGGGCTGTGTTAAATGCTTTAAGCTGAACATAGTTATATGTTTCAAGATATGCACCGACATTTTTAGCTGTACGCTGCATTGATTCTATTCTTGCAGCAAGCTCATCCTCACTTCCTGCAGTAACAACAACCAAAAGACCTGCTTGTATACATTCCTCAGAATCATCATCAAGCTGGTCCATATATCCTTCAAGTTCTGCCCTCTTTTTCTTCTTGTTGTATGAAATTCCTGTGACAGCCTGATTATTGCTTTTCTTGGAATCGGCTTCCTGGCTTATTGCCCTCTCATTATTACCATAAGCACTTCTTAACATGCTTCTTGTTACAGAATGTTCCACAGGCGCATAATCAATTGTAACGAAGGACTGATAAGAAGTATCAGATATTGTATGTATGAGCTTTCCATCATCAAGTGCCGTGTCAAAATCTCTTGCAAACAATACAGATACATATGTATCATTATTAAACATCAGGAAATCCCTATACTGGTCTACTGACACAGGAATAACATCATACAGTGCATCATGGTTGAAATCATATTCCTCCTTCTCTTCCTGGTAGAAGAAATTACGAATCATATTCAGTCTCTGTTCAGCCTTCATTGGAACTATTATGCTTCTCATTGCGCCAAACAGTCGTTCCAGTTCTGTATCCATCCCAAGAAAATAGCTTCTTGCCTCATCATATGTCCTTGTTCTGACTGTAATTGTAAGCGTAAGCACTCTGTTTAAATCATGAATATCAGAATTTTCCATCTTTTCATTAATCCACATGCTTATGCCTTTGCTTACCTCTGGATAGTCACTTCTGTTGATATCGGTAAATATATCATTAACGAACTGTGTCATATTCTGATACTGATTTGACACTGTTATTTTAAACGAAGTACTCATTCCCTTCAAAAAATCCATAAGTGCCAAAAGTACATTTGCCTTGTCCTCATCATCTTTGTTGACATATGATATGTCTGTGAATGTGTAGCACCTGTCATAAAGTACAGCTCCTTTGCCATTTTCAATCTGGAAAATGCCGTTAGGATATACCTTATGTATAAACAATGCTTCTCTTGTATTTTTAGGTTTTTTTACCGGTGCTACTGTAAGTGTTATGCTGTCGCTGAATCTTTTTGCTGGATTAATATAAAATGCCACGATTAAGCCCCCTTTCTTTTTCTCTTAGACTTGTCCTTATTGTTGATGTTTCTTATAATCTGAAATTTCTATCAGGTTCTATTTCTTCCGATTCGTACGCAAGTCTTTTTGTCTTGCTTGTATACATATATTCTTTCACAAGCTCTTTGACAGATAAGTAACCCTGATACTTGTAAAATCCAATAAATATGACAGGTGCAGCTACCGGCACAGCACAATATATTGCTATGGTAAGCGGTATCTTGAATCCAAGCACAAGTACTGCTACAACCGCACCTGCGCACATAAATCCTTCTGTTATATGCACAATATCTGTCGCTGAAAAACCTTTCCAAAAATCGTTTTTATACTCTTTCAGGAAGTCTTTATTAACATTAATTTTCATACATTGTCCTTTCGTCACATTATCTTAAATCAAATGCTCTCTTTAAGAAGTTATCGCTTGACTTTACTGCCACTGCCATGAACGGCATAAATATAAGTGATAATATTACTGCCACTGCACCATCAAACCAAGAAGCAAGCAGACCTGAATTACACATGCCTGTCAGTGCTGCATTAAGACCGCTACAGAGCTGCATTACAAGTGCAATTACTATTATCTGCAGTGTACTTGTGAGAAAGCTTTTAAACCATGCTATCGCAGAATTTTCAATTCCTCTTCCACCTGAAAGTGTTGACAATGCAAGAGGTGCAACCGATATAAGCATGAAAAGATTAAGAAATCTTCCAAGTACTTCTATAAGGACTGTTATTGAGCAGACACCTGATATAATAAGATATATAGGTGCAAGCATTATCATTGCAAGTCGGAATCCTGCATCATAATCTCCACCTATTACTGTAGGAACTCCCTTTGGCAGCAACACTTTTGTTGTTGTGATTGCAAAACCTGTAAATTCCTGCATTATATCCAGACTGTTTACCATCAGGATATTTGCGACAATAAGCTTAATAAAAAGTTCTATCCATGCTTCCATTGTTATTCCTTCTTTAAGGTTGCTTGCCTGCCGGCAGAATCCTACAAGAGTAAATATATTAAGGAACGCTGCACCCATAGAAAGGAACAATGGAAATACTGTATTCTTAACATAGTCCCACGCTCCTACATTTCCTTCAAGTCCAAGAAACTGTAAAAAGGCATTAGCTGCAGGTGTAGTAAACGAACTTACATTTTTACCCATAAGCGTATATGCTATTCCCATAACAAAATTCCATAGTTCCTGTGCTATTGTGTAAATAGAACCACCTGATAAAAGGTCTATAACCCATTGCGGAGCTGCCAAAGCTACCGGATTAATTAATATGTTCACTGGTTCTCCTTTCCTGTTAAAAAGGACAGATTCTTTTTATAGAATCTGCCCTGCATCATTTATGTAAAAACATAATGTATTGCTCCCGATCACGAGCGTTAATACATATTTTTATCCAAGAATTGCATTAACAAGCTGTGGAGCAAGTGTCATTACAAGGCCACCACCTACTCTTTTAAATCCCATAGCCTGCATTGTTCCTTCCTGGCTCTGCATTGACACACCTACTTCAAAGAATGCCCATAACAGGATAATTGCTCCTATCGAACTTACCATTGCTGTAACAATTGCTATAAGATTATTAAAAGCACCTGTAACAATTGCTGCTCCATCCGTTGCTCCCTCTTCTGCAAATACCGTCAGTTGAGGAACAAATATAAATATGCTTACAAATGCAGCTATCATTAAAAACTGCAGTGCCTTTCTCTGTGTTTCACTCAATTTTATTTTCTGTTTTGTCATACTTTTTCCTTTCTGCCTATTGGCTGTGACGGAATCCGTCACTTTTTTACATTAAAAAAGAGCCTGTATCTTTTTGACACAGACCCTTACTCCTATTTATCTCTTCCAACATATTTACCGACTAAAAATACACCAAGTCCTGCAAGTACAATAAACATTACAAAGAATATCATGCCGAACCATCTGTTTAATGCAGCCGGGTTGATACCGACTATCAGTCTTGATAATACCATGCACAAAACAAGTGCCACTATAACTACTACTATTAATGCCAATACTTTAACCGGGCTTATTCCTCTTCTCATAAAACTACCTCGTTTCTTTTATAATTTATTCTATTAATGCGCCTGTAACATAACCACTATCCAGTGTTACAGATATTCTTCTGTCCCCATACATGTATTGTAGGATTCCTGTTGCTGTGTCTGACCTGTAATCCGTTGAAACTTCTGTGTCTGCGTTTTTAAATGCATCTTTAACTGTTGCATAAGTAGCCGTGGTGGAAAGCCCCATAAATGTTGAACCTTCTTTTAATTCCACAGCAATTGCATAACAATCAGAAGTGTTTCCGGCTTTAGTGTTGTATTTAATCATTATCGTACTCTTATATGCATCCATATACATATCAAGTGTTGCTGTTTCACTTGATAATGTATTACTTACATATATATAACCCAAATCTTTGATTGAAGCTGCCGCTACAGGATACTTGAATGTATTGCCATTCAACTCAAATGTAAATGCCTTGCTATTCTTATCATAAGAAAAGCTCTTAACAGACTCTGTCTTTTTTACCGGGCTTGTAGCTGCTGTGCTTGAAACTGCCTGAGATGTAGTTCTGGCTGCGCTGCTGCTCTCTTCTAATCTGGTCTCTTCAATTGATTCTTCTGTTATCTTCGCTGTCTTCTTAGGCATTGTAATCTTTCCACCAAAGGCAAAATATAATGTACTTCCGGCTATCAGCAGAATTACAACTGACAAAATAAGATTTATTGTGAATCCGGCTTTTGCAAAACTCTTCTTATTCTCATTCTTATCTTTCTTCCTGACAGCAAAAAAGATAAATCCAACAACAGGAATAGCAGACATTAAAGAATATATGTACCAATCCTTTTTAGGTACTGCCTGCTTGTTCTCAGACCGCAGTTCAGCAACTATCTGTGCAAGCTGCTTTTCTTCCTTTTCCTTAAATGTATCTGGAATCATATCAGGAGTAAGGCTTTCTGTAACACCGACTGTTGCATCCGCTTTTTTGGTATCTGTCTCTGGTGAATCTGTTGTATCCTGACTGTCTCCATCTTCATTTGTGACGGATTCCGTCACATTGTCTTCCGGCACTTTTTCAAGCTTTAGTCTGCCGGATTTGTTTTGCTTCATGTTGTTACCGCATGAACTGCAGAACATTGCTTCATCCGGATTTTCTGTACCGCATTTATTACAGAACATTATTGCTCTCCTTTCCGCTAAAAAAGGCAGATGCAATTAAGCACCTGCCATATGTGTGATATATTTTATTCCTTATCCATCCTGTCCATCAGGATAGCGTGACGGATTCCGTCACATTTCTAATTCTTCTGATTTCTGCTCTTTTTTGCCATTACAAGGCTTACCATAACTGCAAGTGATATTAACGCAAGTAAAGCATATCTATATACATTACCTGTATCACCAGTCTTTGGAATATCTGGCTTAGGAGTATTAGTAAGCTTCACTGTTTCTTCAATACAAACTGGTGCATTATCACTATACTTAAGAACTACATCATAAGATGTTTCATCAAGAATATATCCATTAGCAGCCTTTGTTTCAATTACTGTGTAATGGATATCTTCTTTATACGAACCGTCTTTATTGTATGTACAAATTGGAAGAAGCTTACTCTCAGCATAACCATTTTTATCTGTTGTTAATGTATCAAGCACTTTTCCATCTTTGTCTCTTATCTCAAACACAACCCCTTCAATCGGACTTCCTGTTACAGAATCAGTCTTATTGATGATGATTCTTCCAACAGCCTGTTCATCCTTCATGATTACTTTCTGAATTTCAGATGTTTCAGTTATTTCAAAAGTGACATCAACAGCCACCTTATAACCATAAGGAGCTGATTCTTCACGAAGTGTATATTTACCAACTGGAAGTCTTTCAATTACATGACTCTTTCCTGCTTCTGATATCCAGCTTTCTACAATCTTACCTTCTGAATCTATCACAGAAAGCTTTGCTCCTGGCAGTTCCTTTTCACCTGTAATATCTGTTTTTGAAAATTCAACCTTAATAGGTATATTTTCAAATGCAGCCTCAAGTTCAATAACCTTTACATTATCTCCCTTATATGTTGCATCAACATCAATCACCTTATCGCTCTTAACATATCCTGCCGGAGCTTCCAGTTCTTTGACATAATACTGTCCGAGTGGGAGGTCTGATGTAAATGTTACCTTTCCGTCTTTTCCTGTAACAGCCTTTTCTATCTGTGTATCAGCATTGACAATTACCTTACCGTCTGCATTAACGATATCTTCCTTAGTAAACAAGCCAAATACTGCACCTTCAAGAACTTTCTTTGTTTCAGAATCAGTCTTAATCACAGAAATCTGTACTTTCTGTCGTTCATTTGTAACATTCATTCCTGCATATACAACATTAGTATTCTGGTCGATATATGAAATGTCAGCTTCGATTGGGGTGTTATCAAGAATGAAACCATCAATCGTCTTAGTCTCTATAAGATAATACTTACCACAAGGAAGATTATCAATTCTTGCGATACCCTGCTCATCTGTTACGATAGTACTTATCTTATCTCCTGCCTTATAATATACCGTGTTAAGACCATCTACGCTAAGAATATCTTCTTTCGCATAAACATCAAATGTTACTCCTGAAAGATTACGCTTTAAGAAATTGAAAACGAAGTTATTCCAATATTCCTTCCTGATAGTTGCATCAGAAACAATTTCTCCATCTTTAGTTACAACAATTGAGCCTCTGGCTACCTCATCCTTCATATTTACATGCTGGACTTCTCCGGTATCCTTGACCGTAAACTGAATATCTGTTGCCTTTAGATATCCATAAGGAGCGTATTCTTCTCTAAGAGTATATGTTTCTCCAACAACAAGTCTCTTAATTACATGTGCTTCTCTGGCATCAGATGTCCATGTATCAACTACATTTCCGTTCTTATCCAATACAGTAAGCGTTGCTCCTGTCAATTCCGAACCATTAGTAATATCTGTCTTAGTAAATTCAAAATGTGTTGGACTATTAAGGAACTCCGCAGAAAGCTTTACGCTCTTAACATTCTGACCCTGATATGCTGCAGTAAAATCTATTACTTCATCATTTGAGGCATAGCCTGCTGGCGCTTTGATTTCTTTAGCATAATATGAACCAAGTGGATAATCTTTTACAAACTGGATTAATCCATTTGAATCTGATACTGATTTTTCAAGCAGAGTATCTTTGCTTACAATAACCTTACCGTCAGCATTAACTATGTCCTTAGCTGCATATAACCCAAACTCTGCACCTGCAACCGGTTTTCTTGTTTCTGAATCAAGCTTTGAAACAGATAACTCTACTTTCTGTCTATCGTTTGAAAATGTCAAAGCTTCATTTACAACAGGAGTCTTATCATCAACATAAACTAATGTCACTACCTGTTCATCCGGATTTAATACAAAGCCGTCAGGAGCTTCTACTTCAACAACTTTATACTTGCCAAGAGGAAGATTGGTTGCTGTTGCCTTTCCATCTGTCCCGGTAACAAGTGTTGTTACAAGTTCCCCTTTGCTGTAATGCTTGTTTCTGTTACCAGCAGTATCCTTCTGATTATCTGCTGTATAAATATCCTCAGCAGCATAAACCTCAAATTTTGCACCTGAAAGAGAACCTTCTCTATATGTAAATCCTTTCTCATCAGGATTTACATATAATCCGCCCTTATATTCATCAAGAACTTCACCGACCTTTGTAACAGTAAGCTGTCCTGTCACAGCCTTATCACTCTTTTCTACAAGAATAAATTCAGCTCCGCCATCTGCTGTATAAGTATCTTCTGATACAGTAAATTGTACTGGTGTTGAATCTAATACATAACCGTCAGGAGCTTTAGTCTCTACAAGCGTATAATTGCCCTTAAGAAGCTTTTCTGTTGTATATACACATCCATTCTCATCAGTTGTAAAGCTGTCAATTGTCTGCATTCCACTTGATGTCATTATATTAAATGATATCTTTGAACCATTATCATCATACAATTCAAATGTTGTGCCTGCTACATTTACTGTATTACCTGTATATGCATCTTTTTTTACCATCTTGATATAGAACTCAATAGGTGAATCTTCCAGAATCTTGTGATAATTAGCATTATTCTCACTGATTGTTATTTCCATGTCATCAACAAAATAGTACTTATTATTACCTTTTGTCTGATGAACTGTGTATGTACCATATGGCAGACGCTTTGTAATGGCATAACCATTGGCATCTGTTGTTATTGTCTGTCTTGATTCCTCTGGAGCTGCATCATAACTTCCTGCAGATGTGAGATAGATTTCAAATTCTGCATCTGGTTCAGATGTCTTTACTGTACTACCACCACCCAGGAACTTCTGAATAGATATAGTCCCTTCATATGGTGTTTCCTGTGCTGCATTGTCATCTGTTGGAAGGTTGGTTGTTCTGACTATTCCATTTACAATATCAGTCTTTGCGACATATACAGTATCGTTAAGCAAGTATCCTTCCGGAGCTTTAGTCTCCTGAATAGTTATTGTACCAATAGGAATTGTATATAAATATGCAAAATTCGTAATTAATCCATCACTACCACTTAATAAATAATCTGGTGTCAGTTGTATTCTACCTTTTTCATCCGTCTTAAATACCCATGTGTACTTAGCTGTACTTCCTGACTGTGCTGGGTCTGTATCTGATATAGTATCATAATACTTTACTGTATACTCTGCCCCCTCAAGTCTTGTATTACCTGAACCATGTCCGTCTGCTGTTCTTTTTGATAGTACAAGTAATATAGGGTCATTTCCCGGCATATCTGTTATTGTCTCGGTGTAGCTGTCCTCAGAATCGAGCGTTATTGAACGCACCTCATCATTAATAAAAAAGCCTTTTGGAGCTTTGGTTTCCTTAAAATAAAGAGTTACGCTGTCACCTTCTCTGAATGTAGTGCTGTAATAATCTGTATATCCATCTTCACCTGTTGTAAGTGTCTCTAGCAAATCTGTACAGTCTGCATCAGAATATATAGATATTTCTGCTCCGGCAAGACTGTAGCAGCTATTGCCATCAGATATAGAAGGCATTGCTGACTCCTTATTGAATCTTACGCTTCCTGTAAGTTCTTTTACTGGAGTATCATTATATACTCCTAGATTTTGATTGACTCTGGCATCATTCGATAAATATGTAAGACTACACTCATATCCTACAGATGATGGACTTATGTTAGCAGCTATGTTAAGAAGTTTCTGACATAATTCCCAGCCAAGCTTTCCTTCTCCATCACCAAGAAATGTACCATTTCCATTTAAAGGTGTATTCCAGTCATCCTGCCCATTTGCAAGAGCAATTGTATGATGTGCTATAATCCATCTTAATTCATATGGATAATCTTTCAGCACACCCCATTCTTCATCATCCCATCCTGCACCAACAGCCCAGAACATTACTCTTGCTTCTATATCATCAGTTCCATACTCTTTTGTTGCTGTAAATGTTTCACTCTCTCTTGGTGTATCCTTATGTGGCTCAACACATATAGCCTCATACTCATTTCCATAATCATCCTGTACTGTAAAATGGTATGTCTTCCAATGCCCCATAGAATCATCATAGCCTGAAAATACATCATCATACCATCTTTCCTCGCCAAGGCTTATAAGAGTATAATTTGAACCTTCTGCCTTTGCTGTTACCGGTGACATTCCTGTGATGATTGCTGTTACAGCCATAAATACCGCCAGGAGACTTGCTATTATTCTTCTGGATATCGGTATCTTTTTTCTTTTTACTCTTTCCATTATTTTACCTTTCTGTGACGGAATCCGTCACGCTGACTTTATTTATCCCTTACCCTTTTATCTGTCTGGTGGGTCTCTTACACTTTTCATTCTGTTTCTCCTTCCTGATTTTTCTGCATCAAAAAAGGAAACCCTTACCAGATTTAATATGGTAAAGATTTCCTTATTTTTATTATGCAAGTTAAAACCTTGAACTATTAAATTGTATGTGACGGATTCCGTCACATAGAAAAACCGAAGCAGTTTTGCGAGGACTGCTTCGGCTCGAGCTGATTACTATTCCGACAATTACAACCCGGAAACAAGAAGTCATTTCTTACACTTCTTGCAAGTATAGAGTACCACATCTAATTAGTCTCATCTAGTCTCATTTAGTCTCATTTTTAACTCGTTCTTGACAAATGAGCATGTGATGTTCTCACGCTTATTTACTGGGATTGCAGATTTTTAAGTTTACCAATAATTTATATATTAAATTTATATTAGTTTCACGGAATTGTACTTTTTTCAATACAATAGTTGACATGCTTGATTAAAAGCAAAAAAGAAGGGGAATAAAGCAGCTTTGCTCTATTCCCCGAAAGATGTAACGGATTCCGTCACAATTATTTAGTTGCTCCGCATGAGCATATATAGCTGGTTACTTTCTCTTCATATGCTGCTGTATCTTCTACCCAACGCTTTTCTGTTATAGTCTCTTCGTGTGTCTCTTCTTCATGATATTTAGTTCCTGTCTGTATTTTTTCAATTAAAAATTCATACGAACCATGTGAGTAATCTCCTTCATCCATTAAACTATCACTATGTTCACACCATTCATCAAAAGTATTAAATACCGTTCCACATTTAATGCATCTAGTTTTATCTGTTACTACATACTCATAAATAGGTTCATCCCAAGCTTTTTTATCTACCACGGTTTTTGTTCCAACAACAACATCTTCATAGTGACCTGTTGCGTCATGATGTATTGTAGTTGTAACAGGACTCCATGTATGCGTATGTTCTGGTACAGTTGGTGTAGCTGGTGTTGTGTCAGAAGTATTGCTGTTATTTCCATTATCAGGAGCTGATGTCTCTCCTGTATTTGCACTATTGCTCTCCCCTGATGGCTTTGTATCTGGAACATTAGATGCGCTCTCATTCTGTCCGGCATTATTTGTTTCCTGTTTATTACCTGAATCATTCTTAACAACTTCTGTTGTTGTATTCTTGATTTCATCAGCAGTGATATCACCTGAACCCTCATTGCTCACTTCTGTTTCCTGGCCATTATCTGCCACAACCTTTGCTGTTCCCTCAACGGCAGCTTCCTTAACCTTAAAGCCTCCGTCCTCTGTCTTTTCTGCTGTTCCAGTCACTTTAACAACATTTCCGGCAGAATCTTTTCCTTCAAATACCATCTCGCCAGCTTCATTAATTGTTGCATCTCCGGTAAGTGTAACAGTATTACCATCTGCGTCCTTAACCTGCATCTGTATGTCTTTTGCTTTTGCTACAGTTGCACTCTCTGTAGACTGTTCTATATTTCCGGCTGCAGTATCTTTTTTTGCTCCGCAGGCTGTCACCGCTGCAAATGATAATACTGTAAGCCCTACTATCATATATTTTCTAATCTTATCCATAATCATAATAACTACTCCTTCCTGCCAGGTCTTATCAGATGTGACGGATTCCGTCACAGTCTTGGTCTCCATTCCAAATCTTCTTCTGGTTCTTCATTTTTCTCTTCAATATAATCATCATATTCTGTCTCATATAAGAGATATGGATTATCAAGGATATCCTCATCTACTATTTCCTCAATCTTCTCTTTTAACTTTGGAATATCTTTGCTTATTGACTCTTTTATAATATTATAATCAATTTTACCATATGAATGGACTATCCTGTCTCTCATACCCTTAATCTCATATAATCTTAACTCTTGATTATCAAAAAATGTTCTGTCAATATCTCTTATCTGTGCGCAATGTTCTCCAATCTGCACAAAACACATATTTATTGCATACTGGCTTTTCTTGTCAGTAAAAATCAACGGATAATTATAGTCTGATTCACTGCATATTTCCAATATATCCTCTATATATGAGTGTATATATGATAAGTTAAACATCAATCTGGTTTTGCTATTCATTCCCATATACTTTTACCTTATCCCTTTCTATACTTTTAGGCATTATCTCATATGCCTCTTTCTCGCTTATTACATCAACATTTTTTCCAAATTCTTCCTGAAGGAAATAATACAACCCAAAAAACTCCATTCCAACAGCTCTGTTAAGAACAATCATAAAATCAATATCACTATTTTCTGTTGCTTCTCCTCTTGCATATGAGCCGAACAGATATGCTTCTTTTACAAAATTTTGCTTTTCAAATACCTTCCGGCATTTATCTTTTATTTGTTCTATTGTGTATATCATGTCTGCTCCTTTCTGCAATAGCTGTGATATGTGACGGAATCCGTCACATATTTAATAATGACCTATAAAATACACTCCACCTATAACAATTGTTATAACCGTTAATATTGCTTTCAATATAGGTACTGTTATGTAATTCAACACTAATATCAACAATATAGCAATAACCATTATTATAATAAATCCTATTATTATGTCATCAAAGTTGCTGTGTTTATTTTTTAAATCGAGAACAATTTTTATTATAAGCCAACAGCCACATATAGCTATAATTAGTGCCAATATAAAATACTTTACTGCTATGTAACTGTCTCTTATACACATCTCCGAGCCCACGAGACGCTCATGAATCTCG
>ENA-OYXW01000128-OYXW01000128.1-human-gut-metagenome-genome-assembly--contig:-NODE-128-length-31176-cov-12.332637_pt1 | contig 31176 bp, 35 predicted proteins | sample MGYA00243977_ERZ653436 | MGnify/ENA primary metagenome ERZ653436 (study PRJEB26926, sample SAMN06165001) | human gut metagenome | biome: ENVO:00009003; feature: ENVO:2100002; material: ENVO:00002003...
TCGTTTTGACACCTCAAATATGTCATACTTCTTGCTTATAAGAAGCGAAACGTGCGAATGACGCAAGCCGTGTATTGTTATTCGTTTTAGTCCTGCTTCATCTGAAAGCAAGTGAAAATTGTTTGCCAACTTCGATTTTGATATTTGGAATATTCTTTGCTCTCTTGTAGGCTCGTATTGCAAACCTATGTACTCTTTGAGTTCATCACAGAGAAAAGCAGGCATACTGACTTTTCTAACAGAACTTGGTGTTTTAGGTGTGCTGATTATATCTTCACCATTGAGATGGTTGTATGTTTTGGTTACGGATATAATTCCATTTTCCAAATCAATATCATTAAGTGTTAAAGCAAGCATTTCACCCAATCGTAAACCACACCAGTAAAGCACCTCGTAAACATAATAGTATTGCGGATATTCCATCGCATAGTAAGCAAATCTTTCGTATTCTTCGGGCGTCCAAAATTCAACTCGTTTATCCTTAATACCCATATTCTTTATATCTGCAAGAGGATTGGCTTTCAAATATCCTTTGCTGAAGGCATAGTTTATAATTGAGTTGAACTGACTTTGAATAGTCCTTAAATACGCTTCTGAAAAATGTTTTCCATTAGGTTGAATACATAGTTTCATCTTCTTTTGCCAGTTAGCTATGTCATCATCGGTTATCGAATCAATAGGTACTTCCTCAAAAGTCGGGAAAATGTGCTTATTAAAAATGTTGAATTTCGTTTCCAACGACGACTCTTTTATATCTGCTCTTTTGTGTGACATCAAATACTCCTGAAAGACATCTCCATAGGTTCTTATAACTTCAACTTCATCTTCTTCCGGAGAAATGAGGCTATCTATAAAATCATCCTCATATTTCTTTGCTTCACGCTTACTTTCGAAGCCTCGCTTATACGCAGTTTTCACTAAACCGCTTTTAGGGTCTGTGTAGTTGAACTTTGTCATCCACTTGGCTCCGCCTTTTACGGGGTACTTATACTGTGGCATTTATATTCTCCTTTCTAATCACTTTTTATACTGCCTTCACAAGGAAAATATCTTTTTTCAAGATACAGAGAGTCAACTTTTCCGTGTATCGTCAAATAACCTGCTTTCTCTAACTCTCTGTTGAGTTGGTCGATAACCTTATATGCATAAGAATTTGATATTGCAAGGCGTTCAGAAACTTCTTTTGCACCGAGCATTCTTCTTGTGTTCTCCATTACTTATCCTTTCCGGTATCGACTCAAATCAACCTCCTTTTCTTGTACGCTCACATTTTATAGCAAATTCCGAAAACGGACAATTATGCGATTTGAGCCGAAACCTGTTTATCGTATCATTGACAAATCAATTTACTTTTTGATGTTTCTTTCGGTTACAACATAATTCCAACCGAGATTATTGCATCTGTCGCAGTTGTCTTTAACTCTTGCGAATGGGTCAAGCCTTCTTACTATATAGTCGGGATTTTCAATATAGTCATTCAGGCATTTATGGCATAAGCAACGAATGTTTTCTTCTTTTACCGGCTTATAAAACCATAAGCCTAATGTCTTTTTCATCGCTGTATTTATCTGCCGCATAATTCGCTCATCATCTACCGTCCCAATGTATTCCTGTAATTCAGATTTATTGATTGTCCGTACTTGCTCTAAAAGAACCATTGAGGGCTTTTTTAAGCCAAAGTTCTCGCCTAAAACTATATGTGACGGCAAATACCTTTTCTTAACCACACTGGTTACAGCGGCAATAATAACTGTTGGCGCATTGCGGTTATAATCATTCGCTTGAAGCACCAATACCGGGCGTTCTCCGTGTTGTACAGAACCGGTATTGTTACCAAAATCGTAGTAAAACAAATCACCACGACGAATTATTTTTTCTTCCATATGTAAATCCTCCGTAATGTCAGGTTGAAGTTGTTATTAGTATCCGGAATAAATAACCCCTTCACTTGTTTGAACTGGGAGAGGCGTTTTGCACCCCCTCGGAAAGGATATTTTTTAATTTTTTCAAAGCCAAATTTATAGACTTTTCAATTTTGCTGTAATTTACACCTTCTTCAATTGCTATTTCTCTGCTTGATTTATTTTCAAAAAAATAAGCAATAACTCGTCTTTTTTGTATGTCGGTGAGTTTATCAATGGCTCTTTTGATACATTGTTTTTCCTCTTTCAAGCAAAGCTGTTCCGCAGTGTCATCTTCTACGAAAAGTTCGGGATGATGTTCTTCAAATTCTCCGTCATTTATATCAAATGGATGACCGTAACGCAGTTTTCTCATTCGTTCCTTTGCTTCTGCATTTTGATAATCGGTTATAACTCTACCCTGTGCCACAGACAATAAAACAAACGGTGTATATCTGCGGATAACATCGGGATATTTGGACTTCAATTCATTTTCTGAAAGCTCAGTTACAATAGCCCACTTTTCTTTTCCAGTGTAGTTTTCGTATTCGTAATGTAAATCAATAAGCTTGCAATCTTTAGCAAATAATTCTTGCTGTTCTGCTAATGCAAATTTATTTGTCATTTCCTTAATCTCCTTAAATTTGAAATTTTTAATTTGGTTAAAATCAAAAATTTGGAGATTAAGGGTACTTTGCGATATATGCCAACCACTTATAGTTCTTCATTTGCCTTTCCGTTCTGGAGTAGCAACAAAAAAGCCAGACATCAAAAACCATAGGATACTGCTATCCCATAATTCTCAATGTCCGGCAATTTGATGACTCAAAAGCAAACGCTTCAGGACTCGTGGCTCGGTACAATGATGTACTTCTTATTTTGTTGTAATCCTATTTATTGTTTTTAGTAAGATTTATGTTAACAATATTCTTACACTTAGTGCATTTAATTTCTATATGACAAGTCTTTTCAACTACATCAAACAAACGATTGCCACAAATTGGGCAATACACTATTGTCTTTTCTTCCATTATCTATGACCTCCTTATATCAACTATCATCATTATAGATAATTGAATATATCAAGTCTTTAGAGAGATTTGAAAACATCTTTCTAAAAAAGCAAACACTTTTTTCAGGAAGTCTGAAATATTTTTATAGATTTCTTAAATTATGTGCTATAATTCAGTTGAGGTGGTTTTATGTATACAACGAAAGAGGAACAAATACTTGCAATAAAAAAGCGACTTAATGAGGCAGTTGATAAAATCAATATCAGCACTAATAAATTAAAAGACGAATTGAATGATAAATATGGGTATGAAATCAATTACGAAACATTGAATAATACTTTGAACCTATCAAAGCCCAAATCTTTAGACACAATCTGCGTGATTGCCCTATGCCGTTATTTTAATCTTGATACTGCGTTTGTTCTTTCCGAACCTAACAATCCTAACAGTGAAATTTATACCAACGAAAATCAATTTGTTTCAGAACGCTTTGCTATTCTAAGCGACCCAAAATATTTGGGGGATTATTATGGATATTTTTATAGCCCCAAGAAAACAAACAACCTTATTGACAACTTCCATTTGAAAATAAATAAAGAATATGGAAAAGCGGTCGCTCGATTGACAATCAATTACCATTCATATAAAGATAATGGTCAATTGAAACAAGGTGAAAAAGAACTTATAGGAACACCCATTATGGTAAAGCCATCAAATATTTACATTGTTTTTACCGAGGGAAAAGGTCAGTTCATACTGTTTTCTTTTAGCTATGTACTATATAACGAAAACACGCTCTATTTCCGCAGAGGAGCAATGATAACTCAAGGCAGAGATGCGGCAAGACATCCTTTAATGCAATCTTTTGTTATGTTTAACAAAGAATTATCACAGGAAAATATAGAACAATATATTCCGGGTTTTCTGTTGTTGTATGATACTGATTTTCATTTGCCCGCTCACAAGCTTAAGGAATTGAGCAAAAATCATCCAGAAGTCGCTCGCATTTTTGATGAATTCGGGTACATATTTCAGGCTAACCAAGAATTATATTATAAAGTTAATGAAACTCAAATCTTAGCCTCTGTTAGAAACAATATTCCAAAACAAGATGTTGTTAAAGCGCTGCAACTGATGAAAGCTAACGCAACTGATGCTACAAGAATTTATTTCCCTGAAATCGACGAGTTTTCAGAATTCAGTAAATTTCTTAAATAAATTAAAGCCGAACATCAAGAACATAAGGATATTTCTATCCCATCATTCTCAATGTCCGGCTATTTGGTGACTCAATAGGCGTTGCCTAAGGACCCGTGGCTCGGTACAAAGCTCAGCTATTCAGTTGTTTGCCCACAGTAATTCTTCTGTATTTAACCTTTCCTCGTCGGAGCGAAAGGTCAATTTCATTTATATTCCCACATCTCGGACACTTTAATTCTATCGTTCCGGTTGTGGGAGTTACTTTATCAAGTATTCGCCATCCACACTTTTTGCATCTTACGATTACTTTTTGTTCAAGTCTTGTCATATCTTACGCACCTCCGGATATACAGTAATAAGGTCAAAAGGATTGTCGAGATATTCTTTTTTCAATAAGCCGAGTTGTTTCATTCGGATAGCTAATGCCTTTTTAGAACAGCCCAAAAAATCGGCAAGAGCAGCATATTTTTCATATTCCGCAGGACGATATATTTTGTTCAGACACTCAATTTTGCTGCCCAATCCAAACAGAAACATTCCTTGTTCTATCAAATTTTTAGGAAGTAATATCGCTGCTGCCAAAGTATTAGCTTGCCATTCTTCCCAGTCTGAAATCGGTTTGTTCCGCTCGGAGTTTGCCTTGTAATAATGAACTCCGGCTGATTTTTGTGTAACGCCGTAATCATTCGGAAACAGCTTCTTGAATATTTGATGGCTTCCTTCGTGCATAAGAGTGAAATTTTTTCGTCCTCTCAATTTATTGTCATAGTTAAGGTCAGCCTCAACAAGAATGGTTTTGCCATCCAAAAAGTAAAAGGCTTCCTCGTCATCATTTTCAAATATCTGAACACCAAGCTCTCCAAATGAAGTTAATCCAAGAATACTTCCGTCATAAGATAAATGCACATAATCTATGGTAAGTCCGAGAACTTTGCCGAGCATAATCTCAGGGTCTATTCTGTAAACTTGAGTGTTCTTAACTTCTGGTAGCTGCATATATGCTTTAATATACTTTGCAGCAATAGTTTCAATGTCATAGCGTGATAAGTGCTTCACTCAAAAAATCCTCCTTGCATACGGTATTCTCAAGAGTAATCAGGATGTTTCCTAATGCGAATATAAGCTGGGGCAAAATATATTTCACAATAATATCAGCTTTGCTACTTGACTTTTTTCACAAACCGTTTTATAATAAATGCACAAGCCGATTGTGTGTCTATTATTATACACAATCAATTTGTGAATGTCAAGTATATACCACGACTATTCGCAATTCGTTTGTGATTTCGAAACTAAGATTGGAGGCATAAAAATGAGGTTTGGCGAAAAGCTTCGCAAATTCAGAACCGAAAAGGGAATGACACAAGCAGAGCTTGCAAAGGAAGCGGGACTTGGGCTTAACACTATTTCAAATTATGAAAGTGGCAGAACATATCCTCAAAACAGAGAAGTATATACCACTCTTGCAAATATTCTTGGCGTAAATCCTGATAATCTTCATAACGAAAACGATGATTTTATTATCGAAGCCGCTGCTCAATACGGTTCTCGTGGAGCAAGGCAAGCTAAAGAATTATTAGATGAAGTTACAGGCTTATTTGCGGGTGGTGAATTAGCGGATGAAGATATGCGTGAAATGGTTGACGCCATTCAGGAAGCATATCTTATTGCAAAGAAAAACAACAAAAAGTACACACCTAAAAAATATCGCAAAGATAAATAACTTCTCACAATGTGCATTGTCCGTTTTATGGGACAGTATTTGTTCTATAATTTAAGATAGCGATGCTATCTGTTATAATGGCACTATAAGGAGGTGGAGTTATTGGGTTACTATTCGCAAGACGAGATAGTTAAAATAGTAAACAGGCTCATTAAAAGATGTGGTACTCGTGACCCATATAAAGTTGCTAAAGAGCTTGGAATAAATATTATTTATAGAAATTTCGTAAAGCAACACGGGGCATATAAAGTAATTTTGAAAAATCGCTTTATCTTTCTTCAAAACGGAATGTCACCGGTACTTGAGCAAATGGTCGTTTGGCACGAAATCGGACACGATGTTCTGCACAGAAACGAAGCAGTTGCTGCCGGAGGTTTCAAAGAATTTAATATTTTTAATATGCGTAATAATAGAATGGAGTATGAGGCAAATGTATTTGCCGCTCAGGCTTCATTACCTAACGATACAATTTTAGAATATATACGGCAAGGTTATGACATTCAACAAATTGCCTCAGCAATGAACTCAGACATCAATCTTATTGCGTTAAAAGTAGACACTCTTATCTCTCAAGGCTATAATTTACGAAAACAAGAACATCAAAACAACTTTCTTGGATATAAGAACAATATATAAAAAGACCGTCAAGTCTCGTTTGAGAGATCTGACGGTCTTTGTTAATTTTAAAGTGTTTTTGAGAATATGTCAGAGTCGATATACTTTCACTCAGAAAGTTTTATTGCGTTAATACCAAAATAATCTACACATTCTCTTTGATAATCATTCATATTGGTATCACTAAACACAAGTGGTAAAAAGTTTTTATTGGTAAAGAAGGGGGGGCATAAATACATGCCCCCCAGATACCTTAATTAGCAAGACATAGTCTTAGTCTTACGAGCAGCAATAGGCTTTTTCCAAGTTTTTTTCATTAAAATTCACCTCCCTGTATAATATAGTTTTAATGTTTTTAGTAGAAAAACATCAAAACTTCTTGTCATCTCATAAATTATTTGAGATAACGAGTTTGTACAAATAAGAGATACATACCGCCTTTTTAAAGCCCGTCTTCCTAATAAAGTGAAAATGCTCATCACTATAAGTTTATACAAATGAGCAGGTTAACATTAAATACTGAATATTTAAGAGACTGGGTTCTGTAAAAGAACAAAAGTATGAACTTTATCTGCACGAATAAGTATTAAGCAAGTGTAAATATGTTTTACATAAAAAATAATATTGTAAAACATAAACACGAAGCTTCGATCATTAACAATTACAGCAACCTTCTGTATAAGAACGTTTCTTTTTCCTGTATAAAAAATATTATGGAAAATTGCTTTCATTGATATGGAAACTCAATATTTTCGATTACATATTTTACATAATGGCTTATCTTTGCAAGAAAACATTGCTATTTTTTCTAACGGAGTTGAATAAACATTAGCAAATGGCTTTTTTGAAAAATTACAAGCATACATATCTCCTGATGGATCTATAAGCACAAGTTCTGACAGTGCATGACAAGCATTCATATTCAAAAAATCTTCCTTTGTATCTAGTGATATTTCTCCCGATTCATACATTTTATCAATTAATGGGTTCATACGATAATCATGAACATTAATATCTAATCCATCATTATTCTTTTTAAGTATTAATGTTCTCATTACCTTTTCATATTTTTTCTTATTTTCTATTGGTTCAATACCATTACTACCACGCATCCAAAGAAAACTAAATGATTTAACACCTAATTTAACCATGTTCTCGATAATTCTAATAACATCATCTAAATTGTGATTTCCAATAGTAACAGTCACCTGAGTCCAAATGTTACTTTGTTTAGATAATAATGAAATAGCATTGCAAGCTAATTTATATGCCCCAGAATAATTTCTATTAGAATCATGAATATTTTCATCAGAACTATCAATACTTATTCCAACTTTTTTAATTCCCATATCCACTAAATTGTTAACCATATCATCTGATTGTATTGTTGAACCGTTAGATAACAATATTTGATAAAATCCTTTACTTTTTGCCTTTTCGGCGAATTCTGCAAATTCTTTCCATAACAAAGTTTCTCCCATAGTATATGTAATATAGAAAGTTCCGAACTGCTCCAACTTTTCCAGAAGTACATCTTGATTTACTAAAACTTCATTATGCTTTTTTTCTTTAACATAACAATGTTTACAACTCATATTGCAAGCATAAGTCAATCCTAAGTGTGCATTTACCATTTATAATTTTCCTTTTTTTATTTTTTGTGATAATAATTTAACCCATAATTCCATATTGCTTGAAGTTCATTTATTTCTAATACATTACTTTTGTAAAGCCTAATATACTCTTTAGAAACCTCAGAATCAAATAATAATTGATCATCAGAACATAACGTTACAGGAATGCCATACCTGAAAATTTTACCAATTGGATGTTCATAAAGGCTTTTAAAAACCCCTACTCTTACATTACTGGTAGGAGAAACATGTAAAATTACATTGCGCTTTTTGATATAATCTAAAGCGTTAATGGAATTAACACAGCTAATACCATGATTGATTTCCGACAAATCAAGCACCTCAATAGCTTCAATAATGTCATCTGGTGTTCCAAATTCACCAACATGTGCTTTTAATACAAGATTTGCTTTTTTTGCTTCGACATATAATTGTTCAAATTCATAGACGCTTTTAGCACTTTCGTTTCCGTTCAAGTCTATTGAATAAAAAAAACCAGAATTGATAATATTTTCAATGTTTTGTATTTTGTCAAGGTCTAATTGACGTTGAATTCCAAGTTCCGGCAAAATTGTACAATTAGGTGCAAAAGTTTCATTCAATTTTTTTATAATAGTTGTGAAAGGCTCTATTCCTCCGAATAATTTTATGTTATTAATTCCAAAATTCACGCAAGCCAAAGTCACATTATCTTCGGCCAATTGTTTAAATGAATATCCAATCAACTTGCATTTATCTACCGCAGTGTCTTTGTAATAGGGATAAATATTATTTTTGTACCAAATTTCACAATCTTTTAATCCATTGAAATCCAATTTATAAGTTGCTTTTGGATTAACAACTCTAAGATTCCCACTACGTCCGCAGTGACAATGAAGATCGCTTTTGTGAACACTTCTCATTAATTTGATATCACTTGAAATCAACGCTTTTAAGAATGTATTTTGCATATATAGTCTCCATACAGAAAATTAAATAGATTTTATCTAAAAATAATTTTTTCATTTGCTAAAAATATTCGGCGTTCTATTCCTTTTTCTATATAAATATCATCAAATTTGTACCAATACTTTTTGGGGAACCATTTATTTAAAAACTCAGAATAATTTGAATTGACATATTTACGAATTTCCTCACACGCTTGATTTATTTCACTTTTATCATGATTTGAAACTTCATCAACCAATGGCAATAAGAAGAATTCTCCAAGTTTATGGTCATATCTAAAACTATGTTTTTCATAATAATAATTATCGTTTTTATCTAACAATCTTTGGAATTGGTTTATACTATATGATTCCCCATTATAATTCATAATGTCGATATCAATATTTACTGACTCCATATCTCTTAAAATAACTTCGGTTAAGTTCCAGTTTCTATCAAAACCTAACAAGAAATTTTGTGGGTGCATTTCTAACTCTATTCCGCAAAAAAACAATAATTCCAAATAACAATCTATAACTGGAAAAACCAAATATTTCAAATAGTTTTTACCAAATCCAATATTCATTTGTTTAACTTGGTTAACAATCGACAGATCGTCGCTTTCATCTTTTCCAAACAAAGAAAAGGCTGGAATAATTATTCTAGTTGTTTTAGAATTATTAGATATTCTTTTGCTACTCCTATATATGTATCCTATATCTTCGTTGTTATAATTATATATAGCTCCATATGTTTCAGGAAGCAAAGACAAATATTTATTTACTTTATTATCTGTGATTATTTTAGATATAATATCCGAATTACTTAACGAGCAAACAATATCCGATTGAGATATTTTTTTATTTACTCTTCCAAGATTATATGGATAACTTAATTTTAAATACCCATCCATTTCGGGAATCCTTATTGTTCTAGAACTAGCTGTAGGAATTCCTTCAATATAAAACTTGCTATTTATATCCATATAATCTGGATGGTAAAAGAATGTTTTTTTCACTAATGCATTCGGCAAACAACCATATTCTTTTATATTTGAACAAATTATATAAGGGATATTCATCTTACAACAATAATAAGGATTATACCTCATAGATACATTATTTAAATATTTCGTTCCACCAAGAAGGCCATTATTTACTTTTCTTTCTAAATAATCCAAAAGGTATGGATTATTTTGCAAAACTTCAATTTTCATATTTTAAGCAATAACAATCCTTAAACGAATAATCGCTAATCCATTGGGATTCAAAATTTTCTAAAATCGACAAATTTACGCAGCCTTTAAAGGCATCCTTGCCAATATGTTTTAATCCTAATGGAAATACTATCTTTTTTATATTTTTATTACCTGCAAAAGACATATCTGACAATCCAATAGTACTTTTTAATATAACACATTCATAGATGTCTCTTTTTACACCGACAATCCATTTATCAGCATATACAATCGGAGAAGTCGATTTATTCCATATTCCTGTTCCATCAAAAGCGAATCGTCCAATAAACCTTACATTTTCATTTATTTTTATACTCTGCAACCTATTTTTGCCGGTAAAAGCTAAATCGGCGATTCCAACGATATCATCGTCTAATATTATGCTTTGTGTTTCTTCAAATAAACCAATCACCCAATTTTCAACACAAATATACCCGTTTTTATACTTTATGGTATTATTACAGCCATAAAAAGCATCCTTGCAAATTCTAGTTACACTCGAAAAGTTATGTAATTTATTTAAATTTAAACACTCAAAAAACATTTGCCTAGAAACTTCAAAATTTTTCTTAGGAAAAATAACTGTTTTTAGATTTTTACATCTCGCAAAACAACCTATGCCTGCATTTTCAATACTATTTAAATAAACTCTAACTAAATTATTTGATGAATAAAAGCATTCTGTACCTACACTAATAATATTGTCAGACAAGTACAATTTTTCTATATTTGAAAATGCAAAAGCTCTGTCCGCAATATAGCATACTTTCTTACCATTATATGTTTTTGGTGTTGCAACTATTTTTGAATTCCCAATATACCGTTTGATTTGATATGTATTATCTACTTCTTCAAAAACAAAATCTTCCACATTATTCTTAATTTTAGTACTTGAAATATTTGATGTATAAGGCAATAATTTAATATCAATATCGTACTCACTAAAAGAATCGTAGTATTTATCCAATAAATCTGTACCTAAAATATCGTCTCCATGAAAATACACATTGAATTTCAACTCATTATATTTTTCTATCTTATCTAATGAATCTTGTACAACAACCTTAAAAACAAATGGTAATTCTTCAATCTCTTTAATTCTTTCGTTTAATGGGACAAATGGTTTACATCCTTTGTATTTTTCAACAAGTTCATCAGTACTAACTCCTACAATAAGTTTTTCACATTGTTCTTTTGCTGCTAATAATAAATTCAAATGCCCTTCATGTAACAAATCAAAAACACCGGTCACATATCCAATATTATAATTATAGTTCATCATTAATTATCAGCTCACAAATCCTTTCGCAATTCTTGTCATCTTGAAAACAATTAAACTCTTTTGAAATCACTTTTTGGATTTCGTCATATTCGCTTTTTAATGATTTAAGATTATATATTTTATCTACTAATTCATATATATTCGATACCGAAGCGCCTACTTTGCGAATCTCATCATATGTTCTTAATAACCCACGTTTATCAGAAAACTCATCAATATCATCAATTGTAAACATAATTGGTTTTTTTAAGTATAAATAATCAATTGCAACAGAAGAATAATCCGTTATTAAAGCAGAGGAACATCCAATCAAATTATATGGAAGAATACCATCTTCATATAAATCGTCGTTAGTGATAAACATAATATTCTTATATTCAACATGAAACCACTTATATTTTTGATTTAAACTATGAAGTTTTATTACCAGCTTATAGTCTGTACCTGATAATAAATCATCTAATTCAGATATATTATTTTCATTTATCAAAGGAAATATTTTTTTGGACTTTGCTAAAGAAATATAATTATTTCTAAAAGTTGGCATCCATAAAATATATTTTTTTGAATATCTTTTTTTGATGTTATCACTTATATTGTCATCGACAAATAAATCGTCGTTTCTGGGGCTGCCGAGAATTAATTTTTGCTGTTCTAAATAACAAAAACATTCTTTCATTATTTGCCATCCATATTCAGAGGGAGCTAATACATAGGAATACAAATCAGAATACTTTAATACCCTACTTTTATTATTCAAAAATCCCACCTTCTTAACAGGTAGTCCGTGCCACAATTGAATCACTATTTGCTTTTTTATTGATTTGCAAATCCATTTATGACAATTTTGTTCAACAAAAACAAATTTAGAAATAAGCTGGTATAAGAAACCAATCTTTCCACTAACTATTTTTACGGAATCAGGAAGTAATTTTTGAGCTTCCTTTTTTCTGTTTGTATAAAAAAATAATTTATAATTAGTGCACTCTTTATTCATATATCGTATCAATGCTATTTCATTAAAAGAAATCAATCCTAAATCATAAAAAAATACACATTTTTTATTTTTAAAAAACAAGAAATTCAGCACGCTTCTCAAGTAATAATAAAATTTATCTTTACTCATGATCTTTCCTCTTAAAAACTCGATTTAATATCAATCTTTGATCTTTCATCAAATACATTATCGCCATCTTTCTCAATAACTAAAACACTTTTTCTATCAGCACCAAAGCTTTCATAAAAATTCGATAAAGAATCAATCATAGAACCACAGAAATCGAAATTCAAATTCTTATTACATGCGTACATTATAGCTTTATTTAACAAAATTGTTGGAGCATTATACTCTTTGAAGTTTTTATTTTCCCCTGCCAAATAATAATAAACAAATTCGTTATCATACAGAAAAATGGAAACTGCAAGTAGTTCATTATTTAATTTAGCATCAAGTATCAAACAACTATTGTTGCTCAAAGATTCTCTAATAAATTCAGCCAAATCGTATTTTGAGTATTTAGGTGCTTTATTATATTTTGATAAAGAATGTTCTATTAACGTATAATATTGTTCGAAATTTTCAAAACTATATATTGAGTTTACTTCTATTTTATATTTGTTCTTAATTTTATTCCTTACTTGCGTTGAATAATCCGAGAAAATATTTTCAAAGCTATTTTCAGAAGAATTCAAAACATAAGTTATCCTTTGAGAATACTTATATTTATTTCTTACAAAAGGTGTCCAGTCGCAATAATTCAAGTGAAATCTCTGACCATAATAATCAATATTTAATTTGTCAATATCATTCAATATTTGTCTTATCAAATAGTCATATGTTTCATATTGTTTCTTTTTAGATAAACCGTCTACAATTTTCAAAAAAGCACCAGCATATTGCGTCATTTTAGGCATTCCAATAAATGAAACATCACCTAAGCTATTTTTTTTAAATGGCAAAACCGCAAAGCTGCCGTTTTTATGTTTGACGAAAATAGAAGACCAATCGTTTTCATAACAAAATTCTAAATACCAACATTGATAAAATATCGGTACATCAATTTTTTTTATCAGATCAGCGTAAAATTCTTTATTAATAATCATAATATAACATTATAATCCTTCAGCAAGTCCACAATTTCTTTAGTGTCCTCTCGTATTTCACTTACATCGGCTGAATATTCTTCTGACAATAGTTTAACTAACTCATCAAAAGTAATGTTATTTTTAGAAATTTTATAGATAATATCTTCTGTTATTTCATTAATATCGATCACATCACCTGTAATAACATTTGAAAGATATCTTTTTCCAAAAATAGTTTTTTTCAAAATATAGTCATTATTAAAAATCAACATAAACAATCCTCGGTTTCTTTTTGCTTAACATATAAATACATAACATCTTCAGCAATTGGTAATATTTTCAAGCACTTTGGCTTATCTATCTTCCACTCCTTTTGGCAGGAAGGTAATATCTTACAATTTTTACACTCATCTTTTAAAAACTCATTTGGCTTTAAGCCTATAAAATTTCTACCCGAGAGACTTTTTTCAACAACTATTCCATCATATATATTTCCAATTGCCATATGTTTTCCTGTTGATATATGTCTTGGAAATCGATACAAACTACCATCTGGAGCAATCACGTAATCAATTGGATGTGGATTGTAATAATTAATGTTTTTAGGTTCTAAGAAAAATTGTTTTGCTTCATGCATACACCCGCAATCAACAAGTTTTTTAAACAATGTTAAATACGGATGTTCTTCAAATTCTGGAAAAGGCTCGTAAACCGTCCTAATACCTTTATCGATAATTGGTGTAACATACATTCTTAAGTATTTATTAATGCCAAAAGTTTTTTTAACAAAATCGCACACTTTTATTGCTCGTTCAATATGCATAGGATCAAAATTAATTTTTATTTCAACCATTATTTCATTTTTCATTAAATAAAAAATATTATCAACTAATTTATCGAAATAAAATGTACCGTCTTTGTGTTCTCTAAAGTTCTTAATATCGCAATATTCTTGTCCGATTGCATCAATAGTTGTATTTATTCTTTCAAGTTTCCAAATGTTTTTTGCCGTATCGCACATTTCCCTAGTCATTAATCCCATGTTGGAAACCATACGGCTACAAATATCGATACCTTCATTGATGAGATCTTCGCAAATTTTGGTGATTACTTTATGTCCTACTAAAGGATCGCCGCCATACCATTCAATATCAAGATGATTTGAATTTTTGTTTTTAAGGTCTTTGAGAATAAAATTCACTACAGCCTTGCGTGTCTTTTCATCCATTGTTCTCAAATCGTCATCATATTTTTCATAACAATAGAAACATTGCGCATTGCACAGTGTTGTTGGTAAGATCCAAATTGATGGACTTTCTTTTTTTAAGGTTGTACCTTTTCTAATCAAATACTGTTGAAAATCCTCGTCGTAAGTGTCTTCAAATATAAATTTTTTTTGCTTAAGCTCCAAAAAATAATTATCGTTTGGAGTGTATATTTTTTCAATAAAATATTTATTATAAATATCATAAGGCAAATATGAATATAATGTGTTTGTGGTATTAAAAACTAATACATTTTCTCTCAATTCTTTTTTTAGATAAAATTTGGTTGTTTTCATTTATAGGTCTCCTAATGATCATTTAAATTTAAATGTTCTCTTTTCATTAATTATTCTGCCATAAATTGATTTTTTAGTTCTTTGAGCTAATAGTTATCGTATATAAGAAAATTATGATTATTGTTTTTTAAGTAACAAGTTAATAAAGTTTTTGAGAAAAATCGAGTTAAATAGATGCATCACTGGCTTTGATTTTACACGTTGTATTGTGAAGGTTATACGCAACAATGCATTTCTTAAGACTTGCCATTCTTTAGTTTCTTAATGCTATATTTTTATTTTGCAATATTTTCTATATGATACTTCTGCTTTTATTTAGTTCGATCTTAACATCTAAATATTCAGCTGTGCTTTTTTGACCGTCATAATTGTTTGCTTAATTTGTTAATAATGCAGCCAACTCATTGATAACTTGCTTTTTGCGAATCTTTATAAAATTTTGATAATATCTTTTCACTCGTTTTTTTCATAGTTTTGATAAATACAAAATCAATTAAATCGCTATGGCATTTTATTGGTAACTTATTGATTTCATTTGAAATATTTTTTTCTAACATCTTAACCCTTGTTTTCACATTATCTAAGTCATCAACTAATAACAACGGATTAAATCTATTATTATCTACATCATCTTTAAAATCATCATAAGCATCTATAAGATATATCCATTGCCCTAAAAAATAAACTATATTTAATAGTGACTTTGTTGTTTCATTATCATAGTTTTTCATAATCGACGAAAAGATATGAGTTATTAAATCGCCATCACATCTTAATATTTCTTCAAAACTTGTTGAATGATTAGTTTCAACTTTATAGAATTTTTTTATTGCACTTTCAATTTTTAAGTAATTGTCACCTAAAGCTTGGGCTGATTTGATTTCTTTTTTCGTAAAGACCTTGTTTATAATATTCCATTTGAATCCGCCTATATCTTTTACATTATCTTTAATCTCATAGCAGGCAATTAACAAAGACAAATGAGCAGCTAAAACGAATTCCTCTTGAAAATAATCGATATATTTAACAGGAACGAATGGAGATATAGAGCAAGAGCCGCCATAGCTTTTGCTCTTTTCTTTTTTTAAACCACTCAAAAGAATAAGAATAGCAGTCGTTTCATAATTCAAACTTAATATACCAGTATAACTGTACTGTGCTTTTAAGGCTTTACATAATCCACAATAAAATGCCTTATATTCAATCTTATATTTTTTGTATTCATTTTTAAATTCAGGTTTTAAATACCCAGTCATACCATATTCATCCGTTTACACTTGATAATAATTTTTCCAAATATTCATTTAGCGTTTTTCCGAACTCAAAAGGCAATTGGTTAATCAAAAATGGTAGAATATAGAATATTGAAACTATTACCAACAGAAATTTCATAATTTTTCCCATGACTGCTGCCACAGTATATTTCCACCATTTCATTCTTTTGACACCGGCAATTATACCAATAATATCAAAAACAGGAAGCGGAACAAACGCAAATATAAATACCGTCATAAAAGGATTTTTTTCAAACCATTTTGTCGCAACTTGTTTTTCTTTACTGTTATCTTGTTCAAAACCAGAATAACCGACTAAGCCGCACAAATACGAGGCTTGTTCACCAAAGGCCGTTCCAAGACCTCCAACAATAATACACAACCAAGGGTTTAAGGTTGATGCAGCAGCTACTATTATTATTGTTGAACTTGTAGGCAAAAGAATTGATAAATTGGATATAAAGCAAGATAAGAATAATCCAATATAACCTATTGACGACATACTTTGCACTTTTTCTTTAAATAAGATATATGGCAAAGCAAATATCACACCAATAGTAATTCCTGCTATAACAGATAGTACTTTTTTTATTTTGGAACTATTATTGAACATTTAGCCTCCACAACAAGAAGCGACTATCGCTCCACCGATTACTAAGATTACCGCTATAATTACTAGATATATTAGACCAACCACCAACGCTATAGCTGCAATTAATAGAGCAGTTGATATAATTGTCAAGAGTGGTACGCAAAGCGACAAAAGAAGCCATGGGCCACCTTTATCTGCGGTTTGATACTTTTCTTGAGCAAAATGACTTATGACTGCACCGGATGCAGCACCAACTATAGTCAATAAAAAATATATAATAATCGAAGGGATTTCAAAATCAACATGCTCATAGATCATAGGCATAACATATGGCACAACTAAAAAACGGGATAATAATGGACCTGTAATACATCCGGTAACAATAAATAGCAACCACATCGGCCAAGATTCACGTTGTATACTACGATTTGAAAAATTAGAATTACTTTTAGTTTTTGCAGCAGAAGAAGTATAACTACTTTTCGCATTGCTAACTGAACCATATGTGCTATTATTTCTTTTGGTTACAGGAAGCATTGTGTTTTCAAGAGCACACCACGGACACACTTTATTATGTGACGGGAATAAATGTGAATTGTCTTTAGAACAAGTTTTTAAATTCTGCTGCATTACAGATAATTCGTTATACCATTCTTCTTCAGTTGGACGCTTTTTAGGATTATCGTTACCTTCAACAAAAGCTCGAATGAATAAACGCTGAATGTTTTTTGGCAACATATCAAAACTTGGCGCATATAAAGGTGTAGTTATATGTTGCTTTTTCATATAGAAAGGAAAGAAACCATTTCTAATATTTTCTATCGGCTGAGGTGCTGCAATTGAAGGTTGACTATATGAAAGCTGTTTAATATTATCCGTTCCGCTATCTACTGCACATGCAAATGGGTGACAGCCATTCATCAATAACGCAAATATATGTACAGCAAGAGCAAACAAATCGGTTTCCCTTGTAAATGTAGGCAATGGTAAAGTTTTTAAATCCTTACCCTTGTTTTGTTTGAGTTTTTCTTGCAATTCCTTAGCAATATATTCAGGTAAACCAACTTCACATCGATATTCTACACCATTATTTTTATCTGTTATATCATAAGAGTCCGTGTCTACCAAAGTGACATTTCCAGTTCTAGGATCAACTGCTATATTTTTAGGATTCAAATCACCGCAAACTTGTCCCACTTCATGAATTGAGTTAACAGCTGCACATAAATTTTTGGCAATTGTAATTTTTTCATTTAGTGGACAGATATACTTGTCTGAATACATTACGTTCAAATCTTCATTATTCTTGGTTTCAGGCATAACATATCCGATAAATTGACCATTATCATAAACAACATCGACAGGCCAAGTAATTTGACTCATTGCAGAAATTGGCAACGGTGTATTTAACATTGCTAATAGTTTTCTACGTCGTGTTTCAGTTCTATTTTTTTCAATAAAAACTTTTAAAACATAATCCGGTTTCTCTAATATTTTATAAACGGAACCTTCTCCGCCTTTTCCTAAAGCAGGTTCTATTATTGTATAATATGCACCGTTTGCACCTACATATTGTTGTGACATATTTTTCCTCCACATATAAACTTCAATCAATTAAAAATATGCAAATGAAAAACCGCTTGGGTTTCATTTATACTAAACTGATAATTAATACTACCTTCATAATTATTTGATAAATAATTATTGGTCAAGTAAAGCACTTTATTTTTTGCCGTTTCAAAATTTTTTATATTAGGCAATTTAAAAACAACATCTTTATTTTCATTTGATAAATGTGTTTTTAGATAACCATTAAAATCTTTTTGCATATAAATAATCAAATTATTTATATCGTAATAAGAATTGCTTACAGGACATTTCGGAATATTTTTTGAAAGTATTGTATGATCTAATAAGATTTCTTCATCCGACAAATTGAAATAATCGTACCTTATAACATTCCAAGCCATTAAAGTAATATCAAAAGTTATATCAAGATGATTGTATTTTTCATTAACTTTCACTATATTCCATGCATGCAAATCTATTTTTGATATATTTTGATTACTTTTTCCTATAACTATTAAGCTATGGATTTCAAGTAAATCCAATAATAATTTAGCAGCTTTGGATATACCTTCACAAACACCATGTCCAAATAACAACGGTCCAACGCATTCAAAAGAAGATTGCTTGAAATCATAATCATACATAACGTTACTGATTAAATAGTTGTGAACCATTTTCTCTTTTGAAAGTTCAGTCAAATCTTTGCAAGATTTTATAATTTTCTTAGTTTTATTGAAAATAGCACAAATTGTTGATTTTGTTTGATTTTCTCCAAATCTGTACTTTGGAATAATCATATTGCAATATTTTCCATTAACAATTTGGTAAGATACCGTTTCAACAAAAAAAATAATTGGATTATCAAGAAGCACCTTTTGAAACACATCTTGAATTTTTTTTGTTTCTATATTGGGTATTTTTATATACGCTTCGAAAGATATTAAACCAGACAATACACAATCATACACAATTTGTTCTTCAACGGATAAGTTACTTCTAAAATAGCAATATTCTTTATTTATGAATTTCCTAATCATTGTTATCATCTGTAAAAATGATTTCTACGCTTTTATCAAAAAGATCCATAGCTTTCCCTAATAGGCCTTTCTTTCGTGGCTTACCATGCCTATACGGAGCAACTTCTGAAATTGTTTGGTTTCTTTTTTCTTTATTATCTAAGAATTCTTTCGTCTTGCCTTGATACTTATAAGTTTGAGTATGTTCCGAAACATCCGTAGATTTTTCAGTTTTATTTGAGTCATTTGTGTCGGCTTTTTTTGATATAGAGCTTACTTGAGACTCTTCGCTTTCTGTGTTATCATCACTTTCTTCAGTTTTTATATCGGATCTCTTATCAATCAAATCATTAGTACTTTTTTTATAAAGATGAGGATAAGCCTTTTTATTCCATTTTTCTTGCAATTCATCCCAATTTGGATCAGAAAAATATTGTATGTCCTTAGTTTCTAAAACAGCGTCTGTATTTATCAAAGCCACCAATGTTTTATCATCTTGCACAGATTGCATTAAAGCAATCGGATAATTTTTTTCTTTTAAGTCGTCAATAACTTTTTTGCTGTTTTCTCCAAGATGTTTCTTATAAATTTCAGATAATCTATAATAAAATCTTTCTGGATCATATTCGTCTTCAACTGAAATATAATTTTTAATTTCTTTTCTAATTTCTTTTGCTTTTTTCCCATTTTCATCAACCCCATATGGATCAGCAAAAAAAGAGGCTGTCGGAGTATAAACTTCTGAACTATCACTTTGTTTCAGTAGATATGGACATAATACACCATCCAGCATTCCGTCAGTCATAAGCATAACAGCTGCTAAATCTTCTTCATATGTGTCAATAGACCATACTGTATATCCTGCTCTTAACGGCAATACAGAAACCATATCTTCACCTTTTTGTGGTTTTGTAATTTGAACATAATCTCCATAAATCGTTAACCCAATAATAGCTCCATCACCAGAATGCCCATATATAATTCTATGGCCATCATAAATTACAACAGAGAGCGTGGTATCATAACTTTCAATAGGTTCGCCGGACTTTTCAGACTCTCTGATTATCTGCTTGAATGCGTAATTATACGCAGTTCTCATCATAGACTTTATTCCAATAATACTATAATCCCACGGCATACATTCAACACAAAAATCAACTACTGTATCCGCAGCAATTTTTGAGCCAACATTAGAATTTTTTGCTGAGCCAACTCCATCTGCTATCGCTGCTACATACCAACCATTATCCATCTTTTTGATCTTATGTGAATCCTGACAGCACGTGCCTTTTTCAATGTGCGATTTTCCAATAATACTAAAACCATAATCAAAAATCATTTTTATGCTCCTTGTCTCTAAGCATTGGATATAATTTACTAACACTTTCAATATCTAATAAACTATAGCCAATACTTAGCAATTATGTAATAACTGCTAAGTATTTTATTCTTTTTACCAATCCGTAGGAATCACTTGTGCATCTGACGGGAGATTACCCAACTGTGGATTTTCATCCACTCTGCTAACTGAAATTGTTACCATACTTTCACTAAGCCAATTAAAAATTCCGTTAAAGTTCGCTTCGTCCAATGCAATGCACCTTTTAGTTAAAGAAGTAAGCGTATCCTTGCTGTAACCCGGAACACCGATTGCCCAAAATTTTAGTTTACCGTGAGCACCTTTGCTTTCCTCGTCAATGATTCGTTGCCTTGCTGAATCAATACTATCTGTAGGAGCACCATCAGTAATCATAAAAATCCATGGTTTAAAACATGGCGTTCCCATGCTGTTGTAAAAACGATTTCTTTCTTTAGCAATATCTATTGCTAAGTTAATGCCAGCACCCATAGCGGTACATCCGCCTGCAGATAAGGTTACAGGCTCCATTTGTGAAAGTGGTGTAAAGTCTTGTACTACTCTTGCTGTGTCGTTAAATTCAACAACAGCAATATCCACTCTTTTTTGTGCGAGTTCGTCCATAGATGTCTGTTCCTTAAAATCGTTGATAGCACGATTCAAACTGTTAATAGGATCCCCACACATTGAACCTGATGTATCTAAAAGTAATACACACGCCATATGCGGTTCACCAGGTGCGGAAATTTCTGCACTTCTAGGTGCTTCATTAAATGAAGATTGTCTTAATTCTGCCATTTTAATATCCTCCAAATTTATATATTAATATTTGTTACCAAATACAATCATCGTTCCATTCATCCGGAATCTCATTTTTCCTTATAGGTCGTGCATTATCCGGTAAATCAGGAAGTGAAACTTTCATACCTGGCTCACTCGCAGAAACGAGTACTATACTTTCTCCTAACCAATCGAAAAAGTTTGTAAAATTATAATCGGAGAGTTCAATAATATGTTTTTGCACACTTAATTTAGCTAGAACTCTCAAATTGTAATCATCAACACCTACACTCCAGAAGTTTAGTTTTCCGTGCTCTCCTTTTGATTCTTCAAATTTAATTCTTTCAGCAGCCATAGAAATATCATCTGTCGGTTCACCATCTGTAATCATTACTATCCATGGTTTCAAACAAGGCGTTCCCATACTACTATAAAACCAATTGCGCTCTTTAATCTTATCTATTGCAAGATTAATTGCTTCACCCATTGCTGTACATCCTTTAGCTTCCAAAGTTACAGGTTCAGTTTTAGTTAAGGGTGTAAATTCTCTTACTACTCTTGCAGTATCATTAAATTCTATGATAGCAACATCTACTCTTTTTCGTGCAAGTTCGTCCATTGATGTTTGAGTTAAAAACCGTTTTACCCCATCGTTTAACTTCCCAATCTTGTTTCCAAAAATCATGGATGAAGATGTGTCCAAAAGTAAAACACACGCTAAGTGTTGCTCGCCCGGAGCAGAAAGCTCTGTATTACCAAGTGTTTCATTAAATGGTGTTTGTCTTAATTCTGCCATTTTAATATCCTCCAATATTTAATCATAATTCGTATCAACTTGTGTAGAAGCTGGAAATTCACAACTGCTTCAGGTAATTCAGCTAAATTTCTTCCATTAATTTACAGAAAAATAAAGTTTACATACTTTAGTCAATTATTTAGTGCCTTTGTGAGTTTTATCTAATAGTGGTATGTGCCAGTTCTTTTGCGTTTCTATCCAAAATAAAAACTTCATTTGGCTTCATACGAGAAATTTCTTCAGGCTTTACTATAAATTCTCTATTTGTTGAAACACTTATTGAATTGGAATTACCTGAACCATATCCCCATTGATAATTTTGATTCAAAGCGATATTTTGCGATACCTTATCAACATCATAATATCCAAGCAGTTCTGACCACTTATTGCATGTTGCTCCTGATGTATGTGAAAAAATAATGCATTTACAAGCATTGGCAGTAAAAGCATAAAACAATTTTTCATCTGCTCCCAGCATTGAATATACATCAGTCGACACAAAAGTTGTTAAACATCTTGTGGAAATTGATTTTATTAATTTACTCAAAAGTTCATTTGAATTAATGTTAATATCATCAAGAATAAGCATTATTTGTTTTCCCGAAGCCAACACTTCCTTAATTTCATTAACAACTAGATTTATTAATATTTCATTGGTACTTGAACCAATATCCATCATCAATAATCCATTATGCTTAACTGCTGTTTTTATATTAACGGCAGAATTTCTATTACCCTTATTTGAAATAATCCCCATACCTTGGTACGACAATTGTGAAAAAAAAGACTGAATACTTGCTCTTTCTGTTTGTCCTTGCATTAACTCGTTACGAATTTTCGTTGCATCATTGTTATTAAGAAATCCTTTTTGCTCGGATTCATCAATTTTTTCAAATATTTCATCATGAGGACAAGAAACAAACATTTCACAATATGGCGGTATATTTTTACTTTTAATAAATTCTGCTAGTCCTAAAATATATTGCTGCCCACTTGCATTTATTTTTAACGATTGATTACATGAATTTAAAATCAAATTACATATTTCATTGTTAGTTCTATTATAAAGCGGATCATATACTGCTGTGTTACTGGTTATTATTACTTTGTTATTCGTGAATGATGTAGCATATGTTACATCACTTTCGAATGTTTTATCGCCCTCATGAATAATTACAACAGGGATATTCTGTTCTAAAGAACATGCAGCAACAGAGGCGGCAGCCTTTGCTCGATAATTGATATTTCCACCAGAAATAATATAAGAACCTACATTAGCATCCCTTTCAATAAATCCCTCTATATCACTTGGATCATACCTTGTAATATTTCTTCGTAATTCATTGTTTTTTTCAATGTTTCGTATTGTTTGTCTTGTCCTTCTATTTGACAACCAAGTATTGACTAACGATGCAATATCTCCCATTTTTTACCCCTTGTATTCATCAAATTTATAAACAAATGGCTGCTTGAATGGAAGCCCTACGATTGCCTGACCAATTTGCAAATTATTTAGATTCCAATCTTCAACAGTCTTGCCCTCTCTTTTTTCTTCAACCAATGTATTATTTGATGTTTTATATTGTTCCAAAATAATATTCTTACCATATAAATCACTAACAAAATCTCTTGTAGAGGAATCGTTTGCTTTGAACGCATAAACAGAAGAAAAGCCAGCAGCAATATTTTTGCCTTTACTTTCTCCATATATTTCGTAAAGTTGTTCTATGCTTTGCACTCCAGCAAAAACTTTAACTCCTAAACTTCTCCCGAAATTAACCCCGTCCTCAATATGTTGTAGATCAGGTAGCAACTTGAATTCGTCACAAATAAAATACACATTTCCTTCAGATTTGCTTCTCCCCATAGCTTCTTTTAATGCTAAATCGAAAAGTAGACGATAAATCGGAGTTAATGTTTCACCCATTGATAAATCATATTCAATGAAAAGTGTTCTTGCATTTTTTTGTCTAACAAATTCCCTCACAGAAAAACGACCGTCTTGTACAAAAGAACCAATAAAAATTTTGCGTATAACATTCTGCATTTCTGCTATTACACCAAGTGCTTGATTTGAACTACCATCACCAATATATGATAAAACAGAAGAAAGCTCAGGTGACACGGATAAAAGTTTAATTATTTTCTTTGGATTCAGTTTATCAAAATAACCTTTCAACGCTTTGTTATTAAAAGCAAGTTTTCTAATATCTATACTATTTTTTCCTGCTTTAAGATGAGCCAACAAAATTGCTGCAAAAAGATCTCTTGCAGCACTTGGGAAAAATTGTTGATTAGTTTTTTCCATTGCGTCTTTAAACAATGAATACGTTATTTCATTGGTATTCATTTGTATGTTTTCATCATCCCATCCATCAACAACTAATTCTTTATAAATGTTCCATTTCTCAGTAATATTTTTATATTTTGGAGAATTACCTAAAATAATATCTCCGTGAGTATAAAACTTACTTTCAAAGTCTCCCTTTGTATCAAAAACAATCATCACATCATTAGCGGTCATTTTTTTCTTTAACTGTTCTATAAAATAATAAAAAATATTTGTTTTACCAGATCCCGTTCCACCAATCAATAATGTATGTTTACTTAAAATATCATCATCTAAATTTAAATATGTATGTTGATTATTATAAACACCAGGTAATACGACCTTTTTTGAACCTTTTATATTATTATTTGGTAAATTAAGTTGTACGCTGTTTCCTTGTATAACAACTGTTTTTATTCCCATCAAAATTAAACCTCGTATCCATCTGATTCCTCATTTGAATTATTATTTTCTTGTGAACCGTCCTGTTCTGCATCACTTAATTCATCATCAGTACTTTCGATACAATATTCTTCATTTATTATTGTCTGAATTTCTGTTTCTTCACTTCTTAAATTTATTTCGGGCACATTTGGCAATTCCTCACTTTCACATTCAATCATAACTTTATTATATGGGTCATAATACCCATTGGTTAAGTTATGATAGTTACCTTGATGTGCACCATATAAATGTTCTTCTTCTGTAAGAAATTGTATATTACGAGGCTCGCCTGCGTATTCCGGATAAAGACTTACCGACTTCATATGGTGTCCTTCATATCCTTTTACAGAACCTCGTGTCAATAATTCTTTCTGCTGCTCATCAGTCCATATTCGAGTCCCCAAGCCGGATTTAACTCGTTCATATTCTGATTTCCAAGCGTGCCTTACAGCATTCTGACGTTCGTTTGAAATTCTTTTCTTTTCTTCATTTGATAAATTCGAATAGCTCATGATGTTTGATCCTCGAATTTTTCAAATGAATCGATATTATCATTCAACCACTCTTTTAAACTGTTCCAAGTACAAAATGGTTGATCGTTTTCGTGGTCCCATTGAATAATGTCAAAAGGCTTATTTAAATTAATACAAATGTAATCGCCATAATTTAGCTTTGCTATTATTAAATAGTTTTTAGGAATTGAAAAATTATTTCTTATTTTTCGACTATTTGCCTCTTTTAAGTTCTCTCTTTTTTTGCTATTTCTAAGGCCAAAAATTTGGGGGCCAGGTATTAAAATTTCACCACCATCAAATTTTTGATATATTTTTTTCAATTCAAAAGGTAATTGAAGATTGTTTTCTAACTCAAAATCCTTAATTTCATCAAGATTAACAGGTAGTTCCACATCATTATGTGACTTAAACTCAATAAGCTTTTTTATTATCTCTTCCATTTTTAACTACAAATTCCTTCCTTGTGTCATTTTCTTAACAAATACTTCTGATTGATTTGAATCATTACAATCATCATTATCGATGTATCTATCAAAATTATCTCCATCATAATTTTCTAACAATGTTTGTTGTAATAATATTGATTCTTTTTGAGATAATTTATTATCTTCTTGGAATTCCTCATATTGAGATAACAATTCTGCCCGCAATGTCTTTAATTCATTGATTTCTTTTTCTTGGTTATAGTTATAATCAATCAAAATTTGTTCTCCTGACCCCATTAAATCTGAGTATTAAATCTATAGGATATATTTTTAATTCTATTAACATTTCAGAAGTTGTCTTCACTTCATGGAAGAAAAAAATTGCTGACATAAAAACATTCCAAGACATCTGTTTCTTTTTACATTCTATTGCATTATAGGTTTGTCTAGAAATGCCTAATATATTGGCTAATTCCTCTTGCGTAATATCAGCTCTTGCACGAAGTGCAGACAAGTTATCTTGAAGAATTTCCATTGATAAATTCTTATATTTTTTACTTATATACCACTTTTCTCTTATCATATTGTTTGTTATCCTTAATACAATTTCATAGAGTATTCTACTTAACGAAAGAATCGGCATAATCCTTTAATATCTAGGACTATGCCGATTGTACGACTATTTTTTTGACGGAGATTTTTTATAATCTTAATGCCAATTTCTCCATATTGCTTCGTTTAAGTTCTATAGAAGAATGAACATATTTATCAAGAGTAATTTTTACACTTGAATGTCCGAGTATCTCACTGAGTGTTTTTATATCAAAGCCTATTTCAACGCACCTTGTTGCAAAAGTATGGCGAAGAGAATGAAAATTGGCATCTGAAATACCTCCCTCTGATAAATACTTTTTAAATCTATTCTGCATTGTTCGAGGCTCAACATACACATTGCATTTTCCTGATAAAACAAATGCATTAGGATTAGCTGCAAACGGTAACATGAACTCAATCAAAAAACTTGGAATAGGAATTATTCTGATAGCCGCAAAACTTTTCGGCTCAGTAATAACAATCCTTGTCTTTTGCGGTGAAAGTTTATCACCATATTGTAAACGTTGCATTGTTTGCTCTACTTTTAATGTACTATCATCAAAAGATATGTTTTTCCATTGAAGTGCACACAATTCGCCAATTCTTATTCCTGTAAACAGACAAATGAGTATTCCTAATTTATGGCAATCCATATCGGATAATAATATAGATAATAGTCTTTTTTCCTCTGATTGGCTGAGTACACGCATCTCATTAGAAGTTCTTCTTATATTGATTTCTGAAAAATCGCAAATTGTAGAAACCCCATTACTATTTGCATACTTGAATGTTTCCTTAATAATCGCAATAATATCACTCATCATTTTAGGAGATATACCTCCACTCTTATCAAGTTTTCCGATCTCTAATTTTTTCTTTACAAATTCTTCCATAAGAGAAGTACTTATTTTATTTATTGGATATCTGCCAAGCATCGGTAAGATGTGATTATTTACAATATTCAGATATCGAATATATGTAGAATCTTTTACTAGTAGTTTTTTCTTAGACAGCCATAAACATAGCCAATATTCATATTTGGCATTATTTATAAAACCTTTATCATCAAAACTCGATATTGATAAATTAGATTTTGCTCGCAACAATTTTCCCTTTACTCCTCTATAGGTTTTATCATACAGATAGCCATATTTAGCTTTTCCGTTTTCATTGTACGAAATAATATATCTGCCCTCATACCTTCCGTCTTTTCGTTTATAGATATTCTCACCTTTTCGTGCCATATTAATATATTCCTTTCAATAGCTGTATTAGTGACGGACAATTTGACTGATAAAAAAGCGATGAATATCGTACGCTAGATCTGAAACAACACTATTACAGTATCAAACTTTGACATTTTTCCGAAAATTATGCTTTTTTCTTTTACATCTTGACAAATCGAACAACACTATGTAAAATTATAAGTGGAAATTTTAGAATTTGTCTTTCGTTAAGTAGAATACTCTACGAAACAAACTTGTATGCAGTTGTAAAAAGCAACTGCTTTATTTTTATTTACTGTTTTCAGTTTTTCCAATATTTTATGTAATGTATCAAACACAAATAAATTTGTCACTATACTTTTTCAAGTAAAAATATTTTCTGATTAAAAGCCAAGATGTTTGCGAAAAAGCAACATTTTGGCATTTCTTTTTATTATTTTCTCCAAAAATAAAGCAATAACCAATCTCTACATTATAATATTGGAAACAAAGCATACAACAGTTAAGCAATGAATTCTGACATATTAATTCCGTCTCAATTTTAAGTTTATCATATTTATTCCTATATTTCAACGCTTATAGCGTAATCATTCCGCTATAATTTTGCTCGTTATAGGATACAATATTATAAGAAAGCGGTGATCAATATGTACGAAGATGAATTTTCGTTGCGCTTAGCACAACTTAGAAATAAAAAGGGCGTATCCGCTCGTGAAATGAGTTTATCTATAGGCCAAAACCACGCATATATTAACAACATTGAAAGCGGCAAAGCATTGCCATCAATGACAATTTTCTTTTATATTTGTGAATATCTCAATATAACACCCTCCGAGTTTTTTGACACAAGTTCAAAAAGCCCTGAAAAATTACAAAGTGTTATTCAAAATTTAAAACATTTAGATGATAGACAACTTGACAATATTGCCGAAATAGTAAAAGGTCTCATTAAATAATTGTTAATATGTAGAAGATGCCGCCCATTTGGGTGGCATCTTTTTTAGTATGTCGGAACTCCGTATCCATAGATACTGCTGCTTCCAACTGCGTATTGATTTTGCTTGCAAGCATCGTGGGAATTACCTTCAACGGTATAAACTGTGCCATTCTCACACTTCTCTACGATACCAACGTGGTCTGTTGTACCATCGCCTTCCCAATCAAAGAATATGATTGTTCCAGGTGAAGGCTCGTAATTTCTATCTGCCCATTGTCCTCGCTCCTTGAACCACTCAGAGCCTTGAACACAGCCGGCATATTTTGGAATTACACCTGCTTCGATATATCCGCACTCGTTGGCACACCAAGATACAAAGCAAGCACACCATTCCACACGAGAGTCAAACCCGTACCACGACCAATAAGGCTGTCCTCCGATATTGCCCACTTGAGAAAGTGCAACCGAAACAATCTGCCCGTCACTGTATCCGATGCCATAAAGAACTTGCGACCACAAGGGGTTATTTTCGTCTTTTAGAAGTTCAGCGAGGAATTGTTTCTGCTCTTGGTTAAATCCATACTTTGCAGCAATTTCATCTGCCGTCTTGTGAGATACCGTAATATATAAAAAGGTTTCTGTTACGAGTTTCTCGGTTACTACAATGTTTCCGTGACCGTCATCACTTTCCTCTATCTCCTTGTGTGTCTTTCTTTCGGTATGTGAAGAAACCTCATTCATTTCCCAAAATATATCAGTAAGCAGCTTCTTTTTAGTATCATCAAGAGTGGCTACTTCCAAAGGGTTATCCGGGTCAGTGTTTACTTTTACGGAATAGACTGCAAGAACATCCTTCCATACAGCTCGACTTCCACTCATTTCAAGAACATCATAACTTGCAGAACTTTTTATCTGTTCAAGTTTATCGTCATATTCTTGATTGATTTCTCTCACTACAACAGGCATAGACATTCCGTTACCAGAGTCCTCTCCTGAAAAGAAAATACCATAGACGGAGCCGGCAATAAGTCCGACAAGGCAAAGTAAAATCACCACAACAACCGCAACCCATCCGCCTGCAATAATAGCAGACACCAAACTTTTAACTGCCGCAATAATCGCTTTCACCGTTGCAACAGTCGCTCTAGCTGCTGCCTTTACAGTTGCCGCAGTTGCTTTGGCTGTGGCTTTGACGGCTTGTGCTGCTTTTTGTGATGCCTTAGCCGTAGCTTGTGCTGTTTTCTGTGTAGTCTTTGCTGTCTGCCTACTTGTCTTAATAGCTGTTTTTGCAGTATGCTCAGCAGTTTTTACAGATTTTTGAGCCGTCTTAGTCGCTTCTTTGCCGGCAAGCTTTATGTCTTTTTTTCCGGCAGAAACAACCGACTGTTTGATTGTTTTTTCAGAAGTATCAACAGTTTTGATTGCTGTACTTGAGGATTGTTTTCGTAAAGTCCGCTCAGCTCTCTGCTGCTTAAAACGCTGAATACCGTCTTTTGCCTTATAATAATTTTCTTTTGTGTCTTTTAGACTTTTTCGACCTTCCTTGTCAAAAAGATATGCTCCGTCGTGAGTAATTTCATCAATGCCTCTTTCGATTTTTTCATCGGCATATTCTTCGGGAGAATTACTGTCTGTTTTTACAGCATTTTCAGCTTTCTCTTTTGAAGCAATATATGTTTGTTTCATTCTTTGCGTTGCGACGGAAGCCTTATTAATAGTCTTTATTGTTCCTTTTCTCGTGTCTTTCGTCTTAATATCAGCCATACAAAATCTCCTTTCTAAACAGGCTGAATTACTCTTTTGAATTTGGTACTGCTTTCGTCAATAAACTTGTTTATCAGCCTGCTTTCAGCCTTTGTTTCGGGATATGCCGTAATTGTAATTGTTTTTGCACTCCAGTTCAGGGTGTAACTGTCGGTTGCGACATTGGTTATATGGTGCTTTGCAAGAAAATCTCTCAATCTTTTCATTTCGTCAAGGTCATCGGACATAATCACATTTACATAGGTTCTGTCTTTTGACAATTTCTCATTAACAAAACAGGCGAGAGAACACCCTACACGCAACGGCAACAACAAGCATAGCCAGTTCATTATCAGCCGAAACAACACGCTTTGTTATCCAAAAATAAATGAAGTCGGATA
>ENA-OYXW01000131-OYXW01000131.1-human-gut-metagenome-genome-assembly--contig:-NODE-131-length-30946-cov-5.940662_pt1 | contig 30946 bp, 30 predicted proteins | sample MGYA00243977_ERZ653436 | MGnify/ENA primary metagenome ERZ653436 (study PRJEB26926, sample SAMN06165001) | human gut metagenome | biome: ENVO:00009003; feature: ENVO:2100002; material: ENVO:00002003...
TCGGCAGCGTCAGATGTGTATAAGAGACAGGATCGGACAGCTTGAGGTTGACAAGTTCTGATACGCGAAGTCCGCAGCTATATAAGGTCTCTAATATAGCCCTGTTTCGTTGCCCTTCGGCCTTACTGCGGTCGACGGCAGAGATAATCCGATCGATTTCTTCCACCGTCAGCACCTCAGGGAGTTTGAAGCCTATTTTGGGCCCTTCCAGCAATTCGCTGGGATCAGCCTCCAAATAATCAGCCATAAGCAGGAAACGGAAGAATGATTTGATCCCTGACAGGATACGGGCCTGCGAACGGGGATGGATACCAATATCATGTAGCCCGGCTGTAAAACGTTGGAGATCAGACAGGCACACTTCCAGAACGTTGATGCCCTCCAAGGTCAGGAAACTCATCAATTTATCCAGGTCTGTAAGATAGGCTTCCAGCGTGTTGGGAGATAAAGACTTTTCCAGTTTGAGATACTGCTGATACTTTCTGATTATCAGTTCCTGTTGTTCCTTCTTCTTCTTTTTTTCGTTGATTTCCATTTCTTTTTTCTACCTTTGCACCTTGAAATATTGTTCTTTGGATACAAAGGTATAAAAAAAGAGGATTACGCGATGAAGATACAAATTATTAATGGCCCGAATATAAATCTGTTGGGTAAGCGTGAACCTTCCATATATGGAAGCGTTACATTTGAAGATTATTTGGCTGAACTTCGCAAAAGATACACTGACGTGGAGATCGACTATTTTCAATCGAATATTGAGGGAGAGATGATTGACTGCATACAGCAGGTAGGATTTGACGTGGACGGGATTATTCTGAATGCGGGTGCTTATACGCATACTTCCATTGCTTTGCAGGATGCTATCCGCGCCGTGACAGCTCCCGTGGTTGAGGTGCACATCTCGAATGTACATACCCGTGAGGAGTTTCGCCATAAGTCGATGATTTCCTGTGCTTGTGCGGGAGTGATTTGTGGGTTCGGGCTTCATTCATATCGTTTGGCGATTGAGGCTTTGTTAATGAGAAAATAAAACGTTTAGGTATAATATAAGGTGATAAGATTATGATGTTGAAACAAACAAAAATCGTAGCGTCCATCTCAGATCAGCGTTGCGAGGTAGAGTTTATAAGAGATCTTTTCAAGGCTGGTATGAATGTGGTCCGTATGAATACGGCTCACGCTTCACGTGAAGGTTTTGAAAAATTGATAACCAATGTACGTGAGGTTTCCAACCGTATTGCCATATTGATGGACACAAAAGGTCCCGAAGTGCGTACTACTGCTATTGCGGGCGGCGAGCCTATTCCTTATCAGATTGGTGACAAAGTGAAGATTGTAGGCAATCCTGCACAAGAAACGACCCGTGAATGTATTGCTGTATCTTATCCCGGTTTTGTGCATGATCTCCAGGTGGATGGCGATATTCTGATTGATGATGGTGATCTGGAGCTGCGTGTGATTGAGAAGACAGACGAGTATTTGTTGTGTGAGGTGCAGAATGAAGCTACTTTGGGTAACCGTAAGAGTGTAAATGTACCGGGTGTGCGCATCAATCTCCCTTCTTTGACAGAAAAGGACCGTAACAATATACTGTATGCTATTGAAAAGGACATTGATTTCATAGCACATTCGTTTGTTCGTAATAAGCAGGATGTGCTGGATATCCGTCAGATACTGGATGCATACGGCAGCGACATTAAGATTATCGCCAAGATCGAAAATCAGGAAGGAGTGGACAATATTGATGAAATATTGGAAGTGGCCGACGGAGTCATGGTGGCTCGTGGTGACTTGGGCATTGAGGTTCCTCAGGAACGAATTCCCGGCATTCAGCGTCTGTTGATCAAAAAATGTATTCTGGCAAAGAAACCGGTGATTGTTGCTACCCAGATGTTGCATACCATGATTAATAATCCGCGTCCTACCCGTGCTGAAGTGACCGATATTGCCAATGCTATTTACTACCGCACGGATGCATTGATGCTGAGTGGGGAAACGGCATACGGCAAGTATCCGGTGGAAGCCGTGAAGACGATGGCCAAGATTGCAGCGCAGGCCGAGAAAGATAAACTGGCCGAGAATGACATCCGTATTCCTTTGGATGAAAACTCCAATGATGTAACCGCTTTCCTGGCAAAACAGGCAGTAAAGGCTACCAGCAAACTGAATATCCGCGCCATTATTACCGACAGTTTCAGCGGGCGTACCGCACGTAATATTGCTGCTTTCCGTGGCAAATATCCTGTATTGGCCATCTGTTATAAAGAAAAAACGATGCGTCATCTGGCTTTGTCATATGGGGTGGAAGCTATCTATATGCCCGAAAAGGCTAACGGACAGGCATATTATTTCGCTGCTTTGCGTAAATTGCTGGATGATGGTGTCTTGAGTGAAAGCGACATGGTGGCTTACCTGAGCAGCGGCAAGCAAGGTACTCAGACTTCTTTCCTTGAAATCAATGTAGTGGGAGATGTGTTGAAGTATGCTATGGACTATGTGCTGCCCAACCGCAACCGTTACCTATAATAATAGAAGATAGGAATGAAAGAAACGGACGCTATTGACGAATATATCCTTCAGCACATTGATGAAGAAAGTGATTATCTGAAGGCACTTTATCGCGATACGCACGTCAAGCTTTTACGTCCCCGTATGGCTTCCGGCCACTTGCAGGGACGTATGCTGAAAATGTTTGTGCAAATGATACGCCCCCGTCAGGTGCTGGAAATCGGGACTTACAGTGGCTACTCCGCACTTTGCCTGGCCGAAGGGTTGGAAGAGGGGGCCACGTTGCACACATTTGAGATAAACGATGAGCAGGAGGACTTTACACGTCCCTGGCTGGAAGGTTCGCCTTACGCCGGCAAGATTAAATTTTATATAGGTGATGCGCTGAAGTTGCTGCCTGGCATGAACATTACCTTTGATTTAGCGTTTGTAGACGGTGATAAGCGGAAGTATATTGAATATTACGAAATGGTACTGGAGAAATTATCACCCGGCGGATACATCATTGCCGATAACACATTGTGGGACGGACATGTATTGGAGGAACCGCATCATACAGATCTTCAGACTATTGGAATAAAGAAATTTAATGATTTGGTAGCTGCCGACAAACGGGTTGAAAAGGTGATTCTTCCCTTGCGCGACGGGCTGACAATCATAAGAAAATGTTGAATAATGTGCCAATAGGTTATGCTATGAACCGTATGGCATATTAACAAATTAGCAAACTGAATAATTATTAATTATGGAAACGACCAGACAAAATAAGATTTCTCGTTTGATCCAAAAGGAGTTGAGTGAGATTTTCCTGCTTCAGACCAAGTCCATGAATGGTGTTTTGGTGTCGGTAAGTGCTGTCCGCATCAGTCCCGATATGAGTATTGCACGCGTCTATCTCAGCGTGTTCCCTTCTGAGAGGAGCCAGGAAATAGTAAAGAATATCAATGATAATATGAAATCCATCCGTTATGAATTAGGAACACGGGTACGCCATCAGTTGCGCATCATTCCCGAGTTGAAATTCTTTGTGGATGATTCATTGGATTATGCCGAACGTATAGACGAATTGTTGAAAAAGTAGAACCGGACGGTGAATTTTCCCTTTTATATAGCGAAGCGTTATCTTTTTTCCAAGAAGTCGCACAATGCCATTAATGTCATTTCAGCCATTTCCGTCTGCGGAGTGGCTTTGGCTACATTGGCATTGGTATGTACTTTGTCTGTTTTTAACGGCTTCCAGGATCTGGTGGCTACTTTCTTTACGGCTTTTGATCCGGAGCTGAAAATTACGGCTGTCACCGGAAAGGTCTTTGACGGACAGGAAGCGCGTATAGAAGCTTTGCGCCGGATGCCGGAGATCGCTGTTTTTTCTGAGTCCTTGGAAGAGAATGCGATGGTTCAGTATAAGGGCCGTCAGACTATGGCGGTGATCAAGGGAATTGAGGATAATTTCGAGGATCTGACCGCTATTGACAGTATTCTTTTCGGCCGGGGGCAATTCGTGTTGCATGATGAAGTGGTGGATTATGCCATTCCCGGCATAGAATTGGTTTCCATCTTGGGAACGGGTATCAAATTTCTCGATCCGCTAGAGATTTATGCTCCCAAACGGGGAGCTAAAGTCAATATGGCCAATCCAGCTTCCAGCTTTAACTCTGCCGATTTATATTCCAGCGGCCTTGTGTTTGCGGTGAACCAACAGAAGTATGACTCTTCTTACATTTTGACTTCCCTCCAATTTGCCCGTAGGTTGTTCCAGTATGACACAGAAGTGAGTTCGGTAGAATTGAAATTGAAGCCGGATGCAGATGTAGGGAGTGTAAAATCGAAGATACAGAAAATATTGGGAGATGGTTTCCGGGTGCAGGACCGGTATGAGCAGCAAGCGGATACTTTCCGCATTATGGAGATAGAGAAGCTGATATCTTATATTTTCCTTACCTTTATCCTGATGATAGCTTGCTTTAATGTAATAGGCTCCTTGTCCATGCTGATTATAGATAAGAAGGCAGATGTAGTGACATTGCGCAATTTGGGGGCCAGCGACAAGCTGATCACGCGTATATTCCTGTTCGAGGGGCGTATGATTTCACTGATAGGTGCGGTGGTTGGTGTGATACTGGGGCTGATCCTTTGCTTTATCCAGCAGGAATTCGGATTGCTTTCGCTGGGAGGTGGTAATTCCGGCGGTAATTTTGTGGTGGATGCTTATCCCGTCAGTGTCCATGTATGGGATATTGTTATAGTCTTTGTCACTGTGCTGGTGGTGGGCTTTCTTTCCGTGTGGTATCCCGTGCGTTATCTCAGCCGCAGGTTGCTGGGCAGGTAATTTATTTATTATTGTTGATACGGCTGATGTTTGTTGGTTTGCACGGTACGATTTGGCTGCTTTCTTTGGTTTTACTCTTTTCTTCTTTGTGGTTAACCCTATTTTGTTTTATGGTTAAGCTCTTTTTTATGGTTGTGTACTATAGTCTCTTGCGGTGGTTTGTACAGTCTGATATAGTGGACTGTATAAACTCTTGCAGTAGACTGTACAGTCCACTGCCGGAGTCTGTAGTAGTTAACTGTATGATAAGGGTTAGCTATAAGGAAAAACGACCTTAATCGTCGGAGCAATAGGGCTTGGTACAAGCTTCTTTCCAGGGCGTTTCAGATCTTCTACTTTCAGGATCCTCAAATCAATTCGTAGCTGCTCACCTGAATAGGCATATCCAGATTATGCAGCACCTTCTCCAGCAAAATGCCTTCCCGATTATCATATTCATAGCCGAAAGTGGCGCGGATGCCTTGAAGGATAAACTGTGTGGCGCGGTCCAAGGCGATAGGAAGACTGTCGCCTTGCATCAGTGAGCCGGTTATCACACTGGTAAATGTATCGCCTGTGCCGGGATAGTGTGCGGGCAGGTAGGGACACGTTACTTTCCAATAGCGGTTTCCCTGTCTGTCATAGGCGTAAACGGAAGTTTTGCGAGGATCTCCCTGTACGGGCACGCTGGTGATAATAACGATGCCGGGGCCGTGCTCCGAAATCTCATGCAGGTAAGCTTTTAGTTCTTCGTCTGTATTCTCCGCTTTATAGGGTTTGTCCAGCAAATAGAACAGTTCGGTCATATTGGGCGTGATGACATCTGCTTTCCGGATGAGGTGACGCATTTCCAGAATCATTCGTTCGTCAAAATTGGTATATAGCTTCCCGTTGTCTCCTAATACGGGATCTATCATGACCAGGCTGTCGGACTGGCGGAAATCATCAATGAACCCGGATACGATTTGTATCTGGCGGGGAGATCCCAAGTAGCCTGTATAAATAGCATCGAATTGTACGCCAAGTTGTTTCCATTCACTGATGATCCTAGGCATTTCATCCGTCAGATCCAGAAAAGAGAAATGCGGGTATTGGGTGTGGCTGGATAATACGGCTGTGGGCAGAGGGCAGACTTGAAAGCCCATGGATGAGAGGATAGGGATAACGACGGTGAGGGATACCCGCCCTGCACCGGACAGATCGTGTACCGCAGCTATCTTCTTTACTTTATTTGTATACATATCTTCATGAATTAAGCGTTATGGATGGTATATATAACAGGTAAACCGGAAGAAAGTTATTCCAATGCTATGCTTTTTACCTTTATGTCTTGCCGGCCCAAGAAGATGGAAGCGGATTCCTCAAACTTGTTTTCGCTTTCTGTGGTGAGGAAGCGGCAGTTTCCTCCTTTATCGCAGCGTGCGTCCATTTCCGGATGGCGGTTTAAATAGTCTCGCAGGCTCCGGGCCACATATTCCCCTTGTGAAATGATGCGGATAGGTTCAGGCGTAAATTGCTTTATTTTATCCAGTAGTAGCGGATAATGGGTACATCCCAATATGATGGTGTCAATCATCGGATCTTTATCCAGCAGCCGGTTGATATGTTGTTTGACGAAATAGTCGGCTCCTTCCGATTGATATTCATTATTCTCTACCAAGGAAACCCACATGGGACAGGCTTCTCCTGTTACCACAATGTCGGGAGATAACTTATGTATTTCCAAAAGATAGGATTCGGATTTGATGGTACCGGCTGTGGCCAGTATACCTACGTGCCGGCTTCGGGTGATTTCTCCTATACATTCTGCTGTAGGCCGGATGACACCGAGTACTCTGCGGGTAGCGTCTATTACCGGAAGATTGATCTGCTGGATGGTGCGTAAGGCTTTTGCCGATGCTGTGTTGCATGCCAATATCACCAAAGGACATCCCAGTTCAAACAGTTTGCTTACGGCTTGCAGGGTAAATTCGTAAACAACTTCAAAAGAGCGCGGTCCGTACGGACAGCGTGCGCTGTCTCCCAAATAGATATAATCATACTCAGGCATCAGTCCGCGTATTTTGTCCAGAATGGTCAGACCGCCGTAGCCGGAGTCGAATACACCGATGGGACCGGTTGAAGGGAGGATAGATGGGATCATGGCAGTATAGCTATATAATACAGGCACGGATTACACGGATGTTCACGGTCCTGAAACCTGTGAAATCTGTGTAATCCGTGCCTGTAAAGGTCCTTAACTTAATTATTTGATTCCTACTTTAGCTTTGACAGCAGCAGTTACATCTGTAGACTGCGCTTCATTTACGTAGGGAATTTCTGTTCTGTTCAAATCGAAGATATAAGTATATCCACCTTCCTGGCCTACTGCTTTGATGGCGTCTTCAATTTTCTTGTAGATAGGTTCCATCATATCAGCGTATGATTTCTGCAACTGTTGTTGTGCATCTTGTTGGAACTGCATTCCTTTTTCCTGTAATTCCTGCAATTCTTTCTGGCGTCTTTCCTGAATGTTCTTAGGAAGGTTGGCTTGTTCCTGTTGATATTCAGTATATTTTTTGGTCAGTTCATCAGTTGCACGTTTCATTTCATCCTCGTATTGTTTCTGCATGGCTTGGATGTCGGTCTGGGCCTTTGTGAATTCCGGCATGACAGTAAGTACATCTGCGGATTTAATATGCCCGAATTTCTGAGCAAATACACTCATCGGAGCGATAAGTAAAAGTAGTAAAGCAATTTTTTTCAACATAGTTCTATTTTTTATTAGTTATTGCAAATTTGGATTATCGGTTGCAAATGTAGGAAATTAATTTGAATATCCTAATCTTGAGAGCACTTCATTGCTGATATCAATGCTTGGAGATGCGAAAATAATGCTTTGGGCGGAGCCTCTGTCCACTACTGCCGCATATCCTTTTTGCTCTGAAATCTGTTTTACCGCTTCATAGATTTTATCTTGAATTGGTGCGATCAATGCCTCTTGTTTTTTGGCCATTTCTCCTTCGGGACCGAAATATTTCTTTCTCAGTTCGGCTGCTTCCTTTTCTTTTGCTACAATCGCTTCTTCTCTTTGCGTTTTCTGTGCGGCCGACAGGGAAGCCGAGGCTTTCTGGTATTCTTTATAAAGTGCTTCCGCTTCTTTTGCTTTTGCTTCCACCTCACTTTGATATTGTTGTGAAGCTTGATTCAGTTGGGTATTCGCCTGTTCGTATGCAGGAATATTCTTCAGGATATATTCCATATCAATCAAGGCGAACTTTTGAGCGCTGGCTGTGAATACACAAGCCACAAACAATAGAGATAATAGGATAGCCTTTTTCATAATCACATTGTTTTTAGTTATTAAAACTCTTGTCCCAGGATAAAGTGGAACTGGCTTCCACTGTACTGGCTGGATCCGTTAATCTTGTCGAAACCGTATGCCCAGTCAATACCCATCATACCAATCATCGGCAGGAAGATACGGACACCGACACCTGCCGAGCGTTTCAACTGGAACGGATTGAATTTGCTTACATCTGTCCATGCGTTACCTCCTTCAATGAAGCCTAGTGCATAAATACTGGTCGAATTTTCCAGCATCAACGGGTATCTTAATTCTGCACCTAAACGTACGTAAGCATAGCCTTCACTACCATAAGGAGTCAATGAACCGTTTTCGTAACCACGCAGTGCAATGGTTTCGGAAGCGTAGCTGGTGCTATAGCCTGTCATACCGTCACCACCCATATAGAATGTTTCAAAAGGTGATTTCTTGTACTTGTTATAGTGACCCAGCAAACCGAACTCTGCACGTGTCATGATAACCGGACATTTCTGACCTCCTGTAAGAGCGGTATAGGTCTTTGATTTGAATTTCCATTTGTGGTATTCAATCCAGTTGAACATACTTGCCGCTTCATCATAATCATCTTTACCGTATACCGAGTAGTCCTTGTTACTGAACAATGAGTACGGAGGAGTCAGCTGTACGGAAGCCGAGAATTCAGAACCGCGACGCGGGAAAATCGGGTTATCCGTAGAGTTACGTGCCAAAGTCAGATTCAAACTCAGGTTGTTGCAATTACCGGTTGACATGTATTCTCCGTTGTTCAACTTGATATACAAGTAGCTCCAGTCTTTCAAAATAAAGCGCTGGTAAGAAAGTTCGGCTGACAAGGTAAAATAGTCATCCGGCCATCTCAAACGCTTACCCCAACCGATAGATGCTCCATACATCTGGATAGATTTATCGGGGTCATAAAAAGACTCGTAGTTGTTATTATATCCGCCATAATAATTTCCATAACCGCTGTAATAATTGTAGTAATTATTCATATAAGCTGAGTTATAGTAGTTACTGCTGATATCTGTCTGTATGGAGTAGAAAGCCGAAACAGAGAATGAATTCGGACGTTTTCCGCCAAACCATGGGTCAAAGAACGATACACTATATGACTGGTAATAACTACCGTTGGTCTGTCCGCTGATGGTTAATGTCTGTCCATCACCTTGTGGCAGGAATCCGCGGTAGTTGTCACTCTTATGGAACAAGTTGGCCATAGAGAAGTTCGTGAACTTCAAACTTAATTTACCGATAACACCGGTCTGTCCCCAACCTGCCGAGAATTCTACCTGGTCGTTTGCTTTGGACTCCAGGTTCCAGTTGATGTCTACCGTACCGTTGGTCGGGTCCGGTTGTACATCCGGCTGGATATTTTCAGGGTTGAAGTGTCCCATTTGGGCTATCTCACGATAAGAACGTTCCAATGCTTCTTTGCTGAACAGGTCTCCCGGCTTGGTTCTTAACTCACGGCGTACTACGTTTTCATACAAACGGTCGTTACCGTTGATGCGCACTTTGCTGATAGAGGCCTGAGGACCTTCCTGAATACGCATTTCCAAATCAATGGAGTCGCCGTCTATGTTTACTTCTACGGGGTCAAGGTTATAGAAAACGTATCCTTTATTATAGTAGTAGTTACCGATAGCATCTTCATCACCGGTCAGACGCTCGGTCATTAATTTCTGGTTATAAGCATCTCCCTTTTTCATACGGAGCTGTTCGTTCAGCCAGTCCGAAGCATAAATGGTGTTACCTACCCAGGTCACGTTGCGTAGATAGTATTTGTCACCTTCTTCTATTTTCATGTACACGTCGACGGTACGGTCATCGTACGGAGAAACACTGTCCACAACAATTTGTGCGTCTCGGTAACCTAATTCGTTGTATTTGTCGATGATATGCTGTTTGTCTTCTTCGTATTTCTCTTCAATGAATTTTTTGGTACGGAAGAGGTTGACAAGTTTGTTTTTCTCATTCGTCTTCTTCATGACGCGTTTTAACTTCTTGTCACTTAACACGGTGTTGCCGTCAATGGTGATCTTGTGGACTTTCACCTTTTCTTTCTTGTCAATCATCACATCAACATCCACTTGGTCCTTATTGTCAGCCAAATCACGCTCTACGATGGTCACTTCGGCGTTTTTAAAACCTTTTTCATCGAAATGTTTCTTGATTAATATTTTAGCACGGTCTATCAAGTTGGGAGTAATCTGGCTTCCTTTTACCAAACCTAGTTTGGCTTCCAAATCTTCACGCTCGCTTTTCTTTACGCCGTGGTAACGAATGTCGGCAATACGTGGACGTTGGGCCAGGATGATTTTTAAATAGATCTTGTCTCCAACAATTTTTTCAGCTAGGATTTGTACATCCGAGAACAGTCCGTGTCGCCAATAACGTTTTACAGCTGTGGTGATGTCATCTCCCGGAACAACAATGGTCTGTCCTACCGATAGTCCTGAAAGTCCGATCAATACATAATCTTCATAGTTTTTTACGCCTTCTACTTTGATTCCGCCGATTTCATACTTCTTGGGCGTTCCGGAATAAAGTATGACTGGATTGTCGTTTTCTTCTACGTTTGCTTCTTGGGCGTAACTGCCTGTTGAAAAGCAAAATAGGCATGTAAGCGTTAATAGTATAAGTGAAATACGATATAGCATTTTATCTAACTTTATATTTGTTCACTGGTTTTGCCGAAACGGCGTTCTCTTTTCTGATAATCATAAATGGCTTTGCAAAATTCTTCTTCGCGGAAGTCCGGCCAGAACGTTTCACAAAAATATAGTTCGGAATAAGCACATTGCCAAAGCAGATAGTTGCTAAGGCGGATTTCTCCTCCGGTACGTATAAGCAAATCCGGGTCGGGCATATAGTTTGTACTTAAATGTGCACTTATCAAATTGTCATCGATGTCCTCAATGGCTAGTTTGTCGTTTTGAATCTTGGCCGCTATTTGTCTTACCGCTTCTGTTATTTCCCATTTGGAAGAGTAGCTTAAAGCAAGTGTCAGACACATACCGGTATTGATTGAGGTGCGTTCAATGCATTGGTTCAATCGTTCCAGAACTTCTACCGGTAACTTTGCCGTATCACCGATAATGCGAAAACTGATGTTGTTTTTCATGAAAGTTTCTTCTTCAATGGAGTCCATCAGAAGACTCATCAGAGCAGCGACTTCATCTACCGGACGATTCCAGTTTTCGGTAGAGAAAGTATATAGTGTCAAGTATTTGACTCCCAGTCTAGCCGCTTCTTCTGCTATGATGTGTACAGTTTCTGCACCGGCTTGATGTCCGAAGCTGCGCGCCTGTCCACGTTGTTTAGCCCATCTTCCATTTCCATCCATTATAATGGCTACATGGGCAGGTATACGGCTTTTGTCTATTTGCTCTCTATATGGCATGTCGCAATCTATTTTATATGACTCTCTTTGACTTTATTCCTTGGAATCGAATCCCAACTTATTGATTCGTCCTCTCCATACTTCTCCGCTTCGGCTCCATATAATCCACAAGAAGTTATTCTTGTCTACAACATAAGAATAGTTGCCGTCTGCCTGGTTGTATAGATCAGTGAATTCTGTAGGGAAGAATACATATCTTGAAACAGGTTTCCATGTAACGCCTTGATCCGTTGATCCGTAGAATCGGCTGAAAGCGGGAATGTCCTTACCGAAACTTTTACCCGGACCACCGAAAGCGTATAATTGGTCGTTGTAATGAATCATGGCTATATTAGCCAGCTTGGGACAATAAAAACTATCGTATGCGGCTGTAGGATAATCTGCCCAACTGTCTTCTGTAGTCAGTCTGGTCCATACAGTAGAGGTCGTGTCGGTCGCAATGGGATTTTCTCCCATTAGTACCATACGGTCTATGAATTTATTGGTTACCAACGGGTAAGCTGTGTATGATAACTGATTTTTCGGGAAATTGGCCGGAACCTCGCCATTAGTATCCCAAACCAGAGCATCCGTGCTTTCCATAAAATGATTGTTGGTGTCTATGGCGTACAATTTGCAGTTATGTTCTGAATGAACACCGGCAATCAGCTTCTCGAATTTGGTGTTAGTGCCCATCTTGCTCCAGCTTTTTCCGTCAGAGGAGCAGTACAGGTCATTGTCGGCAAGTATGTATAATTGGTTTCCCCATGCTATGACAGAAGAATAGTCCGCATTTTGCATATTTTCAGGTAAAGCCTGTAAGGGCGTCCAGGTTTTTCCGTCATTGATGTGGGTGCTTGTAACAGCGGCGCCATTGTCTTGCTGTGCGAAAACATAAATATAATCCCCTAATGTGACTGCTTTCTGTGCTTGGATAGTGTTGTCGAAACTACTTCCTCTATGGCTCCACTGCAATGAGTCGGGAACTTGTTTATGTACATTAATCTCGGCTTTATAAATAGGTCCATAGACTCCGCTCATCGCCATAACTTTAAATTGGACAGGCTTTTCGAAATTCAAGGAGTCGGTTTCATTCCACAACGAATCTTTGTCCTCAGCGACAATAAAAATGCCAATACCGTCTGATTTTATGCTGACTACGACTTTGCTGATGTCTGTACCGACTGGCAGGGAGTCTACGTTGTAGATATGTCTTGTGCCTTGGTCGATGGCAAAAGGGTATTTGGTACCATCAACGGTGAATGTCAGCGTTGTGTCTTTGCCATTAACCTTTTCGGTATATTGAGTTTCAATTTTATCTTTTATAGCAAAAGAGGTAATGCTTGATTCTGAACTATATTCTGTTTCTACTTCGTTGTCGTCCAAGCAAGATGTAATCATAAAAGCCGCAGCAAGCAGACTTGTGATGACAGTCAAAAACTTTATTTTCATTTGCAAATGAGTCTATTGTTACAAGTCGCAAAAGTAGGAAGATTTTTTTCTATATAGAAGTTTTGGGACAAGTTTTATATTAATTTATAGATAAACCAGCCCTTTTTCTCGGTCAATCAGCCACATTTTATCTTTGAATTTGTGAATGGACGGCATGCATTATTTCTCTTCCAAAGTATATTTTATTCAGTTTAAAGTGTTTTTTTTGAATAGAAGGTGCCTCTATCCCATTCTTCAAACACAGTGGAACCTTTTCTATGAAGGCTTCATCCCATAGACTGGAATCTATGAAAGACTGTAATAAAATACTTCCGCCTTCTACTAGGAGTGATTGTATTTTTTTCTGATATAATACTTCCATTATTTGCGGCAGGATATCTTTGTTGAAATCCAACGATATGTATTCTGTTAATGCGTTTGGCTGACAGGGGGATTCCCGGGTAAACACGAATGTCTTTATTTTGCCGTTGAAAAGTTCCAAATCTCGGGGTAATGTCAATTCTTTATCTATTACCAGACGCACGGGATGCTTGCCGTACCAATTCCGGGTGGATAGGGAGGGATTGTCAAGTAATGCCGTGTGTCGTCCTACTAATATAGCGTCATGTTCGGCGCGTTTTTTGTGTACCAGCATGCTGGTCAGCGGATTGGAAAGTATGATCGGCTTTCCTCCTGTGCGGTTTATATCGATAAAGCCATCAGCGGATTCTGCCCACTTTAAGGTTATGTATGGGCGTTTGAGCGTGTTGAATGTTATGAAGCGTCTTATCAGATGCCGGCATTCCTCTTCTAAGACGCCTACGGTTACTTCAATGCCGGCTTTGCGCAGTTTCTCGATGCCTTTGCCGGCTACTTGGGAAAACGGGTCTATGCAGCCTATTACGACTTTGGGGATTCTCTTCTCTATAATCAGGTCGGCGCAGGGAGGGGTCTTTCCATAATGGGAGCATGGCTCCAGGCTTACGTATATGGTTGATTCCTTCAAAAGATTTTCGTCTTTAACGGAACGTATGGCGTTTACTTCGGCATGTGCCTCTCCGCAACGGATGTGGTAGCCTTCTCCAATAATGGTGTCGTGATATACAATGACAGCACCTACCATCGGATTAGGGGCTGTGTTACAAAGTCCGTTGTATGCCAGTTGCAGGCAACGGGAAATATATTTTTCATCTTTTGTCATAACGATCTTGTTTAAATTCTTACTTTTGCATATAAAATGACACTATGAATCCTGTTGTATCTTACATAAAACAAACCTTGCAGGGATATTACCCTGATTCAGAACTTGTGCCTATGGCTAAATTGCTGCTTACACAAGTCTTCGGCATGTCTGTTGTTGAATTGTATGCAGGCAAAGATACTACTTTTTCGGTGAATGAGCGGAAACAGCTGGATGATATTCTGGTTCGTCTGCAAAAACTGGAACCTATTCAATACATAATAGGTACGGAAGAATTTTATGGCCTTACTTTTGAAGTGAATAAACATGTATTGATTCCACGTCCGGAAACAGGGGAGTTGGTAGACTGGATTATACGGGAGCATAAGTATGGTGGGGTTAGAATATTGGATATTGGTACGGGGAGCGGCTGCATCGCTGTCTCTTTGGCCAAGAATTTGGAAGAGGCGGAGGTCGTTTCATGGGATGTTTCAGAAAAGGCGTTGCAAGTTGCGGAACGTAATTGCAGGCGGAACGGCGTTCGTGTAACTCTTGAGCAAAGGGATGTGCTGCTTGCTTCTCCTGCAGGTGAGCGGTTTGATGTCATTGTCAGCAATCCACCTTATATTACAGAAAAGGAGAGGGCGGATATGAGTGCTAATGTCTTGGAATGGGAGCCGGAATTGGCTTTGTTTGTGCCGGATGATAGTCCGTTGCTGTTTTATCGGAAAATAGCAGAATTGGGTAGGAATATGCTAGTGTCTGGTGGAAGGCTTTATTTTGAAATTAATCAGGAATACGGTCGGGAAACGGTGGATATGTTGGCTGGTTTGGAATACAAAAATATAGAATTGAGAAAAGATCTCTTTCAAAATGATAGAATGATAAAAGCGGAGAAATAAGATGAAGGGAGAATTAAGTGAGAATGATTTGAAGTATAAGGCAGAAGCTTATTGCTCTTTAATGGAGCGTTGTGTAGCAGATGTAGAGGCTAAATTATCACAATGGGGAGCCACTCCGGAAATGATGGAGAAAATCGTTCGGCATTTGCAGGATGAGAGATACATTGACCAGAAGCGTTTTTGCTCGGCTTTTGTTCGCGATAAATATCGCTTTAACCAATGGGGCAGAGTGAAAATCTGCCAGGCTTTGCGCATGAAGAAAATCCCTGCGGATGTTATAGCCAAAGGATTGGAGGAGGTAGATGAGCGGGAATATATGGAGATACTATCTGGTTTGATCGAGCAGAAAAGAAGAAGTGTGAAAGCATGTACGGAATACGAACGGAATGGGAAATTGATTCGTTTTGCAGTTGGTAGAGGATTTGAAATGGAGGCTGTTTGCCGTTGTGTGAAACAAACCGGAGAAGATGATGTCTATCTGGACTGATCTTTGGAATTTATTTTTCCCTCATAGTTGTCTGCTTTGTGGGCGGCAGCTTATATCAGGGGAGAGAGTGCTTTGCTTGAAATGCTTGTCGGGGCTTCCGCGTACTCAATTTCATTTACGGAAAGATAATATTGTAGAATGTAATTTCTGGGGAAAAATACCGGTGGAGCATGCCACCTCTTTTCTTTATTATGCAAAGGGAGGAAATGTCCGACAGTTGTTGTACGAACTGAAATATCATGGTAATCAAGAAGTGGGTGAAGTGATGGGGCGGATGATGGCATCTGAACTTATGTGTTCTCATTTTTTTGATGGGATAGATTTGATTGTTCCTGTTCCGTTACATCAACGTAAAAAACGTTTAAGGGGGTATAACCAAAGCGAATGCCTGGCAAGAGGAGTTTCGGTGGTGACAGGTATTCCTATGGATACTAAAGTTGTGATAAGAAGCAGGTATACTGACACACAGACGCATAAAGGACAATATGCAAGATGGGAAAACGTGCGAAATTTGTTTGCCTGTATTTTCCCTGGCAGCTTGGAAGGAAAGCATCTTTTGTTGGTGGATGATGTGCTGACAACAGGGGCTACGGTTGTTTCTTGCGCTGATGCCTTTCGTGGCATACCCGGATTACGTATCAGTGTGCTTACTTTGGCATTGGCAGGGGAATCCTGATAACAACAACTATTTTTTAGAAAAATACCTTGTCCGATTTTTCATTATCTCGATGTATTTCTATATTTTTGCACAATATTTATCAGATATAGTTGAGTTATGAAGACTTTAGAAAAATTATTCGCAGAGAAATTACTGAAGATTAAGGCTATCAAGTTGCAGCCGGCTAATCCTTTTACTTGGGCGTCCGGTTGGAAGTCGCCTTTTTATTGTGATAACCGCAAAACTCTTTCGTATCCTTCTCTTCGTAATTTTGTGAAACTTGAGATTAGCCGTATTGTCCTGGAGAAGTTCGGTCAGGTAGATGCTATTGCCGGTGTGGCGACAGGGGCTATCCCTCAAGGAGCTTTGGTGGCTGAAGAGTTGAATCTGCCGTTTGTGTATGTTCGTTCTACTCCAAAAGACCATGGCTTGGAAAACCTGATTGAAGGTGAACTTCGTCCTGGTATGAAAGTCGTAGTTATTGAGGACTTGATTTCAACTGGCGGCAGCAGTTTGAAAGCTGTTGAAGCTATCCGTCGTGACGGATGTGAAGTGATTGGTATGGTCGCTGCATTTACTTATGGTTTCCCAGTGGCAATTGAAGCGTTCAAGGAAGCAAAAGTGAACTTGGTTACTCTGACTAATTATGAAGCTGTATTGGATTCAGCCTTGAAGACCGGATATATTAATGAAGAGGATGTTCCGGTTTTGGATAATTGGAGAAAGGATCCGGCTCATTGGGAGGCAGGCAAATAAGTTATAGTTTTAAAACAAATATAATATGAAGAGAACCGTTCGGGAATTTTTATGGATTTCCGGATTGTTCTTTTCGTGTTTTTAGAGAGCAGGTATTATGGCACAATTTGAGAGTGGTGTGAAATATGTTCCTTATAGTCAGGAACAGGTGTTTAATAAGTTGTCGGATTTAAGTAACTTGGAATCTGTACGTGATAAATTGGCCGACAAGGTACAAGGTATGGAGTTCGACAGTGACTCTTTAAGTTTTACGGTACAAGGCATAAGCATTACTTTGCGTATTATAGAACGTGAACCTTATAAATGTGTTAAATTCGAAAGTGAAAAATCTCCGGTCCCTATGAATTTGTGGATTCAGATTTTGCCTGTAGAGGCTGGGCAGGCAAAACTGAAAGTAACTATTCGTGCAGAAGTGAATATGTTTATGAAGGCGATGGTTGCTAAACCTTTACAGGATGGTGTGGATAAACTGGCTGAGATGTTATCGATGATTCCTTATTAAAAATAAAGACAAATATGGCACAGAAACTTTGGGAAAAAAATGTCCGGGTAAATGAGGAGATAGATCGTTTTACTGTAGGACGTGACCGTGAAATGGATCTTTATCTGGCTAAACACGATGTATTGGGCTCAATGGCACATATCACCATGTTGGAAAGTATCGGTTTGCTTACAGCCGGAGAATTGGAAATGCTATTAGCGGAATTAAAGAATATCTATGCTTCTGCCGAAAAGGGAGAGTTTGTAATAGAGGATGGTATAGAGGATGTACACTCGCAAGTAGAATTGATGTTGACGCGTAAGTTGGGAGATGTCGGAAAGAAAATTCATAGTGGACGTTCACGCAATGACCAGGTGTTGGTGGATTTGAAGCTGTTTACTCGTGCGGAATTAAAAGAAGTGGCCGAAGAGGTGGAGCAACTTTTTCATGTGCTGATTTCTCAAAGCAATACATATAAGGATGTGTTAATGCCGGGTTACACTCATTTGCAGATAGCGATGCCTTCTTCATTTGGCTTGTGGTTTGGCGCGTATGCTGAGAGTCTGGTGGACGATATGATGTTTCTGCAGGCTGCATTCAAAATGTGCAACCGCAATCCGTTGGGCTCTGCTGCCGGGTATGGTTCTTCTTTTCCGCTCGATCGTGAGATGACCACCCGCTTGTTGGGATTTGATTCGATGGATTATAATGTGGTGTATGCGCAGATGGGGCGTGGTAAGATGGAACGTAATGTGGCTTTTGCTTTGGCTTCTATTGCCGGGACAGTTTCTAAAATGGCTTTTGACGCTTGTATGTTCAGTAGCCAAAACTTTGGCTTTGTAAAACTTCCGGATGAATGTACTACCGGCTCCAGTATAATGCCTCATAAAAAGAACCCTGATGTCTTTGAATTGACACGGGCAAAATGCAACAAGCTGCAGGCTCTTCCTCAGCAGATTATGATGATAATGAATAATTTGCCTTCGGGGTATTTTCGTGATTTGCAGATTATAAAAGAAGTTTTCTTGCCTGCGTTCCGGGAGTTGAAGGAATGTCTGCAAATGGCTGCCTATATTATGGACAAAATTAAAATCAACGAACATATTCTGGATGATGACCGTTACCTTTATATCTTTAGTGTGGAAGAGGTCAACCGTTTGGCGTCTGAAGGTATGCCGTTCCGTGATGCTTATAAAAAGGTTGGCCTGGACATAGAAGCCGGCAAGTTCACCCATGACAAGAAGGTGCATCATACTCATGAGGGTAGTATCGGTAATTTGTGTAATGACAGGATCGAAAGCTTGATGCGGCAAGTAGTGGACGGATTTAATTTCTCAGTCATGGAACAGGCTGAACGAAGCCTTTTAGGTAGATAGAAATAATTGTAAAACGTAATAGCATGAAATATCAACCTTCGGCAGACCGTTATAGCAAAATGCAGTACAAATACTGCGGAAATAGCGGCTTGCTTTTACCTCGTATCTCTTTAGGTTTGTGGCATAACTTTGGTAGTGTGGACGATTTTGGTGTAGCAACCGATATGATTAAATATGCTTTTGATAGCGGGGTTACACATTTTGACTTAGCTAATAATTATGGTCCTGTTCCGGGAAGTGCTGAGATTAATTTCGGTAAAATTCTGAAGGAGAATTTCCAAGGTTACCGTGATGAATTGATTATTTCCTCAAAAGCAGGACACGAAATGTGGAATGGACCTTATGGGGGAAACAGTTCGCGTAAGAATTTAATGGCCAGTATCGACCAAAGCCTGTGCCGTACCGGTTTGGATTACTTTGATATATTTTATAGTCACCGTTATGATGGTGTGACCCCGGTTGAGGAAACGATGCAAGCGTTGATTGATATAGTGAAGCAAGGAAAAGCATTGTATGTGGGTATTTCAAAGTATCCGCCTATGCAGGCAAAGGTGGCTTATGAAATATTGAGAAGTGCCGGTGTGCCGTGTTTGATCAGCCAATATCGTTATAGTATGTTTGATCGTGCTGTGGAGGAGGAGGTATTGCCGTTGGCCGCTGAACAAGGCTCCGGCTTTATTGCATTTTCGCCTTTGGCACAAGGATTGCTGACCAATAAATATTTGCATGGTATTCCGGAGCACTCTCGTGCGGCTCGTGCTACTGGGTTTTTGAAAGTAGACCAAGTGACAGAAGATAAAGTGGAAAAAGCACGTCGGCTGAATGAGGTGGCTGTACGCCGTGGGCAGACTTTGGCTGAGATGGCATTGGCATGGGTGTTGAAAGACGAACGGATGACCTCTGTTATTGTGGGGGCAAGTTCTGTAAAACAGTTGGCAGATAATCTTCATGCGTTGGATAATTTGGCCTTTACTGATGCAGAATTGACCGAAATAGAGGGAATTTTACGATTGTGAATAAAAAAATGGGTGTAAAGTTTGGTTGGTATTATAAAATGGCTTATCTTTGCACCCGTTAAAACAAAACGCGGAAATAGCTCAGTTGGTAGAGCATAACCTTGCCAAGGTTAGGGTCGCGAGTTCGAGTCTCGTTTTCCGCTCTTTCTTTGAAAGGATGCTCGAATGGTGGAATCGGTAGACACGAGGGACTTAAAATCCCTTGGCCATTGCGGCTGTGCGGGTTCAAGTCCCGCTTCGAGTACAGATATTAAGCTCTGTGAATCAATGATTTACGGAGCTTTTTCTTTATGTACACGACACTGTACTTTTATCTTAATTATATTCAGTTTATGTGTTTCTGAGGCTCTAAGTTAAACCGAAAGTTAAACCAGTATTTGACTTTTCTTTTAGTTTACGTTATAACTGATATTGAATTGAAACTAAGATTTCTCTTGGTCGCATTTTAATCCATGAAGTATATTGTTGGATAGCCGAATAAGTCGTATGTCGATATTCTTTTTGGTTGAACAAGTTGCACAAACTCATGGAAAACCGCCATTTATCCTTGATGTACGAAGCTTCGGCATCGGCAAGCCATACATGCTGATGATGGTATTCGTCGAGCTGGTTATAATAATGTTCGCCAGTAAGACGGATTTGATAGGTGGAGTTCCCTATTTCCAAGTAGATTCGCTGACGGATGTTCCATAAGGCCGGTAAATTATTGCTTTCTCCGATGAGAGAACGATTGCAGGTAAGAGATGCCAAATACGTGGTGTTGAACCAGGAAAGAGGTGTCCAGTTGATTTTAGGGGTTAGCATGAGTTGGATGTAGCGGTAGTTTTGGATGGAGCCTTGCCCTGCCTGTTTTCCTTCGCTATGGATGAGTTGGGTTTCCAGTGAAGTTTTCAGATTCCAGTCATAGAAGCCTTTTGAGAGCAGGCTGGTGAGGCTATAGCTGCGATTATGATTAGGTACTTCCCAAGTTGTAAGAGAAAAGATACTATCTCGATATTCTGAATGAGTCAGTTGTTGGTTTTTCCGGCTCCAGTAGCTTCCTGAAAGTGACCAGAAAAATTCGTGGACAGTTCGTTTGTAGGTCAAGTAAAAGGAGTAGAGTTGATCCTGCAATTCTGGAACATGGGATGAAAAGGAAACTACGGTCCGATAGTTCTGCCAGTAGGAATATGGGTAGTAAGCGGTAGCTTCTTCGTTTTTCTGCTGGAGTTGGGCACAGGTGATTAACTCCCAACGTGGGCTGAATTGCCAGTATAGTGAGACTGTCGGACTGATTCGTAAATCTGTATATTGAGGATTGTTTTTTTTAGATAAGCCGCATCAGCAGATACAGTCAAGCGCAAAGTGTTTCGTTCCCACATCCACATCGGAGTGACGTAGATCTTAAACTGGGGACTGGAGAAATTGGTTGTCTGATGCAATAACAACCATTCTCCTTGGACACCTCCGGTAATTCCAAAAGTCATTTCGTTCTTTTTCCATTGGTGATATGCTTGGTTGTCCATATAGACTTGCTGGAGTCCGAACGACTGATTGACTTGCGCAAATTGAAGTGTGGTGGGTTGGTGGGCATAGCGGAAGAAAGAGCGAAAGCCAGAGGTCGTGTGCTCGCGAGTGGTTAAGAGATTCAATTGGTTGGTTAGCTGAAGACTGTTCGTTTGCAGGCTCTGTGTCAGTTCTCGATTACCGTACAGGCTTTCTTGGCTGTGACTCCAGGTTCCGTGGGCTTCCAGTAGATTACGGAAGAAAGATCGTGTGCCGTTCCGCTCATAGTTGTAGGTGGCTTGTGCCTGATGCGTATACAGACTATAATCTTGTGCTTGTGCGATATGGATTGTATCAGAAGGATAGTAGTAAATCTCTTGAGTGCCTTGGTTACGGTGTTGTTCATCGTACAGATAGTGGAAGGTGAAACGGGACTGTTGTTCCTCACTTTTTCGGTAAAGACGGTTTACAGATGCCAGATGGGTGGTGTTGGCCATCAATCGTTGTTTTTCCAAGGGGAAGGAAAAGGTGGGCTGGTCGATAAAGGTCGGAACATCGGTCGGCGTGAGAAAGTTTTGGTTGTCGGAAATCAGCTGTTGCAGTTCGGTGGAAAGATCTTTTCCGGTCTGGTCTGTCTTATATAAATAGATGCCTTGCCGTTCATGAGCCAGTTGTAAGGCATTGAGCTTTCCGTTATATAATATTGGGTCGCCATATCCACCGGCTGCCTGTAAGGTGAGTAGCCAGCGGGAACGGACCTCCGGTTTTAGTGTAAGGTTCAAAGCCACTTTGTCGCTTGGCATCTTGTTACGTAAGGAACGGATGGGCTGGAAGTGCTCAATCACTTCGGCATCTTTCACCGCATCTACTTTGAGATTCTCTGTGATTTGGTTATAGCGGCCTCCCGACACATCCATTCCTTCCACGGTAAACTGACTGATAGCTTTTCCGTTGTACCGGATTTCCCCACTTTGCTCGTTTATGTCAATTCCCGGTAGTTTTTTCAGTGCTTCCTTGATGCTCTGCTCTTTCCCGGAGGTGAAACGAGATAAGTTGTATTTCACGGTATCTTGCCGTCCGTAGATACGCCCTCCCTTGATTTCCACTTCTTTCAAGGAAATGGCTTCCGGTTTCAATTGGAATATCATTTCTTTTCCCTTCTGGACTGGCAGGCTTTCTTTCTGGTATCCCAAATAAGTGACATGCACCGTCCATGAGATATTTTCAGAGACGGAAAACGAGAAACATCCTTTCGGGTCGGTCAAGGCATACTTGTAGACGGTACTGCTTGAGTCGCGAGTAAGGGTGACCGTAGCCAGTTCCAGCGGTTGGTGCGTTTCGTTGTCGATGACTTTCCCTTTTATGAGGAACTGTGCTTGCATCCGACAGGTGAAAAGCAGGAAGAAGACAAAAATCAGGGATTTCATACGGCAGAGGATTATTCAGACAGTTCAATAGGGTTATAAGGTATGGAGAATGATTTCATCGGGTTCCCGTGTTCATCGGTCACACTGACTTTTACATTGGGTGCAGTCGAGGCGATGAAACTCATCGGATCTTTGGCCATCCGTTCATACATCTTGTTCAAGTTGGAGCGGGAAACTTTTTCCCTTCCTTTGAGATTGATCAGGATGGGTTTCGGGGTTTTGCATTGCTCTATCCCAGTACAACGGAATGTATAGTGCTTTTTGTCATCCTCCACCTTGATGATCAATCCCGGCAATCCGAACAGTTTCCATGGGCCTTCCGAGACCGGAATCTCTAAGGTGTACCAAGCAATATAGTTTCTGCCTTTAAAGCGGCAGGTAGCCTTCTGGCAGGAATAAGAAAGAAGGGTGGCTGTATCGGGGAGAAGCGTCCATTCCGGCATTTCCTCTTTCTCCTCACACAAGAAATTGGTGGTTGCCAAGCGGTCGAGTGTGGTGACTTTTCCTGCGGGGTAATGTTTGAATATCTGGTAAGAAATCCGGGGATTTCCAATTGCAGTGGCGTGTTGTAGCATGGTTTCCTTGGATGCACCTGCTTTGGCGTCGGCAATTAATAACGAGTCACGTACGTAAAAGTTATAGCTGTAGCATTTGCTATACTGTTTGCCGATTTCCAGCATTAAGGTTTCTTGACTGGGCTTGGCATTTTCCGAAACCGTATCTTGCAGATAAGTCATCTCATATTGTACCTTGATGCGTTGGGTATCAATGGAGTCTTGATTAAAGATGGAACCTGTATCCACGATAAATACTTGTGCCTGTGAAGAGAACCCAGTGTACAGGCAGCCTAACAGACTGAGTGTAAGAAATAAAGTTTTTTCATTTTCCTGTAATTTAAAGTTTTCTGATGCAACAAAGGTAAACGGGGGCACGGCGAATTTCAGAGAAAAGTTATTACTGAAATATTATCCTTCTCAAATTGAGAGAAGGGATGTACCTTATAAATCGTATAAGGTTTTTATTTTTGTAGAAAAGAATTTGAAAGATGGGAAAACAAATCAAACTGGTGTGGATATTGACAATCGTAACTGCTTTGCTGGTAATTGGCGGGCAAGTGTATTGGCTGCACCATCAATACACCTATACAGCGTTGGCCTATATGGCCCGGTTGAATGATACCTTGCTGGTGCTTCAGGATAAGAATTTTATGTCGACATTAGATGCTAACCATACCATCAAAATGATGGATACGAATCGGACAAAGAAAGATTCTGATTTGGTCAAGCTGGGGTATTCTTTGAAAATGAATTTTGAGGAAGGGAAAGCTGAATCGTATGTCAGGTTTTCTAAATTATATGATGCGGATTCGTTGGGTAATTTGCATCTGGTAGACTCATTTAATGTCACCGGTCTGTCTCTCGACCAGGTTGTGAATGCAAGTTTGCATTACACTAAGTATGCAGACCGGCCATTTGATTTGCATGCATTAGATTCACTCTTCACCAGCCACCATATTCATGCGATGGATTTGCAGCAGGTCAAACTTGATTCTTTTCTTTGGCTGGGGACGTATGTGGTTGAGAAATCATGCATGAGGTATCGCATGAAATTTATCTACCCTTACAATCCTTTTGTACGCGATGCAGTGACAGGATATATTGACCTTCCGACAAATCCATTGTTGAAAGAGATGGGATGGCAGCTGGTTGGTTCACTTATACTGATTCTATTGTTGATTTTCTGTTTGATTTATCAAGTACGTACCATCTTGAAACAGTACAAACTGGATGAATTGAGGAAAGGTTTTGTCAATACGATGATTCATGAGTTGAAACGTCCGGTGCAGACCTTGAAGATGTGTGTGGCGTTTTTGAACAACAAGCGGATGCGGAAAGATGAGCAGATGATGGATGAAGTGGTGAAAGACTCTATGTTCGAACTTGATAATCTTTCAGCCTATTTGGTGAAGGTGCGCGAGATGACGCGGGCGGATGATGAGCAGACACCGCTTTCTGTACGCTTGTTTAATTTGAGTGAGACTTTGGAGAAATTGTTGAGGCTGACTGTGATTCCGGTTGATAAACATGTACGTTTTGAAACTCAGCTCACTCCTGATCCGTTGTGGGTAGCTGCCGATTCCGTACATCTCACGAATAGCATCAGTAACTTGGTAGAGAATGCCATAAAGTATTCGGGTAATGAGGTCTGCATTCGTATCAGTGCCTCGCTGACAGAAGGTAAGCTGGTGATACAGGTGGCCGACAATGGCTTCGGTATATCTCTCCAAGACCAGTTGCACATTTTCGACAAGTTCTACCGTTCGGAGCAGGTCATTGACCGTAGCTTGCCGGGAATTGGGTTGGGATTGAGTTATGTAAAACTGATGGTGGAAGCTCATGGAGGGGCTGTGAGTGTAGAAAGTATATTGGGTAAAGGTTCAGTCTTTACTCTTGAGATTCCTCAATCAAAATGACACTGTATGAAACACTTGAAGATTCTTTTTGCGGATGACGATTTGAAATATGCCATGATCCTGAAGCGCTTTCTGGAAGCTGAGGGGTATGAAGTGTTCTATGCCGGTAATGGACGGATTGCCTTGGAACAGTATCCTGAGGTAAAGCCGGATTTGGTGTTGCTGGATATCAATATGCCCGAGGTGAATGGGTATGAGGTGGCCCGGCAGATTCGGGAGCATGACCGGCATGTGTTGATTTTCTTCCTCACAGACCGTTCCGACAAGACGGATCGTCTGGAAGGCTTTAAGGTGCGGGCCAATGATTATCTGGCCAAACCTTTCTACCCGGAGGAACTGATTGCCCGGATTCAGGAGCGTTTCGGGGATGTGGAAGATACGGTGGACAAAGAAGTATATCCGTTGGGTCATACCACTTTTGATTATACGAACAATGAATTGCGTACCCAAGCCAATAAGGTGATGATTACTTCCCGTCAGGCAGAAATCCTTCGTATGCTGGTAAAGAACAAGAATTCTGTGGTGAACAGGGAGCAGTTGCTGGAGCAGGTATGGGGAGGCGCTTCGTATGCTAACTCCTTGGCCTTGAACGTACAGATTACGTACTTGCGCAAAGCTCTGAAAGGAGACTCATCGGTTAAAATCGAATCGGTGATGAAAAAGGGCTATGTGCTGCGGGAATAGGCTAGGAATATGGACATAAAAACCCCGTGTGAGGTTTCCGCAAATGTAGAAACCTCACACGGGGTTGCTTATATCTTATCAGCTGGCAGCACGCAGCTGGTTGAACAAATCCTTCTGTTTTTCGGTCAGGGAGGTTGGGATATTGATGTGGTACGATACAATCATATCGCCGAACTGGCCGGTCTGTTTGTATACAGGGAACCCTTTTCCTCTCAAACGGACCTTCGTGTCGTTTTGTGTACCCGGTTTTACTTTCAGTTTGACCATTCCGTCCATGGTCTTCACCTGTACTTCTCCACCCAGTACGGCTGTGTACAAGTCGATATTGACGTGGGTATAGAGGTCATCTCCCTTTCGCTCGAAGGTATCATCCTTATCGATGACAAAGGTGATGTACAAGTCTCCGTTTTCTCCTCCGTTCATGGCTTTCTGGCCGTAGCCTTTCAGACGGATGGTCTGTCCGTCGGCCACTCCTGCCGGCACAGTGATACGGATATTTTCACCGTTGATGCTGAAAGTCTGTTTGTGGGTGACGTAGGCTTCATTGAGCGACAAGTGCATCTGTGCTTCTATATCCTGTCCCCTCGACATGGTGTGGTATCCTCCTCGTCCACCTCTTCCGTGGCCGAAAAGCTGTTCGAAGAAGTCGGAGAAGCCGCTTGCTCCTGTTCCTCCAAATCCTTCCGTAAATTCACCGTCGTTCATGGAGTACCAGTAGCCGGAGCCACCGTGCTGTTGCTGTGCCCTGCTGTATGCCTCACGTTCCTGCTTAAACTCATCGGCATGTTTCCAGTGTTCGCCATATTCGTCGTATTTCTTACGCTTTTCCGGATCGCTCAATACTTCGTTGGCTTCATTCACTTGCTGGAACTTTCCTTCTGCCGACGGGTCATCCTTGTTCAGGTCAGGATGATATTTCTTGGCCAGCTTCCGGTATGCCTGTTTGATTTCATCCTGAGTGGCATTACGGTCTACTCCCAAAATCTTATAGTAATCAATAAATGCCATATATCAATCGTTTTAAGTTAGTTCCAAAATAAAAACTCTCGACCACAATGGATGCAGACGAGAGTTTTCCGTTATTTGTGATGATTAATGTATTTCAATCACACGATTAATTTTTGCTTTTTCTTCCTGAGAATACTTTGGCAGCTCAATAGTCAATACACCATTTGCTACATTGGCAGTAATCTTTTCCTTATCGACATTGTCGGGCAAGTAAAGTGACTGCTGGAACTTGGTGTAAGAGAACTCACGTCGTAAGTATTTTTTGTTTTCCTTGTCTTCGTTTTCAACTTTCTTTTCCATGGAGATGACCAGTTCGTTTTCATCACCCAAGTGGATATTGAAATCCTCTTTAGTCATTCCCGGAACGGCTACTTCTACTTTGTAATCCTTGTCGCTTTCCACCACATTGATTGCAGGTGCGGTAGCGTTTGCTTTTTCCATCCAGTTGTTATCGAAGAAGTCATTAAAGATACTTGGTAACCAGTTCTGATTGTAATATTTTCTAGTCGGCATCATAGTTGTAATCTCCTATTTTTTAGTTGTTAATCAATTTTGTTTCTGAACCCGAACCCTTTAATTCAAGTTCACTTACTCTTTTGCAAACAGTGTACCACAAATCTTGAATGGAGGTTGTTGTAACTTCCATTTTTAATGTAATACCTTTATTTTAAACCTTCTATGCCGATTTTTAAACCTTTACAAACTATATTAGCTGTCTGATGGAATGGGTTGTAACAAATTGTCACTTTAAATTTAAATTGTAAAGACAAAAAGTCTTATTCTGTGATATATTGTCATTTATTCACTCTTTGAGTGCCGTAATCTGATGGAATGTGAAGACAGACGCTTTTCCTGCATCGGTGCGGGAATGATGGATTTAAGAGTATCTATAACCGCATTGACCATTCTTTCGCGGATAAAGTCTTCTTTGATAAGAATAGATACGTGGCGTTGTGCTGGAGGGTTTGCCTGAAGAGGTAGGACGTGGGCTTTCTGTTTCTCGGTTAATGACGCAATATGAAGTTCGGGGATGATGGTATATCCACCGTTTCGGTCCACGATTTTTATGAGGGTCTCGATGCTTCCAGCCTCGTAGATGTGGTTGCCGATGTCTTTGTTTTTGCAGAAATTCATTCCGCCGTTGGGCACACAATGACCTTCTTTCAGAATCCACATTTGTTCAGGAGGGAGGGTGCCGTTGGTGATGCAACTTTTGGCCTGGTCGCATGCTTCAGAAAAGTAGGCCACGAACTTCTCGGTATAGACCGGAATCTCTAACAGGTCGTTCAAGTCCTCCGGCGGGGTGGTCAGGATAATGTCCAGGTTGCCATAGTGCAGTTCCTGTAGCAATGATTTGTTTTCTTTCTCATCAATGAACAGGCTTACGTGCGGGTAGGTTTTCCGGAAATGATGGATAAAGTCGGGTACGAGGTAGGGAGCAATGGTGGGCAGAATACCGATACGCAGGTTACCGTTCATGCTGTCCGTTTCGTCGGCTACTACCTCCTTTATGCATTGGGTTTCATTCAGTACAATCTGTGCCTGGCGGATGATTTTTTCACCGATGCGGGTAGGGATGATATTTTTCCGGTCGCGGTTGAATATCTTGACATCAAGTTCTTCTTCCAGTTTTTGAATCATCGCACTGAGGGTAGGCTGTGTCACGCCACACGCCTCGGCTGCAAGTACAAAGTGGCGGTACTTGTCCAGTGCCACGATATATTCCATCTGTTGTAACGTCATGGTTCAATAGATATTATCAATACAAAGATAAATAAAATCTGTTGTGCCCCTGCGTATTTCCCTCTACATTTGCATCAGAAATAAACAAAAAAGGTGTTGACAATGAAAAGATTATTTCGTAATTGGGGTGTTCTCCGGGTGATACGCCTCTTTTCGGAAGCTGTGTTTGCCGCTTATGGTATCTATGCCTCAGACTCCCTGATGATAGTATTGGGCGGGTTGTTGATGCTGATGGCCATGGTGAACTGGTCCTGCTGTGCGGCAGGAGGATGTGACATCTCGTCTGGGAACAAAGCATTGTATAAGGATTTTGTGAAACCTTATCAGGCAACAAAGGAAAGTAAGTAAAAATTTAAAAACAGAAGAATATGAGTGCAGTACATTTAACCAAAGCAGATTTTTTGACAAGAGTAGCAAACTATGAAGCAAATCCGAACGAATGGAAATTTCTGGGTGAGCGTCCGGCCTTGATTGATTTTTATGCCACCTGGTGTGGTCCGTGCAAGATGCTGGCTCCGGTATTGGATGAGTTGGCCGATGAATATGCCGGACAGGTAGACATCTATAAGGTGAATGTAGACGAAGAGGAAGAACTGGCAGCCTTGTTTGGTATCCGCAGCGTGCCTTCCCTGCTGTTTGTGCCGATGAACGGTACTCCGCAGATGGCACAGGGAGCTTTGCCTAAGAAAAACCTGAAGGAGGCTATTCAGAATGTATTGTTGAAAAACGATTGAGGTGTGATATATATTCAGACAGCTATAAAAAAGGAGAGCCTTACAGCTCTCCTTTTTTTATGGCTTCCATGATGTTGGCCGGAGCACGTTCGGCCAGCAATTCTTTTTTCATATAATCCATGTAAGGGGCTACGTGCTGGAAGAACTGATGGTAGCCTTTGCATAAATAGTTCAGTCCAGGTTCACCATCGGCTGTGCGGGAGAATCGGTTTTTCGGGCATTCACCGTTGCAGGCAAAGAGGAACTCACATTCCTTGCACTGGCGGGGGAGGGAGTCTTGTTTCATTTGCCCGAACTTCATCTGGCGTTCGCTGTACATCATTTCTACCAGTGTCTTTTCATGAATGTTGCCCAGCTTGTATTCCGGAAATACAAAGTGGTCACAGGAATATACGTCGCCGTTGAATTCCATGACGCCGGCATGTCCGCAAGTCTTGGCCATGGTGCAGACACTCGGCTGCGCACCTACCCAGTTGGCCAGGGTGGAGTCGAACAACTGGATGAAGAAATTACCTACATCCTGGCGTACCCATTCGTTAAACAAGATGCAGAGGAAGTTGCCCCATTGTTCCGGTGATACGGAGAAGTCGGCTAATCTTTCGTCTTCCTGTAGCGGACTGGCCAGATGACGGCCGTCGGCATGGGGGCTGATACGCTCTACAATCGGGGTAAACTGGATGTAGTGGCAGTCAATTTCCTTGAAGAAATGATAGAAGTCCAGCGGATAGTCTGCGTTGAAGTCATTCACTACGGCCAGGGCGTTCCATTCTACCCCGTGTTTCTTCAGCAAGTGGATGCCTTGCATTACCTTGGTGAATGACGGGCGTCCCTGACGGTTCTTGCGGTATTCATCATGGAACTCCTGTGGTCCGTCGATGGACACGCCTACCAGCCAGTTGTTCTTTTTGAAGAATTCGCACCACTCATCCGTCAGCAAGGTACCGTTGGTCTGGATACAGTTGTCGATGGTACGTCCTCCGGCATATTTCTGTTGCAGTTCCATCACTCGCTTGTAGAAGCTGAGCGGACGCATCAGAGTCTCTCCGCCGTGCCAGGTAAAGAGCACCTGCGGCATGGTCTGTGAGCCGATGTATTCGCGGATAAATTTCTCTAACAGCTCGTCGCTCATCACATGCTTGGAGATGTCTTTATATAAGTTGGCCTTTTCCAGGTAGTAACAATAGTCGCAAGCTAAGTTGCAGACTGCCCCTACGGGTTTTGTCATCACATATAGCGGACGGGCAAAAGGCGCAATGGTTTGATTCATGGTATCGTGGTTTAAGTAAGTATTCAAGTTATTTTTCGTTTTCTTCGGAAAGATGTGCTAATAGTCCTTCGCAGGCATCTTCCAGGATGTCGAGCACATTCTCGAAGCCTTGAGCTCCTCCATAATAGGGATCAGGCACATAGTCGATTACCTTGGTACGGCAGAAATCGGTCATGCGGTGAATCTTCTGTTCACTTTCCACGTCGGGCGCTTTGTCGCGCAGGGCATCGATGTTGCGGTCGTCCATACCTAAAATCCAGTCGAAGTGATAGAAATCCTGTCTCTTATACACATCTGACGCTGCCGACGAATAGC
>ENA-OYXW01000158-OYXW01000158.1-human-gut-metagenome-genome-assembly--contig:-NODE-158-length-27541-cov-14.978971_pt1 | contig 27541 bp, 25 predicted proteins | sample MGYA00243977_ERZ653436 | MGnify/ENA primary metagenome ERZ653436 (study PRJEB26926, sample SAMN06165001) | human gut metagenome | biome: ENVO:00009003; feature: ENVO:2100002; material: ENVO:00002003...
GCTCGGAGATGTGTATAAGAGACAGATATAATATAAATTATTAATTGTTTAATTTATATTATCGTTCCGCCGCCGACAACTGTGTCTCCGTCATAGAAAACAACTGCCTGGCCGGGAGCAATCGCACGCTGAGGTGTTTCAAAATCGACGCTGACGTTTCCGTTTTCGAGCGGAGTAATCACGGCGTCGGTCTCCTTTTGCCTGTATCTGACCTTTGCCTTGACCTTCATCGGCTCGGTGAGCTTTTCAATCGAAATGAAGTTCAAATCCGTTGCTTCAAGGTGATTAGAGAACAAATCGTCATTTGACCCGAGAACGACCTGATTTTTCGCAAGATCCTTGCTGACAACATAGTATGGCGCTTTCGCCGCAATGCCCAAGCCCTTGCGCTGACCGATCGTGTAGTTGATTATGCCCTTGTGCTTGGCAATAAAATTGCCGTCACGGTCAACAAAATTACCCTCGGTGAACCTGAATCCGCACCAATTCTCAATGAAGTGGGCATAGTCGCCGTCGGGAACGAAGCAAATATCCTGGCTGTCGTGCTTATCTGCGTTGACAAAGCCCTGCGCTTCGGCGATTTCCCTCGCCTCATGCTTGGTCATTCTGCCGACCGGAAAAAGGATTCTGCTGAGCTGATCCTGCGTGAGCGAATACAAAACGTAGCTTTGATCCTTTGTGTCGTCGGTCGCCTTGCGCAGTATCCAGCGACCCTTTTTTTCATCGTACTCGTTAATAGCGTAGTGACCCGTTACAACATAATCAAACTGCAATTCCTTTGCTCTGTGCATTAGCTGATCAAACTTGATATATCTGTTGCAGTCGATGCACGGGTTCGGCGTTCTGCCGTTGCGATATGCTTCAACGAAGCGTTCAATAACCTGCAATTTAAAATTGTCGGTATAATTAAAAACATAATAAGGTATGCCGAGCCTGTTTGCAACGCTCCTTGCGTCCTCAACGTCGTCGAGTGAGCAGCAGGTCTTTTCTTTTTTTATACCGATATCCTCGTTGTTGTAAAGCTTCATCGTAACGCCGATCGCTTCATAGCCCTGCTGAGTTATCAGATAAGCAGCGACGGAGCTGTCAACTCCGCCGCTCATGGCAATCATAGCCTTTTTCATGGCTTAGCCCTCTCGGCTGCAGCCCTCGCAGCTTTCGCAGTTGCTTCCGCATTCACTGCCGAATACATTCGGATCAAGCTCAAGACCGTTCTTGGTGTAATAATCCTTGAGAGCCGCCTTAACAGCCTGCTCGGCAAGCACGGAACAGTGAATCTTTGCCGGCGGAAGCCCGTCAAGAGCTTCAACAACAGCCTTGTTGCTGAGCTTGAGTGCGTCCTCAATCTTCTGACCCTTGATCATCTCGGTTGCAATCGAGCTTGTAGCGATTGCCGAAGCGCAGCCAAACGTATTGAACTTAACGTCCTCGATTTTACCGTCCTTAATTTTGAGGTACATTTTCATTATATCTCCACACTTTGCATTGCCGACCTCGCCGACGCCGTCCGCGTCATCCATTTTGCCGAGGTTTCTCGGATGCTGGAAGTGGTCCATTACCTTTTCACTGTACAGCATAGTAGTCCTCTCCTTTCATTATTCGCTCCCAAACGGGGGACATGTCACGGAGCATCGAAACGATTTTCGGAAGCTCCTCAATGATATAATCAATTTCTTCCTCGGTGTTGTATTCGCAGAGAGAAAGACGGAGTGAACCGTGAGCAATCTCATGCGGCAAACCGAGAGCAAGCAGAACGTGGCTCGGGTCGAGTGAGCCTGAGGTACAAGCCGAACCCGAGGAACCGCAGATTCCTTTGAGGTCAAGGTGAAGCAGAAGCGACTCACCCTCGATGCCCTCAAAGCAGAAGCTAACGTTGCCGGGCAGACGGGGCGAGCGTCCTCCGTTTACTCTTGAACGGGGAATGATTTCAAGGATAGTGTCGATAAGCTTGTCCCTTAACTTGCTGACATAGGCAATGTTCTTGTCCATGTCCTCGCAGCATTTTTTGAGCGCCGCCGCCGTTGCAACGATAGCGGGAGTGTTAGTTGTGCCGGGGCGCTTGTTTCTTTCCTGAGCGCCGCCCTGCATGAAGCCCATAAGAGGAATACCCTTGCGGCAATAGAGCGCGCCGATTCCCTTAGGACCGTGAAATTTATGAGATGAGAACGAGAGCATATCAATGTTCTGTTGCTTAACGTTGATCGGAAGATGACCGACAGCCTGAACAGCGTCGGTGTGGAAATAAACGCCCTTTTCTTTGCAAATTGCGCCGATTTCGGGAATAGGCTGAACCGTTCCGACCTCGTTGTTTGCATACATTATTGTAACAAGGCAGGTGTCGTCTCTGAGAGCTTTTTTAAACTCGTCAAGACGAACATAGCCGTCCTCATGAACATCAAGGTAAGTTACCTCAAAGCCTTCCTTTTCAAGCTTCATCAGCGTGTGAAGAACGGCGTGATGCTCAAACGTTGTTGAAATAATGTGCTTTTTTCCTTTTTTCTCGCCGAGATGTGCGGCATTGGTGATTGCCCAGTTGTCCGCTTCCGTTCCGCCGGAGGTAAAGTAGATCTCGTTCACATCGGCACCGATAGCGTCGGCAATGTCACGCCTTGCCTGCAAAACTGCGGCGGCAGCCTCCTGACCCATGTGGTGCAGACTTGAAGCGTTACCGTAGTTGTTTTTTAAACAATCTACCATTGCGTCAAGAGCTTCAGGGCAGAGAGCTGTTGTTGCAGCATTGTCTGCATAAACAGTTTTCATAAAAATCGCCTGACTTTCTTTTTGTTTTCTTGGATTTAAACAAAGTTGAAAGCAATGACTAAATCCTGATAATGGTATTTTAACCATTCAAACAGATTATACTATATTATTATTTTTTTTGCAACTTTTCTCAGTTAGAATAAACTAACCGACGCGGGTCAAAAACTGTTAATTTTCACAATTAGTTGTAATAAAAGCGTGAAAAAGCGGAGAAAAGGATAATCATATATACAATGCGGTTTTGTCGGTACAAGTATGCAAAAAGCGCTATACATATTAAACAAAAAATCCGAAATAAAATTATAATCGTGAACAAAATCAATAACATTGTGAACAAAATTAACAAAAACTATTGACAAAGAACAAATGTTCATATATAATGAAATTACGGATTAGCAAAAAGGGAAGCTGATCCGGGAACTTTGAACGTTCATTTCCGAAAAAATGATGCTATGGTAAGTCGTTAACAATGACTGTTGAAGTCTGTTTTTGACTTTATCAACGATTCCGATTTTTATTGTCGGAGCTAATCCTAACGGCGCAAAATGCCGTTGGCAATAAATATCAATATGCGGTTATTTTTAACGACTTTTAAAAATATATTTTAAAAGGATGAAAAAACAATGTTTGTTGATATTACAGAAGAAAATTTTAACGAAACGAAAGAGATATGGGAAAATAACGGAATAAAAACATATGACGTTTCGCTCAGCACGGCAGATTGCCGTGTCGAAGGAAACGACGCAATTATAACACTTCGTCTTCCTCATGAGGATGCCCTTTATACCGATTACGCTTCTATAATGTATTGGAATCAGGGCAGTGACGGAAGTGAAATTGAAGAGTCAAGAGTGGGCTTTTCGGTACCGTCATCATGCGATTTACCGATTGATGTCGACGAATATAATAGTATTGATGCTCACTTCACTTCTACAATTTCCGGAAATACTAAAGGCTTGGCCGAACTTAGAATTCATTGCGAAAATGTGCAGGCTCTTGAGGCACTTATTGTTGCTCCGAAAGCGATTACTTATCTCAGACCTATGTGGTACACGGGTTACGGTGAAGACAATGCCCTCAATCCCGACCGCTTGACCCCCGAAAACACTGTTATAATGGAGGATATGCGTGACGCTCTTGAATATGATAGTTTGCTTGAAGGCGGAGGTCAGATTTTAAACGGAAAGAAGTATTTGTTTACATTTGAGCGCCCGGCTAAAAAGCCGAAAGATGAGCCAAACGATAGAGTTTTTAATTGGGTTAATGCTGACGGTATTTCTTTGTCACCCTCGTATTATGAAATTATTCAAAGGGACGGCACAGAGAACTTCACGAGTGACCCCGATGCATCGGGCGCTTTGCGTTATGACGGTAAGTTTATTTATACAACAAGCGGCTGCATTTACGTTAAGATGAAGCGTATGAACTATCATCTTGATAATGATATCGGATACAGTTTTGATAAAATAAATGATGTTCTTAACGGCATTATCAGTCCGGCAGATTGTACCGGCGCTCTTCAACAAAAGATCAACGGCTTCAATACAGATGAAATGATGAATATTCATTTCCGACGCAATGGACTTTATCTCGTAAGCGGGACGTTGTTCCTTAATCAGTCAAATATTTGTATTATCGGTCACGGCTCACAGATAAGAGTATGGAATCCGATTCTTAGTAATGACGGCTATTATGTTCTCATTGGCTACTCAGGCCGTAGCGGAGTGAAGAATGTTGAAATTTGCGATTTAACATTCCAAGGCTTGATGAAATACGAAAACGGAGCAATAGTAAATGCCAAGGAACAGTGTATATCGTTTGGCAAAATGTTGTTTCCGACAAATATGACTTTCTATGAGGTGAATATTGACGGCTTTGAAACAGGTGTTCATGTATCCAATGAGACATACAGTGACAAGCCGTTAGATATCAGATTCATTGATTGCAATCTTTCTCGAACGATGTTTGGATACAATTTTAAAGCATGTAAGCAGGTTTTGGTATCCGGCGGCAGTGTTGATAATTCGTTGTCAATTGATAAGATGCATCATTGTGTATATGTATCAGAAGGATCAAATTGCATAACCGTTGAAAATTGCGTATTGAAGAATTCGACCGGTGCTGCAATTCATCAGATGAGTGGAAATAAGACATCTAAAATGGTGGATAATCATTATCGCCACTTAACTATCAAAAATTGTTTTGACGGTATTGTTCTCTGCGGTTATACTTTGGATGCATCAGCAAAACATATACGAGGAGAAGATATAGGAAGATTTCTTCATCTTAGTAATTGCGGTGGAGTTGTTGTTAAGGACTATTTTGCAACACAGCTTAAAACTCCAACAATTTATGTAGGAGAAGGAGATGAAAAACATTCCTTTACTAATCGAGAGCATTACAATTTGATGGCAATTAGTAACTGTGTTGATGCAACAGTGGAAAATTGCTATTTTGATGGAGCGATTCCTTTCAAAAACGGAAAAGCAGATTATACTGACAAATTATATTGCCCAAGATTTATTGCTTCTGAGTATAACGATAAACCATTTGATTCAGCTTCGTATGAAAGCGGATGGGTTGAAGATGGTTATGCAATAGCTAAGGTAATATTTAGAAATTGCAGATTTACACAGAAAAACGATCATGAAGGAACTAAAGCTGATAGTACATTTGACAGGATTGGATTTAATAAAAGTTGTATGTTCTCATGGGACTTTCTTTTTGATAATTGTGAATTCAGTAATTTCAGAAGGATTTTCAGTAAAAAACGTATATATTTTGTACAAGGAAATGATGGAAAAAAATCTACATACCGTTTTCACAATTGTAAAGCCTATTACGGTATAGAAGAACCTATTGGCAACAATGATGTGCCGGATAAAGCTTTCTACTTCATAAATAATGGTGGTGCAAATCTTTTTATATCAGGTAGTTATGATTGCTATACATCTTTTAATGTGCCTGATAATATAAAGAGTCATAACGGAACAGTAGTGGACTGATGAATTAGTTCATTATTGCTAAATAAACAGTTAAGGATGGGATTCAATATGAAAAAAAGAGTGAGAATTATATTGGTTATCATTGTGATTTTGGCAATGATAACAACTAATGTCTTTGCTTCCGATTATCCGACATATGACGTAACACTCAACAGCGGCGATGTTGTTGAGGCGTATCAATACTCTGAGCAAAGATTTAACGGAGAATATGATCCGGAATTTAAGTGCGTAAAAACGGTAACTATAAACGCATTGGGAGAAGAACCGATTGTAATAAAAAGATCCGCTTTTTCCGGCAGTGTTACGAGGCAGGTTGAGCGCCTTATAATAAACGGAACAGGTAAAATCATTCTCAGTTCTTTTGCGTTTTGCTACACAGGCATTACCGATATTGATATCCCATCCAATGTAACTTTTGAAAACGGTGCAGAGTGTGTATTCGGAGCAAGCTTTTTGAGAAGGGCGACAATTCGAAGCGATTTGTGTCCGGCAATGTTTCAGGAGTGTTGGTCTTTAATTTACGTTAATTTTTTAAACCAAAACATTAAAAAAATACCCGTTGACTGTTTTGATACCTGCGGTCTTCTCAGTATTACTATTCCGTCTTCGGTTACCGAGATTGAGGACGGAGCCTTTCACTCAACTTTTTATCTTGAAAGAGTGAATTTGAATGAAGGCTTGGAAAGCATTGGTAACAGAAGCTTTGAAAACAGTAATTCTATAAAAGAATTGAAATTCCCTTCGACTTTAAAAAGTATAGGCGAAAAAAGCTTCTATGATAATTCAAGTTTGGTGAAGTTAGAATTAAACGATGGCTTGGAGACTATTGGTGAAAATGCTTTTCTTGGTTGCCGTTCGCTTAAATCCGTTACAATACCTGCTTCTGTAACTTCTATCGGGGAAAAAGCGTTTGGGTATTATACTACAGAAAAAAACGAGTATAAGAAATATGACGGCTTCACAATCTACGGCTACAGAGGAACGGCAGCGGAAACATATGCGAACGAAAACGGCTTTACGTTCATTCCGCTGGATTCCGTAAGCTCGGTTATGGGAGTGACATATACTCCGTCATGGAGCAGTGTAAATGACTACAGCTTTTCGGTTGACGGCAGACCCTTGAAGCTTCAAGTTATTGAAGCAACGGGAGCGACAAGAACGTTTTCGAGACACGCAAGCAATGTTGTTATAAAGGCTTATGACGAGCAGGGCAATGAGGTTCACGATACCTCGGCTGATCTCGCATATGAGGTTTGGACGGTCAAGACAAGACTCACTCCGAACAGCAGCTTGAAAATTCATGCAAAGTACGACAACGTTTGGGAAGATCAAACGTATGATTTCAGCGTATCGACGCTTTATTCGGATACAACACTGAAATCTGCGGAGCTTGCCGAAACGAGCGGCAAGCAAAGCGCCGTTGGCTGCAAAATTGTCACAGGCTCGGGTGTAAACAAGGTTCGCATAGAATACGAGGACGGAATGACAACCACCGTCAATTCGTCAATGGCAGTGCTCGACGAAACGAACATGACATATACCTACAACCTTTCCGTAAAAACGCGCCACATCGGCGAAAACAGCTTCAAGGTCTATATCAAAACCCCGACCGACGGCTGGAAATATGCAACAACGTTGACCTATACGGTTGAGTAAAAAGGATTGTAAATTAAGGGGAGACTGAGCATGAAAAAATTTTGGCTAAAAACAATGGCGATCGTTATTATTATCAGTATGTTGTTGAGCGTAAATACTTTCGCTCATTCTTTGGAGTATATTGACGTTTTCCTCAACAGCGGAGATGTTGTTGAAGAGGAACAATATTATGTCGGTCGGAGTGAAGAAAATCACCCCAATTATGACCCGAACTTTAAAGATGTAAACAAGGTTACATTTAATGCGTTTGGCTCTGAGCCGATTATAGTTAAAAACTCCGGTTTTTCAGGGTGCATTGCTCCTTGTACCGTGAATGAAATTGTATTTAACGGAACAGGTGACATAATACTCGGCTCAAGGGCATTTGCTATTACCAATATAACCGATTTGAATCTTCCTTCAAGTATTAAGTTTGAGGATGGGGCTTGTGGTGTTTTTTCTGAAAGTAAAGTGAAAAATGTTACAATCGGTTGCTCTATGTGTGAGAGCATGTTTTATGGATGTAATTATCTTGAAAACGTAACCTTTACAGCAGATAATGATATTAACGAAATTACGAAAGCTGCTTTTGAACTTACAGTAGGTTTGAAAAAAATTGAAATTCCTTCCTCTGTTAAGAAAATCGGCGATTCTGCCTTTGAATTGTCTGCTGTTTCGGAAATAAAGTTCAACGAGGGACTTGAAACTATTGGCAATTTGGCTTTTAATACTTGGGGAAGTTTTGAAAAAATTACATTACCTTCGACAGTTAAATCTATCGGCGAAGAGTGCTTCAATTCATATAAACCTTACTTGATAGAGTTAAACGACGGTCTTGAACGTGTCGGCAAACAAGCTTTTATATGCAAATTTGCCAATCAATCTGTCAAAATACCTGCTTCAGTAACCGAAATCGGAGAAAAAGCCTTTGGTTATTCTGATAGTGGCAAAAAAGCCGAAAACTTCACAATCTACGGCTACAGAGGAACGACAGCGGAAACATATGCAAATGAAAACGGCTTTACGTTCATTCCGCTTGATTTGGTTGAATTTGAACGATTTGAAGATACAACGTCTACCTCGCCTGTATATGATGTTACGGTACATTCAGGAGCAGTAGTGGAAGAACGTCAATATGCAGAGCCGTATGAGGAGTGGTCGGAGGATCATTATTGGATCAACAAACTGACATTTGACGCAAGAGGAGTTGCTCCGATTACAATTAACGATTACGGTTTCGCAGGGGCAAACGGCGCTCCCGGTTATATAAGAACAATTGATTTTATCGGTTCGGGAGATGTTGTTTTTGGCTCACAGGTTTTTAATTTTACGGGAATTGAAAGCTTGACTTTGCCTGCAAATGTAAAATTCAAAGACAATGCAGAAGGTATTTTTACCTCCTGCCTGAGGCTTAAAACGGCTGACATATACTGCGATGTTGTGCCTAAAATGTTTGATGATTGCAACAGCCTGGAAACAGTGAATTTTAAAGGAAATACAACATCAATTCCGTATGCGGCATTCAGAAATTGTAACATAAAGAGGCTTGATATTCCTGCGTCTGTTAAATCTATCGGCGAAGAAGCTTTCTTTGGAAGCTACCAGATGGCAGCAGTAACTCTCCGCAGCGGACTTTCTTCAATCGGCGCGAAAGCCTTTTATGATAATAATTTTAAGTTTGTTATAATTCCCGCTTCAGTAACCTCGATAGGCGAAAAGGCTTTCGGATATATTTCCGATTCTAAGACGATTGACGGCTTTACAATCTATGGCTACAGAGGAACAGCAGCGGAAACGTATGCAAACGAAAACGGATTTACATTCATTCCGCTGGATTCCGAAAGCTCGGTTATGGGAGTGACATATACTCCGTCATGGAGCAGTGTAAATGACTACAGCTTTTCGGTTGACGGCAGACCCTTGAAGCTTCAAGTTATTGAAGCAACGGGAGCGACAAGAACGTTTTCGAGACACGCAAGCAATGTTGTTATAAAGGCTTATGACGAGCAGGGCAATGAGGTTCACGATACCTCGGCTGATCTCGCATATGAGGTTTGGACGGTCAAGACAAGACTCACTCCGAACAGCAGCTTGAAAATTCATGCAAAGTACGACAACGTTTGGGAAGATCAAACGTATGATTTCAGCGTATCGACGCTTTATTCGGATACAACACTGAAATCTGCGGAGCTTGCCGAAACGAGCGGCAAGCAAAGCGCCGTTGGCTGCAAAATTGTCACAGGCTCGGGTGTAAACAAGGTTCGCATAGAATACGAGGACGGAATGACAACCACCGTCAATTCGTCAATGGCAGTGCTCGACGAAACGAACATGACATATACCTACAACCTTTCCGTAAAAACGCGCCACATCGGCGAAAACAGCTTCAAGGTCTATATCAAAACCCCGGCCGACGGCTGGAAATATGCAACAGCGTTGACCTATACGGTTGAATAAATCAAAGAAAAAGCTATAATTCACAATCAATTATTTTGGTAATTGCGAATTATAGCTTATTTTTTTTAGACCATCATACTTTATTTGTCAAACGACGGGTTGAAAGCATAAAAATTCTTTGAATTGAGCTTATCAGTTGCGATTCTCAAGCCTTCACCGAAGCGCTGGAAATGAACGATTTCTCGTTCGCGCAGGAATTTGATTACATCTCGAACATCGGGATCGTCAACAAGGCGAAGAATGTTGTCATAAGTCAGCCTTGCCTTCTGCTCTGCTGCAATCATATAAGAACAACTTTTGATTAAAAGTTCCAGTGAATTTCAATCGGAACGTCCTTTGTTCCCGGAATGCGCTTGCCAACGGATATATAGTCAATCAGCGTTTCTACGATTTCACGGGTAAGATGTTCCAAGTTGGTATATTGTTCAATCAGTTCGCGGCGATTGTCACCCGCTGCTTGTTTTTCTTCGATTTCGGATAACTGCTTTTGTCCGTCAGCGATCACGCGCTCTAAACGGTCGCGGTCTGTGGTAAAATCCTTTGACATTTCCAAATAATCACTTTCGGAAATTAAGCCCTTGACCTTATCCATGTAAAGCTCCCGAATACCCTTTGAATACTCTGCAACCTTTTTTTCGTAGATTGCTATGTCGGAGAGTAGGCGGGATTTTTGTGCCTGTAAGTTGTCGCAAAACTCAATGTTCTGTTCTAACTCGTCTTTGTCAAGATACTCGGCTGCTAAACGGTTCAGCTCGTCAATGACAAGCCCCTCCAATTTATCAACAGAGATAAAAGAACCGATACAAGCGTCTTTTGCCACATGGCGGTTTGAGCATTGCAAATAGTGTCTGCCGCGATTTTTGGAAGAACGCATAGTGTAACCACAATTAGCACAACGGGCTTTTCTTGCAAATAAGCCGATTGTACCAACGTCAAAAGGTTTCGCTTTCTGTTCTACCAATGCCTGCACTCTGTCCCATAACTCGCGGTCTATAATCGGCTCATGCGTACCCTCTACGACGTACCACTCACTTTTGGGACGGGGCTTGTTCTGTTTCGTCTTATAGGAAACGCTGCCGTATTTTCCTTGCACCATATTACCGATATAGATTTCATTTATCAGCATATCAGAAATAGCAAAGTATTTCCAAAGGGTGCTGTTCTTTGTTTTCGGCTGCTGATACCGCAAGCCATGCAGACGCTTATATTCAGTTGGATTTGGTATGCCCCTGTCATTGAGCATACGGGCAATCGCAGTTTTTCCGTAACCCTGTGCGAATAGGGTAAATACTTCTCGGACAACGGCTGCGGCTTCTTCGTCGATTATCAAGTGTCCCTTTTGGTCGGGGTCTTTCTTGTACCCGTAAAGGGCAAATGCGCCGATATGAAAACCGTTCACTCGTCTGTTGGTTAAAACGCTGCGGATATTCTCGGACATATCCTCCAAATACCACTCATTGACAAGTCCGTTGATTTGACGTGACTTTTTGTTTCCCTTGTTGGCGGTATCGGCGTTGTCAACAATGCTGATGAAACGAATACCCCAAATAGGGAATAACCCGTGTATGTACTTTTCAACTAATTCCAATTCACGGGTGAAGCGGGATTGTGTTTTACAGAGGATAATATCAAATTTGTGCGCTTCTGCGTCTTTGAGCAGACGGTTAAATTCCGGGCGTCGTCTATCTGAACCCGTGTAGTCGTCGTCGCTGTATATGTTGTAAAGTTCCCACCCCTGTTCCATAGCGTATTGCAGCAGCATAGTCTTTTGGTTCTGTATGCTGTTGCTGTCGTCGGTTTCAAATTGCTTGTTTCTATCTTCTTCGGATAAGCGGCAATAAATCGCAACTTTCATGTTCATATCTCCTCCAAGAGATAGAACAAGCTATTTCCACTATGATTATACCATAACGGAAACAGCTTGTCATGATTTCTTGCGAAAATTAACATTTTTGTTTCGTTCTAATCTATTGATAAGCTCAATCCACTTTTTTGTGAATTGGCTCTTTGAAGTTGTGTTCTCGCCGCTTTTGAAAACACTCTTGCATATCGTATCTGTTTTGGATTTATCGTTTTTCTCCATGATTAGCCCCCTTTCGGAAAACTGCTAATACACTATATGAAAAGCGGCAAGTCCACTATTACAACAAAAAATATAATGGTGCTTTAATCGGACGGTTGTTAGCACAACCTCACGGGAGTTTCACCCCTGCATGGTTCTCATGCAGCCCTACCCATTGCCTGCGACGCTTTGAACGCTCGGACTGTGGCTATAAGGGAGTATCATTATGTATTCTGCGCGTCGTCGCCCGCAAGCCGCTACACTTGCTTTCCGGCGCGGTGTTGGTCGCTCGGCTGTCCGGGCGGGGATAACCTCACCTGGATAGCGTCATGGCGCACCCGCCGTATGGCTCGGCGCAAAAGGAACGTATCCGATTTGCCCTATACTGCGCCGCCGTTATCTTGCGGGCTTTCTTTGTCAAGGTTCATTCGTCATTTCCGGTTGGCAGCGGGGAAAGGGGTAAGCCGCTCCCTGCCCGGAGCCGATGTAGTCAATCCAATTTCATATTGACAATGGCGGTTATGAGCTTGATTTCCAAATGGCGCTTCATGTACTCGTCCACGCAGTAGTGGAGCTGGCCGCAGTCATCATAGAGCTTGCGGGTGCAGAGCTTTTTGATGTACCTGCCGTAATGACGCAGCACCCGATCCATAGCGGACGGATCACCGGCGTGGGCAGCCTCGATCACCGCAAGAGGAAGCAGCTCACAATCATAAGAACGGTTGTTTTCCTGATTCATCGTGCTAACCTCCTTTTGGCAGAAGCGTTTTCAGCTTGTCGCGCATCTTGTCCAGCGTCGTTGTCCTGCGCCGCTGCACAGCGCAGCGGGACATTCCCAAAACGACCCCGACCTCCTTATCCGTCATATCCATGACGAAACGCAAGATCAGGATGCTTTGTTCTGTCGGGGACAGCTCCGCAAAGACCTCCGCGACTTGCTCATTGTCAATCCGCAGCTCGCAGCCGTGCGCCGTAAAGGTAAAGCTGTCACTGGGGTAATCTTCCGTAAAGCAGAGGCTTTGCAGCTCCGAGTACGAAAGATCGCTGAACAACAATTCCCGCTGGTACTGCTGTTTCAGTTGCAGCAAGTAATTCACGGCCTCATTCCGCAGCACTTTTTTACAAAAGGCGTCGAAACGGTACGGCACGCTCTGACGGGGGATATTCGCCATCGTTATCACCCCCTTTCCGTGGGGGAGTAGGTGGTTTTTTCCCTTTCCGTCAGTACAACAAGCGTCGACCTATCGCGTGCTCGCCAAAACCTCCTTTTTTGAAAATTTTTTTGAGAAAAATGCAAAAAACGCCCGGCTGAACATAGTTCAACCGAGCGCCGGAATGTGATGTATGCAATTCCTACATCGTATAATTCACATGGGAGGGCATAGTACGCCCAAAGAGCATACAGGATTTTTTTGCGTATGCAGAGATAGTCCGGGTATAGATAGAGTTTGACATAGCGGCAATCCTCCTGTTGCCGCCGCTTATTTGTCAGCTATCAAGTTGTAGTGAAAACATAAACGGCGGCTTTCCCGGAAAAGCCGCCGTCAAAGAAAAGGTTATAGTAAGGCCATGCCTTAACTACCCGCCGTCATTCGGCCTTTCCTGATTCTTCTTTCATGTGAATACTCGTAAACAATGCTCCTTATAAAAAACGAGCCGATGATGGCAGTTATATACTGTCGATCATCGGCTCTGCGTCTGTGCGTCTGGCTCTTTGATGATAGTGATATTTCCTTGTTTTAGATCAATTAGTGTTTCGTTCCGGCATTTCGGGCAATACAGAGGAAAATTCCTTAATTCAGTATCCTCTTTGATTTTCACTCTTGTTTTGCCACCGCAGATGGGGCATTTTATCCATGTCGTACACATAGTTTTTATCATGTTTTCAGTTTCAGGAGCAAGGCGATTATCAAGGCCGCGACAGCGCAGAGCAAGAAAATAATAAATCGCTTCGGGCTTTGCACGATCAAGACATTTGGGTTATCCCGATCATACTGAACATCCACCGGATCACCGATATTGCTTGACATTGGCACCACGATCCGGTTTTGAGAAGTTATCATTTGCCCGTCCACACTGTACATGACTAACGCCCACTTGGAATTATATACTTTCATGGTTTCAGCGGCGAGCGTGGATATATCAACAATGTTTCCCGTGGTTTTACATACCCGATCCCGTTTTTTCAAAAGTATAATGCCTTCTTTACAGCCCAGCAGGAAAAGCGCAAATGCTGCAAACAGAAACAGTAAAACGACACTTCCCATTTTTTCACCCCCTGTTTATGGTATCGACGTGGAACTTAAAGTTCCTTTTTTACAAATATGCGAACGGATATTATCATGGACAAAAGGAAAACTCCTATGCCAGCAATGCCAAGAATGATGGGTGCCGTCATATTTGATGTATTTTGCATAAATGACAGAATCAGCTTCATATCGGGATGAAATACTTGAACAACAAGGGTCGGCCCAAGCGATATAAGCAATATAGCGACGGTAAATACAAGTCGAGCCTTTGTTATTCCGTATTTTATCGCAACAGGAGTATATATCCCATAGAGGATTGCTCCAACCAAAAAGACCGTCAATGCTTCCAAGATGTTCAGAAAATCAAGTCTCGGATAAATAGCGGCTATAATCGAATAAATAGCGATGCATGCTCCGTAGAAAATTAGGTAACAGATGTATTTGGCGATAACATAGCTTTTTCGGGGACATGGCGCTGCGCAAAGCAGAGCTATTGCTTTCGGGCTCTTTTCTTCTTCCGTCGCAACTGCCTGCATGAATGATAGCTCCATCAAAATTACCATGTAAAGAAAAACGAACATCCCTATCCCTTGTATTTGCGTTGTGTTTCTCAACAGAATTATCACAAGCAACGGTACAAGAATACTGATTCCTAAAAAAGCCGTAATAGACTTCTTTACCAGCAGAAAGTCCTTTTTTACAAGATTAGCGATCATCGTTGCCACCTCCAATATATGCCAGCATAATATCCTCAATGGTTGCCTTTTCAAGCAGCACATCCGGCAATTCTTTCTTCATTTTCGCCACGTGATCTGTAATTCCGGTGAAGCCAAAGGATGAAACTTTAAGACCTCTTATGAGTTGCCTGTTTTGGTCGTTGAGCAGGGCGACATTTCCTTTTACAATGCGGAAAGTGTCAAGGAGATCATCCTTGCTTTGCTGCAAGATTATTTTCCCTCCATCTATGAGAATGAGCATGTCCGCGATTTTATCCAGATCGGAAGTAATATGTGTCGAGAAGAAAACCCCCTTGCCGCCGTTTTTCATGTAATCCATGACAATCTCCAAAAACTGACTTCTCACAAGCGGATCAAGCCCACTTGTCGGCTCGTCCATGATAAGCAGCTCGGCGTTATGAGAGAGTGCCAGAACAAGGGCAAATTTCATTCTCATACCTCTGGAAAGCGTTGAGATTTTTTGCTTTGGATCAAGCTCAAACTTCTCCATATATAACCGATAGTCAGCGTCGCTCCATTTGGAATAGGCGGGCGCAACAATGCTTTTCATGTCCTTCATGAACAGGTCGTTATAAAAGTAGCTACTGTCCATAACAATACCGATCCTGTCTTTGATTTCCTGTTCATGGGCATCTGCGTCAAGACCGAAAATTTTTACTACGCCCGCGTCTTTGTGCGCAAGCCCCAGAATAGAGCGTATCGTTGTCGTCTTTCCTGCGCCATTGGCTCCAATAAAGCCAGTCACACAGCCCTCCGGCAAAGAAAAAGAAATGTTGTCAAGAGTAAACGACGGATACCGTTTTACAAGACCAGTCACTTCAAGGATATTATCCATAGTTAATCCTCCTCGTATAGAATATCCAACATTGCAAATAGATCATCTTTTGCAATGTCAAACAGTTTTGCGTTATGAACAGCCTTTTGCAAATCCTGTTCAATAATGCGGCGTTTGGAATCTCGGAGCAATTCCAAATTGCCCATAGAAACGAAAGTACCTCTGCCCGCCTGACTGATGGCAAAGCCCTCTTTTTCCAATTCCTCATAGACGCGGCGGATCGTCAAGACGCTAACCTGAATATCGTTTGCAAAGTTCCGAATGGACGGCAAAAGTTCCCCGTCCTCTAATTCTCCCTTTAAGATGGCATCCTTGATCTGCTCCTTAATCTGCATATACAGCGGAACGTCCGATGAATTGGATATGATTATGTTCATGTTCTACCGCTCCCTAAACTGTGTATTACCTACAAGCACAGTATATACTAACATCACGAAATTGTCAACAGATAAGAATGGTTTCGTGCAGAGAACGAAACAATAAAATGGCGGTGTATGATTTATCACATCATTCCCAAAACTATTGATGAACTATACAATGGTGATGGGTGATAAAAATATGGCAAAAATTGAACAATGCCCCGGCTTTGAAACCTTTGGTGCCGATGTAAAAGCGGCCCGTGAAAAGCTGGGAATATCCCGCAGAGAGCTTGCGGAGAAAATCGGGGTCGATCCCCGTTATCTGGCGAACATCGAATTAAAGTCAACGATCCCAAGTATGCCGCTGATGGTGCAGCTATTCCACCTGTGCAGCCTCCCGGCAGAAAAGTATTTTAACCCGGAGCTGCGGAAGCAGGAAACCGAGCAATGCCAGCGCGTAAAATACAAAGTGCAGCTTTGCCCGGAAAAGTATCTGCCCGCTATCGAAAGCGCCATTGACGAGCTGATGAAGCTAGACAAGTAGAAGCCGTTTCCTGTATGTGAGGAAGCGGCCTCTTATTTTATATTTTTCTGATTTCTGCCCGCGAAAGCGAGCATTTTTTGTCGTTCCCGGTGTTGTATTGGTGAGGGGATAAAACTTTCATAGCAAGCATAGGAAGCGGGTACCCACTTCCGTATTTTCGCTCTCCTGCGCTGCGGCGCATCGGTCGAAAATTGCTTGCTGGGAAGTGTCCCAAACCCTCTATGAACGGAAAGGAGCGTTAGAGCATGGACGGACGGAAAAGGACGGTGCAGCTAAAGTTTCGCGTGACGGAAGCCGAGCGCGATTTAATACTGGAAAAAATGAAGTTAATACCTACCCGCAACATGGCGGCGTATCTGCGGAAAATCGCAATCGACGGATATATCATTCAGATAGACCATAGCGACATAAAGGCAATGACCGCCGAGATACAGAAGATCGGGGTCAACGTCAATCAGATCGCGCGGCGCGTGAACAGTACGGGCAGCGTCTATCAAGAGGACATAGACGAGATAAAGGGGGTGCTGAATGAGATATGGCGGTTACAAAGATTAAACCTATTAAAAGCACGTTGAGCAAAGCCCTCGCCTATATCCAAAATCCCGCCAAGACAGAAGAAAAGATGCTTGTGTCCTCGTTCGGCTGCTCCTATGAAACGGCAGATATTGAGTTCGGATTTACCTTGTCGCAAGCGTTGGATAAGGGCAACAATTTAGCCCACCACCTTATGCAATCCTTTGAGCCGGGGGAAGTCAGCTATGAAAAGGCGCATGAGATAGGTCGTCAGCTTGCCGACGCGGTAACAAAGGGGCAACACGAATATGTTTTGACTACCCACATAGACAAGGGGCATATCCATAACCATGTGATTTTTTGTGCGGTCAATTTCATAGACCACCGCAAATACAATTCCAACAAGCGGAGCTATTACGGCATACGCAACATCAGCGACAGGCTGTGCCGGGAAAACGGCTTGTCCGTTGTTGTCCCCGGCAGGGGCAGCAAGGGAAAGAGCTATGCGGAGTACCAAGCGGAAAAGACGGGTACAAGCTGGAAAGGCAAGCTGAAAATTGCCGTTGACGCGCTTATCCCGCAAGCGTCAGACTTTGCCGATTTTCTGCGGCTGCTGCAAGCGGCGGGCTATGAGATAAAGCCCGGTAAATACATATCTTGCCGCGCACCGGGGCAGGAACGGTTTACCCGTCTGAAAACCCTCGGCGCGGATTATACAGAGGAAGCCATAACGGAGCGCATCAAGGGCAGACGCACCCGCGCCGCCAAAGCCCCGAAGCAGGAGCGCGGCGGTATCTCCCTTGTTATCGACATTCAGAACAGCATCAAGGCGCAGGAAAGCCGGGGCTATGAGCATTGGGCGAAAATCCACAATCTCAAACAGGCGGCGAGGACGCTGAACTTCCTCACGGAAAACAGGATTGACAGCTATGCAGAGCTTTCCGCAAAAATCGCGGAAGTGAACGCGGCAAGTGAACAGGCGGCAGGCGCATTAAAGGGCGTCGAACGGCGGCTTGCGGATATGGCGGTCTTAATCAAGAATGTTACGACGTATCAAAAGACAAAGCCCGTGTATGACGCATACCGCAGAGCAAGGGATAAGGCGGCATACCGCGCCGCCCATGAGAGCAGTATCATATTGTTTGAAGCCGCCGCAAAAGCGGTCAAGCCCGCATTGGTCGGCAGCAAGCTCCCCAACGTCGCCGCGCTGCAAGCAGAGTATGCAAAGCTCCAAGAACAAAAAGAAACGCTCTACGCCGATTATGGAAAGCTGAAAAAGCAGGTCAAGGAGTACGACGTTATCAAGCGGAACATCGACAGTATTTTGCGGCGTGAAAGTGAGCCGGAGCGGGGTAAGGAAAATGTGCGCGGATAAATGCGGATTGTGTGGAAATCCCCGAAAAAGCATGGTATGATGAAACTATCCCAATGTAGGACTGCTGAACGCTATCCATATTTTTACGAAACAGAGGTGAGGTTATGACGCGGAGTGAGATTTGGAAAGACTTTTTTAAGAAAACGGTTTTGACCGTTCTGATTGCCGGAGTGCTGTTTTATTGGGCTACACTGGTATTCACAAAGGACGGGGCAACGAACTACTTTTATGTGTGGCTGTGCTGCGGCATCCCCTTTGGCATACGCCGTATGTTCGTGTGGCTTATCCCACGCGGCTTCGACCTTTCCGGCACGGTGGGCGTCGTTGCGCTTAACTTCATTGTGGGCGGCTTGATTGGCGGCGTCATTCTGATATGGCGGCTGGCGGTCGCGGCATGGTATATCCCACTGACAATATATCGGCTTCTAAACGTCGGCAGGGTCGGCGTAGCAGAAATCGGCGAGGAATAAGCAAAAAAAGAGAACGGGGCGCGGCAGCCGATGATGGCCACCGCGCCCCGTCTTTTCGTGGGTGCTGCTTTAAGTGTCTGTTACGCAGTAGAACACTGTTTTTGCGGGTTTAGGTATAAATCCCTTGTCATGCTCAAGTCGTGTCTGAAAAGCGGCATGGCGCAAGGGCTTTTTCGCGCCTACTGCGTAACGCGGGCGCGTCGTTTCCGCATCCGCTCGGCGGCTTGCCTGCGGGTGATCCGCTTGCGGCAGTCCGGGCAGTATTTGACGCTGTTTGAAGTGGACGCAAACGCCGCGCCGCACTCGGCGCACCGCCGCCTGTCCTCGGCTTGGTAAAGCTCCGCGTAAAGCAGCTTGTCGGCGGGAAGTACGGCGTTTTGAAACCACCTGCAAAGAAGCGAATAGGAAATGAGCTGCGGACAAACGCACTCGTCCCCATCGTCCAGCAAAATGCAGTTCCCGCCCATACAGTTACAGCAGGTTTTCTTGATAAGGGCGTTCGCTTTGCGGCTCTGCTGCGGCGTCAGCCGTTTCAGCTCGCTCATACTTCGTCGGCGGCAGATACGGCGAGAGCGGCAAAGTCGGCGTCGCTCATGGCGCGGAGCTTTGCAAGGGTACGCAAGGCAAGCTCGCGCATTTCGCCGTCCATATAGGGCAGCGCACCCGTCATTTCCCCGATAAGCTCCCTGCGCGTATCGGCGATGTAGATGCTGATAAGATTTGTTTCCTCAACGGTAAATCGGTTCATGCTCATACCTCCATTTCGTGATGTTTTGTTTTCGCCGCCCGCTTCGGAGCGGCTTTTTTCTTGTCGGCGGCAAGCTGCGCCCGGATAGAGGGGCGGGGCTTGCGAATATCCCGGTCGCGGTTTTCGCCCTTGTCAATCAGCGCATAGATGCCGTGCCTGCCCTCGATTTTGGAAAAGGTCAGCGTCTTGTAGGGAAGCAGCGAGAAAAGGCGGTCAACGTCCCGGCTCGACGCAAGCATCATAAACGCCGGGGCAAGCTCTGTCATGTAGTGGGTTTTGTTCGGGCTGTTGGGGCTGTACTGACGTTTCATGTCGGCAACAATGCGCCGCGCTTCGGCTTCAATCAGCCCGTCGCGCAGGGCGGCGATATGCGCCTTGAAGTCCCCCGGCGAAAGCTGCTCACGGCTGCGCCGTTCCTCTTGCAGAAGATCGCGCAAGGCTTCGGGGGCGTTTGGCTGCACCTCAAAGCGAAGAAACGCGCCATACTGCGGATCGGGTGAACCGCTAAAGTATTTGCCTGTCGGCTGGCTGCGCTCGCCGCGCTCATAGAAAAGCGTTACGGTGTCTGCGGGAAGCGCCTGCTCCCGAACGTGCCGGAAATGGGCGGCATAGTCCAGCTCATAGAGGTTTCCCCGGATTTTGCCGCGCTCCCTGCCCGTCAGCTCCACGGCATAGGCAAGAATACGGTCGCGTGTCTGCTCCCCGTGGAACTTCCATGTGTTGTATGGGCGGGTGTCTTTCAAGAAAACGTCGCGCTCCCGGAAGCAATGCGTCCCGGACGGACGGGAGAGCCACAAAAGGTTTTTGTCCTCACGGTCGGGGCTTGCAGCAGCCTCGTGAATGATCTTCTTGTCAATCTCAAAATCGCTTTGGTAAAAGCCGGTGTTCTGCTTCATCACCGCATCAAGGCAAGCCAGTATATCCATGTTTTCAAACTTCTGCATACGATCAGATCCTTTCCAAATCCTGCGTCTTGCTCCTTTGCGCCTTTCTTTGGGCAGTCTGCTCCTTTGCCGCCCGAAGCTGCGCCCGGATCGAGGGCTTTTCCTCTTTGCCGCGCTCCTTATCGGCATGGATGGCGTTCGCAAGGTCAATCAGGGAAATCGGCTCACCCGCCTTTGCTTTCTGCTCCAATTCCCCGACGGTGGGCGTCTGCGGCGTGTTGTTGATGATACCGTCAAAATTGTTGTCGTTCTGCTCCACAATATCCTCAACGTGCTTTAGATAATTCTGCGGCTGCAAAAACTCCGGCGTCTGTCGATAGCCGATGCTGTCAACGTAATGCGCCGTGTCCTGCCCGTTCTGATGCAGCACCACCACATCGGAAACGGAAAGGCTGTGTCCCTTAAAGTCTTTCGGGTGGTCGAGATTAAAGCGGGTAAAAATAGCTTCAAGGCTCGTACCCGGTGCAAGGGGCGTGGAATAAATCAGGTCATAGTTCGCCGGATCAACTGCGTGTCCCGCTGCGGTCAGACGGTCGTAAGGCTCAAAGCGCAAATCCCGCGTTTCGTCGCCGCGTTTGAGCTGGTAAATGGAAAAGCTGTCCCTGTCCGGCTCCTGCGCCTTTGCATAAAGTGCCTTGACCTCGCCCTGCGTCAGCTCCCCGGCGTTCAAGCTCTGTAACAGCTCCCGGCATTTCTCCGGCGTCCCGACAAACAGCAAGTCGCCCGGTATTGCTTTCCCGTCCGGCTGCTGTTCATAGGCTTGCAGGAAAGAGCGGTCGGCAATGCTTTCGCTGCGGGGATTGGTGTGCATGGTATAAATCACGTCTTTTTCTGTACGCTGCGCCGCCTGCGCCTGTGTGCGCTCCGCAAGCGTCTTTTCGGCACGTTGCAAAACGGCATCGCTGACGGGTAGCGCATACAGCCCGGAAGCAGAGGAAAAGCCGACGTTGTTGAAAACATAGTCCACTTCACTATCTTTCAATGCGCCCGCCGAAAAATACTTCTCCCGTGTGGGTTCTGCACTCACCTTGCCATCCGCGATGTCGTAATTCAGCCCGGTTTCGATATGGGAGAAGATGTTTCCGTCCACCGCCAGTGTTACATAGTACCAGCCCATATATCCGCTGCTTTGACCGTCCGCGCCGTCGTTGAACTCGACGTTGAGCAGGGTGTAGGGCTTCAAGCCCTTCTGTGCGGCAATGGCATTGTCCTTTGCTTCGCGCTCCATGAGGAAAGCGAGGGCTGCTTCCTTTGTCGCACTGACGATCTCCGGGTTGTACCGCAGCAGGGTATCGTTGACAAGCTCCCGCTGTACCGCTGCGGTCTTGGCTTTCGGCGTAAGGCGGTTGCCGAGAAACAGGGACGCGCCGTTATCAAAGCGGATGGATATATCGCTTGTGCCGCGCCATTTTCCCGTGCAGGGCGACGTTTCAATCCTGCCCGAAGTACCGCCGAACGCCTGCGCAATCACTCCGATTTTTTCCTGTGTGGAAAGCGCCTCGTATTTCTCTGCGATTGCGGCGGCTTTTTTCTGCAAGTCCGTAAGGGGCGGGTCGGCTTTTTCGCTCTGTTCCTCCTGCGCGGCGGCAAGATCGGGCGCGGCTTTCTCGGCTCCGTGCTGCTTTTGCAGCTCTGCGATATGTCCGTCAATGCGGTTGATGATGTCTGCGGCGGCAGAGCGGATCGTTTCAAGGGAGCTTTTCAGCTCCGCAAGCTCCCGCCCGCTGCTCCACCCGGCAACATAGCCGAAAGAGTAGTCCGACGTATCAAGCCCATAATGCTGGCAAACGGTGTAGGCGACGCTTTCCGCTTCCACCTCGCGGGTGCGGCGGTCTACGCGGGGCTGCTGCTCGTCTTTGGGAGCGTTCAGGTCAATATCGTGCAGCTTTGCGTGGGCGATTTCGTGAATGGCGGTTTTGAGCGTTTGCAGTTCGCTCATACCCTCGTCAAGCGCGATGCGCTTGTCCTCCAAGTGATAATAGCCGTGTGCGCCGCCCTCGATTTTCTCAAAGCCGATGGGGACGGGAGAGGTCTTTTCAAGGGCTGCGAAAAAATCACTGTACTGCTCCACATCGCCTGTCAGCGCGTCCACGGCAATATCCGGCAATTCCTTTCCCTCGGTTTGGGACACGTCAAAGACGGACACCACCTTGTAGGCGGGGATGGTGATCTCCTTTTCCTCGGTGACGGGCTTTCCGTCCCTGCCGATCACGGGCTTTTGGGTCTGCGGGTCGATTTTCTCCGTTTCCTGCTTGATTTTGAACGGCGACGGGGCGATAATCTTAATGCCTTTTTCGCCTTTTTTGACGTTGCGCTGAAACTGGTTTTTCCAAGCGGTAAAGCCCGCGATCAGGGAAGCGTCGGGCTTCTGCATTGCAATCAAGAGGGTGTTGTTGAAGCTGTAATTATGAAACTTTGACATAACGCGCAGATACTCCTTGTAGCGTTCGCTGTCGAACAGTTCCGTAATGCCTTGCTCCAAACGGTCTGTAATCTCCTTGAGCTTTTCGGCTGGCTTCTCTGCGGTAAGGTTGATAGGGATAACAGGCTGCGGCTGCGGCGGCTCGACAGTAAGGGGCGCTGCCTGCATCGCGGCGGCATCCATCTCCACCTTTTCCGGGTCAGGGCGCGTCGGCTGCGCTGCCTGTTGGGGCGCGGTGTGCTGCGGCGGCTCGCCCTCAATGGCATAACCCGGAAGCAGCAGCCCATTCACCTTGAACGGCTCCGCGTATTCTTTCGGAACGGGCGGCATAGTCTCGGTAAACAGGCGGTCATATGCCTTGATGCGTCCGGCAAGGTATTTTTCCATTGCCGCCTTGTCTGAAAAGGTCTTGCGCTCCTGTCCGGCGATTTTTACGTTTTGTCCATGGTTCGGTCCGTTGGTGTAGACACTCCATGTCAGGCTCCATGAATACGGCACGGATTTTTGCGCCTGTCTGTCATAGCGGGTGTTTTCATAGACATGATAGCGCATCTGATAGACTGCGTTGCTGCGGAGCTGCCATTCATAATCTGTTTTCTCCCATTTGTTGGATGTGTGCTTGACGGGCGGCGTCTGCACATACTCGATGGCTTTTTCAAGAAAGCGGGTGTTGCCCGCCTGCTGTTCCCATGCGGCTGCCTCCGTTTTCAGCCTGTCAAATACAGCCTGCTCCGCCGCCGCGCTCTCCTGACGCAGCCGTGTCAGCTCCGCAAGAGAAAGCCCGGTCAGCGCGGAAATATCCGCTTTCTCACTTTCAAAATAGATGCTTCGCTCAATTACCAGCTTTTTTGCTACTTCCAGCCTGTCAAAATCATAGCTGGAATAGTTCTTTTCCTGTTCGCTCACGGTTTTGCTCCTTTCTTTTGTTGGTGTGATGATGTCTTTTAGCGGCTGCTCCCACTTGCGCCCAAAGCCGCGCACGACGGTATCTCCCGCCGCGCCGTTTTCGCTGAACATTTGCAGGGTGGAAAACGCATTGTCAAAGGCGGGGATATTGTCTGTGCCAATATTCGGGGCGAAGTGGATAACACCGTCCGGGTAGTCCCTGCCTGTGCCGATCCAGCCCCGGATAAAGCTGTCGAAAGGGGCTTTCGCCCCGCTGTCAAAGTGTTCCTCGGCATGGCTTTTGTATAGCTGCCCGCCCCTATACTGTCTGCCTAAAATCAGCTCTCCCGCCTGCGGGGAGAACATAAAGCGGCGGTTGTCGATTTCCCGCATATCAAAGGACATACTGCGGGTATCAAGAAGCATCAGGGCGGCGGTCAGCTCTGCTTTCGGCTTGTTCTGCGTGGCTTACACCTCCTTTCATCGTTACAGAGGGTTTGGGAAACTTCCCAACAAGCAAAATCCCCATTCTGCGCGTAGCGTCAGAACGGGGATTTTACGGAAAGGGTACCCCTTTCCTATGCTTGCTGCGTAAGTTCTTTGTCCCTCGCAAGCTCGATACGGTAGTTGACGTATTTCCCGCCCGTATCGGCTAATACAATGCTTCCGTCATAGGTTTTACCCGTTTTAGGGGAATACAGCTTTTTGACCTTCGCCCTGCCGCCCGCAAGCAGCGCGGCGGCGATTTTCGGGGTAAAGGCGGTTTTGCGTTCCTCGAAAAAGCGGTCGTTTTTCCACATGACAAAGGCGCAGTCCTTCTTTTCGCAGTAGTAGTTTTTTCTGCCCTCGCAGACATTCCCGCCACAGCGGGGGCATTTGCCGATCACCGCCTTTTCCTCTTTGAACAGGTCTTTCTGATTTTCGGAAAGAAACGGATAGGCTTTCACCAGCTCCCGCGCCATTTCTTCAATGCCCCGCATAAAGTCCTCCGGCTCGGCTGCGCCCCTTGCAATCTGCGTCAGAGCGTTTTCCCATTCGGCGGTAAGCTGCGGAGAGGTCAGCGTATCGGGCAGAACGCAAACAAGATTGTTGCCGTTTTTGGTTGGGATAAGCTGTTTGCCCTTGCGCTGCACAAAGCCGGATTTGACCAGCTTTTCAATCACAGCGGCGCGGGTAGCGGGAGTGCCAAGCCCCCGGCGTTCTGCGTCCGGGTCGGTGTCCGCGCTTCCGGCGCGTTCCATAGCAGATAGCAGGCTTGCTTCCGTGTGCGGCTTCGGGGGCTGCGTGTCGTGCGCCGTAACTCTTGCGGCTGGACTGTCAAAGCTCTGTCCCTCGGCAAAGGTCGGCGCATCTAAAATAAGCTCGTTTTCCTCGTCGCCCTCGGCGTCGGGCTTTCCTTTCAGCGTCGCCCGGTAGCGTCGTTCAAGCTCTTTCCACCCGTCGCAAAGAACCGTCTTTCCCTTTGCCGTAAACTCGGTATCGGCACAGGAAAACACCGCCGTTACCGCATCAAAAATGTGCGGCTCGGCGGCGGCGAACAGCAGACGCGCCCCGGCAAGGGTGAGGATATTTCTTTCGCTTTCCGGCAGCGCGGCGAGGTCTGCTTTCGCAAGCTCCATTGTCGGAATAATGGCATGGTGGTCGGACACCTTTTTGCTGTCAAGCGTCCGGGCTATGTCCGGCGTAAATGCCGCGCCTTTCATAAAGGGCAGCTTGCCGATAAGCAGCGCGGCGATATGCACCGCCGTATCACCCATGTCGTCGGTCAGATAATTGCTGTCCGTTCGCGGGTAGGTAAGCAGCCGCTTTTCGTAAAGGGCTTGTGCAAGGTCAAGGGTCTGCTTTGCGGTGTAACCGTAAATGCGGTTGGCTTCCCGCTGCAAGCCCGTAAGGTCGAACAGGCGGGGCGGCTGCTCGGTTTTCCTCTCACGCCTCACCGAAACGCAAACGGCCTGCGACGCTTCGCAAGCCGTTTTGAGGGCTTCTGCATCTGCGGCGTCGGAGATCCTTGCGCTTGCCGCTTCCGCGCCGCCCACATCAAGACGGACGATATGGTAGGTTTCTTTCTTGAAAGAGGTGATCGCCGCGTCCCGGTCTGCAAGCATTTTTAAGGTCGGCGTCTGAACGCGCCCCACGTTTAGAGTTTTGCCGTGAAGGACGGAGAAAAGGCGGGTGGCGTTGATGCCGATGATCCAGTCCGCTTTTGCGCGGCATAATGCAGACGCATAGAGCGCATCATACGCTTCGCCGGGTTTCAGCTCCGCAAAGCCCTTTTTGATTGCGCTTTTCTCCATAGAGGAAATCCAAAGGCGGGAAAAGGGCTTATCGCACCCCGCCGCATGGTAGACAAGGCGGAAAATCAGCTCGCCCTCGCGTCCTGCGTCGCAGGCATTGACAACCTCGGAAACGTCGCTGCGGCGCATGAGGTCTTTTAGGATTTTGAACTGCTTTTGCCTGTCTTTGAATACGGTATATTGCCACGGCTGCGGCAGGATCGGCAGGCTGTCATAGCTCCACTTTTTGTACTGCTCCCCATAGGCGGCAGCGTCGGCAAACTGTACCAAATGCCCGACGCACCACGAAATAAGATAACCGTTTCCCTCGGTATATCCGTCCTGTTTCTTCTTTGCCCCAAGCGCGGCGGCGATAGTCTGCGCCACGCTCGGCTTTTCAGCGATAACTAAAATCAATTAAATTTCCTCCTTTCCGCGTTCCGGCTGTGCGCCCTGTTTCTCCTGTACCTGTTTCAGACAGTAGCCGATACAGGGGGATTGCGCCTTATAAGGGCAGCGCACACACGCCGGGGATTTTGGAACGGGCGGCGCACTGTCACGCCGCCCGGTGGGTCTTTGTACCATCATTTTTTCCAAAGGATTTTCGGTGAAAAGCCTCATGCTTCCTCGTCCTCCTGTTCTTCATCAGAAAGCCCGTCCCCCTCGTCCTCGTCGTAATCGTCAAAATCGAAATCTTCAAGGTCGGTGTCGCCCTTGACGTTCTGCTTTGGCTTCATAAACTTAAAATAATAGAACGCGCCCCCGCCGCCAAGAAGTGCCACGACAAGGAAAAGCACAAGCCCGCCTGTATTGCTTTTTTCCTGCGGCTGCTCGGTTACTTCGTCCGGCTCCGGCTCGGCTTCTTTGCCGCTGCAAGCGGTCATGTTGGTAGAGCATACCGGGCAGGACGTATTGATTTTCCCGGTTTCGCATTTCTCCGTACAGGTGCAGACAGCGGGTGTCTGCGCTTCGGTGCTTTCCCCGTCCTCCAAGAGCGCGAAAAGGTCTGCGTCGTCCACTTGATTTAAGAAATGGACGGTGTTTTCGCCCTCGTCGTCCCGGTCAATGAGGATATAAAAGTAATTGCCGTTTTTGGTCGTTACGGTGATAAGCTGCTTGTTGCCGCCGAAATCGTCTACAAGGGTCGCGTTCCCGTCCGGGGTAAGGGGTTCTTCCTTTTGGGGTTCCTCGTAGACAACGCCGCTGTCGTTGGTGTCGTCCTGTCTCTTATACACATCTCCGAGCCCACGAGACGCTCATGAATCTCG
>ENA-OYXW01000164-OYXW01000164.1-human-gut-metagenome-genome-assembly--contig:-NODE-164-length-26356-cov-6.294437_pt1 | contig 26356 bp, 19 predicted proteins | sample MGYA00243977_ERZ653436 | MGnify/ENA primary metagenome ERZ653436 (study PRJEB26926, sample SAMN06165001) | human gut metagenome | biome: ENVO:00009003; feature: ENVO:2100002; material: ENVO:00002003...
GAGATTCATGAGCGTCTCGTGGGCTCGGAGATGTGTATAAGAGACAGCTTATATTTAATCCGCGCAAATTTATAGAAAAAAAATCAAATACTCACATAATAATTCTAAAACATTTTAATATTTGACTATTATATTTTGTTTCAAGCATGTATTACAAATGAAATTAGTGAAATAATTTATTGTCCATCACTATTTATGCACTCTTCTATCAAGCCTAAAAGCCAATCAACTATAACAGAAATCACTCATATCTTTCCCACCATGCCAATAAACTATCCCACGAAAATTCACAATAAAAGCAGAAAACATTTACCTTTGTCATCAATCATCATTTCTAAACACTTAATTCACAAACTATGAAAATGAAACTAGAATGCCTGGCATTGTTTGCCGCATTATGTCTTCCTCTATGCGCACAACACGTGTATGATATGGCTCATTTCGGTATTCAACCGGGAAAGAAGACCAATATGTCTGCCCGCATGGAGAAGGCACTTGCAAAAATTAAAAAAGAGGTAAAAGAAGGCGAAGCTGTAACCTTACGCTTTCAAAGCGGGACCTATCATTTCTATCCTGAAGGAGCTACAGAACGCACTTACTACATTTCCAACCACGACCAGGATAATCCTAAAAAAGTAGGTCTGGCACTGGAGGATATGAAATCACTGACAATAGAAGGAAACGGAGCAGAGTTTATCTTCCATGGACAAATGATTCCGATATCTCTGCTTAGAAGTACAGACTGTACCTTGCAAAATTTCAGCATCGATTTTGCCAATCCCCACATAGCTCAAGTGGAAATTATAAAAAATGAAGGAGAAAAAGGAATCACCTTTCAACCAGCTCCATGGGTAGAGTATCGCCTGACAAAAGACTCTGTTTTCGAAACAAAGGGAGAAGGTTGGAAACTTCGCCCGATGTCGGGTATCGCTTTTGAAAAGGCCAGCCGGCACATTGTATACAACACCAGCGATATCAGCTGCCCGACCAAAGGCTGTTCTCTGGTAGGAAAGAATTTGATACATGCCCCTAAATGGAAAGACAAACGACTTCCGGCAGGGACTATTGTCGCCATGCGTTCATGGGACCGTCCAACTCCCGGTATCTTCCTGTCACATAATACCCGAACCACAATAAAGAATGTTAAGGTACACTATGCACAAGGCATGGGATTGCTAGCCCAACTATGTGATGGCATCACGATGGATGGTTTTGGTGTATGTTTGAAAGGAGAAAACGACTCCCGCTATTTCACTACTCAGGCCGATGCAACCCATTTTTCTCAGTGTAAAGGAAAAATCACCTCTGTCAACGGATTGTATGAAGGTATGATGGACGATGCCATCAATGTGCACGGAACCTACTTGAAAGTGATCCAACAAATTGACACTCATACTCTCAAAGCCCGCTATATGCATGACCAAGCTTGGGGATTTGACTGGGGATTCCCAGGCGACAGCGTACAGTTCATCCGTTCAAAAACCATGGAACTGTTGGATGGAAAGAATTGTATAGAACGCATTACAGCCTCAGACAAACCGACAGCAGACGGCGCCCGTGAGTTTATCATCCGTTTCACTCAGCCACTTCCTGGAACTTTAGCCGAACAGACTGACTTCGGCATTGAAAACCTGACATGGACACCTGAGGTTTATTTTGCTGGTAATACCATCCGCAACAACCGCGCCAGAGGTTCTCTGTTCAGTACCCCTAAAAAAACAATCGTAGAAAACAACCTGTTTGACCATACCTCAGGAACAGCGATTTTGTTGTGTGGTGACTGCAACGGCTGGTATGAAACCGGTGCCTGCCGGGAGGTAATCATCCGTCACAACCGGTTCATCAATGCACTGACCAATATGTTCCAGTTTACCAACGCCGTAATTTCCATTTATCCGGAAATCCCCGATTTGGAGCATCAGGTAAAATATTTCCACGGAGGAAAACCGGGTGCCATCCAGATTACAGACAATGAATTTGACACATTCGATGCACCTATTCTATACGCCAAGTCTGTAGACGGACTAATCTTTAAACAAAACAAGATTACAACAAATAACGCCTACCTACCTTTTCACTGGAACCAAAACCGATTCTTACTGGAAAAAGTAAACCGGGTAGAAATCACTGAGTGACATTGCTTCAAGGACTACTCAAAGCCCTTTGCACTCAACTTATACCATACAAATAAAGCTGTTCAAAATAAGATTTGAACAGCTTTATTTGTATGGTGATATCCACTTATTTTCAAGCTTTCTTTTCCTTCACATCCCGATGAGCCTCTACCACATTCACCGCATAATCGCCTAATTTTTCACACTCGGCAATGATATCCATGTAGTGTACACCCATCTGATAATCATATTTCTTTTCGTTGACGTCAATCACATTCTGGTTCTTCAACTGGTTACGATAGTTGTTGATTTCCGTTTCAATGTTAAACGACTTGTTGACATCCACCTGCTGATGCACATCTTTCACCAGGGCAATCATCTGTGTCAGGGCATCGTCGGTCAACTGGAACATCTGTGTAATATGCTCATATTGTGCACTCGTGAAGTCCTCATTTCCGCGACGCTTCCGGTTGATGGTACGAGCCAGATTATAGCAACTGTCACCAATGCTTTCTATCTCTGTGACTTCGCGGAGCATACCTCGAATCTGTACCTTACTTTCAGAACTTAATCTGCCTTCCGATACCAATGTCAGGTAGTTGGCAATCTCCACTTCCATGTTGTCGCTGATATTCTCATACTTCTCAATCCGGCTGAACAATTTGTTGAAATCATTTTCATTCTCCGTATGCAAAAGGTCACGTACCATGCGGAACATACGCTGTATACGTTCTGCAAACAGATTGATTTCTTTCCGTGCCTGAAGGATAGACAATTCGGCCGTAGAAAGCATACCGCCCGTAATAAACTGCAAACGGTATTCTTCTTCCTGCTCCTTCTGAGGAATAATCTTGCAAACCGTTTTCTCGATAAAATGTACAAACCATATCAGAATCAGCACATTACACACATTGAAGCAAGTATGAAAAGCTGACAATTTGAAAGATACAGCTACTCCGTCTGCCTCGCTCACGTTCATAAAGTCAGAAATAATCCAGTCTACCATCGACAGGAAAGGCTTAAATAAAATCAGTACCCAAAGCACACCGAAAACATTAAACATAAGATGAGCTAAAGCTGCACGGCGTGCCTGCGTATTAGCAGTCAACGCAGCCAGATTAGCCGTAATGGTAGTTCCGATATTCTCACCTAATACCAAAGCAGCTCCCAGTTCAAAACTAATCCATCCATTGGCACACATAATCAATGTAATAGCCATAGTAGCTGCCGAGGCCTGCACAATCATGGTCAGCACAGTACCAATCAGCACAAAAAGCAGAACAGAGAAAAAGCCCATGTCCGTATAATTCTGAACAAAGGCGAGCATATCAGGGTTTTGACTCAAGTCAGGTGCATTGCTTTTCAATAGATTTAATCCCATGAACAGAAAAGCAAATCCGAAAATGAACTCACCGACAGATTTACGTGTACTTTTTTGAGAGAAAAGCAGTGGAATACCAATCGCCAGAAGCGGCAGAGAAAATGCAGATATATCTACTTTAAAACCGAGAGCTGAAATAATCCACGCCGTCACCGTGGTTCCGATATTCGCTCCCATAATCACCCCGATAGACTGAGAAAGTGTCAGCAAGCCGGCGTTTACAAAGCTGACCACCATTACGGTTGTAGCCGAAGAGGACTGAATCAGAGCGGTAATCAACATACCTGTCAGCACTCCCGTCACACGGTTTGTGGTCATTGCGGTTAAAATACTACGAAGGCGGTCGCCCGCAAACTTCTGAAGTCCCTCACTCATGATTTTCATTCCATAAAGGAACAGCGCCAGTGATCCAAGAAGCGCTAAAAAATCATAAAAAGAATATTCCATTTGTAATTAGTTAAGTTGGAAAGAGGCTTTTAATTGTTTAATGAGTAAATTAACTGCCTATTCACAAGGTTAGTAACACATATTACATTTATGCTACAAATATATTGCAAAAATAATAATTCGACAAGAGAATTCCCGGAGGGAAGCTCACTTTTGGATATTTATAACGGTTTTAATCTGGCCATGCCCTACGGTCCGGTCAGTGCCAAAGTCAACAATAAGGTAGAGAGTCTCGACTTCCGGGTGTACTACAATAAAGATATTGAATTTCTTGACATTACCAATTCTTCCGGCATGCGAACTTATGTCCGTTCGCTCTTTTTCATCCTGGTCAAAGCGGTAGAAGAACTCTATCCGCAAGGTAGTATTTCGCTGGAACATCCCATCTCAAAGGGATATTTCTGCAAACTGCATATTGACCGTACCATCGGACTGGATGACGTGCAGCGCATCAAACAGAAAATGCAGGAAATCATTGCAGCCGATATTCCCTACACACGCACTGAAAGTCACACGGAGGAAGTGGTTCGTCTGTTCGAAAAACGAGGGATGATGGATAAGGCACGACTGTTGGACACTTACGGTCAGCTTTATTCTTACTACTATCAATTGGGCGACACGGTGGACTGTTATTATAGCAGCCTGGTACCCAGTACAGGCTACATCCGCCTGTTCGACATTGTGAAATACTACGACGGACTATTGCTGCGTATCCCCAGCCGGGAAAACCCGACCAAACTGGAAGAGGTGGTGAAGCAGGAAAAAATGCTGGAAGTGTTTCAGGAATATCACCGCTGGAACCAGATTCTGGGCATCAGTACGGTGGGCGATTTGAATGTGGCCTGCAACCACGGACATGCCACCGACCTGATTAACGTCTCGGAAGCCTTGCAGGAAAAGAAAATTGCCCAGATAGCGGATGAAATTACCCACCGTAATCAAGACGGGAAACGGGTAAAGCTCGTGCTTATCTCCGGTCCGTCCTCCTCTGGAAAAACCACTTTCAGCAAGCGACTGAGTATCCAGCTCATGACCAACGGCCTGAAGCCCTATCCCATTTCACTGGATGACTATTTCGTCAACCGGAACGATACCCCGCTGGACGAGAACGGCAAACATGACTTCGAATCCTTGTATGCCGTAGACCTCCCCTTCTTCGAAGAACAGTTGACTACCTTGCTCAACGGAGGAGAGGTGGAACTGCCACGCTATAACTTTACCACCGGAAAAAGAGAAATGAGCGGTAAGAAACTCCGGATAGATGAACACATGATACTGATTATTGAAGGTATCCATGCACTGAATCCGGCACTGACTCCGCACATACCCAACGAAAACAAATACAAAGTATATGTGTCAGCACTAACTACCATTCTGCTGGACAACCACAACTACATCCCGACGACCGACAACCGTCTGTTGCGACGCATCATCCGCGATTACAAGTACCGCAACTACTCGGCCGAGGAAACCATCGCACGCTGGCCAAGTGTCCGCGCCGGAGAAGAAAAATGGATTTTCCCCTATCAGGAAAATGCCGATGCCATGTTCAACTCGGCCCTGCTGTTCGAACTGGCTGTATTAAAAGACTACGTGGAACCCGTTTTGCGCAAGGTGCCCAACCGTTGTCCGGAATACTCCGAAGCACACCGTCTGCTCCGCTTTCTGAACTATTTTGTTTCCGTACAAGATAAGGAATTGCCCCCTACTTCCCTGCTACGAGAGTTCTTAGGAGGCAGCAGTTTCCAATATTAAAAATTTTGCCTTTTTCTTTGAAGTTCATTTTAATTATTATTTTTGCACGCTGTTAACTCAAGACAACAATAAAAATGGTACAAGGTTCACGTCAGGTACAGACACAGGCACAACAACAAGTACAGACCCTGTCTCCTCAACAGATACTGGCTGTCAAGTTGCTGGAACTTCCGACTCTGGAGTTGGAAGAACGGATTCACGCCGAATTGCTGGATAATCCGGCACTCGAAGAAGGAAAAGAAACTTCCGACGCTTCTGATGCCCTCAACGATGAGTACAATACGACTGACCAAGACGGAGAACCGAATACCGATTCAGGTGAAGACATCGAACTGGGCGATTACCGCACGGAAGACGATATTCCGGATTACAAATTGCAGGAGAACAACCGCTCCAAAGAAGACCGGGCGGAAGACATTCCTTTTTCGGACAACGTATCTTTCTACGAAACACTGAAAGAACAGCTCGACATGCAACACCTCACTCCCGAACAGAAGCAATTAGGTGAATACCTTATCGGCTCACTTGATGACGACGGACTGCTGCGTAAATCCACTGAAACGATCCTCGATGAACTGGCTATTTACCAGGGAGTCTACACTTCCGCAGAAGAGCTAGAGCATGTGCTTTCAGTGATTCAGGACTTTGACCCCGCCGGCATCGGTGCCAGAAGTCTGCAAGAGTGTCTGCTCATCCAGATTCGCCGGAAAGAAGATTCTCCGCTCAAGCAGATTGAGCTGGACATCATCGGAAAGTGCTGTGAGGACTTCACCCGCAAAAATAAAGACAAGATTATTCAGAAACTGAATATTACAGAAGAACAATATAATGCGGCTGCCGCCGAACTGACTAAGCTGAATCCGCGACCGGGAAGTTCCATGGGAGAAGCCATCGGGAAAAACCTGCAACAGATTATCCCTGACTTCCTGGTAGAGACGGAAGACGACGGCACGATTAACCTCAGCCTCAACAACCGGAACGTACCGGAACTGCGACTGAGCCGGGAATTTACCGAACTGCTGGACGAACACACCCGCAACAAGCAAAACCAGAGCAAAGAATCAAAAGATGCCCTGATGTTCCTCAAGCAGAAGGTAGATGCGGCACAAGGATTCATCAATGCCGTGAAACAACGCCAGCAGACGTTACTCAGCACCATGCAGGCCATCATCGACTTACAACGCCCGTTCTTCGAAGAAGGAGATGAGTCGCTGCTCCGTCCGATGATTCTGAAAGACGTGGCTGAACGTACCAAGTTGGACATTTCCACTATCTCTCGTGTGAGCAACAGCAAATATGTACAGACCAACTACGGCATTTATCCGTTGAAATTCTTCTTCAGCGACGGCTACACCACCGAAAACGGTGAAGAACTGTCCGTCCGTGAAATCAAGCGCATCCTGAAAGAATGCGTGGCCAGTGAAAACAAGGAAAAGCCTTACACTGACGATGAGCTAGCCGATATGCTGAAGGAAAAAGGATACCCCATTGCCCGCCGCACTGTGGCCAAGTACCGCCAGCAACTGAATATCCCCGTAGCAAGATTAAGAAGATAACATATTGATATGGAAGAAACCAGTATCCCCGATGAACTGACTTATCATGAACCGGCTCCCCGCCATGCTGGGGAACCTCGCGATGCCCTGTTTATGACTGCCCGCATCGTATCGCTCATCTTTACGCCGTTCATGGTACCGTTTGTGGCATTCTGCCTGCTTTTTTTCTTTACTTATCTGAACATCATGCCCCTGCAGTACAAACTGACAGTCTTAGGGCTGGTGTATTGCTTCACCATCCTGCTACCGATGCTGGGCATCTATCTGTTTCAGAAAATCAACGGCTGGACACTCCACGAACTGGGACACCGCGAAAAGCGCTTTATCCCTTACGGAATGACCATACTGAGCTACATGGCCTGCCTGCTGACGATGTATCGCATACACCTGCCACGCTATATGAGCGGCATCATCGTAGCGACCCTGATTTGCATGGTCATCTGCACAGCCATCAATACACGCTGGAAAATCAGCACCCACATGGCCAGCAGCGGCATGATGGTGGGCGGACTGCTGTCCTACAGCTTCATCTTCCAGTTCAATCCGGTGGAATGGCTCTGCTTCTTCATCCTGCTTGCCGGCATGTTAGGTTCAGCCCGTATCATCGTCAAGCAACATACTTTAAATGAAGTGACAGGCGGGTTTTTCGTCGGTTTATTTTGTGGTATCACGGGAATTTTGTTTATTTGAAAACTGATTATCTTAAACTTTAAATTTATTCAATATGGAATTCCCAACTAACATTAAGTACACCAACGAACACGAATGGATTCGTTTGGAAGGCGACACTGCCTATGTAGGTATCACAGACTATGCACAGCAACAGCTGGGCGACATCGTTTTTATCGACGTAACCACGGAAGGTGAAACACTGGATAAAGGCGAAGTATTCGGTACCATCGAGGTAGTGAAAACAGTTTCAGACCTGTTCCTCCCCATCGGAGGCGAGATTCTGGAAGTCAACCCGCAACTGGAAGAACATCCGGAACTGGTAAACCAGGATCCTTACGGCGAGGGCTGGATTATCAAACTGAAACCTACGGATGCCAGCGAACTGGACGATCTGCTGGACGCTGCAGGCTACAAAGAGATTATTAACGAATAACTAAAATAAAAACAACGAATGAAGCCAATTGTAAGTATCATTATGGGCAGTACTTCTGACCTTCCGGTAATGGAAAAGGCCGCAAAGCTGCTCGATGAAATGCAAGTCCCGTTTGAAATGAATGCCCTGTCGGCTCACCGCACTCCTGCTGAAGTAGAGAAGTTTGCGAAAGAAGCTGCCGGACGTGGCATCAAGGTAATCATCGCGGCTGCCGGAATGGCTGCTGCACTGCCGGGAGTAATTGCAGCCAACACCACCCTTCCGGTTATCGGAGTACCTGTAAAAGGTTCTGTACTCGACGGTGTAGACGCACTCTACTCTATCATCCAGATGCCTCCCGGAATACCTGTGGCTACAGTAGCCATCAACGGTGCCATGAATGCTGCGATCCTGGCCGTACAGATGCTGGCCCTGAGCGATGCAGAACTGGCTCAAAAGTTTGCAGCTTACAAGGAAGGTTTGAAAAACAAAATCGTAAAAGCCAACGAAGAGTTGAAAGAAGTCAAATACGCTTATAAGACAAACTAACTGAATGAATTACTTCAACTATTCTCGCCGACAGGCGAACGAGGTATATGTAGGCGCCACTCCTATGGGTGGCGCTTATCCTATCCGTATACAGAGTATGACAAATACCGTCACCATGGATACTGAAGCTTGTGTGGAACAGGCCAAGCGTATCATCGAGGCGGGAGGAGAATACGTACGTCTCACCACACAAGGAGTACGTGAAGCAGAGAACCTGCAACATATCAATGCATCTCTGCGTGCCCAGGGATACCAGACTCCTTTAGTGGCCGATGTACATTTCAATCCGAAAGTAGCCGAGGTAGCGGCCTTGTACGCTGAGAAGGTACGTATCAACCCAGGCAACTATGTAGATGCTGCCCGCACCTTCAAGCAACTGGAGTATACGGATGAAGAGTATGCAAAAGAAATCCAGAAGATACGCGACCGTTTCATCCCCTTCCTGAACATCTGTAAGGAAAATCACACAGCCATCCGCATCGGAGTGAACCACGGTTCGCTGTCCGACCGCATCATGTCACGCTACGGAGATACTCCGGAAGGCATGGTAGAATCGTGCATGGAGTTCCTGCGCATCTGTGTGGAACAAAATTTCATGAACGTGGTCATCTCTATCAAGGCTTCCAATACGGTCATCATGGTACGCACCGTCCGCCTGCTGGTAGAACAGATGGAAAAAGAAAATATGGCCTTCCCGCTCCACTTAGGAGTGACAGAAGCCGGTGACGGAGAAGACGGCCGTATCAAATCAGCCTTGGGTATCGGTGCCTTGCTTTGCGACGGACTGGGTGACACCATCCGCGTATCGCTGAGTGAAGCGCCCGAAGCCGAAATTCCCGTAGCCCGCAAACTGGTAGATTATGTATTGAAACGCGAAGGACATCCCTATATTCCAGCTACCGAAGCTCCGGAATTCAACTACACGCACCCCAGCCGAAGAGAAACCGTAGCCGTAGGTAACATCGGAGGCGACCAGCTTCCGGTAGTCATCTCAGCCCGTCTGAACAACGACCTGGAAGTAAGCGAACAGTTCAAGCCCGACTACCTGTACTGCGGCCAACGCTTGCCTGAAAACCGCAGAACGGATATCGGGTACATCGTGGATGCCTGTGCCTGGGACGGCAGTGAGCACACCTATCCGGCTTTCAACTACCAGCAGTTGATTGAGCTGCATCACCATCCGGCAAAAATGAAGTTCCTCTTTACTTCTTATTTAGGACTGAATGAAGAGGTAATGGCTTGCCTGCGTCTGCATCCGGAAGTGGTCATCGTAGCTCAAAGCAACCACTACAACCGCTTAGGTGAGTTCCGTGCATTGGCACACCAGCTGATGAACCAGGGACTGAAAAACCCGTTGGTATTCTTCCAGCTTTATCAGGAAACCGAAACAGAGGATTTGCAAATCAAGTCGGCTGCCGACATGGGTGCCCTGATTATCGACGGTCTGTGCGACGGTATCCTGCTCTATAACCACGGCAACCAAATCAGTAACCTGAAAGTGGACGAAACCGCCTTCGGTATCCTGCAGGCAGGACGTATCCGTACTTCCAAGACCGAATACATCTCTTGTCCGGGTTGCGGACGTACATTGTACGACCTGGAATCAACCATTGCCCGCATCAAGGCTGCTACGGCTCACCTCAAGGGACTGAAAATCGGTATCATGGGCTGTATCGTCAACGGCCCGGGTGAAATGGCCGATGCCGACTATGGCTATGTAGGTGCCGGAAGAGGTAAAATCAGTCTGTACAAGAAGAAGGAATGCATTGAAAAGAACATTCCGGAAGAACAGGCTGTAGAAAAACTGATTGAGCTGATTAAGGCAAACGGAGATTATAAAGACTGATTCTCCGGTTCAGATATAAAAACCGTCTGCATGAATCTTGATTTTTTCAAGGCATGCAGACGGTTTCTGTATAAAGCATGGATAAATAGCTATTTTTCATCTATAATTCCAAGCCACACACATATCCCATAAAATAGCAGGCTACTTATTATTATGGCGATAATATCATATACATCGAAAGTGCCATGTATATGAAAAAGTCCGAGAAACTCGTATGCTATATAAACGATTGTACCCTTAATTGTGTATTGCTTTATTGAATATCTGTTGTCAATACCATAAAAGAATAACACTGCAGCAGGTACACATACGATACTGCCTATCACATCTGCCAGATGAAAAATCATTGATATGGTTCTCATACACATACGGACGGTATGTGTGCGATAGTACCAGCCCAATAACGGCAATCAGAATGCCTGATATTATAAACTTCAGTTTCATAACCATCGTGAATCTTTATAATAAACTATTTACAGCAATATATCCTACAGTTATCTGAGTCAATATGTACGGACGAAAATCGCTTAAAAAATCAAGACCGAGAATATTTCTATTCATTGAAAAAGAGAAAGTAACTTTTTCAATATACATGTCATTCAGAAGACATTCGCTCTTACTATATCTCCTTGGCATTGGTAAACGAAAAACATGTATCAGTTTTACTAAATTCAAGACCTTTCAAACTTTGCCTGAATTTATCTTCAAGTACAAAATCACTACGACTGTATCCGGTATCTATCATAATATCCTTGACACTCAAATTTCCTATTTCCAAGTCTGCATAATACAAGTTGTTCTTTACATTATATTCCAACATGAAATCATAATGTTCAGGTATAGTTGAACCAGCCATTATCTTCTTCTCCTTAAAATCAATGCACCAGTCCGCTCTGCTTATAACATCCGTTCCCAATATACCGCTGACATCTCCAAACAAATACTGCTCAAGCTTTATAATGCAAGTCTGAAACCTTGTTTCCAGCTCACCTAACTTAAAGTGATTTAATAGATATACCTTTCCATGGGATTTATTGCCATGCATATCTGTAACATCCTTTGATATAGAGAAAACAGAGTTTCCCGGTATTGTGTCCGAGCAAATAACAGTAACATTCGCCCCAGTGTCAAACACATAATGCTTATTTGATAATTGAATAAGAACTCGTCTTCATAGACTATAAATAATACATTATATTCATTTCAATCCATTCCCAACATTTATCAATACCATTCAACCTTTCATCCATAGACATAGGTATATGAAAATCAGGATATAAACAATACTCCTCATTACGTCTCACATCCGGCCTTTCAAAGAAAGAGTGACTTATGTATCCCTTTGTACCTGTAAATGGCAGTTCAACAGGCAACACATCGCCAAAGCAAGTCGGTTTCTGCGAGGTCGGAGTACCTATAATGGGGAAAAGATGATTATCCTTTACAGTTGTAAGCAAATAATTTGCACTGCTGAAGGTGTTCTGGCCTTGTATGAATATTACCTTCCCTTCAAAACGGTTCTTTATTTTTGGAAGAGAGTGCAAGTTCTCAAAATCTCCCATTGTAATAAGTTCTTCTGATTTACATTTGCTGCAATCATAGAAATCAGGCATACACTTGAAAAGAAAATCTGATTTTCTGACAAGCGTCTTATATCTTGATATAGTGCCCGTATCAATACCAAGATATTGGAGAAGCTGGTCGCCAAGCATACTGTTTCCTCCACCATTATAACGCATATCAACCACCAGCTTCTGTATATGATGCTGCTTTAAATCGGCATCCATCTTATCTATAAAATCAGAAAATGACGGCAGAAAGTTCAGGTAATTATCCTCAACTTTGGTACCCGTAATCTGACAGAGTTGCAAATACGACTGCAAATCATACATCGCATTAAATTGCAGATAGCATTTATCTTCAATGATCTGATAGGAGAACAAATCATCACGCTTCACAGTAACAGGATGAGGAGGGAACTTCACTTGATACCATCCGGAACGGTTATCTGTTTCGGGTTCAAAAAGCAGGCTACTTCCATCATGAAACCCAAGACAAACTCCCTTTGCAGTATCTACTCCCATCTGATGCAGTAATGCTTTGCGATTCAGATAAAAACTCCATAGCCCTGCTTTTATTCCATTCTCCGAGGGCATTGCTTTACGCATAGCCAACCTGACATCTTTAACGGATATGTCATTAATGGAAACAATCTCTTTTCCCGTAAAATCAGGATATTCTGAATCTATAGCATACAGATAAAAACAGCCTTCATAATATCTTATCTCGTATGGATAAATTAATCCATCTTCAGGCATGAAATAAGTATGTGCGTCTTCAAGTATGGCTAACAGAGAATTCAAGGCAAACTGGAAGTGCTGCAAGTCTATCACACCTTTCATTTCATGGCAGATTTTCTCTGCCTGTCTTTCAAATCTGTTGACTCTTTCAGGATTAACTATACTGACAGGATGAAATAACCTGATAAAATGCAACAGATTCATTACCTCATTCTGATATTTATTATAGCTTTCCTCAAAGAAAGTTACCGGTATTTTATGAAAAGTATTATTGTCAATCATGATATCATTTTTTTACATATTACTGTTCCCCCTATTTAATATATCCTGCTCAATTTCATCTATTGATGCCTGAATATATCTTTTCCGAATGGTATGACCATCCAGAAAATCAATCTCATCACACAGTTCGTGTAACGTATTGATGAGATGCGATGATATTATGACAGTCTTTCCTTTGTCCTTCAGTTCGCGTATGATTCTTTTAAGTTGGATACATCCGTAAAGATCTACCCCGTTGAAAGGTTCGTCAAGAATATACAGGTCATTATCCTGAAGGAGCAGGGACATAAGCGCAAGTTTCTTCTTCATCCCGGTAGAATAGTCCGAAGCGAATCTGTCCAGTGGCAGTTGAAAGGCCTTATTCAATGAATCTATGGCTTTAGCATCCATCTTCTTCCCTTTGGCTTTGATACAGAATTCAAGATATTCTTTTCCGGTAATAAGGGAATAGAAGAAGTTTTCAGCCGACATATAACCAACAGTCATTGGTGATGACTTCCTTATCTCGCCTTCATAATCAGTTACTCCCATGATGCAGTTGAAAAGTGTTGTTTTTCCGGCTCCGTTTTCTCCCACCAGTCCGTAGATTTTCCCGGATTCGTAAGAAACGGAAAGGTTATCAAGCACTCTCGTCTTACCGTATGCCTTGCTCAATTCTTTTATATATATCAGTTCCATATATGTTTATATTTTTTCTTGACTGAAAGTGTAAGGCCTATATTCAAAGCCAAATAAGGAATCAATACAACTGGGTTCATAATCGAAACTAAAAACAGCGGCAACGGGAAAAGCAGCCAGTATATTCCCATTACTGTTTGTGTCTCAAAGGAGAATCTTGCCATGCCCATATTCCACTGGTATAACAATGTCGAAGAGAACAATGCAAGACAGAAAAGTATAGCTTCTGAGTCGTGTATCAGCATAAGCATAAGTACTATGAACGGGAACATAGTTATAAAGATATTCCTCAGCCCTGATTTTACCAGTATCAGCTGATACATTCCGAAACTATTATAGACAGAGAGTTCATGCTTCGGTGGCATCACCGTATATGCCGTTCCCAGAATTGCTCCCCACAATATCAGACATACTTTACAGAGATTGATATTGTCATGCAGTACTCCCATGAAAGACAGAAAGAGCAATACCGCATACAGTGGTACTTGTTTCCGGAACATCCTTCTATACAGCAAATCCCCACTATATAATAAAGGTATAGGTAGAACTATAGAATGAAACCTGACAGGGTGAATCCACGGCATAACTACCGCAGTCAGCATGATAACCGATATAGAAATATAATTTGCAGCAATAATCCCTGAAATAATAAACGGTAAACCGAGCAATAAATATTCTGCCGTAAACAATCTTTTGATTCCATGCACCTGTAAAGACAGAAACTCCTTGTCTCTTCTACTGTTATGATACAGCCAGAGTATAATCAGATAACATACAGGTAATATCCATACACTAATTACTTTCGTGAAAGCATAAAATAGAATGGCAACAATACTGAGAAGAAACAGAGACCGGAACGGACCTATGTTTACAAGTATACGCACAATCTGTTTTAAACGCAGATTCAGATAAAGTAAAATATTGCGATTCATAACACAAACAAAATATTCCTTATTTGCTTTATATCTCACATGCCCTATACAATGTATTGTTCTTAATACTGCATAGACATTTGCACATCTATATTGCAATAACTTATAAATACATACTTATATATAGAAATAAGGATAGATGATATGAACAAAGAATATTTCAACTTCTTATTTTTTACCATACACGCTATTGATATTAAGCAAAATGAAATTATAACAAACAGCATAATCTATCATAAATAAAAATGGCAACTGAATCAATAATCGATATTCTATTTTACTATTGCAAAGGTAAGTAAGAGTTGTTAGATATCAGGTTATCTTTATGCTATTTTTAGGTTAACACTTCACCCATTTCAAAACACCAAACCATTTCAAATCAAACGCCTTTGCGTTTTCTCCAAAACGCAAGTACATTTTACTAAAAACGCAAGTACGTTTCATTTCAAATGCACTTGCGTTTTCCGGGCCTTGCTTGAAGGCCCTCCAGAAGCCCTTCTCAGGCCTTATTTCTTCGGTTCTTCCTTCTCTTTCTTGACAGGTTCGTCTTTCTTTACCGGTGCCGAAAGAATCTCCCGGTAACGGACAGGATTCTGCAATACCTTGATGGCTTCTTCCAAATCAGTATCATCTTTCAACCGTTCCATCGCAGCACCACGCTGATAGAAATAGCGGGTCACGATTTCCTGTGAGATATATTCCTTAATCGGTTTGGCAAAATAGTCCAGGTCGCGGTCCAAGTTATGGTTGAGCTTCTTTTCCAGCGCCTTGAATTCCTCTGCCGCCTCGGTCATGTAGCCCTCAAACTCGGCTATCTCCTTCAGGCTTTTCAGCATCTTCTCACTCTGGCGGTCGTAAGTGAAGTTACGTGATTTCACCAGTTTCTTAAAAGCCTCATAATCGGCATCGGTCAGTTTGAAGTCGTCTACCGAGGCCAATGTAGGATGATCCCAGCAATATTGGGTAGCGTAATCGAAAATCAGGTCGTCGTTCATCAGGTAGAACACGATGTTCGGAATCTTGTCTCCCTTCACTTCGATGTCCGGACGGATACCTCCTCCATCACGCACCTCACGTCCGGCAGCCGTATGGAATACGGTGGTCAGACTGTCGGGTGTACGGGCTACTGAACCGTCGGCATTCTTCTTGGCATAGTCGATAGCCTGGATACAACGTCCGCTGGGAATATAGTATTTGGAAGTGGTCACTTTCAGTGTACCGTTGTAAGGCAACGGACGGATGGTCTGCACCAGTCCTTTTCCAAAGGTGCGCGAACAAATGACTACCGCACGGTCCAGGTCCTGCAACGAACCGCTCACGATTTCAGAAGCCGAAGCCGTGGCACCGTTCACGAGTACTGCCAACGGAATCTGTGTATCGACCGGTTCATTCTGGGTTTTATAAGAACCTTGCGCCTGACGTACCTTTCCTTTTGTCACCACAATTTCCTGTCCCTTCGGCACATAAAGATTGACAATGTCTACCGCTTCCGACAAGGAACCTCCTCCATTGTCACGCAAGTCGATAATCAGCGACTTGGCACCTTTCTGTTTCAGTTCAATAAAAGCTTTTTTAAAATCCTTGGCAGAATTTTCCGTGAAGCTGGACAAAGCCAAATAGCCGATGCTGTCTTTCACCATGCCGTAATAGGGCACCGGATTGGTACGGATGTTCTTACGGGTGATTTTAAATTCCATCACCGTACTGTCGTTCTTGAGCGGACGCAGCACTTTCAGTACGAACGAAGTGCCCGGTTCTCCACGCAGTGCTTCGCTGACCTTGGACGAAAATTCCTGGGGTTTCATGTCGCCACGTACCATTTCCTTTCCTCCTACCGAGAGAATGATGTCGCCTGCCTTGACTCCGGCTTCGGCTGCCGGCATGCCTTCGGTTGGTTCTACCACTGCAATGCGGTCTTTGGCCTCATAGTAACGGATGGCCGCACCGATACCGCCGTATTTTCCGGTAGTCATTTCCTTGAGACTGCTCACCTCTTCTTCCGGATAGTACTCCGTATAAGGGTCGGTCAGTGAAAGCATACCTTCCACTCCGGTCTGAATCATTTTTTCAGCATTCACGGTATCTACATAAAACATATCCAGTTCCTTGAAAATGGAGTTGAATATGTCCAGATTCTTTGATATCTGAAAATTACGGTCGTCTTCCTTGAAGCTGGTCATGCCCATCCCCAACATCACAATAAAGGCTCCGGCCAGCATTTTTCTTGCATTCATATATAGTCTGTTTACAAAATTGTTCTTCCTTGCAAATAAACACATTATTCCGGTTAGACTTGCAGAAGTGATTCAATATTTAACTTAATTTCGTCCCATTTCTTGGCAGGTAAGGTGGTGCCGACTTCCTGAATGACGGCAGTGGCCAGAATGGTACTGATTTGCACGCATTTTTCCAGCGAATAACCGCACGTCAGGCCGTACATGAAACCGGCGGCATAGAAATCGCCTGCACCAGTGGTGTCCAGCACATTATCGACCGGACAAGAAAGCAGTTGAATGACTTCTGTTCCTTTCTTCACGAGGGAGCCTTCTTTTCCGATTTTCACCACGGCAATGCTGCATTTGGACGCAATTTCTTCCAAGGCTTCATGAGGGGCTTTTCCCGTATAGGCCAGTGCTTCGCTCTCATTGGCAAACACGATGTCCACATATTTCACAATCAACTGGTCGAAGAAGTCACGTTCGGCTTCCACCACATTGTAGCTTGCCATGTCGAGACAAACCTGAAGTCCTTCTTCCTTGGCCAGCTGTACGGCGCGCAGCATTAGGTCATGGTCTTGCAAAAGATAGCCTTCAATATAGAGATAATTGTATCCGGCAAACATTTTACGCGACAAGTCTTCTGCCCTCAGTGTGGCAGCTGCTCCCAGATAAGTACCGAACGTGCGCTCTCCATCGGTAGAAATGAAAGTCGATGCAATGCCCGACGGCAAATCGCAGGTGGCCAGCAAGGCATTTACCCCGCGCTGACGGAGGGTATCACCAAAGAAAGCTCCTGTCTCGTCTTGCCCTATCTTTCCGATAAATCCGGGATTGGCTCCCAATGCGGCCAGTGCACAGACCGTATTGCCGGCCGAACCGCCGGTAGAGCGATGAATCTTCATCCCTGAGGTATATTTACGTATTTCAGACAAGGTGTCTTCTTGTATCAACTGCATGCTTCCTTTGGGCAAATGTAGCTTTTCCAGCAAGGAATCGTCATCGATTCTTACCAGTACATCGACCAATGCATTGCCCATTCCTATAATTTTATCCATTTTACTTCATTTTTTTTGCAAAGATATTGCATAATTCAAAATATCCTACTACCTTTGCATCGCAATTAAAGGAAAACCTTCTTCAGTAGCTCAGTCGGTTAGAGCATCTGACTGTTAATCAGAGGGTCGTTGGTTCAAGTCCAACCTGAAGAGCTTGAGAGTTCGTTTGAATAAACGAACTTTTTTTATACCCTAAAACGAACTAATATGGACGATTATTACTCGCGAACGTATTACAATTATTTTAACCACTTCCTGAAGGGGTGTCGTGAGTAATCCTGTCTTTTACTCTGAAGATGCTCCTCCGGGCTTAAAATGAAGGAAAGGAGCAGACAGATGAGAAAGTATCTTTTTTGTGAAGCTGGCTTTGTAGAGAAAGCCAACTGGCAACCTAACTGCTGGATTAACATTGAATGTCCGGATGCCGCGGACTTCCACTTCCTGCAAGAACAATTAAAAGTTCCCCAGTCTTTTTTGAATGACATTGCCGATACCGACGAACGTCCGCGTACGGATACGGAAGGTAACTGGCTGCTGACCATTCTGCGTATTCCCGTACAGACTCCTGATTCAAAAGTGCCGTATGCCACGGTGCCTATCGGTATCATTACGAACAATGAACTGGTGATTTCGGTGTGTTATCACTCTACGGAGATGCTGCCGGACTTTATTGAGCATACGCAGCGCAAAGGTATCAACGTGCCCAATAAATACGAATTGATTCTGCGACTGATTTACTCGTCGGCTGTATGGTTCCTGAAATACCTGAAACAAATCAACAACGAAGTGAACAATGCGGAAAAGGAGCTGGAACGTAGCATCCGTAACGAGGACTTGCTCCGGCTGATGAACCTACAGAAGAGCCTGGTATATTTCAATACGTCTATTCGTGGCAATGAGGTCATGATAGGCAAATTGCAGAATATCTTTAATGAGAAGGACTACCAGAATACGGAACTGACAGAAGATGTGCTCATCGAGCTGAAGCAGGCACACAATCAGGTAAACATTTACAGTGACATTCTTACGGGTACCATGGATGCTTTTGCTTCCATTATCTCCAATAACGTGAACACCATCATGAAACGCATGACCAGTCTTTCCATCGTGCTGATGGTACCGACACTGATTGCCAGTTTCTATGGTATGAACGTGGATATTCACATCGAAGGACTGCCGCACGCCTTTGCCTTGATTGTATGTTTCTCCATCTTCCTCTCGGCAACGGCCTTTGTTATTTTCCGGAAAATAAAGTGGTTCTAAGCTGAGGGTATATGAAATACGGAGTATCTTCCAATACGCTGCTGCTTACGGCCGGAATCGTATGGCTGGTTGCCGGCATCAACATTCTCCGTATCGGCATTTCCTGCTGGATAACGGACGCGCACTACTGGCTGCTCAAGGTCTGCGAGGCCAGTCTGATATTCCTGCTGTTCTTCTGCATAGTTTTCCACAAGCTCTACCGCAAGCATGCACAGCGTATCACAGCCGGTAACCCCAACAAACGCTGTCCATTCTCGTTTTTTGACGTGAAAGGCTGGCTGGTGATGGCTTTCATGATTGCACTAGGTATAACTATCCGTACCGCAAGCCTGCTACCGGAAAGCTTTATTGCAGTCTTTTATACCGGACTTTCCCTCGCCTTGATGGCCACAGGAGGACGTTTCATCCTGCTATATTGGAAAAGGAAATAAAACTAGTCATACGCATCAGTAAAGTACCATTTCCCCTCCTATAATGTGGAAATGACAGGTACTACATAATTATAATAGTCAATTAAAACTTTAAATATACGATGCTTGCTTACATCGAATAAGTACATAAAAAAAGCCGTCTCAAATGAGACGGCTTTTTTATGATAGTAGTTGAGATTATTCAACTCCACTGTAATCTAATACATTCTTCTTGTTAGCCAAGATGCGATCGTATTCTTCTTTAGAACCTACCACAATCTTTTCAAACTCACGCTGACCTGTACCAGCAGGAATCAAGTGACCGCAGATAACGTTCTCTTTCATACCTTCCAGTTTATCAACCTTACCGTTGATAGCAGCTTCGTTCAATACCTTGGTAGTTTCCTGGAATGATGCAGCTGACATGAAGCTTGATGTCTGCAATGCAGCACGTGTAATACCCTGCAGAATCTGAGTAGAAGTAGCAGGAACTGCATCACGTACTTCAACCAGTTTCAAGTCGCGGCGTTTCAGCATACTGTTTTCATCACGGAGCTTACGAGCTGTAACAATCTGTCCCGGCTGCAAGTTCTGAGAATCACCAGCGTCTACAACCACTTTCTTACCCCAGATACGGTCGTTTTCCTCATTGAATTCAATGCGGTCTACAACCTGCTGTTCCAAGAAGCGAGTATCACCCGGTTCGTCAATCTGTACCTTACGCATCATCTGACGAACGATGATTTCGAAGTGCTTATCGTTAATCTTCACACCCTGCAGACGGTAAACGTCCTGGATTTCATTTACGATATATTCCTGAACGGCTGTAGGACCTTTGATGGCCAAGATGTCGGCAGGAGTAATAGCACCGTCAGACAACGGAGTTCCGGCACGTACATAGTCGTTTTCCTGAACCAGAATCTGCTTAGACAAAGCAACCAAGTACTTACGAACGTCACCAGTCTTCGATGTAACGATGATTTCACGGTTACCACGTTTAATCTTACCCATCGTAATTTCACCATCGATCTCAGAAACGACAGCCGGATTAGACGGGTTACGAGCTTCAAACAACTCAGTTACACGTGGAAGACCACCGGTGATATCACCTGCCTTACCTACGGCACGCGGAATCTTCACCAGAATATCACCCGACTTCACGGTCTGTTTGTCTTCTACTACTACGTGACCACCTACCGGTAAGTTGTATGTACGGATAATTCCACCGTTCTCATCCAAGATGTGCAATGACGGAATCTTCGTTTTATCCTTAGATTCAGTAATAATGATTTCACGCAAACCAGTAGCTTCATCTGATTCTACCTTATAGGTTACGTTTTCAATTACTGATTCAAAGTCAATCTTACCAGCAGCTTCTGTTACGATAACGGCGTTGAACGGATCCCACTTAGCAATCAGCTTGCCCTTTTCTACCACCTCACCGTCTGAAGCATACAACTTAGAACCGTAAGGAACGTTGTGAGTAGAAAGGATGATACCTGTATTCACATCCACAAAGCGAACCTCGGCCAAACGACCTACTACAATCTTCACTGGTTCACCAGTTTCTTCTACAGCATCAACCGTACGCAATTCTTCGAATTCCAGACGAGCATCATTCTTAGCCACGATACTTGCATTAGCAGCCATGTTACCTGCGATACCTCCGGCGTGGAATGTACGCAGAGTCAACTGAGTACCCGGTTCACCGATTGACTGAGCAGCGATTACGCCGACAGCTTCACCCTTCTGTACCATACGACTGGTAGCCAGGTTACGTCCGTAACATTTCGCACATACACCCTTCTTCGATTCACAAGTCAATACAGAGCGGATTTCTACGCTTTCAATCGGAGATTTTTCGATTTCTTCTGCAATGTCTTCTGTAATCTCTTCACCAGCAGCCACAATCAGCTTACCAGTTGTCGGGTGGATAATATCATGAACAGATACACGACCCAGTATACGTTCGTACAAAGTAGCGATAACTTCATCGTTGTTCTTCAGGGCTGTACAAACCAGACCACGCAATGTACCACAGTCTTCTTCGTTGATAATCACGTCATGAGAAACGTCAACCAAACGACGAGTCAAGTATCCGGCATCGGCAGTCTTCAACGCGGTATCGGCAAGACCCTTACGAGCACCGTGGGTAGAGATAAAGTACTCCAACACCGAAAGACCTTCCTTAAAGTTAGAAAGAATCGGGTTTTCAATAATCTGTGCTCCCTCAGCACCAGCTTTCTGCGGTTTAGCCATCAAACCACGCATACCAGACAACTGACGGATCTGTTCCTTAGAACCACGGGCACCAGAATCCAACATCATAAATACAGAGTTAAATCCTTGGTCGTCGTTCTTAATAGTCTTATATAGAATGTCTGACAAGTCACTGTTTACGTGAGTCCAAGTATCAATTACCTGATTGTAACGTTCGTTATCAGTGATGAATCCCATGTTATAGTTCATCATAATCTGTTCGATTTCTTCGTTACCACGTTTTACCAGTTCTTCCTTCTCCTTCGGGATAATGATATCACCCAAGTTGAATGACAGACCACCTTCGAATGCTTTCTTATAACCTAAGTTCTTGATACCATCCAAGAATTCGCAAGCACGAGCCACACCAACAGCCTTAATAACATCGCTGATGATGTCACGCAGAGACTTCTTAGAAATAACGGTATTCAAATAACCACATTCATCCGGAACCAGTTCATTTACAATGACACGACCTACAGAAGTTTCCTTAATCAACTTCTTCACGATATTGCCGTTTTCATCAAGGTCATTAGCCACTACGCTGATAATAGCGTGAATGTCTACCTTACCTTCGTTATAAGCAATCATTGCTTCTTCCGGTCCATAGAAAATCAAACCTTCACCTTTGGCACCTTTACGCAATTTGGTAATGTAATACAATCCCAATACCATATCCTGTGCAGGCACAGTGATAGGCGCACCATTGGCAGGGTTCAAAATATTGTGTGACTGAAGCATCAACATCTGAGCTTCCAGTACAGCTTCGTTACTCAAAGGCAAGTGCACGGCCATCTGGTCACCATCGAAGTCGGCGTTGAACGCGGTACAAGCCAACGGGTGCAACTGGATAGCCTTTCCTTCGATCATCTTCGGCTGGAAAGCCTGGATACCCAAACGGTGAAGTGTCGGAGCACGGTTCAACAATACCGGGTGTCCCTTCATTACATGTTCCAGGATATCCCAGATAACAGATTCCTTGCGGTCTACAATCTTCTTCGCTGATTTCACTGTCTTCACAATACCACGTTCAATCAACTTACGAATGATGAACGGTTTGTACAATTCTGCAGCCATCAGCTTAGGAATACCACATTCACCCATCTTCAGTTCCGGACCTACGACGATTACAGAACGAGCAGAGTAGTCAACACGTTTACCCAACAAGTTCTGACGGAAACGTCCTTGCTTACCTTTCAGACTGTCTGACAAAGATTTCAACGGACGGTTGGCATCTGTCTTCACTGCACTTGACTTACGAGAGTTGTCGAACAATGAATCGACAGCTTCCTGAAGCATACGTTTTTCATTACGCAAAATCACTTCCGGAGCCTTGATTTCAATCAGACGTTTCAAACGGTTGTTACGGATAATTACACGACGATACAAATCGTTCAAGTCTGAAGTAGCGAAGCGACCACCATCCAGCGGAACCAACGGACGCAATTCAGGTGGGATAACCGGTACGATACGTACAATCATCCATTCCGGTTTGTTGCGGCCACGAGATGCACGGAAAGATTCTACTACCTGCAAGCGTTTCAAAGCTTCGTTCTTACGCTGCTGTGAAGAATCATTGTTTGCCTTATGACGCAATTCGTATGACAAAGCATCCAAATCAATTCCTACCAGCAAATCATATATTGCTTCAGCACCCATCTTGGCGATAAACTTATTCGGATCGCTGTCTTCCAGATATTGATTTTCTTTCGGAAGAGTTTCCATAATATCCAGATACTCTTCTTCAGACAACAAGTCATATTTACTGATACCATCTTCAGCCTTCACACCCGGCTGAATAACGACATAACGTTCATAATAAATAATAGCATCCAGTTTCTTTGTCGGCAATCCCAGCAGATAACCAATCTTATTAGGCAATGAACGGAAATACCAGATATGAGCAACAGGTACCACCAACTGAATGTGACCACTACGCTCACGACGTACTTTCTTTTCTGTTACTTCCACACCGCATCGGTCGCAGACAATGCCTTTGTAGCGAATACGTTTGTACTTACCGCAATGACATTCGTAGTCTTTCACCGGACCGAAGATACGTTCGCAGAACAAACCGTCACGTTCCGGTTTATAAGTACGATAGTTGATGGTTTCCGGTTTCAGAACCTCACCATAAGAATTTTCCAGAATCTCTTCGGGTGATGCCAGACCGATCGTAATCTTTGAGAAATTACTTTTTATCTTAGTATCTTTTCTAAAAGCCATACTTTTTATTTTATGATAATGAAGAATTTAATCATGAAGAATGGAAGTTATCTTTTCCATTCTCCATTTGAAAAAGTTATTCCAGCGTAATGCTCAAGCACAAACCTCTAAGTTCATGCAACAATACGTTGAGAGATTCAGGAATACCCGGAGTCGGCATAGGTTCACCTTTCACAATTGCTTCGTATGCCTTAGAACGTCCTACTACGTCATCAGACTTGATAGTCAAGATTTCCTGAAGTACATGAGCAGCACCGAATGCTTCGATTGCCCAAACCTCCATTTCTCCGAAACGCTGACCACCGAACTGAGCCTTACCACCAAGTGGCTGCTGAGTAATCAATGAGTACGGACCGATTGAACGGGCATGCATCTTGTCTTCAACCATGTGACCCAGTTTCAACATGTAAGTCACACCGACTGTAGCCGGCTGGTCAAACTGATCACCTGTACCACCATCATACAAGTAAGTCTTACAATAGCGTGGCAGACCAGCTTTGTCAGTCCATTCATCCAAGTCATCCAAAGTAGCACCATCGAAAATCGGAGTCGCAAACTTCACACCCAATTCTTTTCCGGCACGTCCCAGTACAGCTTCGAAAATCTGACCGATGTTCATACGAGAAGGCACACCCAACGGGTTCAATACGATATCAACCGGAGTACCGTCAGCCAAGAATGGCATATCTTCCTGACGAACCACACGTGAAACGATACCCTTGTTACCGTGACGACCGGCCATCTTATCACCCACACCAATCTTACGTTTCTTAGCAATGTAAACCTTTGCCATCTGAATAATACCTGAAGGCAATTCATCACCGATTGTCAACGCAAACTTCTTACGTTTCAATTCGGCATCCAATTCCTTGTACTTCTTCAGATAGTTTACGATAAGATCACGAATCATATCATTCTTATGAGCATCAGCAGTCCACTTGCTCAACTGAATTACGGTATAATCCAATGATTCCAGATCGTATTTAGTAAACTTAGCTCCCTTGGCAATCACTTCAGTTCCCAGATAATCTTTCACACCCTGAGAAACCTTATCAGCTGTCAATACCAGCAACTTGTCAATCAAGATTGCCTTCAGAGCTGCAGCTTTTTCTTCAAATTCTTCATTCAGTTTCGGCAGAATAGCCTTATCTGCATTTTTCTCACTACGAGTCTTTATTACACGAGAATATAATTTCTTGTCAATAACCACACCGCGCAATGATGGAGAAGCTTTCAATGAAGCATCCTTCACATCTCCAGCCTTGTCACCAAAGATGGCCCTGAGGAGCTTCTCTTCAGGTGACGGGTCACTTTCACCCTTAGGAGTGATCTTACCAATCATTATGTCTCCCGGGTCAATGTGGGCACCCACGCGTATGATACCGTTCTCGTCAAGATTCCTGGTGGCATCTTCGCTGACATTAGGAATATCTGAGGTAAGTTCCTCCATACCGCGTTTGGTGTCACGGACTTCGGTGATGTACTCGTCCACATGGACAGAAGTAAGGATATCCCAGCGTATCATCCTTTCTGACAATACGATAGCATCCTCATAGTTGTATCCCTTCCAAGGCATGAATGCCACCTTGAGGTTACGTCCGAGGGCAAGTTCACCGTCCTGCGTAGCGTAGCCTTCTGTCATGATCTGACCCTTGGTCACCTTGTCGCCTTTCCTTACGATTGGCTTGAGCAGGATGGTCGTGCTCTGGTTTGTCCTTCTATATATAGGGAGCTTGTACACGCTTACTTCAGGTGAGAAGCTTACGAACTTCTCATCATCAGTGCGCTCGTATTTTACATGGATTTCGTTTGCGTCCACATATACGACTTCTCCTTCCCTTTCTGCGATAACCTGTGTCCTTGAGTCAAGACATACCCTTTCCTCAAGGCCTGTACCTACGATAGGGGACTCCGGGTTGAGGAGCGGAACAGCCTGACGCATCATGTTCGCACCCATGAGGGCACGGTGCGCATCGTCATGCTCGAGGAACGGAATAAGG
>ENA-OYXW01000186-OYXW01000186.1-human-gut-metagenome-genome-assembly--contig:-NODE-186-length-24726-cov-15.875846_pt1 | contig 24726 bp, 28 predicted proteins | sample MGYA00243977_ERZ653436 | MGnify/ENA primary metagenome ERZ653436 (study PRJEB26926, sample SAMN06165001) | human gut metagenome | biome: ENVO:00009003; feature: ENVO:2100002; material: ENVO:00002003...
GGCTCGGAGATGTGTATAAGAGACAGATATATACCTACATGATATTTGTCTATCCTTGAATATCCATTACCTATCCAAGCTCCTATTAAATACCATAAATCATCAGACATTACATAAGGGAATAATTCTTTACAAGGATATATCTCCTTTCTGTAAACATTCGGATATTTAATCCACATTCCACTCTTTACATCAGCTACTTTAACAAAATCAAAGCTAAATAAATCCTCACATATTATTTTACCATTTTTAAGTTTATTGTCACTAACGTATAATGGATGCTCTTTTGTAAAACGTGTTATTGAAACTCCATTATACATTTTAACATCATATACGTCTTCATCTATCTTATTATATAATAGTCTTTTATAAATAGAAGCATATTCCCCATCTTTATTTACAAGCCTATCTTCATATTTTACATCTTCGACACATTTCCATCCTTTATCTGTTAATACCTTCTCCCCTGGAAGCAAACATCCACTCACATATGTGAAATCAAAAACACCTCCATCTTCTGGTGGGTCTTCGTATATAACAATAGGAGCATCTATGTTTCCACCTTGGAACGGATAATCAACAAGCTGTTTATCACTAAAATGGTAACCCATCCTCATTCCGTCAGTCTGATATATATCTACTGTTTTTCCTGGTCTTCCTTCTTCCAAAAGTCTATTCTTATGCTTCAGGGCGTCCTCAACAGGAAACCTATTTACATTCGTATTAAGGAAACAATCATCTATAGACAAAGGGAATGCCATTCGTTCCTGGACGTATAAAGCTCTATCCTTTTTGACAAGTTCATCAAGACGTGATTTTATCTTCTTAGTATTATCATCAAATTTTGATACCTGAATGTCTATTTTCTTAAGACCTGTAGCTTTCTCTATTCCAAGGTACTTATCTAAGGTTGTTGTTTCCTTATCATAAGCATGAGACATCTGAGCAGGAACAAAACAACCGGATTGACTAATACGCCAAGTTGGTTTTAAACAACGTTTATTAAGCAGATCATAATTCATGACAATAAACCCGTATTCAGCAGGGTTATTCATCACTTTTTGAGCATCTTGAGACTTTTCAACGTTGCCGCCCGTACCGGAACATATCATCATCCCCCTCATTCGACCGTGCATCATATGGGCAGGACGGCCTTGTAAGTATGCTGCTAAAAATGGAAATTTACCTACCTCATCATAAATAGATGTATATGGTGTTCCAGATGCGGTCTTAAGAGAGGCACCGGCTTTACCGCTATCAATATTGGTAATACGAATACGAGCGTGAACGTCACGAATATTGTTCACCGTCTTAGTACCAATAATAACCTCTTTAAACCAATCATTACCTGTTCTATTTATTCTTAGATAAGGATGTATATTATCAAGACCAAACTCAAGATACTCACCAAGACTCATAAGGTCCTCCTTACTTGACCCAATAACATTATGCGTCAAATTGTATGTCATTGTAGCATTACGAGCTAAAAACGAACTCATTATGGCCGTATTATGAGTAACGATGTAATTGGTGGTCAAAAATAAATGAGAATCATTATCAACGGTTATACAAGTGGCATGCTCCTTTCCGTATATCGATATGGATCTTATTTTTAATTCCTTACGATTCCTTGATAGTATAAGTTTGTTCCCCTCCAATTTAGCATACCAACCTGAAGCCCAAAACATACGTTGTACAAAATTTATGACATCCATGTCAATATGAGACAACGTAAGCTCTTCTTCTCCGGTTACTACGTTTCTGAAAGAACGAATGAAGTTTTCTATAAAATCTTTCTTTTGATCTATGGACGATCTTAAAAACTTCTTACAAACGTATTTATCAAAAAACATATCCCCTCCATAGCCACCGAGATAAGCCGCCAGCATCGAGGCGTAGGCCGACGGCGGAACCGGCAGCTTTGCCGTAGGGTAGTTCAGGGCCTCACCTACTGGAATAGACATACTCTTATAATCCAATCCGGCTATGGCTCTAAGACTCCTAACATGCCATTTTCCGCCATGATTGACGCGCCATTGATGATTACCGCAGCAAATAACGTTACGACCGTCTTCGAATACGACTCTGTAGGTGGTTACTTTCCCTTGAGGGTAGACACCTACGACTTCTACCAAATTCCCTTTATCGTCATATATCTTATCCCCTACAACGATATTTCCTATCATCTTTTCCCGGTCCTCAAGATAAAGTATCTCAGAATCAAGAAGGGCTTTTCCAAAACGACGGCACCCGAACATGAATATTCCTTTATTCTCTTCTTCAGCCTGCTTTAGAAATTCGGCAAACATCCATTCATTATCACGAAGCTGAGAATTTCCAGGAATACGATCATCTCCTACGTCAATCATCATCTTCCAGAAATTGATATGCCAGTATAGCCAAGGATGGATAAATACCCCATTTATGGTAACACCGTTAAGGAGTTTCATAGCCTCATTCTCCCAGAATTGCTTGACATTATCGTCTTGCTCTTCATAAGAATAAAGGTCATTCCATAACGGAATATCGTTACCCATATTTATATAAAGTTCTTTACTGTTAAAATTCATGACAAAACTACTTATCGAGCTTGCTCTTAGCCTCATTCTTAACAAAAGACTGAATACCTGATACTGTTTGTCCTCCTTTTAGGCTTTTCTTGTTTTTGGCAGCCTCAAGCTGATTATAGACATCCATTATACCACACATCTTAATATAAGATTCAGTCCATTGCATTAAGCTATCAGACAAGCTTTTTTGAAACCTAAATTCTTTCTCCCTCTTATCAGAATCTTCTATTTTATCCCAAGGGTTTTCAGATAGATAACGTTCAGCTTTATCTATCTGATCCCTTAGCACAAGAAGTTTTCGATCTACGTAAGAGACATCATCGTTAGTCGGCTTTCTTGCTTTCATTGTTGATAATTTTTAAAAAAGCCTCATACTGAGACTTAAGCATATTAAACCTATCTTCAAGAGAAGATGGATCAACACGATACTTACATATGTTTTTTATTCCTTCCTCAACAAATTCTTCCTTGAACGCAACAGAATCAGTATTATTGTCAACGTACATAATAAAATCTGATTCTCCGTCGTTTACTATCCTATCAAGAACCTTCTTGCTGTCATCATCTATATTAAGATCATGACCGGCGTTAATAGATAACCTGTAAACTGCCTTTATAGAAGAAGATACTTTCAGCATCTCTTGTTGATACAAGTTGGTCATAAACGACTTTTCCTCCAGATCAATAAAGTCTTCTAACTCTATGTCGTTTTCCTCATCCTTCTTCCTAATAATATCCTTAGTTATCTCTTCCATCTCCTCTCCCGCCTTGTCTTGCGCAGACAGTAAATGGTTGTAATAAGAAATAAGATGCTTTATATCTGAATCAAAATCAATCTTCTTCATTGTCAATAACCTTTCTATCATGAATAATAACGTCCATCAACTCCATTGATAAATTATAATCAGCCACTTCAAAAAGCTCGCTGTCTGTCAACGTCCTTAAAAAAGAAACAGACAATCCTCTTTTCTTTGCAAAAGATCTAAGTACGGCATAGAGAATATCTCCGGCAGAATAATCGGGGAGATCGTCACAAGATGCCTGCAACATAGAAAATAAGGACTTCCTTTTATCCTCGCATTGTAAATGCCTTGCTTTACCACATCCACCCATAACTTAACTTTTTTGAATTATAGTACCTTCAAAATTAAACGGAATCGATTCCTCTTTTTGAGACCCATCTTTTTGATAGTGAACGGTCATATGTTTTACGAATCTTCCTATTCCAAATCCTGCTGTATGTATCTCTATATTGAACTTAAAGTGACGGGAGTCAATGATATTCAAATTAGAGGACGTACAGCCACAAGATGTCTCTGATGCTGTTATCTTCATATCATGCTTCGACTCAAGAACGAATGAAAACTTTATACTGTTCCCTTTTTCTACCGGTTCGAAAATAATTTCAAATGATTTACCGTCTTTAGATAGGTCAATGTTATATTGCTTGTCATCTGTAGAAATAACATTAAACTCATCAGAATCCATTGTAATAAGCTCTAATCTGTTCCATCTTGACTTCTCATCATAAAAATCAATAGAATACTGACGATCCATCCACGAAGGACGGGGAAGCCCCTCCCCAAGCGCACACTCCTCTGTCTTGCTCCAGGCCTTCTGCTTGATGAAGCACGTACATACCGAACAACGATTTTTACCTATTTTCTTGCTTACGTACAAAGAAAGAGGAAGCATAGAGTTAGGGACGTTCTTGGTATTGAATTTACATCCCTCACACTTTTCAAGACGTTCCTTGTACCAATCAGGATAATCTTCTTTTTTTCTTGGAAGTTTTTTTAATATCGTATCCATAAAAGCATCGTATATAACTTCCGCTTGCAAAATCTTTTTCACGTTATTAAAATTTTAAATTTTATTAATTAAATTCACATTCGTATTACAAAATGCTTACTCTAACAGGGTTAAACGCAAACCCACTATCGATTATCTTACTTACATAAAAATCACCGAATACTTTCCTACCTATCCCTATTGCTCCGTTGATATCAGCATTTAACAACTTACCAATAGAGCTTTGGAATAATCCACGTTTCTTTCTTTTGCCTAAGTAAACATCATGCTTCCCTAATTTCTCAAAAGCTAAATGGTCAACTTTTGATGTATAGGATTCTTCATTAATTTGAAAGCTGATTCCAACCAACTTACATTTATAGGATATTTTATCTATAAGTCTTGAAAAAGGTATCTCGACAAACTTTTGATTAGTCTTCTTACCAAGATTAATCTCTTGCTTCCATCCTTTATTCAATCCTATTACAATACTACCAATATTGTTATTAATACAATAGTTGACAATATATCGACTAACCTTATGGATATAATCTTCTATCCAAAAATTCCTATAATTGTTTAGTTGTCTAAGTCTTTTAGAAGTCCCTACGTCTCCAACATAAGACATTAGCTTAGCTTTATTCTTATTGTACCATTGATTAAATGATTTCATAATCCGTCCGTTTACAATGAAAGGAATTAATCCTACATTGCTAATACATGAACATAAATTATTCAATCCTAAATCAATCGAAAGAACATTATCCTTATTAAGATTAAGTTCCTGTTCTTTCTTTTCATAAATTACTTCTATCACATAGCATGTAGCCTGTGGTATGATTCTAACCTGACATAGCTTACTATCTCCTATTTTAGTCTTAATTGGATGAATTATGTTTTTAACGAAATGAATATATCCATCTTTGATCCTACAAGAATTTGTTGTAAACACAACCATGCTCTGTTTCTTACCCTTCTTATATGAAGGTATGTGAGGTCTATGATTACCATATTTAGAAGGATTCTTATCGAAATCTTTCTTGAGTTTTACCCAAGATCTTATACTTTTAAAAACTTGACCAACTACTTGCTGAGATAAATCGGTAGGCAGATTCCTGAAATCAAACTGATTTTCTCTTCCTAACTTAGTCGAAAATTCATATTCTTTCAAATAGTTACCAGAGAAAATACCTTGTCTGACGCTGTAAAGGACATAATTATACAACAAGCCGGATTTGAAGCAAATATCCTCAAACCGGTTATCCCTTACAATATGTCTTTCAACTAATCTCATTTAAATATATTACACCACAAATGTAGACATTGTGTATAAAATAAAAAAAAATATTTATCTGTTAAATTCCTGTTCTTGAATATTTTGTATTTCACTAAAACTATGACCCTTACGAGATTTAAAGATAGATAATTTGTTGTGTTTTATCAACATATCCCCACCTTTTATCTCACCTGAGTCATAAGCATCCTTTATCATCCTTATCTTAATATCAAGGCACTGAAGTTCTTTTTCCTGATACTTAGATAATTTTTCCACCTTAGATTTAAGACGCTCAAGATTGTGTTTGCGCCTCTCCATCTCATGAAGGTTACAAACCATATCACCTACATACGGGAACGATACAGACACGTTATCTGTGTACGTACATAAGTTATTGGCATAAGAAATACTGGCTCTGAAAACGTCACGTATTTGGTTTCGGTCGTAAACGCCCCCGGTCTTATCCATCACATCATCTATAATATGTGACTCAAATGATATAGGGAAATTATTCTTCACCATCGTCTTCAAAAGTTTTCTTTCTGTAAAATAAAGAAACCAACGCACATTGATCTCTTGAACCCTCCAATACAAAAAGACGGCGCATGTTCTCTATATCCGGGCACAAACACCTTGTCCTGTAATTCCCTTCACGGTCAATCAAAATACCACGCTTCTTCATCTCCGTATCCAAAACCGATACATATTGAAGATCGGTACTGAAACAATGAGAAAACTTCTTCTTCGTCTCATACGAATATCCAAACACAAAATAATAGGCAAGAAGATTTAAGTGCCTCGCATCTATGACATTCTTCTCATTGCCGGAAGCCATTAGGTATCCGTTATAAAACAGAAGTATCTTCTTAGCCATATCTACCGTATTGGAATAAGGTACTAAAAGCCTATAAGCCCTATTACTAACATCTTTATTATCACTTTCTTTCATGAGATTATCGTTTTGATACAAAGATAAGGATTAAGGATTTATAAATTTAAAATTAACGTATTTTATGACAATAGATTCAGGGTTTGTCCCGATATTTGCACTGTAGCATTAAAAAAATAAGACCTTATTGTTTAACATTCATAATTTATTTCTACATTTGCTGTACGTTACAGATTAAAGAATTATTAGAAATAAATTATGATAAAAAAAATATTACTTGTCTTATCATAATTTGTTCTTATATTCTTCAAATCTGTAACGGGATTTTGGGATTTTCCGAACGAAAGAAAGACATGAATCGGATGGATATCCCCAAAAATCCATCCGATTTTTTTTTGTTACAGATTATGAAGTTACAATTAGGTAGAAATATTAACATAAGTCTCAGACTTTTGGAACAGTGGTCAGATGATTCGTTGTTCATGGAATTGTATGCTTTATACTGTATGATAAAAATCTCCCGCCGGGATTCGAGAATAAGATTCAAAAACCAGAAAGATCTTCTTCATAAACTTGGAATCGGGTATTCGAAGTTCAAGAACATGACAGGACATCCGATGTTTGACGAACTGTTCCGTATGACGGATAGTACGTTTGTAGCAAGAAGATATCGTGTTAATGGCGTACAACTTACTCTCGGATGCGGGAAAGTGAATATTCCAAAGAATAGGATTTTAATTAAGATAAAGAAAAATGAAATAACAAACCATGAAAAAGTCCTTGACAGGATAAGAGAGGCGATGTTTGTTAATTTAGTCAGAAACAATGAGTCTGTACTGAACAGTGGAGAGACAAACTCTCAGGCGGAAGTCGTAGACGGAAGCCACTCGTATTATGGATTAATTGATTCGACGATAAGTAATAAAACAATTGCCTTGTACTTGAATGTAGGACTAACAAAAGCGAAAGAGATTGTCGGTATGGCGATACAAGACAAGCTCGTAAAAAGGTTCGAAAACGTACAATTTATAACATACGTAGATAATCCTCGTGCTTACATTGAAGCAAACGAACATAACTACCCAATAGGTAAGCTGATTCCGGTATATAGGCACGGAGCTGTTTTCTGGCAAATAGCAAATACCTGGACCTTGTATAAAAAAGGAGCAACAAACAGATGGTATTTTGGAGAGAAGGATATAGAGAAAGGAGAAAAAGAAAAAGTGAGTAAGAAAGACGATTTCAATTTCTTCTTAAAAGACAATACTCATATCCTACGTTTCCTGAACGCAGAAGAAGTTGTTTCCGAAGATGGAGAAATCCTTGGCATAGATCGTAAAAAGACAAAAGAAGAAGAAGCAAGGTCATTGGCCTCTGTTATGGCTAAAGAAGCGCACAAAGACTTCTGGGACGGATATGAGCGAAGTACACAAAACCAGATTATAAGAAAGTACTATCGCGCTATCATAGCAGAAGATAAGAAGCGAAGAATGGACATGTTCTTAAACCGTCTTAAACAATCATACGACAAGGTTAGTGGGTGGAGTAAGGAGAAGGTAGCCACAGTAAAGGCAGGCATGGCTGATGCGGAAGCCTGCTGTGCTGAGGTGGGGACGTCCGTTGCCGGGGTCTGCGGTAGGGTAAGTAGGAGAATGAAAACCTATAACAATACTGCTCCTGACAAAAAGGCAGGTTTTAATGAGGTACGGGATATGTATGCTGAGTTCGCCGGCGAGATGGCTAAAGCGGTAGGATCGGTAAGCGAAGACATCTATACGTATGTTAAGGCAGAACAGTTTAAGGAAAAGATAGAGAATATGGATATATCTATCCAATCATTACCTAATATTAGTATAACAGTAGATAATGATAAAGAATTAGATGGTGAATCTGTATTCAAGGATATACCATTTGAAGAACTATCATTCTATAATGATACCTATCTTTATCCTTCATCTCAGTATTCATCATTGTAATGTTTGGTACTTGAGAGAGGGTCTGTTCTTAGTAGTCGCCGACAGAGCCGAAAAACGATAATCTCGTAGAACATCAACGGAAACACCCGTTAGCCACTACTATGCCATTACTGCACCCATACTAAACCACATTACTGTCTGTCACAAAGAAACTTATCCAACTTATTATTTCTTTTTAATCCCAATTAATTCATTTTATATTTTAGGTTTTATTTTATTTTCATACTTTTGTTTTGTAGAACAAAATCAGAAAAAAAGATGGCTATAAGTTACGACAAAAAAATCATGGAGTGCGTTCTTCGTTCAGTTATGTCCGAAGGTAATGTCGCACAAGGAAAGGCTATTAAGTCTATTTGTAAGTCACCTAAACCGCTGTTTATAACCGGTAAAGGAGGAAGTGGAAAAGCACAGCCTTTGTATGCTAAAATTTTAACGCCAGATGGTTTTAAGAATATGGGGGATATAAAGGTTGGTGATAAAGTTATGGGCGCAGATGGTAAACAACAGACTGTATTGGGTGTGTATCCACAGGGAATTAGACCTGTATATAAGGTAACTATGAATGATGGTTATTTTACATATTGCGATGAAGAGCATTTGTGGTCATATAGATTATCCAGTCATTATGGTAAAACTCCATTTTCGAGATGCAGTACACTAAAAGAAATTATAAGTACAGGTATCAGGAAGAATGTTAAAATAAAAAATGGTGAAAAACAGCCGTTAAGATATGAAATTCCAGTGTGCCGACCTATAGAATATGAAGAAAAGAAATTTTCTATACATCCGTATGTATTGGGAGTTCTTATAGGTGATGGGAGTTTAAATGGTAATATGGCTATTTTTTCTTGTTCTGATTCTGATGTAGAAATAAGAAATAGAGTAGAGTCATTTCTTGGAGAAGATTTTCTATTGAGTAAAAAAAAGGAACATCCAGCCATCACATGTCCTCAATACAGTGTGATTCAAAAAAATCATACAAAAGGTGGTGGGTTTATAAATAGGATAAAGGATTTAGGACTAAATGTTACGTCTGGGTATAAATTTATACCAGAAGAATATAAACTTGGCAGTATCGATCAGAGAATGCATTTGTTAAATGGTTTAATGGACACCGATGGAATATGCTCGAAAGAAAGAAATAGATTGACGTATTCTACTACAAGCAAGAGATTGGCTGAAGACATTGTTGATCTTGTACAGTCGTTAGGAGGAATAGCTAAGATAAATACGCTTTTTAGACCTGATAAGAAATACGTGTATGAATATACCGTAAGAATAAAAATGTACGATAATGTATTTACATTAAAAAGAAAAAAAGAAAGATATGTTCCTAATCCGGCAAGAGTTTCAAGGTATATAGAAAGCGTGGAAAAGGTAGATGATTCTGAATGCGTATGTATAAAAGTATCAAATAAAGACGAGTTGTATATAACAGATAATTATATTGTAACTCATAATACTACTTTCCTTAAGCGTATTATACCGGCATTAAAAAATGCGGTTGTTGTAGCTCCTACAGGTGTTGCTGCTGTTAATGCAGGTGGTCAAACCATTCATTCATTTTTTAGAATAGGAATGCAGCCGTATATACCTGAAATACGAAAAGGTGCGTTTATGGATAACTGCGAATATAGATTCAACGGAGGTTCGGAGAAGATTTTACAGAATATAAAGTATCTTATCATAGACGAGATTTCTATGGTTCGCCCTGATCTTCTTGACAACGTAGCTGATATACTTCGTCATGCAAGAGGAGACAAGGATCCGTTTGGCGGCGTGAAACTTATTATGGTAGGCGACCTGTTTCAGCTTCCTCCTGTGATTAAAGAGGATTTTTTTAGAGAAATATACGATACATCTTATTTCTTTAGTTCGAAGTCTCTTATGGCTTCTGGTATGGAAATGGTGTCTTTTGAAAAAATATATCGTCAGAAAGATGAGAAGTTTATTAGTGTCCTTAATAAGGTGCGTGAAGGGAAGATGGATGATGATGTATTTGATACAATAAACAGCAGATGTATTCAGTCTGATAATAATCAAGGATATGTTGAGATTGTAACTACCAACTCAAAAGCTACGGCTATTAACGAAATGAGAATATCATCGTTACCAGGCTCTTTAATAAAATTAGAAGCTGCTATAAACGGTGATTATCCTAAAGATGCTCCGGTTGAAAAAACTCTTTTCTTGAAAGAAGGATCAAGAGTTATGATAACAAGAAACGGAGGAGAGTACTTCAATGGCTCTCTTGGTACTGTATTATCTATAAAAAAGGGGGAGATTGAAGTAGTCCTTGATAAACCAAAAGATGATGAGCATACTAAGGTTGTTATAACACCATGTTCGTTTGAGAAAGTAAAATACGTAAGAAACGGATATAAGATAGAATCTGAAGTAGTAGGAGCTATTATTCAGTATCCTATAAAAATAGGTTATTCTATCACGATCCATAAAGCCCAAGGTCTGACATTGGATGCGGCTATGATGGACGTATCTAATTCTTTTGAAACAGGACAGCTATATACGGCTCTTTCAAGAGTAAAGTCTCTTGATGGATTATATCTTCGTCAACCTATTCCTAAGACGGTAAAAACCAGCGATCAGGTGGTGATAAACTTCTATAAAAGGACTCTTGGTAATGGAGGTATTGTGAAACCGGTTCCAATGGAAGAGCTTGAAAAGTCAATGATTAATTTGTCAACCGGATCTGAAATAGATTTTGCAGAGTTTAATTTATAAAAAATATAAATATGTCAAGAGTAGATAAAATATTTCAAGACAATTTGGCTCTTATAATGAGCCAGCCGTGGGAAGAAGTGAAGCGTCCGGTCTACGGTGACGGGACAGGCGTCAAGGTGAAGCGTATCCTACAAGTATGCAACCAGTACGATCTTCGCCGGGAATTTCCTCTTGGTTCACTTAGACCTACTAATCTTAAAAACTCCATAAAAGAAATATTGTGGATTTGGCAAAAAAGATCGGTAGATATCAAAGATCTTGGTCTTCATATATGGGATCAGTGGGCTGATGATAATGGAAAGATCGAAGGATGTTATGGAGATATGGTGAACAGACATGTTTATATGGGAACAGGAAAAGCTCCAGAGGGTATGACAGATATCCATGATGGTCTTTACGGTTTTCTTAACCAAACAGACTTCATTCTTTGGTCACTAAAGAATGATCGTTCGTCAAGAAGAATAGTAGCATCCATGTTCGATCCTGAAACCAATGGACTAAAACCTCTTCAAGAATGTGCGTTTCAGATCAATTTATCTGTTAAAGGAGATGAGTTGTATATGACGCTTTATCAGCGCAGCCAGGATATGATTACAGCTTCTTACTGGAATGTAGCTCAATATGCGGCGTTGATGATGATGTTTGCTCACGACGCCGGGTTAAGGCCCGCAGTTTTCACTCATTTTATACAAGATATGCATGTGTATGACCGTCACGAAGAACAGGCAAACGAGCTCCTCCGTCGCTCTCTCTTCGGACCGGTTCCGCAGGTTACTATCTCATCTCGTATGGAAGGGAAAGGGTTTTATGATCTTGTAGCTGATGATTTTGAGGTATGGAATTATGAACCGAAGGAGCAAATAAAATTTGAGATTGCGAAATGAAAATAAGCATAGATAGAAGAGCCAAAATGATTCCTATTATGGAAATCAGTGCCGGCGATGAAGTTAATATCGGAGGCTTTGATTATATTGTTGAAAGCATAACTCCATGTAGGAAAGGATCTTATTCAGATGCGTATGGAATTAGGTTGGTCATATCTTCTTATAAGCATGGCCAACTTGTAAGGAAAGTAGATAGTGTTTTTTCTATCGATTCTATTTTAGTATTTCTTCCTAAAGGAGATTCTGTTGTAGTAGAGTGCTCTTATAGAGAACTTGAAGAATATTTCCCTAAAATATAGTACAATGACAGGCGAAGAAAAATGTAACCGATGCGAGCAGTTTGGACCGAACGGTCCAAACTGACTATCCATGTAAAAGGATTCCATCAAGGAACTGTCCTTGGTTTATTAAAATATCGGATAAGAAATATAAGAAGATTCTTGCCGATAGGGTGAAAAGAATTAAGGAGAATGAGAAACTTAAGCAAGAGATGATGAAAGATCAGGATCTTGTTGAAGAAGTGAAACAAAACACGAAAAGATTAATGCAATGAAAAAGAAAAATATAAAACCAGAAGAAGTGGAAGTCGTTATTCCTAAAGAAGTAGAAGCTATTAACATATGTGGAGATATCGATAGTTTTATAAAACACATTATATATGTCAGCTTGGATAAGGTAAGTAGTGATAGGGCGTTTGTCAATAACGATATTCTGTATATGGTTACATACGCCTCTATAAAAGGTAAAAATATACCTGTTGGTGTATTAGCAAAACAAAAAGAAGCTGAAACAGAAGATATTGCTATGCCGTTTGAGGATATTGGAAGGGATGTAAATGTAGTGTATCCTATTGAAATAGGAAAGAAGTTTAAAGGATTTTACATTCTTAGTAATGGTGCTGTGGCTATCGATTATGAACTTACAGACAATGGAGGTGTTGAAAATGATGATAGTATTGGTAAAATCGACATGAATCTAAATTGATACATTATGGTATTATATATAGCAGCAGATCCGGGAAAAGATGGAGCCATAGCCTGCATCGATCAGGACAGTAAACTAATATCAAGAATCTCCACTCCAAGAATATCAGCTTCAGGACCAGTAGACTTGACTAAAGAATATGTTTTTTGCCGGGATACGATCGTAGAAAACAATCCTGATAGGGTAGTATTTGTCATAGAGGACGTACACGCACTGTACGGGGTCAGCACGTCCTCTACAGCCTCCCTCATGGAGAACAAAGGCCAACTGCATGGGCTGTTCCTCTCCCTCTGCATGGCATTTACGGACATAAGTTGCTCCGTTAATTTCATAGCCCCTAAAACATGGCAGAAATTGGTTTGGACGCATTCTGATAAGGTCATGGAAGCCAGTAAGGTAAATACTAAGAAAACGTCATTGGCTTGCGCTAAAAGGCTGTGGCCAAACGATACGTTCGTTAAAAACGAAAGATGTAAGACAGCCCATGACGGTATAGTTGATGCGATGCTTATAGCAGAAGCAGCAAGAAGAACCATTTAATCTATTTTAAATTATTTTAAATCTAATTAATTCGTAATTAGATTTTAAAATAATACATTTGCAGTGTTAGATAGTCATAATCGTAAGTTTTAAAAAAATGAAAGTAAGAGTTCCTGGCATACTAATGAATGAGAAACTTTCAAACATTTCAAAGATGTTTGATAAGGTTCTAAAGGATTGTGTCACATCGAATATAAAAATTACTTTATATTTTGATCATATCCGGATACAAGCCATGAACGAACGTATAACATATACGGATGATATTTTCGATGTGAATACTGATATTTCTTGTGACCATAAGTTTTCTCTTTTAGTAGATGCCGGGACTCTTATTTCGTTTTTTAAAAATCATAACCAGGATATAGAGATAGAGATTAAAAACGATTACAGTATCGTTTTTAAATACGATAGAGGATCTTTTTCTTCTATTTGGATTGAGGATAAGGCTTTCCCTGATTTCTTTTATCCTGTAGGTGATGGTATTCGTGTTATGAGCTCGTCTTTCATTCAGTCTATGAAAAGATCTTTTGCGTTTGTTGGATCGGATGAATTTAGACCGGCTATATGCTCGATTCTTCTTAATGTGAAGAAAGACTATATTGACATTGTTTCTACTGATATGTTCCGTCTGTTTATAAACAGGAAAGAGTATGCTAATGCAGTAGAAGAAAGGTCGATTATGCTAAGTGAGGTTGCGGCTTCCATCTTATACCGCTTTCTATATGATAAAGATACGGAGATCAGTATTTCCACAGATGGCGTTAGAACGTTCTTATGCTTTGATAATGTAATTATATCGGATATGAACGTAGAACAACAGTATCCTAACTACGAATACGTATGTAATAAATTCGAAAAATCTTCAAGGGTTAAGTTCGACAGGGATTTGCTTATATCTGTTCTTAATTCTATGACTTTAGTGGATAATGTTGTCAATGTTAAGGTAGATAAAGAAAGCGGCATAACAGTAATGTCTGATGATTTTGGAAATAGAAAAAAGATAATGGAATCAATGCCTTTGAATGCGCTTGAAGGCCCGTGTTTTAATTTTTCTATCGGTAAGGAAAATATACTGTCTTCCGTAAAATCACTTATAAAAGGAGATGTTGTCATGGATTGGTCTGATCAGTATAAGATGATAAAGATGTTCAATCCTAAATACGAATCAACATACGTCTTAAATCAAACATTGTATAATCTATAAAAAAATAATAATATGGCTTTTAGAGAAAACAGAAGTTTTGGTACAACTTATTATCTGTATATTAATTCAGATGGTAACTTGTATGAAAAAAGTAACGAACCAAAAGAAGGTTTTGTTCAGCACATAAATCCTAATAGCGGTCAGCCGGCGGGATATTGGAAAGAGTATTATAATGGAGTAGTTGGATACATTAACTACATCGGGTTAAAGTCAAGCACTTTCTCTAATGGAAATACTGTTACTAATTTCCTTATCGTATTAAAAGATTACGAACTTAATGAAAACTATTGTATTTCCATACCTCTCGTCAATCAAAAAGGAAATATCAAGGGCTTTGTTAAGAGCTTCGTAAAATACTACGAAAACATCGATTTCAGTCGTGAAATTTATTTCAATGTCTTTAAGAAGAAGAAAGATGACGAGTTTGGATCTTCGGAACTTATTATCGCATATGCCGGAGTAGACGGAGAAAAAGATCAGCTTGTTGAACGTTTTTATAAAAAAGGCGTAAATGGTTGGCCTGACCCTGTTGAAGTTACAGGATTTGATGGCAGGAAAAGCCTCGATTATTCAGCTCAAAACAACTTCACTTATCAGAAGATTACTGAATATTCAAACAGGTTCAATGCTTCTATTAAAGATATCAGAGCAGGTATAATGGCTAAATTAGGTTTAGTAGGAAATACTCAGCAAGAGCCTACAGCCCCTCAGACTTATACCCAGCAGCCGGCCGCGCCTCAACAGGTTCAACAACCTCAGTCTGTTCCGAGTGCTATTCCGTATCAGAATTACCAACAGCCAGCACAGTATCAGGCACAGCCACAGCCGCAAGCACAGATGCCGGACTTACCTCCTGTGGAAGAAGGAGACCTTCCATTTTAATATAAACATCAGCCCAGGAGAATAACATCTCTTGGGCTTTTAAATATTGTGTAGAATGATGGTAGAAATAGTTACAAGATTTCCCCTTATTAAACTTCGTAGGAAAGTGACAGAAGAAAGGATTATGGCGAAGCATGGGGATAAATTATGTATGATCTACTCAGAAACCAGAGAAAAATATAAGCAAGGAGATGAGTGGGTCGATGATCCTAATGATGCAGACATAAGTACTTTTCGTGAGTGCTATGAATCAACAAAGGACATAAAAAAAGAAGGTATTGTTTATTGTACTATAAAAATATAATTATGGACAAGTTAGAAGATATTGAAAGACTTCTTTCTGAAAAAGAAGATAGCAAGAAGGATACTGTTTCTGAAAAGAACAACAAACATAAAAAAGAAGATAAGGTCGTTAATAAAATACCTGAATCGTATTTGACTCCAGGTTATCAGAAGACTGTGCAGGTAGGTATTAAGAAGCTGTATCCTGATGTCGTGGTACCTGAATACAAACATGATGGCGATGCATGTTGTGATATTCGTGCATATAGAGTGGTGAAGATGGTGAATGACATGGGAGTGGAAATAGATGTTCCTTCCGATTTTGAATCAATCACCTTATATCAAGGCTATTCTGTTAGAATCGGAACCGGCTTCAAGTTGAATATCCCAGAAGGATGGTGTGCGAATGTAGAAGGAAGATCAGGATTCTCTTTTGACGAGGGAGTGGTAGTTACTAACGCACCCGGTAAATGCGAATTTACCTACAAAGGAGAGTATATGGTTAATCTTACTAAAATAAATAAAAAACCGACCGTAATCCATAAAAACGATCGAATAGCTCAGATGGAAATCGTTCCACAATACAAAATGGTATTGGAAGAGGTGACAGATATTGAGGTAGAAGACGGAAATGAACGTGGAGAAAAAGGTCTTGGTAGTTCTGGAGTTAAGTAATGTTTAAATATTTTGAAAATGAGCATGTTAGGTTTTACATTCATCACAGACAGCAAGCTGTCAATGTACAGGGAGAAAGCTATTAAATCCGAAAATCTTGCAAAAGAAATTGAGGAAATGCAGGATAAGGCTGATTTTTACAAGGAAAGGCTTTCCGAACTCAAGTCAGATATCGCTTCAAAGGATAAAGAGATTTTATCTGTTGGCAAAGATCTTTCTGAGTCTAAGGAAAAGATTGACGCCTTGAAGGAAAATCAGAAAAAGCTGATAAAAAGCGTCAAGAAGAAAACGGAAGAACTTGATGCGGCCAAGGCTGATCTTGACAAAGCTAAGTCTGATCTTGATGAGGCTAATTACAAAATCAGTAACTTAGAAGAAAAGAAAAACAGTATATCATATGAATTAAAAAAGAAATCAAATGCATTGATTGAAGCCAGGATCAGAATCGGAGATTTGGAAAATGAGGTTTCTATTGGAGCCAAGGAAATACAGGAGTTAGAATCGAAGCTGAAATCAATGCAAATAGAATTAAGAGGCTACCAGATAGGTATAATTGGTAAAGACAAAAACGATGTCGCTGAGCCGGAATTGGATAAAGATGAGGAGTCAGATAAGGATGTGGCAGAACCAGAGAAGTCTGATGTTGTTCCTGAGACGGATGTGATTCAGGAAGAAGCCGGTGACATTGTGGAGCCCGAAAACGAAGCTGAACGAGTAAAAGACACTAAAAAGAAGAAGAAAAAAAAGAAGTAGGTATTTTAATCCTTTTTATATTTTAATGTTTGCCATATTATGGGTTAGTACTTAACTTTGTGTTGAGAGAGTTTTTAGGATAATTATTGGTTAATATTTAGCTGTTATATGCAGGCGTCTGTGAAGGCTCCTGCATATTTTTAAGGTCCTGTAGCTTAGTGGTGAAAGCAAGATGCTCATAACATCGAGATCGTGGGTTCAAATCCCTCCGGGACCACTGTCCAATGGTGTAGTGGTAACACAACAGATTTTGGTTCTGTTATCGGAGGTTCGAATCCTCCTTGGATAACGATTAAGTTTTTGTGGAAATGTTAATTATCTCAGTGTTTGCGGTGTGTGAACATAGCAAACATTAAACGGCCCATTAGTTTAACGGATAAAACCTTTGAGTCCTAATCAAAAGTTGCCTGTTCGATTCAGGCATGGGCTACATGGCTTGTTGGATGAGTGGTTTAGTCAGGGATCTGCAAAATCTCGTAGGGCGGTTCGATTCCGCCACAAGCCTCTAAAAAAAGTAAGACAATGAACTACCCAGAGCAACAAATGCTTAAGATCCTTAATAGGGATCTGCTAAGTAATCCGATGTATGTTATTAACAATCTCCATATATATGATTGGGAATCTGACTTCCTGGCCATAACAAGATCATTGTACGCTTATGAAGTAGAGGTCAAAATGTCTAAACAAGATTTCTTTAACGACTTCAAAAAGGATAAAAAACATAAGGTTCTTAAAGACGGCATTATTAAGGTAGGTGGTGTCATAAGCTATCCTCCAAACTATTTCTATTACGCCTGTCCTCCTAATATGATTGACGTAAGTGAAGTTCCGTCTTTTGCTGGTCTGATTTATGTCGATGTTAGTAAAAATAGGAAGAACGTCGTTAAGGTCGCACCTTTAATTCATAGACAGAAGTTTGATGTAGTGGGTAGGAAACTGGTGGATAAGTTTTATTACAATATGCTTACTTGGAAGAAAAGAGCTATTTCAAACGTGTATGCTGACCCAGCCAAGGAAAGAGAGAAAGGCGTGCGTGCCGGGGCTGAGGCTGTGAGGAAGTCGGCCTGGGATGCGTTCAGGGCGCAGTGCCCGCACATTGCTTTCCCCTATGGAAATGAATTTCCGATGTGTGACGATCACGAACAAGATCATCCCATGAGAGACTGCATTCTTCAGTGTGAAAAAGGTAGAATATTTAAAAACAAATTAAAATGAGCACCCCACGTGAATTAAGCAGGATAGCTAATAGGATAGCCGGTAAGATGACTGATGATGGATGGGTCAGCCCCGGTAGAAAGAATCTTGTCTCCGATAAGAAGGTTATGGAATTAATAGATTTGATCTTTAATGAAATATGGAGGGAATTAGATGACGGGAAAAGAGTCCATATCAGAAAACAGATGATTTTGAAAAAGATTTTTGTCAGTAGGCAAAAAGATAAATACTACATACAATGCATAGAAAAAAGGGACGCCAAATAGACGCCCCTTTTCTTTTTCTGTAAGTAATTGTTATTTCATTACTTTCCTTACCAACTTAGAAACAGCTTGCGTGATAGTCCACTTGATGTTTGCATTAACATTGATAGTCTGAGGATTACCGTTTGCATCCAAGTTAATTACCTCCTTGTCTATCTCCAAGAACGGATCACCTGCTGTCTGGGTAATAACCGTATTAGCTGTCTGACCACCAGCGGCCGTCACCTTAAGAGTATTTATCAGATCGTTTATATTAGTGTTCGCTGCAATACCGGGGAATACGATACTGAAAGCAAAGCTCCCTGTTGCACCAGGGTCGTCGGCAATAACAGCGCCGTTGCTGGTAGCCTTGCCTGCTGCCTGATAGGAGGCTGGTATTTTCAGCGTCAGAGGATGAGACTTGTCCGGAGTTAAGGAGAACGTTAATTTAGTTGAGTTACTTGTACCGTTGATCGTTACAGTACCACCTTCTTTCCCTACAGATGCAGTAGGATCTATTTTTACGAACTCAGCTACCGGAGCTTGGTTTACGGTAGCACTTTTCTTAACATCCCCGGATTCGGCACCAAATTCTACTTGTAACGTACGCTGTACACGACCTTCGTATTTTTCACCTGATACGGTAACCGCCTGATTACCGTCACCTGATCCCGGATTGAAGGTTACAAAACCTATTTTCATTTCTGCCATGACATTTATTTTTAATTGATTAAGATACCGACAAATATATGATTATTTTTATTATCTTGTGTCATTGATTTATTTTTATTAAATACGTAGTGCTATGGTTTTTTTATCATATTTTAATCCTATTTATTTCTTTGATGATTATTTATTATGTATGTTTGCAACATAAATATAAAATATTATAACCATGAAAGTAGATTTTTTTAACAGTACGGATTTTTTAGGATCTAAAACTAAAGAAAGCAAGATCCGGAAGTTGTCAATCAGCAAAAGTAAGATAATGACTATCTCTGTCGATAATTTGAATTGGATGGGGGTAACGGATGCGGTTGTTATCGGCTTAGAAGAAGGGAAGGCATTTGAAGGAGTTGAAAATACGGTCTTTTATCTGGCTGCTTCTGATGTTGAAGACGAGAGATCGTTTAAGGTGAATAACCTTGGTGTAAAATACAAGAGGGTTTACTTAAAAGACCTGCTCGATTATCTTGGATGGGATATAGGAGAAAATTCTTATGCTGTGTATGATATTATAAAAGAAGACAGTAATCTATTCCGTCTTCAGCCTAGGGTAATAAAAAAGAGTAGGAGTGAAAAATTATGAACGATGTAGATATCAAAAACAAAAGAATACTGCTATTCGATTTTGACGGGACGTTGGTCGAAATCGCATCTGGGAATACGTTCGCTACAGACTTGACAGATATGAGGATTAAGATGGATGTGGTGAATAAGGCTCTTGACCTCATGCAGGAGAACGGTGTTAAGGTATTTGCTATCGTAAGCAATCAAGGAGGAGTAGAAGCTGGGTTTGTTTCTGGAGCTGATATTGAAGCTAAGATAGAATACGTACTGAGGTCCGTACATGATTTGGCGGTAAAACGTGGCATAAGAGGCGTGATATATGAAAAGCGACTATGTTATTCCAATGATAAACAAGATCCGATGAGGAAGCCTAACACTGGCATGATTGATGATGTCCTTATGGAATGTAAAGACACTGTAATGCACGGTATGAACTTTAGTCAACTTAAGGAATGTTCGTTGATGGTCGGGGACGCCAGTGGCCTACCAGGGCAGTTCTCTGATTCGGATAAGGTATGTGCTGAGAATGCTGGTATTGACTATATGGATGTTACTCGGTTTGTTGGTAAGGATCTTGATTTAAATTTATAATCTCATATTATGAAAGTAAAGAATACAGCAATAGTTTATCATAAATCGGATTTAGATGGCGTTGTATCGGCAGCCATCGCAACTATGTATGAACACGGTAAAAACAAGGATGTTGTTTATATCCCGTATTCGTATGAAGATGATGTTAAGAAAGTTACCAGCAAGGTGCGTGATTTAGATGTTGTTTATGTTCTTGACGTGTCTTTCGGAGCCGATTCTAAAACGGTTTTCAAAAAGTGGCTTGATGAAGGAAAGAGCCTGATGTGGATAGATCACCATAAGGGAATTATCGAAGATAGTAAAACATGGGGGTTCGTAGTTCCAGGGTTGAGGAGAGTCGGTACTGGTGCGTGCGCACTTGCCGCCGACCTGCTTATGGGGAAGGTGCCGGCGATCGTCCGGTGCCTGTCAGACTACGATGTGTGGAATAAAGAATCTGAATTAGGCTGGGATACGGTAGTAGCTGTCCAGTATGCCTTGAGATCAAAAATAAGACTCAATGTATTAATAGCATTGTCGTATTTGTATGACCATTTTAAAGAAGATATGAAGGACAATGAAATTGATCTTATTTTTTATGATCTCGCTAAAGAAGGACGTGCTATAATTAGCTACATGGCTGGTAAAAACGAACAAGAGGTAAGTGCGTATTCGTTCGAAGCTTACGTCGATGAGGTGAAGGTCGTGGCGATGAATACCACGGAATTTAGTTCTAAAGTATTTGATTCTCTTACACGAGACTGGTTAGACGGTAGAAAAATTAAAGCCCTGATGCCATTTTGTATCATGCCAGGTGGAAAAGTTAGGTTCTCTCTTTATGAATGCGTGGAAGACAGCGTAGATTGCTGTGAGGTAAGTAAGAGATTCGGTGGTGGAGGACATGCTGGTGCTGCTGGATTTGTTATAGATGTATCAAGTGACCAGTTTAAGGACTTCCTTGAAAACCATAAACTTACTTCAATTAAATAAATTAATAAGGTCGTGTTTTAAATAGGATTGGTTTCTATCAATCCTATTTTCTTGTTGTGTGTGAGGTGGGTGGGTGATGGGAGAGATGAAAGATGTTTATGTAATGAGGGATATGAAAGATGTTTATGTGATGGGAGAGATGAAAGATGTTTATGTGATGGGAGAGAGGGTAAAAGATGTTTATGTAATGAGGGAGAGGGGGTAAAAGATGTTTATGTGATGGGAGAGAGGGGGTACCTATCACGAACCTCCCGCCCCCCGAAACGCGTTTTCTCCCCACACCCCCTTCGCTGGAAAACCGGAAACGCGTTTTTTACCTCAAACTTTCAAACTGCCTGATTATCAGTCACTTATTTAAATTATTGATAATCAATGTGTTATTATAACATATTGATTATAAGCCACTTAAATAAGCATATATCCTACATATTAATGTACGCGTATAATACTGCTCTTGTATGTTTTGTAAATTGCTGATAATCAGATGATAGAATCGAAATTAATACAAGTTAACAAAAAAAAGATAGCATATATATTTGTAGTAACAATAAATGTTGTATATTTGCGTCGTGATCGAGAGAGATCGCAAGTTAACATGATGAACATATATAGTGTACCCGTTGGGCTAATATATGTATCTGTAATTGCCCTCGTTGTGGGTCATTAATTTGAATATCATTTGTTTAACAATTAAAATATATTGGGATATGATTACGAAAAAAAATGTAAACAATCTGCAAAACGCTGTTATCAAAGAAAATGCTGCAAATTTAGTTGGCGCTGTTAAATTGTATGGCGCTCTATTTTCAAATGGATCTGAGCTAAAGGATATTTGCAAGGCTTTGGAAATATCAGCAGAATACGCTGTAAAGGTAGCAGCCCTCGCCAAAGATAAAAAACGCCTGGTGACGGTATGTAGCCAGATGTTACCGAAAGTAGATGATATCTTTGTTAAGTTTACTTTATACTCTAAAGTGTATAAAGATACCAATGTAGACAAAGAAAAAGGAATTGAAGCCAAAACGGCTGATTGGTGCGCTGAGAATGTAGTTTACGGTAGCGAATATAAAGCATTTGGTTTTACTACTGCCGAATCATTGGAGACCAAAAAAAGTACTAAATGGTTGATAAAAGAAACAGACGAGTACAAAGCTACTTATGTGGCTGTTAAGATCAAATCTTATTCTATTCGTACCGTTGCAAAATGTGTAAGTGAATACCTCGCACATGAGAGTACACAACAGTAACAAGGCACGGAGAGCGCCGTTAAGCTCTCCAAAGGTTCGGCGCGTACCTTAACGCGCCTGTACGCCATTGTCAGTGGGTGCACGTCCCGCGTATGCTTTAGACTGAAGCTGACAAAAAGAGAGTTATTTTACATATTGGAGATAGATATACCGTTGCCCTTGCCGTTGGCAATTAAAGGGCTGGTATTACTGCATGGACTATCCGAATAGGTATGGTTTATGTTAGGTATGTGATTACAGTTTGGAAAACATGCCGTTGTACGAGGTTTATCTCCAGATCGAAACGTGTCTTACTTGCTTACACGAAAAAAATAGAACAAGGCTGTAGATTAAATTACAGGGTACAAGCATGTAGGGACGTGCCGTATCAAAACGCAAGGACACAATCGCCTTTATTTGTGGCTAAGTTGTGTAGCAGACGGAAAATATAATAACAACATAGTACGAGCCTGTACGCAAGAACTACGTACTAATTACGGGCTGTTGGTTGTAGCATAAAATCTCTATAGGATAGGAATGCGCGTCCGGTTCGATTCCGGAGCAACCTCTAAATAATATAATAGCATGGAAAAGAAAGCAATGATCAACGCTTTAATTGAAGCGTTCAATAAATCTAAAAACAGTTGCGTAAAAATAACATTGCGTAACTATATCGAGACGGTGGAAACATTGAGCGAAAGTGAGTATAAAGAGGCGGAGGGTTTCTATATCGAGGCTCTTAACCGCTGGAGTTAATCATAATTAAAGCATAAAGAAAATGGAAAGGAAATTTAAATCTTATATGGTAGACGTCCGCGGTCTGTCCAGGAAAGAAGCTAAAGAAAAGCGGAAAAGAGCGTATCGGGAATTTATGTTGTATCGTGATCTCAAAGAAGCGTATCATGCCGATACAGGAAAGGACAAATGCAAACGTAAAGTCCATACATCACGAACATACGTGAAAGAAAACATAAACAGTATTTAAATAGGGATAGGGTTGTTCCGAATATCGGAGCAGCCCTATTTTCGTATCCTACCCTTTCTATTTAAGGGTAAGATATTCTGAGAGTGAACGGCGGATGTGTGCTATATTGGTCTAAAACGAAACTAAAATAGGATAGTTTGGATATAATGCCGGTATTTTGTCTATATCATGTCGTTGAAATTGGTCTAAAACGAAACTTTAGGCGGTTTTCTGACCCAAAATAGGGCGTCGGATGCCGCCTTTTTCGTCTCTATGGATTGAAAATTAGGCTTATTGTATTTTTTTTAAAAATTAGGTATGCTTGATTATCAATTAGTTAGGTTTTATAATACCCGTATTTTCGGACATACTTATTGTATTTTTTTTATTTTATGTGGTGGTTTTTATTAGTAGCTGACTTTTATTTTCTGTCGGTTGGTATTCGCTCTATGTTGGAGTACGGACCGGATCAGTATAATATCGTAATGGTTTTTTGCTTTTCTTTGTTGGCTTTGATTATAGGCTTAAATATCTATCTTGATAGGAGGAGCAGGCGGTAGGGCGTGGGCTGAAGTCTCTCTATTCTCTCTATGGAATGATATTATCTCCAAATCCCCCATATCCCATGCCAGAGTATAAGCTTGTAGCGCTCTCCGTATGCCGGTAGTGAGGCGGTAGGGCGTGGGTTCTATGCGGAAAGCCGGAGGATTAGCGGGAGGGGGAGAGGGGGAGAGGGCTGTCTCTTATACACATCTGACGCTGCCGACGAATAGCCTTG
>ENA-OYXW01000193-OYXW01000193.1-human-gut-metagenome-genome-assembly--contig:-NODE-193-length-24423-cov-15.013748_pt1 | contig 24423 bp, 21 predicted proteins | sample MGYA00243977_ERZ653436 | MGnify/ENA primary metagenome ERZ653436 (study PRJEB26926, sample SAMN06165001) | human gut metagenome | biome: ENVO:00009003; feature: ENVO:2100002; material: ENVO:00002003...
TCAAAACAGTGATAAACAGCAGAAAATCAAGGTTTTCGGACGGTCTGGGGGGGCAAATCTTGCCGAAGACTCTCAGCAGATGTACCCGGAAGGATGGTGCCGACCAAAGCCTAAAGATGGAGGGGTAGAATAATAACGATAGTAACAAATAATTTAATTAAGCAGATTATGGAAAATCAGAATAAAAATGCTGCAGCTAAGGTTGCAGCCAACATAGCAGAAGAAAGAAAGCACCCTATCTTTGAGGAGTGCGAGGTTATGAATGCCGGCAAGCCAGCACGTGAACACATGCTCAGCATGAACGGCATGTACATCTCGGGCATTACCGATGAACAGCTCAAGGAGATGCACGAGAAGCTTACGGAGCTGCTCACAGGCGAGAAGCCACGCAAGTACTTCTATGCAGAGGCTTCTATTCCTCTTAAGACCGGTAATGTACTTTGCAAGAAGGACTTCGTGGTAGAGACTGATGGAGACAAGTTCCCGCTGGTGGATACCCTTATTCGTTCTCGTGCGTTCTTCGAGAATTCCGAATATAAGGAGGATCTCGATTCCAGGAACGCTCACATCTGCTGCTGTCTCGAGATCAGCAAGGAGGATTACGAGGCATTCCAGGAGTATCGCAAGAAATAAGATTTTTCTTGGTTATATAGAAAATAATTTTCTATCATGTAATAAAGCTTTAATATTTAAGTCAGATCTCTAATTAAGGATGGCTGCCCGTGAGGGTGGCCATTTTTTCTGGAGCATAAATTTGGTTTTTCAGAAAAAGTGGTGTATCTTTGCACCCGAGAATTAGTAACACATTAAAATATATAGCTTATGGGACTGATAACGTATATACAAGGTTACTCCGCCATTATAGCGGTAGTACTGATGCCATTCCTGGTTAAGAGCAGGGTTCCCGCCTACTGGGTACTCTATCTTCTGTTCTGTACCATCCTTACCCCGCTGGTGGGGTATCCTCTATATCGGATCTGTATCCTCAAGAGATAGGGTACAGTCCTTTGCCATTCGTCCGTCTGTTACTATATTTGCATTACTAATTAGTAATGTATAAAGAATATGGTAACAGACAGTCTTGTTAAAAAGAAATTCGTTCACGAGACTCTTCAGGCAGGTATCCTGAAGATATACTCCACCCAGGAGAACGTGGTGCGCAATCATTACAAGCGCCGTACCGGCCGATTGCTCACCACGCTTTCCGCTCACTCGTTCGACAGTCAGATATCGGGCGAGAACCGCACCATCTTTGTGCGCATCCTTCCTTATCTCCGTTTTCTGGATATGCAGTACCGGCAGCGCAACGACCGCATCAGCAAGTTCAAGCGCAGGAATCTGGCACTCTATAACCGCGTAGTCTGGGGTGTATTGTATCACGAAACGTTCCCCAAGCTTCGCTATGGCTTCAACGACGAAGTACGGAACAGTATACGTCAGGAACTGGAACAATCACTCAACCCACAAAAATCATAAGTTATGGCAAATAAACATTTAACGGAAGATGAAATCCGATATACCGTAGATGTGAAGACTGCCGATGCGCAGAAAGCCATCTACAACCTGGAGCAGCAGAGCAAGAAGCTGCGCTCAGAGAATAAGGCACGACTCAACCAGATGATCAGCCTGGAGGCAGCCAACAAGAAAGAGACGGATGCCTACAAGAACCTGAAGAAGCAATATACGGAAACCAGTAAGGAGATCCGCACACTTACCGACCGTATAGGCGAACAGACAAGCAAAATCGATATCCTGGATATGAGCATGGTGCAGCTGAAGAAACAGCAGAAGAGCCTGCAGAAGGAATTGGATAATACTGTGCAGTCGCTCAATCCAGAGGCTTACGGCGTATTGGAGCAACGACTGAAGGATGTTTCCGGTCGTATCTCAGAACTGAAGCAGAATGCCAAGAGCTTTGGAGAACTCGCATCAGATGATACCGTGAATGGTGTGCTCCTGGGTAACCTTCTGACTAAGGGCGCAGAACTCTTCAGCGATAAGGTCCGGGAGTTTAAGGATTCCATCGCAGAGCTCATTAACGGCGGTCTTGAGATGGCAGAGCAGGCAGACGGTGTAACCAAGGCATTCAACGACCTGAACCAGGAAGGCCTGCTGGATAATCTCCGCAAGGCAACCAAGGGAACCGTAAACGATGTTCAGCTGATGACGGCTGCCGTAAAGGCTAACGATTTCCGCATTCCGCTGGAAGACCTGGGCAAGTATCTGGAGTTTGCCCAGCTGAAGGCGCAGCAGACGGGTCAGTCGGTAGATTACATGACCGACAGCATCGTGACCGGTCTCGGCCGCAAGTCCCCGTTAATCCTCGATAACCTGGGAATCTCTGCAGCAGAAATCTCGGAGAAAACCAAGGAGACGGGCGACTTCATGAAGGCTGTGGCAGAGATTGTAGATACCCAGCTTGCCGAAGCAGGAGAGACCTATATCAGCGCAGCCGACCGGGCAGCCCAGAAGACGGTAGAACTGCAGAACGCCCAGAAGGCTCTGGGAGACGAAATCCTCCCGCTCAAGGAACAATGGGATGATGCCTATGCAGATATGCAGCTGAACACCATCAGTCTCATTTCCTGGTGTGTAAAGCATCAGGGCGTGGTAAAGACGCTCGGCATTCTGCTTACAGCCTTCACGGTTGTAGCGATAGCTACCAGCAACGCCATCAAGACAAATATCGTTGTAACCAAGGGTGCTGCTGCAGCCCAGCAGGCATGGAACGTAATCTGCGCTACCGGAACCGGACTCATGAAACTTCTGCAGGCGGGCTTCCTCCTGCTTACAGGTAGGGTTACCCAGGCAAAGGCAGCATGGGTATCGATGAACGCCACCATGAAGGCAAGCGTCTTCGGCCTGATTGCTGCAGGAGTAGCTCTCCTCGCCATGAAGCTCTGGGATATGAAGAAGGCAGCCGATGCGTCAACGCTGGCACAGAAGGCGCTCAACAATATCAGGGCAGAGGCACAAAAACAGGTTGTGGAGGAAAAACTGAAACTGGAGAACCTGGTAAAGGTAGCGAAAGATGAAAAACTATCCATGGACGAAAGATACAAGGCCGTGGACGCTCTCAACAAGATAGTTCCTCAATATAATGCTACCATCGACAAGACTACAAAGAAGTTCAGGGCATCGGATAAGGCTCTGAAGGCTTACATCAACAATCTGGTGAAACTCTATGAGGTACAGGGCGCTAAGAAGCAGATACAGAGTCTTGCCGAGCAGCGTGCTGAGCTGGAGGTTAAACTTGCCGGCGCAAAGAAGAACCTTTCCGGCGCAAAATCAGCACAAGGTGTTTCTTATACCACATCCTGGGGCGCGGTAGGTAACACACAGAGCGATGCAGTCGGTCACTTCCAGTCGCAGGTCAATTCGATATCGAATAGCATCAAACAACTCGATGCGCAGATTAATGCCATTACAGGCGCCTTCGGAGAGGGTATCAGGCAGCAGACCGTGAAGGAGTCGTCAGAGCCGGAAGTTCCGGACAGCGGCACCGGAGGTGGTGGAAAAGGTGGTGGCGGTCATACCGGAACCGTAAATACCACCACACAGCCTAATCCCGATGATATCGCATCGAAGAAGTTTTCAGAAAACCGACAGGCAGATATCGATGCAGCCAATCAGGATTACCAGCAGGACGTGAACAACTGGGAAATGGCTCTAGCTCAGAAGAAGGTGTCTCAAGAGAAGTACGACCTCGCCATGCAGGCTCTGAAGACCCAGCATACCGCCAACATCCTCGCCATCGAAACCTCGTATAGCGAGCAGTCGCAGAATATCGGAATTGCGGATGGCGCAAAGAAGAAAGCGCTCCAGGATAAACAGCAGGCGAACCTCCGGGCTGCAGAACAGGCTCATTTCGACCAGCAGGTTGCAGTAGAACAGGCTTACCAGGATGCCCTGGCAAAGGTGATGGAGCAAGGGGAGGCGCAGCAGGAACTGACCCTGGAACAGCAACGCGACCAGAAACTGGAAGTTCTGAGGGGATATTATCAGGCTGCGCTCAACATGGCCAAGCAGAACGGGGAAGATACTGCACAGCTGGAGAAGGCATATAAAGATGTGCAGAATCAGATAGAGGCGGAGTATACAGCCAAGCATAATGAGCAGCTTGCCCAGCAGGCTGACAAGGAGAAGCAGGCTAGGCAGGCTCTCGGTTTTGACCAGCAGAGCGAATACGACCGGCAACTGCAGCAACTGAAGCAGGCACTCGACAACCAGTATATCACTCAGCAGGAATATGAGCAGAGAGTGCAGCAGCTGAAGAAAGAGTCCTTTATGAAGCAGGCTGAGCACTATACAAACCTCTTCAGTAATGCCGTGACTTCGCTGCAGAATGCCGAGATGGCGAACGTAGACGCCAAGTATGACGCAGAGATTAAGGCTGCCGAGGGAAATACGGCACTCCAGGAGAAACTGGAGAAGAAAAAAGCCAACGAGAAGCTGAAGATACAGAAAAAGTATGCTGACGTAAACTTCGCCATGCAGGTAGCTCAGATTATCTCTAATACTGCCGCATCTATCATGAAGGCGTACAGCGAGTTGGGCCCGATTGCCGGAAGTGTTGCTGCAGCCCTGATGGGTGTGACCGGTGCAGCCCAGCTGGCTGTAGCAAATGCTGAGCGCCAGAAGGTGAAGCGTATGACCCTCAACGGATCAGCTAGCGGAACCAGTTCTGCCGGTTCCCGTGTGGCAAGCGGACGCGAGAGTGGCGGACGCATCGACGTAGAGCGCGAGCAGGATGGCAAACACTTCAACGCCGAGTATGCTCCAGGTAAGCGCGGGTACGTAGATCATCCTACCGTTATCGTAGGCGAGGGACCTAGAGGCAGGAGCAAGGAGTGGGTGGCATCGAATGCAGCCCTTGAGAACCCTACCATCGCTCCGCTCATCAACCTGATGGATGCAGCCCAGCGTGCCGGACAGATAAGAACCTTCGATATGAGCAAGTATCTGATGGCCATGCAGGGCAGGGCGCTGGGTGGAAGCATCGCCCGGCAGTCTGCCCGGATCAGTCAGGAAATCGCTCCGGGAGGGTCAGATTTTTACATCCGGACGCAGGAATCTGCGCATCGCGATGCAGGAAATGCTACGTCGGGACGCAATAATGACGAGCTCCTGGAACTGCTCAGAGAGCTCAAGAGAGACGGAATCCGCTCGTTTGTATCACTCTCGGATCTGGACGCCAAACAGGAACTGCGAAACCAGGCGAGAAAATTTGCTAAAAAATAAAATCTTCTGAACATGAAAATAACAAATCTGGATAAAGGAAAGGCCTACCAGCTTGGCGAAAACGCCAAGCTGGAGGTAGAACGTACCAACCCGTTCTTCAACGATTACGGGGAAACGACCTCCCCGCTGGATATTCCGGCAAGCGATTACAACCGCATGATACTGAACTATCCCGATACCTTCGGTATGAGGGATAAGATGGTGGCTGCGAACGTAAGCATCGAAGACGGCGAGTATTTCGCCCAATGTAGGCAGATTGTTCTCTCGGCACAGCACAAGGGAAACATCTCCTCTTCATTCTATATCAACGACGGATCCTTCTACTCGAAGATACAGAATGTAAAGCTGAAGAGCATCTTCAAGGACGAGATGATACCGGGGTGCACAACCGTAGATGAGTGCATCAGGTTCTGCAGATCTCTCGTAGGAGGTGAGAACGAGAACTATGATATCTTCCCGGTTCTGCTTACCGACGATTCTGGCATGGATAAGGGATATACCTATAAGATACTGAACAAGCTGGGCATGAGAACTAAACTTCCTAATGCCAAGTACTGGAGATACAAGGAAGGTGGCGGCTACGAGTATGTGACTGCCCCGGAAGAACAAGGATTAGTTCTCTGCAACATGTGGTACAATACCTTCTGGAACGCATATCCGGATACGGAATATGTAAACGAGATACCAATCAGTCTGGATAAGGGCTATTATATATCCCCGTTCATCCGTGCCAACTACGTTCTCAAGCGTGTTTTTAAATACTTCGGTTATGACCTCAAGGAGAATTTCTTTACCAAGACGGAACCATTCAACAAGATGGTGTTGCTTAATAATGTGATAGACGTGATGGTGAACGGACATATCCGCATCGAGGATCTTCTTCCGGACGTGTCGGTATCAGATTTCCTCTCAGTTTTTCGGAAAAAGTTTCTTTGTGAGTTCGTGTCTGACGAGGGAACACATACTGCAGATATCATCTTCCTGAGAGATGCGGTAGATAGCGTTCCAGTTGCGGATCTCACCCGTCAGATGACCGAAGAGCCTACCTTATCTTATAAGACTGCATCCGATTACAAGCGCGTGGTCCTGCGTGCGAAACACCAGGTAGATAGCGATGCAGAAGACAGCTATGACAATATCAAGGATATGATAGCGAATGATTCTGGCGCCTACTTCAGCAACGAAGAAGGCTGTTTCTACAAGGACGGATTTTCCGGCAACTATAAGGTGAAAGCCAAAATAGGGGAGTGTTCCCAGAGTTATGATGCCGGCGAAGATGATATTGATACGCAAGACGTGGAGATACCGGAGATGATACCGGAAGTAAGAATGCTGCAGTATAAACAGGAAGCGGACGGAGAGACTATCACGAGAGATATGGGCAGATGGCTGTATATCGGAGATTACGCTACGCTCAACTCTTCGATGAAGGTGGCAACGGAAGACAACTCAGAAACCAGCGAAGATGCAGTCACAACTCCAGTCATGCTTGCCTTCCCATACATGGGAACCGATGACATGCCTTGCGGAACCGTGACGGCATACGATATCCATGTATCAGTTTCTGATAAATTTGGTACGCATCGGCCAGGAAATCCTACACCCCGGAAACTGTTCGACTATTCCCTGGTATATAATGGCGAGGATGGCATCTTTGAGAAATTTTACCGGCAGTATGATCTCCTGCTCAGAAATTCACTCCAGGAACTCAAGGTAAAACTGCTCCTCTCCCAGTCGCAGAAGCAGAACCTTCCTTCTTACGCAAAGGTTGTTATCAGAGGTGTGAGTTTCTTCTTCAACAAGCTGAAGTTTACCCTCGGAGGAAAGAGCGAACCAACGGAAAGCGAGCTCAGAACCATCGCTCTCACTACTCCTGTTAGCGAGGCGAAGAGGCTGGAAGCCATAATGCCGGCGATGAACTGCAAATATGAGTGGCTCGGATTCGAAGAGACGGTAGAGGTATCTGAGGGTGATTACTGGAATTCCGGAGATAACCGGGACCGCACATTCAAGATTATCTATCCTCCTCTCCCTTCAGCTGAGTACGTTGGCCAGAAGTATGGCCTGCAGAAATCATACGTAAGCCAGAAAACCCGACACGCAACGATGTTCCGTCACAGTAAATGGGTGTATCATTGTACGACCGTCTGGTTGGAATGCATACCGATTTCGTAGGGTTTTGTCCTTTGTTATATACCTGTATTATCTTAACTTTGCAAATATGACCAAAGCTATTTTAAGATGATACAGGTTTTATTATATCCAGATGCTCTGAGCATGGTAGGCTCCATGAATGCCTTCGAGATATACTGCGGCTCGAAGACAGATGTGGTTTTCGCCCTACGGTATCGAGGCTCAAGCACAAACATCGTTCAGCATACCTATACGCCGAACGATAAGAACCGAATTACGGTGTCCGTCAAGGATATCATCCTTCCTCTGCTCAGTTTCGAGGTGAAGGACAGCATTGAACCTTATATCCAGCCGAACATCATGAAATCCTTTACGGCAACGGTTTACGAGGTTGGCAGCGAAGGCAGCAAGAAGGAATTCACCTTCTCCGTGATACGTGCCGGAGTAGACCGTTTGGCAGATTCGGCAGCAAATTTTCTGAAAACCAACTTCCTCACCTGGCAACCGCAGACGAAGGGGGTAACCTATTACTCTCCGGAATTTCTCACTTACTATGCAGCTGAAGCTAGCGAGGTGAAGTGTAAGGCATATATACCGGCCGGACACGGCTATGAAGAGAAGGTATTGACGCTGGCAAGCCTGGAGGCAGGAAAGGTATATACTGTTCCGGTACAATACGCCATCATCGTCAAACTATTAGGCGATGATGACATTCTGCCCCATGTTTACGAAATCTGGGTAGAGCAGGCTGGAGAGCGGGTTACCTACGTACAGCAATACTATGCCAGCGATATGAAGAGCGAGGAGGAAGAGTGGTTCCTCTTCGAAAATTCGTTGGGAGGTGTAGACTGTTTCCGCGCTTACGGCAACAGCGAAAATACTGCAGAACATACCCACAATGTGGCAGAAATAGAGGAAGACTCTGAGGAATATCGCGTAGATACCACCCGCAAGTTTAAGAAGAACACCGGGTTCCTGGACAAGAAGGAGCGCCTGTGGATGCTCGATTTCTTCCCGTCTCTGGGTAAGTATGTTTACCATGGCAATTCTCTTCGTAAGATAACCGTTACCGATAGTGACGTGAACTACGAGGCGAAGGAGCTGCCTTCGAACTACACCTTCACATATAAATATTCAGATGCCCGTCCGTACCTGAATATTTCGCGCTCGGAAGTAGGAAGCTTCAAGCAGCTGGATATTCAGCTGCCGGATCTGGGAAATTTTACTATCGCCCCGCGGCTTGTTGAATGCTCAAGGTTGACGCTCAGTAGCGGGGCTCTCTTCCCGGTTCAGAACCCATATTCAGAAGAGTGGGGAGTAACCACGCTGGCAGCTATCTTTACCCACTTTGTAGGGCAACTGTCCAGTTCTTATACTGGCGGAGGTGGCGTTGGTCATAGTCATAAGAATATCGATGTGCTGGACGCACTATCGGAATTCAACGGATATATTACCTATCTCGACAAGAAAATCAAGGCAGGATATGCCGATGAAACCGATGATTTTTCTGAAAATGGCAAGGCTAGCAGGAAGATTCTCCGCAAGGATATCGAAGATACGGCAAGCGCTCTGATCAAGTTTCTTTCAGGTGCACAGTTTGGTGGTTTTATTCCTGGAATACTTACAGGTTCGGGAGGACGTATCGATGAACGTGGAAACGCTGAGTTCGAGAGTATTACGTCTCGCAGTTCCATTATCGCTAAGGAGCTTATCGTCAACCGCCAGACGGCGATGGAGAGTAACTTCGTTTTTACCGAGAGCGGTATGGTTGAGTCGGTGATGGGGACTCATGCGGCAACGGAGGGTGGTAATGTAACCTATGATTTGAAGTTGCAGAAGCGATGGGATAACGACTTTACGGCATTCAAGGAGAATGATGTTGTCTTAGCTTCCATCAATACTCTGGCAGAGAACGGCAAGTATTACGATATGTGGTTGCGAGTACTCTCGGTCAATACTGTAACGAATACCATTACGGTAGTCTGCTATCCCGATGATGAAGTTCCTAGCAAGAAGAACTATCCACCTTGCGAGCTGGCAAGATTGATACGATGGGGAAATGCGGTGGACGAAGAAAGACAGAGCTGCTGGTATATATCATCGTCTGAGGGGTTGCTTGTATGGCTCGACCACGTTACTAAGCCTATCATAGACAAGACGAACTACTCTCTTGCGATGGGTAAGCTGCCAGATGCACTATCGTTCCTCTTTCAAGACTTCCCTACTGCCAACAAGCGTGATGGAGCCTTCTATGCTAAGTGGATGATGGCTGCATCATTCCAGCAGATAGACTATCAGGGCAATCCAATCTACACGACAAGAGACAGAGGTGTGTGGAGCTTGGCTGTGGCGCAAGGCGACAATCCTTACCGCAATGGTGACAGAACGATTGATACCGTCTATTACCTCGGGTGCAAGTGGCAATGCCTTGAAGATAAGACAACAAAGCCGCCAATCTACTCATCTACAGCTTGGGCATTCGTGGAGGGCAATCCGTATTTTACACTCGAAATGCAATCATCGAAGCTGTGGAACTTCCGTCTCAACGACTTGATGGCAACGGATGCTGATGGCTCTTGGAAAGTATTCACTACTCTATCAGTAGTCGGAAGGCTCTACAATCAAGACGTGACCGATTCTATGGTCAATGTTGTATGGACTAGAGACAGCGGAAATCCAACGGCAGATAATAAATGGGCACTCTCTCACGCCAACTGCGGATTGTCGGTTGATTTGACCTATGAAGACCTTGGCGGTGCTGCATTCAAGATAGGTAGTGTGACATTCCGATGTGATGCCGAAATCAGGGATGGAGAGACGATGTATTCCGAAGATGTGAGTGTTAGTTTCTGATTAATGTTGAATTTTTAAAATAAATAGAATATGGCTAAAGAATTAGCGGTTAGTGTTGACAAGATGATGGAGATACAGCCTACGGCTTACTCTCAATCCTGCAACATAGAGATTGTTGGCAATATCATCAACAGACAGCAGTATGACGGCATCGCTAACTCGTATTCCCCGAATTACGCAATCCGTCCATGTACGATGTTTCCGTCATGCTTCCTCATCGACCCCGACAACCCTAACGAGACAGGCACATTCAACAGTCAGTTGGATTCATTCAAATGGTCGGAAGTTTCTGCTAGTGGAATTGTCGTAGTAGCAACAAGTGAAAAAGCCAGTGTGGTAAGTGGCTATGAAGCCACAACAGAGGGCTTGAACAAGGGAACTCTCTTTATCAAGTCTAACTCAGTTATCAATAAGCCGAGAACAATACGGTTTGAGGGTAATTGGACTGACCCGATAAGTGGATATAAGTACACATTCATAGCCAACAAGCCGCTCTACCTTGAAGACACCACTAATGCAAGGGCAGAGATTATGCTTGATAGTGCTCCTACCGTGCTTTGGAATCCACTCAAACACGCAAGCACAAGAACCATCACAGTAAAGGTAATGGTCGGTGCTATAGATAAGTCTGCGGACACAAAGGCAAGGATATGGTGGTATCGTATCTTGGATAACGGAACAAAGCAGCTTATCTCTTCCGTTGACGATTCCGAGAACTACGAGATTACCGCCATAACAAAGGCTGCAAACGGTCAGATTACATCTATCACCGTCAACTGTGACATGATAGGTGACGGAATCGGATATGAGGTAAGAGCCTGCTATATCTACGAAGGAAGTGTTCCGTCTTCTCCTCGAACAGGAGACCCAAAGAAGGTTACATATATCAAAAGAACCATTCCACCCCTCACTCCTCAGTTCGTAGGTGATGGCTTTGGTCTCAATTCTGATACGGCTTTCGTAACTTGTCGGGCTATCGTAAGTGACAACAAAGGAGTCATTGACCCTTCTGTATGGAATAAGATTATCAGAGCTAAGTGGCAGAAAGTATCTTATGGCAAGGTTGTGAACAATGGCGTAGTCACCATGACTGAGAATGTCACGGTGTTAGGGTACGGAGAGACGTTCAAATGTCCTTTCGAGGCGAAGAAGAGTATCCGTCTGACAATCGAAGACCGAGGTGCTTACGAGCTGATTGTTGACGAGAATGGCAATACCCTTGTGGATGAGGATGGGAACTATCTTGTGTCAAGGGAAATTGACGAGAACAGCTAATTATTGTTGAACTTTAAAAATATACGATTATGAGATATTACGTTAAGGTAACTAAGGAAGTCGCAGAGGTAATCACCAAGGCTGGTGTTCCGCTTACAATGACGCATGACGGTAATTGCTTGCTCTATCAGAGTGAGATAAATGATGTTCCTGGTGTTAATCTGAGTGCAAGAGCTGCCTATGCTGGCGGTGCTCTCATAGAGGAGTATTCTGCTCTAGCTGAGATTGACGGAAGTGTAGCCACCCCTGCATATTGCTATACCCCAGTCGAGTATGGTGGTGAGGGCGATACAAGGAATAATGATAACGGATTTGGCGCAGATAAGCCAGACGTGTCTTCTGAATCTGAGGTATCAACAGATAAAAAGGAAAGCGAGGTAACAAATGAGTAAAGCATCAATAACAGGACAGATTGTTGTGACAAGCAACGGAACGACAATCTACCCAATCCTTCAGTGTACGACAGGAGACGTTAATCAGAACTATGATGGCGAGTGGAATGCACCTACTCAGATTTCGCCTGACTTCGAAGCTAGCGGTGCTAGGCATCCAGTCCTAGTTATGCAAGCCTTTTCGGCAGAGCAGGGTGCAGGTAATAACTTCGACCTTACAAGAGGTTCTACAACATGGGTTGTCGGCGGTGTGACGTTGGCGTTCAATGATTCGGGCGTTTCCACTAATTCGTTTGGTGGCGTGTCTGGTCATTTTACCATGGGGGCTGATGCTAGCGGCAATCCGACCCTTACAGTCAATAAGAACCTTGTGAAAATAAATAGCGGTGATTCGTTCAACATCGAAGCAAGAACAAGTCTGTCGCTCGAAAACACAAACATCAATCTTAAAGCTATGTACCCAGTCTATATAGCCAAGGGCGTTGTCAGCTCAAAGCGAGTGAACATTCTCCCTACTTCAAGTACGAATCTGTTCACTATCACAGAGAAGGGCGGTAGCTGTACCGTCAAAGCAGAGGTGACGGAAGGAACGTCCGTGACATCTAGCGGATATACATTCAAGTGGTATCTGCCAGACTCTACCAACGCATGGGTACTCAAGCAGGATAGCGACTCTCCTACATTCACCATCAATGAGACAGACGTTGATTCATCTATCCTCGTTATGTGCGAAGCATACAAGGCAGGAAGTTTTTATGCGTCAGATACCCAGACCGTCAATGACGTGTCGGATGAATATATCATATTCCCGAACCCTACGGATGGCAACGGAAATGCTGTAGCTGAGAACTTCATTCAAAATTCGGGAGGAAGCATCGTATACGTTCCGTACATGCGCAAGCGTGGTTCTAATACAAATATCGAAGATGTCACATTCAGCATGGCATTATATTCCAACAGCGGTATTCCTATTTCGGGAGCACCAACGGTAAGCGACAACAAGTTTACTGTTACGGAATCGGCAATACGTGCCTACAAGGGCGCAGTTTACGTAATCACAGGTGTTAAATAGTTAGCCTATGACAAAGGTTTTAGCAGAAGTAACTGGTTCTATCTCCTTCTCTCAGAGAGGAGACAAAGGGCAAAAAGGTGCTCTTATGCGTGAACATGACGGTTTTGAATCGGGTAGCTATAAGTATCTTTCGGGTGCAGGAGAAGAAGCATACGTTGATGTTGTGTGTGTTAAAGGCAAGTGGTATCAATGTACTAAAACGTATAACGATGCAACTTCTTCGCCTAGTTTGACCGATGGGCATTGGACAGAGATGAGCAATTATAAGTCGATAGCAACTCATCTTCTTCTTGCCGAGAACGCTACCATCAATATGCTCGGAAGCAATCAGATTAATCTGTTCAATCCGTCAGGTGGCGCAATGTTTGGCTCGTTTAGGGTTGTTAGTAATGATAATGATTACGCTCTGTGGCTTGGCGCACCGAATGGGGCTGATGCTCCATTCAGCGTAACGAAAGATGGTTCGTTATATGCGTCTAATGGTATATTCGCAGGAGAACTGAAGGGTGTGACAGGCTCTTTTTATAGATTGACTGCGGTTAGTTCTGATGGAACTAAAAGCGCTGGTTCAATATATTTTGATGGTTTTGGCCGTATAACATTTGATGCAGATATTTATAATCAAGGATATAATTCTGCGGCGAAAAGAGGTTGGCGTTTCTATGCTAGTAATGTATGGTGTCGTTCAGCCTTTGGGCATCGACAGAGTACATTGGCAGTAGTATCTGGGGATGTTATGCAAGTTTATCCTGACGGATACGATAGCGAAAGAATACCTGTGCCTCTAGAGCGTGTTTCTTATGACAATAAAACCGTATACAAAATTCCATTGTATAGTCCTAATGAAGATTTGTCCGGATGTCCTATTGATATAGTAGTATTCACTCCTCTTAGATCAATTGCTAGATATTATTACGAGTTTGTACCTGGAGGAACAGGTAAGCGTTGGATGGCAATAAATGCCAATGACCGTAATAATGATATATATTTCAGTGATGTCGGTGGATGGCATCAACTTCATGGTGGAGAAACAATAAATCTTGTATATATACACCCAGAAATACTTATTCCTAGCCAGGAGGATAAAACCCATTTCGGTCGTGGTATCTTCTGGAGCGGAAACACAGATTTGAATTGGAGCAATAGATAATCATAAAAGCAAAAATTAATATGAAAGTTAAGTTAGAACATCTCGAAGTATTTATGACACTCGACAAGAACCGGTGTCAGGTAGTTAACGCACGCAAGCAGATTGCAAACATCATCTACTCGCAGGGAGCAGGATTGGGGCTGGCAGGACAGGCTCTTGCAGTGAAAATGTGGAACGGAAGTGACGAGACTGAGTACACCGATGACGAAGTGAAAATCATCAAGGAACTCGTTGAACGCACCACCGCTCCCTGCTTCATTGACGCAGTGAATGCCGCTATCAGCAATTCGGCATCGGCAGAAGCGATAGATAAGTAACAATATCTTTTAAATACATAATATTATGGCAATAAATACAAGAAAAATCAGCGATTGGCTGTCCGCTAATGGGCAGGCCGTTACTAACGCAAGTCTTAACACTATGAAGCCTTATCTCGAAAAGAATATGGCTCAGTTGTATGATGGCGTCTTCATCATGTATCATCGTGCAAGTGATGGATATCCGCTCATGGTTGCTCCAGCACAGTGGCCAAGCTTGGAAGCTGGCGGAGAAATAGCGGATGGCGTAGTAATATTCGAGGGTGGCCGTCATCTGGTTGTCGCTCCAACACAGGCAGATACGCTACCATGGTCGAGCGCAGAGGTACAGGCAGAACTTCCTAACTACGGCAACGACGACACTTTTACTGCTCAGGTTACCGGGAATAACCGACTCGCTGCCATGCTGGATTTTAATGGCCGGCAGCATACAGATGCCGCCATCAGAGCATCGTCCGGTGCGCACGTAACGAATACTGCTGACTACGCTCCAGGCTATTGTAGACTGTATAGTCGAGCGAACAGTAATGGTAAAGGTCTGACCGCCGGATACTGGTGGCTGCCATCGGTGGGGGAATTACTGATGATGCATGCTAATAAAGCAAAGATCAACTATGCGCTGTCACTCATTAAGGGAGCTCATCAGCTAGATACAAGCTGGTACTGGTCATCTACCGAGAACAGTCCTGCGGGCGCGTGGCGTCTGTACTTTGGCGACGGCTACCTCGGCAACTGGTGCACTAAGGTTAAGGATAAGGGTCATGTTCGCCCGGTGTCAGCATTTTTACGATAGTTAGTTGTTAATAGTTAATCGTCCTCGACCTTAAAGTCGAGGACATCTCCAGTAGAGTATTTAAAACAAGGAAATATGGCAGCGACAAGGTTGGCAAGTAAAACGAGAATATATCTAGATGTAAAGCAGATGCTTGATATAACTATAGGTGTGGTTAAGAATTTTCCAAAGTCACAACGTCCGATTTTTGGAGACAGACTATGTAATATGCTTATTGATAGTCTGAATCATATCGCCAAAGCGTATATGCTCAGCGATCTGAGTGTTCGTATCGAACATCTCGCTCAACTTCAAACCGATCTCGAAGTCATATCGACCTTGATAGATATTGCTGGAGAACAAAGGTGGATAATGGGTACAAACAGACTCGCGAGCCTCCTTCGTTTGCGAGAGGACGTCGGGAAACAATGCACAGCATGGAAAGGATCACTCCTTAGAGCGCAGGCTGCTGAGATGAGTTCCAGACAGTAGACTACAGCTTGAGTGATTTAAGCCAGGGTCGGCGAGATACGTCAAGCCGAGAGAGCAACCTTTCTTAATTAAATGGGCCGCATCCTATCATATATAGTTAAGAACAAGAAATTTGCGGCGTCAACCGAGAACAGTCCTGCGAACGCGTGGAATCTGAACTTTGGCGACGGCAACCTCAACAACTGGAACAATAAGGTTAAGGATAAGAATCATGTTCGCCCGGTGTCAGCATTAAATTAAGAAGATATAAGCAGACAGATATTAAAATGATAGATTTTAGCATTCTCTTAGAAGCATATTTCGACTGCCGCCGTCATAAGCGGAAAACAGTCGGCGCTACGGAATTTGAAATGAACTATATGAGTAACCTCGTTCAGTTGCTCGATGAAATCAATTCACGTCAATATAAGATCGGCAAATCTATCTGCTTTGTTGTTAGATACCCTCGCTACCGCGAAGTGTTCGCTGGTCAGTTTCGTGATCGCATTATCCACCACTATATCGCACTGAGACTCGAACCCCTGTTTGAGTCTCTGTTTTCTGACCGTACATACAACTGCCGGAAAGGCAAGGGCCAGCTGGCTGGTATCAGGCAGCTTCAGGAGGATATTATGGAAGTGAGCGAGAATTATACAGAAGATGCCTACGTGATGGGGATCGATCTGATGGGATTCTTTATGAGCATCTATAAGCCGCTTCTTGCTAAGATGGTAGATGATTTCATCGTAAGGAATTACCATGGGGATGACAAGGAAGATCTCCGTTGGCTATGCAATATGGTGGTTATGCACCATCCCGAGAAGGATTGCGAGAAGAAAAGCGCCGATTATCTCTGGGAGTTTCTGCCTAAAGAGAAGTCTCTGTTCACGAATGGAGAAGACAGAGGCGTAGCTATCGGCAACCTCTTTGCTCAGCTCTTTGCTAACTTCCTGTTATCGAAACTCGATTGGAAGATAGATTATTACTGCAAGCATCATGTCAGATACGTAGATGATATGGTTCTGGTGGCGAGACGGAAAGAGACGCTCCTTCGCCTGATGCCGATGATAAGGGAGACGCTTGCATCTTTAGGCCTGCGGCTGAATGAGAAGAAATTTTATTTCCAGCATTACTCTAAAGGTGTCAGGTTTGTTGGAGCTATCATTAAGCGAGACAGAATATACTCGGTTAACAATACCATTAACAACTTCAGAAAGTCTGTACGTAAGCTTAATGATGCCGCCAGATATGGAGATATTGAAGCTATCAGCCATGCCATTCAGTCGGTTAATTCATACCTGGGAATCTTCGGCCATTACAACGAATACGGAATGAAGAGGCAAATCATAAAGGAGGAGTTAGACGAGGAAGCATGGAAATTCTTTGTAATTAAAGGCCATTATAGGTCTGTACAGCTCAAGAAAAGATATAATATTGATATGAAATATAAGAATATAGCAAACGAAATATTGAATCATAAAACAGAAGAGAGAAAAGATATTCCAACGGAAAATGAAATTTCAAAAATGCTCGACGAAGGTTATGAACTTGAGATGTACATCATCGATGGGCGCATACATGTAGAGTGCTATCCGCGTGATTTGTAGGAAAGTAGGATTGTAGGAGAGCAAATCTCCTACAATCATTTTATCAAAATACACCTTCATAGTTGATAAGTGCGCTGTTTGCTTCTTTGCAGTCTTGCGGCGTGTATATATTGGTAATATCGACAGATGAATGTCTCGCCTGATCTCTAACAGACAGCAGGTCTGTTTTAGATTTTATCATATTAGTTATGCCAGTATCCTTCAGGCTGTAGAACTTATATGATGCGTTTAGCTTTAATGCTTTTCTGACGTTTTTGTCCCAATATAGCGAGAAGGTTCTAGCCTTCAGTGCTTCTAGTCCTGGTCGAAAATTATTACCGAAAATATAATAATTCTGAGGTCTTGAGAATATACCTAACTCTTTCATCAGCTCGATAACATGGTTCGGGATAGTAACCACGGCGTCTCGACCATTTTTAGTGTTAGCCCCGCTTAGAGAGAGCGTCTTTTTCTTTGTTGATACATCCTTGATTCGCAGACTGCACATTTCGCCAGGGCGAACGAACAGATAGTGGAGAAAATAGCATGCAAGCAGGAAGTGTTTGTTTTCTTTCTCAAGGTAGGATTTAAGCTGTCGCAGGACATCGTTAGGTATAACGTCTCGATTTTTATGCTGTAGTTTCGTCGTTACATTAATGCCGTCAGTCGGATTTTTCTGAACATATCCTCGTTCGACAAGATAGCTGGAGAAGGACTTTAGCCAGCCGATATAATTATTTCTTGTTCTTAGAGCATTATTTCGTCCGACCAGTACATAATCTAGAAACTTACTGATTAGAGTTTTATTGAACTGATATATATAAGTAATATGTTCGTCGCCGTTTAACCACTTTTGCAGGAAGTCTAATTTACCCTCATAGTTGCGCCGAGTGCCAGGCTTCAGTCCACCTTCTTTTACCATTTTCGCTAGATACACTCTGTATTTGCCACAAACATCAGCGAATAAGGAATACTCTTCTCGGTTGGATTCCTCTATCCATGGATTCCATCCTTCAAGAAGCTTCTGGGTAATGCGCTTAATGAGAGCTTCACCGTATACCCTCTGATTTCGTTTGCCCGTGATATGTCCGAGCATAATTTTCTTTAGTCGCAATTTTCCATAAGAAGGATCGAAAGCTTTGAAGGCGACATAGCATTCAGAGGCCTGATGCAATTTTGGAGTAGTCCACCCAATAATCTCTTGAATGGACTCTTTGTTTTTACAAACATAATTTTTTTTGGTCATTTCTCTAATTTTCTTAGTGAAACGCCCTAGTTAATATTATTATACCTTATTATATATATATATATAACGCACCATTCAAAGATATATTTCATGGATCCGTCTTTTTTATGTTATTGCATTACTATAATCAAACAAAACAATAATGTCGCCTACATGCGCAGTTCTTTATATCTTCACCGATTTTTCGCCGAGTAAGTTAGTTTTATTTTGTTCTTATTTCTTAATTATCAAATAGTTACGCTATTTTTAGAAAAAAATAACCGATTTTTTCAATCGTAAGGATTAAACCTTTTCGGTTAGTTTTCGTCTATTTAATAAAGTATAAAAGAAAGGAATGAGGAATATGTTAAAAGAAGACAATATATTGAATAGCCGTTTTGGTAAGAAAAACCATTTCCAGGTGCCGACTGGTTATTTTGACCAGCTTACTGATAGGGTGATGGCAAATTTGCCGGAGCAGGAACCCCGCATCATTCACATGCAGCCTAGCTTATGGCAGCGTATGCCGATTCGAAAGATTGCGGCGGCTGTTGCTGTTTTGGCTGTGATGGGAGGTGGCTCGGTACTGGCGCTGAAATATACGGGAAGCAGTAAGCCTGCTATGGCACATGTGGACCATATGGTTCAGAAAGCTGCTGTGAATAATAATGAAGATGCTACTTTTAATGAGATGGCCGATTATACGATGATGGATAATGAAACTATCTATGCATCGCTGATTGCAGAAAATTAATGGTTGGTATTTCTTTTTGTCTACAGATAAAGATTTTTAAAAACGATAAGGTATGAGAAAGATAATGCAACATAGGTTTCTTGCGCTTTTAGCTATGCTGATGATTAGCTTGGTTTCACTTGCTTCACAGCCTCAGGGTAGAAAACATCATGATGGATTTGATCCTAAAAGGTTTCAGGCAGAACTAGAACAGTTTATTACGACTAATGCCTGTCTTACGCCGAGAGAAGCTGCTAAATTCTTCCCGGTATATAGACAGATGGGTAAGAAAATGCGTATGGTATTCGATGAAATGCGTCGATTCCGTCATGTGAATCCGAATGATAATGAGGCATGTGCCGAAGCTATCAGGAGACAGGATGAGTTGGATATTCAGCTGAAACAGTTGCAGCAAGAGTATCATTCTAGATTTATGACCATCTTGCCACCTAATAAGGTGTTCAGTGTCATCAAGGCAGAGGAACGGTTCCATCGCCAGGCATTCAGACGGATGAAGAAATAAATCTCTAAAAAAGTAGAGATAAAACTATTTAATATGTATTTATGTGAATTTTGGTCACATTAATAGGGTCGCGAAGATATTTTTAATAATATTTTCGCGATTTTATTTTGTCCTTTCCGTTATTTGTTGTACTTTTGCACTTTGGAAAATAATAATATAATATAATAAGGTATGTACAGAAGTAATACGTGTGGAGAGTTACGTCTCTCTGATGCCGGCAAGGAAGTGACACTTGCCGGTTGGGTACAGCGCTCAAGAAAGATGGGTGGTATGACATTCGTCGATTTGCGCGACCGTTATGGTATCACACAGTTGGTCTTCAACGAGGCTGATAACAAAGACTTGTGTGATGCAGCTAACAAGCTAGGTCGTGAATTCTGCATTCAAATAAAGGGTGTAGTAAGTGAACGACAGAGCAAGAATCCTAAAATGGATACTGGTGACATCGAAATCCTGGTGAAGGAACTCAATGTCCTCTCTCAGAGTCAGACCCCTCCTTTCACTATCGAAGATAATACTGATGGTGGTGATGATATCCGTATGAAGTATCGTTATCTTGATTTGCGTCGTCCTGCAGTGCGCAAAAATCTGGAGTTGCGTCATCGTATGTGCATCTTGATTCGTAACTTCCTCGATGCACAGAACTTCATGGAGGTTGAAACTCCAATTCTTATTGGTAGTACACCAGAGGGAGCCCGCGACTTTGTTGTTCCTTCCCGTATGAATCCAGGTCAGTTCTACGCTCTTCCACAGAGTCCTCAGACTTTAAAGCAGCTCTTGATGGTTGCTGGTTTCGACCGCTATTTTCAGATTGCCAAGTGCTTCCGTGATGAGGATCTTCGTGCTGACCGTCAGCCAGAGTTTACACAGATTGACTGTGAAATGAGTTTTGTTGATCAGGATGATGTCATCAACCTTTTCGAGGAAATGGCTCGCCATTTGTTTAAGGAGATTCGTGGTGTAGAACTTCCTAAGTTGGAGCAGATGACCTGGCACGATGCTATGCGCCGTTTCGGTAGCGATAAGCCAGACTTGCGCTTCGGTATGGAATTTGTTGAGTTGAAAGATGCTTTCACAGGTAAGGGTAATTTCTCAGTATTCGATGAGGCTAAGTATATTGGCGGTATCTGTGTTCCTGGTTGTGCTGATTATAGCCGTAAGCAGTTGAACGAATTGACTGATTTTGTTAAGCGTCCTCAGGTCGGTGCCAAGGGCTTGGTATATATCAAGTACAATGCTGATGGTACCGTAAAGAGTAGCATAGATAAGTTCTATTCTCCAGAGGAACTTGCTGAAATCAAGACCGTAATGGGAGCCAAGGATGGTGACCTTGTTTTGATTTTGAGCGGTGATAATGCTAACAAGACACGCATTCAGCTTTGCTCTTTGCGTTTGGAAATGGGTGATCGTTTGGGACTTCGTGATAAGAATGTATTCAAGTGTCTTTGGATTATTGACTTCCCTCTCTTTGAGTGGAGCGATGAGGAGCAGCGCCTGATGGCTACGCACCATCCATTCACTATGCCAAATCCTGATGATATCCCATTGCTCGATGAGCATCCTGAGCAGGTTCGTGCCAAGGCATACGACTTTGTTTGCAATGGTATCGAAGTAGGTGGAGGTTCTCTCCGTATCCATGATACTCAGTTGCAGGAGAAGATGTTCGAGGTTCTCGGCTTTACTCCAGAACGTGCTGAGGCCCAGTTCGGTTTCTTGATGAATGCTTTCAAGTATGGTGCACCACCTCACGCAGGTCTTGCTTTCGGTTTGGACCGTTTCGTCAGCATTATGGCTGGTCTCGATAGTATTCGCGATTGTATTGCCTTCCCAAAGAACAACTCAGGTCGAGATGTTATGCTCGATGCTCCTTCTGAACTTGACCCTAAGCAGTTGGATGAATTGGAGATCAAACTTGATTTGAAGGCTGAATAAAAATAGAGAAACGAAGGTATTCACTCCATAAAAGAGTATGCGTAAAATGCCTTGAGAAAAATTCAATGATTTATAATAAGTAATTGATTTTTAGTAAATAAAGTGCTGCGCTTCTTGACGTAAATCAAGAAATGCAGCACTTTTGTTTATAAGTAGTAGTTTTTTCTATTTTTCTAACACTATTTCGAAATAAAAGTTATAAATTTGCAGCAGATATTAAGGTTGAGCTGATGAAATGAGGCTCAATAGAATCATAAAATTCTTAAAACATGGTAGAAAAGAAAGCGACAACTAAGACTGCTGCAAAGAAGCCAGCAGCAAAGAAGGCTCCAGTAGCAAAGAAGGCTCCTGCAGCAAAGAAGGACGTTCTTTACTTGAACGCAGAGAACGCAGGTTTTAGAGCTGGTGATGTATATCAGGCATTGGCAGCTTCAGAAAAGGCTCTCACAGTAGCAGAAATTGCTAAGGCTGCTAAGATCAGTACAGAGGATGTAATCCTTGGTATCGGTTGGCTCTTCAAAGAGGGTAAGATTAAGGATGAGGACAACAAGGTTGCTCTCGCTTAAATAAGGTTTATTTTTCAAAGAGCCGCGATTGCTTGTAAGTGAGTAACCGCGGTTTTTTCTTTTTCTGTCTTCTCTCTTGAAAGAGGACGAATGTTATGATTATTATATGAAACTTGATCAGGAGATATTCAATGTTCTTTTGGCTGCGGGTGCAAAAGGGTTGAAAGTAGAAAAAATAGCTCGTCATGTATATAATTCCTGTAATTCGATTTTTACACCTCTGAATTACAAGGATGTTCATAGCTATGTTACGCAATATCTCACCAGATGCGCTAAAGACCCACAATCGCTTATAGAAAAAGGTAAGGGGTATGGTGTATATCATGTTAATTTTGATTCAAAGGCCGTACAGCAACTGATGCTCAATTTTTCTTCTTCTGTATTAGAAAATAGTAATGAAGGGGAGGACAAGGCTGACGATAGTGCTCCTCAAAGTCTTTTTGATGAGAATATGTTCTAAATTATTTTTTTATGAGGGGAATGTTGTAGTATGTTCGTATAATATATGTAGACTTTATAAAAACTGATAAAAGTTAAACAATAAACATATAAACGAATAAACTATGGCTAGTAGATATTTATTAGGTTTTGACGTAGGCTCAAGTTCTGTAAAGGCTTCGCTTACTGATGTTGACAATGGAGAAATCGTAGCTTCTGCATTCTATCCGGATCATGAAGCACCCATTATGGCTGTAAAGACCGGTTGGGCAGAGCAGGATCCTCAGATGTGGTGGGATAATGCTAAGCTGGCGCTTAAGAAAATCATGGCAGAATCTGGTGCCAAGGGTGAAGATATCCTTGCTATTGGTATCTCGTACCAGATGCATGGCTTGGTTTGTGTTGATAAGAATCAGCAAGTTTTGCGTCCTAGTATCATCTGGTGCGACTCTCGTGCCGTACCTTACGGCGAGAAGGCTTTTCATGATTTAGGTGAGAACTTCTGCTTGCGTAATCTGCTCAATTCTCCTGGAAACTTTACTGCATCTAAACTTGCATGGGTAAAGGATAATGAACCGGAACTGTTTGATAAGATTGATAAGATTATGCTTCCTGGTGATTATCTGGCAATGAAACTTTCAGGTGAAGTTAAGACTACTATCAGTGGTCTTTCTGAAGGTATGATGTGGGACTTCAACCAGAAAAAGCCTGCTAAATTCCTGCTTGATTACTTTGGCTTCGATGAAAGCATTCTGGCTGATATTGTTCCTACTTTCTCTGTACAGAGTGTAGTAAGTAAAGCGGCAGCTGAAGAACTTGGTCTGAAAGAAGGTACACCAATATCTTATCGTGCGGGTGACCAGCCAAATAATGCTGTGAGTCTGAATGTGTTCAATCCGGGTGAAATAGCAAGTACTGCAGGTACATCAGGAGTTGTATATGGTGTATTGGGTGATGTTAACTATGATCCAAAGAGCCGTGTCAATACTTTTGCTCATGCTAATTATACTACAGACCTTGACCGTCTTGGTGTATTGTTGTGTATCAATGGAACTGGTATCTTGAATGCGTGGGTTCATCGAAATATCACTCCAGATGTAAGCTATGCGGATATGAATGATCTTGCAGCTTCTGTACCAATAGGTAGTGATGGTGTTAAGATTATCCCATTTGGTAATGGAGCTGAGCGTGTATTAGAGAATAAGGAAGTTGGTTGTTCTATTCGTGGCATCAGCTTTAATAAGCATAATCGTGCTCATATTGTTCGTGCAGCACAAGAGGGTATCGTCTTCAGTTTCTGCTATGGAATGGAAATCATGCAGCAGATGGGTATGGATATCAAGAATATTCATGCAGGTAAGGCTAATATGTTCCTCAGTCCGTTGTTCCGAGATACCTTGGCGGGTGTGAGTGGTGCTACTATCGAACTTTATGAGACAGATGGTAGTGCAGGTGCAGCTAAGGGTGCTGGTATTGGTGCCGGTATCTATAAGGATCATAATGAGGCTTTTGCTTCATTGAAGAAACTTGCAGTCATAGATCCTGATGAGGCTAACCGTTCTGCTTATCTCGAGGCTTATTCTGCATGGAAAGAAGAGCTGAAAAAACTTTAAACGTTTGTAATTTACTTTAGACAAACTTTTTTTATAATATCAGATAAAGGGTGGGAGAAGTCTCACCCTTTATTTTTCTTGTATGCTCGGCATGAGCTTATTCTAATGGGTGCAAGTCCCTAACGAGCCCT